>Ga0114972_10000015_pt1 | contig 101126 bp, 99 predicted proteins | sample M_140807_EF_Meta_FD_87354 | JGI IMG/M metagenome (GOLD analysis project Ga0114972, IMG submission 87354) | Freshwater microbial communities from Lake Montjoie, Canada to study carbon cycling - M_140807_EF_MetaG | ecosystem: Environmental > Aquatic > Freshwater > Lake | place: Lake Montjoie... | reverse complement strand
GCTGTATTTCTGGCTGTATGTTTGGCTGTATTTCTGGCTGTATTTGTGGCTGTATTTGTGGCTGTATTTGTGGCTGTATTTGTGGCTGTATTTGTGGCTGTATTTGTGGCTGTATTTCTTGTATCTGCTCTTGTTGCTGACCGGTAATTAAAGGATTTATAATATTTGTGGTATCATTAATATTAGCGCCGCCGCTAGAAGGAGTTTCCTTTGAACAAGGACAACACTCTTTAGTATCATTTAGTGCAATATTTGAAAAAGGTAGCGTAGGTCCAAATGCTTCTAGTTTTAGTCTCGTTTCTTTTATTGGATTGTCTAATTGATAAAGTTCGGTCATACCACTCAAACTTTTAGCAGAAGATGAAGCAAGGTCTTTCCAAGACTTTTGGTCTGTTTTTTTTTTATATTCTACTATGTAGTGATAGTATGGTTTTTCAGCGACGTATCCTATCTGTATTTTTTTAACTAACCTAGCCACCATGCTTGAATTTAAAAAACCCGGGATTTTAACGTTTACGCGGGTTCCTGGATACATAATTGGACTATTATTACGCGAGTTCAAAAAAGTAGAGCTGGCACCTGATTTTAAAAGATTTTTAAATTCTTCTGCGCTACCATAATAACCTTTGTTAAACAAATATTCTTTATTAAAAAACTCCAAATAATCGTGATTTTTGAATATTATTCTGTCAACTCCATCTGCTAAAGAAAGACCAGCACTTTGCGATAAATAACTAGCTGTTCTCTTTGCTACTTCTCCTGTGCTATCGTCGTTTTGATAATCTGGAGGAATTGCCTTTATTCCCACGCATTCATATGTTACGTCACTAGTTACTTCTATTTCTGTTCCTAAATTATAATCAAAGTCCTCCTTTTTTTCAATAAATGGTTTAATCAAAGTAGCTATAATTCCAACACCGATAGCAGGTAAAACTAAAGCACCTCCCCGTTTTTTATTCGTTATGTTTTTATTAGTCCTTTTTTTTACTAACATTGCATAAAATAACATGACATAAAAAATTGAATTGGAATGATATAAACATAATTTTATATCATTATAGTAGTAAATGGCAAAGCCTAATCAAAAACCTCAAATTTACGGCGTATATATGAAATCTATGTTGACAAAACGCGTGGCTTTATCAATAAATCAAGTGGGTAAAAATATTAAGCGTAATTTAGAGAATATGATATCAAAAGGAACCGAGGGCCGTTGTATTGCCGAAGGATTTATTAAGCCCAATTCGGTGCGGATTCTTACTTATTCTAGCGGAGATATTGCTGGAGATCAAATAACATTTGAAACCGTATTTGAATGTATGATTTGCTATCCTATTGAGGGAATGCTTATTGAGTGCATGGTTAAAACGATTACTAAGGCAGGAATTCATGCTGAAGTTACTGACGAGGATGGTATTGTGCCACTAACCATATTTGTAGCGCGTGATCATCAATATAATGATAAGGCATTTGGTCAAGCAAAAGAGAATACAAAAATTACGGTGCGTGTTATTGGTATTCGATTTGAACTCAATGACCCGTTTATTTGTGTTATCGCTAAGTTGATGGAAAACCAGGCAGTCGAGCAAAAAAGGCCAATTACGATTCAACAAGATTAAATATTATATTGTTATCTTTTCGGTAAAAATAGGATAGACGGCTTCATCGTGAGTAATAATAATAATACATTTTTTATGTTTTTTGAAATCCTGAATGAGTTTTATAATTTCATTCTTCAGTTCGGGGTCGAGAGCATTTGTTGGTTCGTCAAGAACTAATATTTTACAAGGATTTACTAGGCCACCAATAATGTTCGTGATTTGGCGCTGTCCTCCAGATAGTTTTTCTCCCAGGCTACCTACGGTTCCATTATGTAAATCTAATTTATCATAGAGTTCTTTTATTTTGGGATATTTAACTATTTCATTAAGATGTCCATTGCATGCATCGTGGTCGTTACACCCATATAATATATTATCTATAATACGAATATCGAACATTTTGGAGTTTTGGTTTACGTATGTAATGTGTTTACGTAGATAATTCGGGTCAATGTCAGCAATATTTATTTCGTCGATATATATGGAGCCGTCAGTTGGTCTGTATAATTTTACCAATAATTTGACAAGCGTGGACTTTCCTTTTCCTGATATTCCCGTAATACCAATAATTTTATCTTTTGTATCCAAATCAATATTGAATCTGTCAAATACTAGAGTATCTGTTCCTGGATATTTATAGGAAATGTTTTCAAAACGGATTCTATCGAATTTTAATTCCGTCTGCTTATATTCTTTATCCTTGGTTTCTTGGTATTCTCCAACTAATTCAGTAAACATATCTGTTACGTAATTTAATTTACCGAAAAACTCGATATAGTCTACAAGCGATTCATAATTTCCACTCATGCGATCACGATATAAGAGCAAAATTGTGAAAAAGGCTATAAAAGTTTCAATGGATATACGCTTTTTAGTATATAAATAAAAAAGCCCACCGATTAAAATAAAAATTGTAATAGACAAAATTACGTTTAATACAAGAACTCGTTGATCGACCTTTTTATAAAAAGTAACGGCCTTTTCGGTAGAAACCTCGCTTTGACTAGAATAACGATTTATTTCGTCTGCGCCTTTTCCGCGATAAATAATTTTTTCTATATTGTTTAACATGTCGATGAGGAATTTTTCATTCGCGTTAGCATGCTCCTCGTATTCTTTTCTGTGGTCTATTACTTCTGACCATCCAGTGAACATATATATTAATAGAAACGCGTTTGCAATAAAAAATACCAGTCCAAACGGAATACTCATAGATATAAAATAAAAATTAATAACAAATAGGAATACCAAGTCAGGAAACATATGAACTAATATACGATAAAAAACTCCATATATTGAGTTAGTAATACGATTAATCGGGGACGTTAACTTTGAAAAATTAATAGAAGAAATGTTCTCATTATTAGAGACAATAATAAATTTAACTAATTCGCGCTTTAACCAATTGGGTAGTTTTGTAAATAAAAGATTTTGGTAATATTTATAGCCGTGATAAAACATTAAAAAGAGAACCGTAACAACCACAAAATAAAAGTAGTTCATTTTTGCAACATCGAGTTTATTTTTTTGAATGCTTTCGATGATATTAGCCGTAATAATAGAAATTCCGTTTACTTGGAAAAAATTTAAAGCTAAGCTAAATGCAGCAATAATAACAATATACCATCTTTCTTCATATAAATATTTTTTAAGTAGTGTTTCTATTAATTCCATAGTTATAATAGTAAATGAGAAAATAAAACTATATAAAATATTGAGCATTGAATTATCATTACTAATGGAGGTCGAAGCTCTTGAATTAATAAAAAAAAGTATCGAATCAATGAATAAATATCATCAAATTGAGGTTCTCAAAATTTTATCGAAGAATCTATGTAAAATAAATGAAAACAAAAGCGGTTGTTATATTAATCTTTCGTTTTTGAATAAAGATACTATTGATCAAATTCATGAATATGTTCAATACACTAAACAACAAGAGCAATCATTAAATACTACAGAACAACAAAAAGAAGATTTCAAGAACACGTACTTTATTGAAAAAGATAATAAAGAGGAAATGCTTTTATCTTATAACTAGTCAATGAGCAGTCTGACCTATTATCCTAACAAATTATTTAATGATTATAATATTTCAACATATAAGAAATTTATGTTAACCAAGGAAACAAAAGATGATTTTGTGTATAGTGCTATGAAGCGCGAAGTAATTCTTGTTGAGAAAGAGGTTGATACGCTAAAGGAAGTGGACCACGGCTATGAACCTGACTCAGAACCTGAGTTTTTTCAGCCTAGACAGCAGGATACATTGTTTTGGTGTCTCTATGTAATACATCATGGGCACACAGAATATCAAAGAATTGGGCATAATTATGGGGTTAAAGAGTTGGAGGAAAAACAGCGTTTGGCTAAGTTTATAAATGAAAATAAACTAAGAATCAAATCAACGAATCATAAAGTAACAAATGTTCTAATCCAAGAGATTTTATCAGAGCTTTTGACATCTCAGAAAGAGACTAGTTTAAGTGTATTAGGCGCATTAACTGTGTTTTATGATATAAATGTTTTGTTGATTTGTTCGGAAGGTCGTTGTATGCTGGAATATTGGGCGACGGCCGACCAACAGGACTCTGATCGACATACGTATGTGTTATTTAAAGACAAATACGGGAAATATAGAGCACAGCTTGAATGGATATCCACTGGTCGACTCATAGAGCTACGCGAAAAATATATGGTTTTGGATAATTATTTGAAGCCGATGAAGGCAGCGTCGCATTATAAAGCGCAAGATTTGATTGACTTGGCGCGCAAATTATCTATTTATGATGAAAATAAAAAATATACGAAAGTGGAATTATATGATACCGTTCGTGAGCTATGTGTATGGAAATAATTGGGAAAAACAATTTAAAAAAAACATGATATATAGAATATCATGTTGTTAGCGCGTACGATTCGTAGATTTTCGTCTGGTTCTGTGGATGCATATACTTTATTTAAAAGCTCTTGTTATCATAAGATAGATTTTAAGATAAAGGAGTCGGCGCCGGTAAAGGAGGCGGCTGTTCGTTTTAAGTCTTTCAATATTGGATGCTTGGCGGTAATGGATTCGGCAGATAAGATTGTAGGTGTTTGTTCAGAGCGCGATTATATTAACAAAGTAGCGTGTGTCGAGGGACAGTCGACAACATTGACCGTAAAGGATATTTGCACGTATGAACCGAATTTGATGATTGCTAAGAAGGACGATAGTCTCGAAATGTGTATGAATAAGATGTTGTTTAAAGATATTCGTCATTTGCTTGTTATGGACGAGAAGTCGAGCGAGTTTGTGGGTTTAATTTCTATCAAAGATTTGATTAAAGAAATTATGAAGAACAATCATGATACGATTATGAGGTTGGGGGATTTTAAGATTGGCAAGGGATCTTTTTTTGGTAGCGAGTAAATTATATTACAACAAAAAAATATGTCATTATATAAATGAAATTAAAATTGCTTTTTAAAAAATTTGGAGTGTTGTATGTTTTTATATTTACGATTTGCGTTCAAGCAATCGTTACTTACGCATATACAAAAACAAAAAAATTTTCTTTACGTGCATTGGTTAGGAATTTAAGCGTGAGTTTTTCTCTATACTTTGCATACACAACAAAAAATTATTTTTTATTGTTTATTCCTTTAGTTTTAGAAGGAGTTTTAGAAACGTTAAAATACAAAGGTTATCATATGGAACCGTATATAGCAACAGAATATCAATATAGTGATTTTTGGAATAACATAACCAAAAAAAACCAAGTATTATCCAACTTTTCAGAAGCAAATTTTGATGAAATAATAGGTTTTGACACTAAAGACATCAGTTCAGAAAACAATAAAAAAATATATGATTGGTGTAAAAAAACTTATCTCGAATCTATAAACAACCCAAATGCTGTTATTTATGATGTAAACAATGAAAAATTACCCGAAGCAAGTGTTTTAAAAAAAACAACAGATGATAGAAAATTTGAATTAATATGTAAAAAATTGGATATTAAACCTGGTATGAAAATTTTAGAAATAGGCTTTGGAGACGGGGATTTTATGGACTATATTTATGAACATTATGAACTACGACCGACAGGACTTTCGATTTCTAATGAACAAGTGAAACGTGTCAAAAAAAAAGGATTTGAAGCATTCCATATGAATTCCTGGGATATAACGCCGGAAAAAATTGGAACGTATGATATTATTATACAATGTGGTAATCTAGAATATATTCTTACGAGCGGAAAAGATCACGCAGAGCATTATAAAAAATATTCAAATATAATAAAATCCGTTTTAAACCCAACCGGAAAATATTTTATTACGGCGTGTCATTATAATACAAATTTTATTGACAGTAGTTCAATATTTAACTATTCATCTGAATATCTTTTGCGTATGTATTTTTTATGGGCGGGTAATGACGGTTGGTATCCGTTTGGAACAGACGGTTTCTCAAAATACGCAAACGAAGTGGGTTTAAAAACTTTGTTCCATCAAGATAGAACGCATGATTATTATATTACTATGAACATGTTTTTTTCATATTTTCAATGTCAAAATGGAAGTTGTTTATTATCTTTTTCGTTTGCGTCTTTATTAGACGCTATGATAAAAACAATTGCGGGTCCTTATTATATTCATACTTATTTGTGTTATCTGGCAACAAATGATTATATTTGGACACCTTTCCTTTGGGAGTTTGTTCCGCAAAATATAAACGGCAAATGGATACCTCCGTTTACATTACAATATATCATGTTTCAAAACTAATTAACAGAGTAATATATAAATAATTTATTTATTATACATATCAATAAATAAATAAATTATGCGAGTTGTTTAATAATAAGATGACAGGAAAATGGCTTTGATAAAGGCCCGCTTGATTCGTCGATTTTTAATCCTCCTGGAGCCGCGATGGATGGATTATTAATACTAAGAGTAGAATTGTTGATAGGAGGAGTAGATATTATAGATACACCAACTAATAATCCACCGCCGCTTTTACCTACAACCGTCATTAACTGTTCTTGTCCGTTTAATACAACAACCAATTCGCCAGTATTTTGTACTCCGACTTGAAATGTGATTTCAAAAAGTCCACTTGGTGGTAAACTGAACGAATTTGTGCTAGTTCCGTATAAGCGTTGTATTGAGCCATATGGATTCACAAGAGGATTTGGAAAATTAACTGATGAACCAGGTGCGATGGCATTAGGATTATCGTTTACTATGTCATTATTACTCATTAGGCCATAAAAATCTGCGAAATTGGAAATTGATGGGAGTCCGGGGGGTCCAATGGGTCCTATTGGTCCTGCTGGTCCAACTGGTCCTGCGGTTCCAACCGGTCCAACTGGGCCTGTGGGTCCAATAGGTCCAATAGGTCCATCAAGTCCTGCGGGTCCAATTGGTCCTGCGGGTCCATCAAGTCCTGCTGGTCCAATTGGTCCAATCAAACCAGTTTCGCCAGTGTGGCCTTTTGGTCCTGTGTCTCCCTTATCTCCTTTATCTCCCTTATCTCCTTTATCTCCTTTAGGTCCAGTGTCGCCTTTGGGTCCTTTTTCTCCAGGACATCCTTTTTCTCCGGGATGCCCACGTGGGCCTCGTTCTCCTGGGCATCCTTTTTCGCCCTGATGTCCACGAGGGCCGCAAGGACCAGGTGGTCCTGTGCATCCGTCTTTACCGTCTTCTCCGTCGCAGCCATCTTGTCCGTCTTGTCCATCCTGTCCGTCTTCTCCGTCTTTACCGTTTTTACCGTCACGGCCATTCTCTCCATCTTTACCATTTCTTCCGTCACGGCCATCCTCTCCATCCTGTCCGTCTTCCCCATCTTTACCATCTTTACCATCCTTACCATCGCGTCCATCACGACCGTCTTCCCCATCTTTACCATTTTCTCCGTCTTTACCATCACGGCCATCTTTACCATCACGGCCAGGTTTACCAGAATTGCCGTTTTCCCCATCTTTTCCATCTTTACCGTCTAATCCGTTTTTACCGTTTTTACCGTCTTTGCCATCTTTGCATTTTTTTGGTTTACTTGGAGAGCTAGACCGGCATCGAGGTCGTCTTGGTTTGCAACCACGGTCGCTATCTACCGAACATTCGTCATCAGAACAACAAGACTGATTTTTGGGCATATAATCAAAAATTATATATACTTTGACTATACAAGATTTTATAAAAACAAAATAATTTGTGATACAATATGCAGTTACAAAATTAATTTACCGTAATAATAACACACTTACAGTCTTTTTTGTTATCGCATTGTCCTTCCTTCTTTTTACACGACTTACAAACAGATGATTTTGGTTGCGCTTTTTTGCAGCTTGTTTTTCCGCAGCTTTTACATAGAGGTTTTTTGCATTTTTTACAAGAATGTTTACGTTGCCCTTCACAAGAAGATTCATTATCTGAATTTTCGTCGCACGAATATTCGTCGCTGGAATAATAGTAGTGTTTTCTACCCATTATATATTATGCAAACAACTAAAGTTTTTCTAATAAAATTCGCACTGACATGCAGTTGTGATTAATGAATCAAAAAATTATAAATAAAGATGTATGGTAAATAATAGATAGGTCAAATAACAACAAAAAATTGATTATATTATCAAAATAATATATGAATTAACTATATACTATACTATTTGATGAATAAAGTGGAAGACAATGAACCCATAACCGACGAATCTAATGACGATATTAAAAAAATAGAGGATGCTGCGCGCGCGCGAGCAAAGAAAGAATTTGAAAAAATGGTGGGTCAATATTTAGAAAACAATCCGTTATTTCGTATGGATAAAAAGTCTGCAGAATTTGAAATCCGTTTTGGTTCGAATCCGAAATTATCCAAATCTATTAGCAAAATCGATTATGATAACGTGGTAAAACAACTCTATGCATGTGGTTTTAAAGTAGATAACGAAGACGGAACACAAATTTTACGTGTGTATAGCGATTATTTGCATCCTCAAACAGGGGAGCGTACGATGTCGAATATTCGCGCGGAAATTGTGGGGACGGATCTGATTCAGCATTATTGTAAGACAAACAGTATCCAGAAGTTGATAGATTTACCGTCTACCGTTTTCAATAAATTGAAATTCACGCGCAAAACTAACGCATTAGCAAAAAACGGCGAAAAAATTAGGGCCGTAGATATTGCGGATTATAATTTTCGTGCCTCTTATCAGAACGAAGAAGAGTTTCATACGAATCATCCCCTTGCTCGTAATATTATTGCGGAATGGTCAAATTCGCAGAAAATTTTCCGTTGCATGAATCGTGTGCGGTTTAGACACCCAGATTTTCCTGTGTTTGCTGACCTAAGTATTGTAAAAGGTTCTAAGACAACTTACCGTAAACCAATGCCTACATATACTATACAAGAGGCTGGTGTATTTACTAACCCCGAAACATACGAAATAGAACTTGAAATGGATAATAGTCGTATTGGAACAGGAACTTTGTTCAATAGTACTGAATCTATTATGGGCGTTTTGCGAAAATGTATTCGAACTGTTCTATCGGGGCTTCAAATGACAAAATATCCGATTTCTTATCATGAACAAAAAGTCGTAATTGACCAATATATGAAATTAGTGCATGGTGACGAATATCAATCTCGTAAAATTATGTCAAAAGACTTTATTGGCCCTTCATCGTTTACAATACAAATGGAAAACATTATTGAGCCAAAAGATTCGTCGACGATACCAAATATTCGAAAGAATTATACAGTAACAGATAAGGCGGATGGGGAACGAAAACTATTGTTTGTCAATTATGAAGGTAAAATATATTTGATTGATACTAATATGAACGTTATTTTCACAGGCACGGTTTCAAAAGAGAAGCGTGTATGGAATTCTATTTTAGACGGAGAACATATTAAATACGACAAATCAGGAAAATATATTAATTTATATGCTGCTTTTGACCTTTATTATGTTAATAAACTCAACGTCCGTGAATATGGATTTGTAGCAGAGGATATGGGAGACAAAGAAAATACATTTCGCCTTCCTCTTTTGAATGCTATTATTGACGCCATCAAGCCACTATCCATAGCTGACAAACAAGAAACGGTTGATGCAAAACAGACAAAATCGGCAAATTTTATTGTAAAATGTAAGGAGTTTTACCTGTGTACAGAAAACGAATCTATATTTCAATGTTGTTCAAAGATTCTTACGAAGCAAAACGATGGTCTTTTTGAATATACTACGGATGGTATTATCTTTACTCCTTCAAATTGTGGGGTTGGCTCAAAAGAAATAGGTAAAGCAGGACCTCTTGAAAAAATAACATGGGAGCACTCTATGAAATGGAAGCCGCCTGCATTCAACACAATTGACTTCTTAGTTATTAACAAACTTGATAAGAAAGGAAAACCTGAAGTACATCATATTTTCCAAGAGGGAAAAAATATGCAAGGTGTTCAAGACGTTATTCAATATAAAACTATCGAATTACATTGCGGTTTTGATATTCGTAATAAACAACATGCTTTTGTAAATCCGTTTCAGGATGTGGTAGATGGTAAAATTCCAGAACCTGTCGTGGGATATGCCAAAGATTATAAACATGTGCCTTTCTGCCCTACCAATCCTTATCATCCAGAAGCAAGGTATTGCAATGTTCTTTTGAAGCAAGATGGAAACAACGTATTTATGGTAACCGAAGAAGGAGAATATTTTGATGAAAATATGATTGTTGAGTTTAAATATGAATCAACAAACAAGGACGGATGGGCATGGGTACCGCTCAGGGTACGTTATGATAAAACTAGCGAATTAAATGCTGGTGCTAAGAACTACGGTAATGCATACCACGTAGCTAATGCTAATTGGCATTCTATTCATCATCCTATTACGGAGGAAATGATTAGTACTGGCGAAAATATTGCTCAAGAAGTAGTAACAGAAGATGTATATTATAATCGGTCAAATGAACAAACGAGCACTCAAGGTCTTCGTGATTTCCATAATTTATACGTGAAGAAAAAGTTGATTGTTGGGGTGTCAAATCCACAAGATATTTTGATGGATTATGCTGTAGGCAAGGCTGGTGATTTATCAAAATGGATAAACGCACATATTTCATTTGTATTCGGAGTTGACGTATTTAAAGACAATATTCAAAATCGTTTAGACGGAGCTTGTGCTCGTTATTTACGTTCAAAGAGAAAAGATAGAGACACTCCCGACGCGCTTTTCGTTACAGGTAATTCATCGTTAAATATTCGCTCTGGTAAAGCATTTGGTACAGAAAAAGATAAAGAGATTACAAATGCGCTATTCGGTGTTGGACCTAAAGACGAGAGAGCCCTCGGCCATGGTGTATATAAACATTACGGAACAGCACAGACTGGTTTTCATATTAGTTCTGTCCAATTCGCCTTTCATTATTTCTTCGAGAGTAAAAAGACGCTTCATGAGTTTTTGAGAAACGTAGCTGAATGCACACGCATAAACGGTTATTTCATTGGAACTTGTTATGACGGCAAAACTGTGTTCAATTTACTGAAGGATAAGCAAAAGGATGAGAGCATTATAATTATGAGCGAAGGCAGAAAGATATTTGAAATCGTAAAATTATATGACCAAACTGGCTTTCCTGACGACGATTTGAGTGTTGGTTATCCAATTAATGTATATCAAGAGAGTATTAATCAGTATTTACAAGAGTATTTGGTAAATTTCGATTATGTGGTGCGTATTATGGAAGATTATGGGTTTGTTCCAGTCTTCAAATCAGAGTGTATAAAAATGGGACTTCCTGATAGCGCAGGTATGTTTTCGGAACTTTATGCCAATATGGAAAACGAAATAAAACGTAGTCAACGGGCCGGACTGGATTATGGTAAGGCGCAGAATATGACTCAAGAAGAAAAACAAATTTCGTTTATGAATCGATATTTTATATTCAAGAAGGTACGTAACGTAAATACGGACAAAATAGCGAAAATAATAGAACAGCAAAATAAAATGGCTGAATCTATAGAGGAAGTTATTACGCAGGATATTAAAGAAATGGAAAAAGCGCACCCGGAAATTACTGCGCCAACTGCGCCAAAACCAGCAATTCGTAAGATTAAAAAGCCTAAGATAGTACTAGAACGATACTCAGAAGAGGGCCAGTCTGTAGAGCCGGAGCCGTTGACTCAACCGGAACCTGTTACCGAACCATTGGCTCAGACAGTATCAATAACTGTTGATCCGACGCCTGTTATAAAAAAACTAACTATCAAAAAACCAACCATAAAACCCTTATAAAATAATCATGTAACAACGATATAAATAGTATTTTTTATTTTATGTATCGACATAAAATGACATATTATCTATTACCCAAAACTAGTTTTTTAATTCATAAATATATACAATGTATACCCGATGACGTAGAACCAGAACCTCATATTTCGAATTCTCTATCCCATTATTTGTATAATATTAAAATGAAATTGGATGACCACGAATGCGAGTGGGATATATTTAAAAAATATACCAATCCTTATGAGTATATTCATAGCGTAGTGCCGTTTAAAAAGAAAAGTATTTCTACATATAAGCCTCTTTCACGGTCTTATTTTAAAATGATAGAAATGCTTAACACATTTAATATGAATTTTGGCGTAAAATCTATGCGTAGTTTTCATTTGGCGGAAGGGCCGGGTGGATTTATAGAAGCCTTGTGTAATACGCGTAAGAATAATAAGGACATTTATATTGGAATGACAATTTTGGACGAAATGAATGACAATAATATTCCTGGATGGAAAAAAAGCGACGCGTTTTTAAAGAAAAACGAGAACGTTTATATTGAATGTGGTGCTGATAATACGGGTAATATTTTATCTATGGCTAATTTGGAGTATTGTCGTAAAAAATACGGATCGTCCATGGATTTTGTTACCGGCGATGGTGGATTTGATTTTTCAATGGATTTTAATAAACAGGAAATTAGCATAAGTCAACTACTTTTCGCGCAAGTTTGTTATGCAGTAGTTCTTCAGAAAAGGGGCGGGTCGTTTGTTCTCAAAATATTCGATAGTTTTATGCATCATACTATAGATATTTTGTATATTTTATCGTCTTTTTATGATAAGGTTTATATTATTAAGCCACAAACAAGTCGCTATGCTAATTCAGAGAAATATATTGTATGCCGCGATTTCTTGTTCTCAAATCACGAGCATTTTTATCCGTTTTTACAGAAGACATTTGAAGCAATGTTAGTGGTGCCTTCAGATAAATACATTCATCGTTTTTTGAACTTGCCGTTATCTTATTATTTTATTTCAAAATTAGAGGAATATAATTCAATATTAGGACAACAACAAATTGAGAACATTCATTATACGACGTCGCTAATAGAAATCAAACAAAAACAAGAAAAAATAGACGGCCTAGTTAAAACAAATATTCAGAAATGTTTACAGTGGTGTAAAAAAAACGGCGTAGAAGCCAATGTGTTCTCAACAAATAATATGTTTTGCGCTGATGATATTGCATAATTTTCTCAGTATAAATAAATGTCCGTTATACCAAATCATAAACGCAGGTCATTACGTGAAAAAATAATAAACCAGAGTATTTCGCGAGATCGTAGTAAACTAATACGCAAAACAGTAAAACGATTATCTCCTATTGATGAAACTGGTACATGGACTACAGTTCTGTCGGTTCAAAATGGAGGTAGGTTGGTGCGTAAGCGCAGAACCATAAAAAAACGATAATTATATATTATGGAACAATATATAATTGATTTTAATGACCAGGAAGTCGTTGTTTTAAATTATTTAGCGAGACAAATTTGCGCAAGTCCTTCGGATGATCCGAACGAATTCTGTGAACAAGCTAAACAATTAACAAAACAAATCCCAGGTAGAATTCGAGAACATTTACGCGAGTTCTCAAAACGAGGCACAAAAAGTGGATATTTATTGTTTCGTGGACTACATGTATCCATTGTCAAAACTCCGTCTGATAACAAAAGCAAGATAGGCGAAACCACTTTATTAGCACGTGTTCAAGCCATTTTAAATAGTGCTATTGGCGAAATGTTGGCATATGAAGCTGAAGGATATGGCCAACTTTTTCAAGACATTGTTCCTATTCAAGCTCTAGCTAAAAACCAAACTAGTGTTGGTAGTAACATTGAGCTAGAAATTCATACCGAACAGGCATTTTCACAATTACGGCCAGATATATTAAGTTTGGCCTGTTTAAAAGGTGATAAGCAAGCGCTAACGTATATTTTACCCGTAAATGAAATATTAAATTATATGACATTTGAAGAATTACAATTACTTCGAGAACCCTTATGGAAAACAGGAGTTGATTTATCCTTTAAATTACATGGACAGGAATTCGCAGAAGGAGATGTTCGAGGGCCAATGGCAATCATCCATGGACCGATTGACAACCCACAACTTATATTTGACCAAGATTTGATGTTTAGTTCTGATGAAATAGGAGAACATTTATTAAGGAAAATTATTGCTATCTATTATGAAAAACGGTTTCAACATAATTTAAAGCCTGGTGAAATTATATTGATAGATAATTGTCGTGCCGTTCATGGACGCTCTCCTTTTTTCCCAAAATATGATGGTCACGATAGATTCTTGGTGCGATGTTTTGGGACATTTGATTATGAAAAAAGCGAATATGCAAGAACAGGACGAATGGTAAAAGCTATTTATTCTTAATTCATTTTTGTTGAATTTTGCGGGTCCCAAGTGTTACACGTTGCGCATTGCATTACAGTCGATAGTGGCGCAAATCTTGGCGTGCTACGCGATGGATAACCAAGTTTGTCTTTGATGGTATAACCATTTTCAGGAACTCCGTATGCTAGTGCGTTTGCTACTGACGTTCCGTAAGCCTTTTGATAAACTGCAGTATTGTTTGTAATTGTGTTATAACGAACGCGCTGGGTTGCGGAACTGGCACTAACTCCACCCTGACTAGCAAATTGTGGATTGCTGGGTTTATAAACCACGGATTTATAAACGGGTTGAATACCAGGACCATAATTGGAAAGAGCGTAATTATCAACATTCGTCAAATTTTGTTTTAGTGAATACGCGGCATTTAATCTATCCACATATGTCGATATAGGATTTGTAGGATAAATACCAGGACTAAAACCGATTGCATTCGTAAATGCATTATTATAAATAACTACAACGGGCACAACTGAGTCTTTTAACGCAGAATTACCAGATAATGTTTCACCAGATGGTATCGGCCAGGCAACCAAATTTTGGTAATTGAATGCGGGAGGATAAATAGTAGGGTCCCAGCCTGGAGAAAAGGGTTTTGTATAATTAATGGTAGAAAAAACGAGTGCATCAATTTTTGAACTATGTAATTCCATTTTATTGTAAATCGGATTGTAAGCAAAATAAATAGTAAACACTTTTGACTGTGTAGCTTTGTTTATTAAATAATGTCCGTTTTTCAACATAGTAAGATGTAAAACATTGTTAACATCATCAACCGTATAATATCCTGCAGAAACATCAACCTGGTTATAAAAATAAATATTATTTCCGCCTTGTACTGAATAGCCGTCAGCTTTCGTATTATCAGTTGAATTTGGAAATACCCATTGATATGAAAAACTACAATCTGTCGGTATATAATATTTTTTACAGTGGCTAAGTCCTTGTGCAGAATATAAATTTTGCGAAGAAAGGGCGTCACCTGGTTCGGCTTTGGCATTACCTGAACGAATATAATTATATTGATTTTGTTGAAACGTAAGATTACGACTGACCAAATATTGCGCTTTATCGACAAAATAGGTTTTGTCGTTGCCCTTGGAAATATCAAACTGACGCTTAATCATTCCAGCACTTCGAACACGGCGTTTTGCAGTTTCAGAAGGGGAAACAAACGCCAAACAAGTGCCTATGTCTTCACAAATATTGTTTGGTATTAAATTATCCATGGTATTTACTAAACCGTTGTTGTTTGTTTTTACAGACGAATTTATGATACTACCCCCGGGTTGGTCAAATACATTAATAGATAATGACATACGGGCATCGCATACAGAATTACTATTAAAGTTCGTCGCAATCTCGCGCCTGGGTAACAAAATAGGAAGCGCACGGAAATATTCTGCCTTTTTAAAAGTAGATGATTTCCCACGCGTGTTCATTTGAATACGAGAAGTAATTTGATTAAACGTTTTGCCTTTCCATTTAATAATTAAATTATTCTTATCAAAGGCTACATCATTTAAAAATATTTCAGCCATAGCTATATATAATATATCTAATATATTATATTTTAAATCAAAACCAAATAAACATATCTAAACAACTTTATTTATCGTATGAACATTATACTTGACAATTCAAATTTTCAATTAGGATATATGTATTTTTTGCAGCCAAAACAAAACATCATTATGGACGGTACATTCTCCAAAATTATTTATTCTGATGAGTGTTTTTCACTGAATAGTGTTTATTTGTCAATGCCTCTAGAAATTCAATCGATTGAAAGAAGTGGCAATAAACATAGCGCAAGGCTTGCTATTGATTCGTCGCAGAATAATATATTTATTCAAGAACTATCTAAGATAGAGCATAGAATCATTGAATATTATAAACAAACACATACAAATAAGGGTGGTAAAAATTCCGTTGTTTCAATTTATAAACAACTTATGTCAGGAACTATAAAATTATATAGTGCCAGAAAAGACGGACAGGCTATTTCGCCACAGTTTATATTAAAAATATCAGGAATATGGGAAAGTCAAAGTGATATTGGTTTAACATATAAAATAATCGAGGCCTAATCGCAGGTATTAGTAAAGGGGCCCTGTCGAATCCATACATTGGCAATACATTTTTGTCCTGATTTTAAAGGTAATCCGGCATGTAATGCTTTTGGATGGCAACGGTTGTTATTTTTATCTAATGGGTAAAATAAAATACTACCATATTTGGGAGGTTTTACGTCTTTTGCTAAATTTACAAATCTAGTAGCACCACCTTCAAACTCGTCGTTCAAATATATTAACATAGTTGCTATTCTATGTCCGCCCGATTTCAAAAATTCGTTACTTTCTGGATTATCGTCGCCCGTGCTGTCGTGATGAGGGTTGTAAAATCCACCAGGGCCGTATTTAACTACCTGTAAGTGTTCAGCATTTTCGCTAGAATAATTATTTATTGCGCATACACGTTCAATGATTTTTTTTATAGTGGGGTCGTTTTTATCTAACCAAGCCGTTTTACTTTTACGGGTTGTTGTATCTACGCCTCCTCCAATTGTTTCGCTATCCGCAAATTTCGGTTCCGCTTGACTTAATATGTAATTAGCCTCGTGAGGAGTAATAAAATTATTATATACGGTTGGGTATATATAGTCGTCATCATCATCTGCGTAACCTAATTCAGCAAATGTTTCAACAGGCGGTGTAGATAATATTGAAAAACAAATAATAATAAAAATAAGTATTAGACATAGCGCAATATATAATGCTTTCATTATATAATCAATATATATTGATTATATAAATTTATTTTGTCTTATCCAAATATTTGCAATGTACTTATTACCTGATATAACTTTTGTACCTTCATGTAAAGATTTGGGGTGACATTTATTGCCGTTTTTATCTAAAGAATAGAATAATATACCCCCGTATTTATTTGGTTTTATGTGTTTCTGAAGATTTACAAAATGTGTTTCTCCGCCTTCAAAATCATCATTCAAATAAACAATAATTGTCGCTAATCTATGTCCTCCGTGCGAAAAGAAGTCGCTTGATTGTTTTTCTATTTTGTGAGTAGTATCATAATGTTGTTTGAAATATCCGTTTGCGTCATATTTTACTACTTGTAACCCTTCTGAGTTTTTAAAAGGAAGTCCCACTTTACTACATGCTCTTTGTATAATAGAACTTATAGTTTGGTCGTGTGTTGGTAACCAAACACTTTTGCTATTGCGAATATCATTCATTCTATAATTTCCAAAAAGGACACTTGGAACAAATTTTTCCCGGGCTAGGTCTAGGATATATTTTGCCTCTTCTTCTGTTATAAAATTGTCTATTATTATTGGAGAAACATAATCATCTGTTGATTCAGCTAATCCATATTGTGGTTTTATATATGGTTGGTATTCAAAAATTTCGTATTGTTTGATTAAATATATTATTGTTATTGTTAGTAATAAAATATAAAACATTTAATCTAATATAGAAATGTTTTATTTATATTTAAATTTTACACAAATTGATGATTTAAAAAAACGACATCCCCATTGCAGGACGACGGCGCCCTCCTAGAATAGGAGCATTAAATGGACGATTGCCGTTGGTTAAATTATGTGCCGTAGATTGATTTTGTAACTCTTCCGTTCCCGTTATGAATGATTTTACGTTTACAAAACCGGTTTGTTCATCATAATCATATTGAAGCCCTTGGATATTTGATATGCCTTCAAGTGTAAGTCCTAAGAATTTGTCAAATTCCGCGCGATTTACTAATCTCTCTAATCCATCCTTCATTTGGAAAATGTTTTTATCCATCAAAGGATAATATTGATTTCTATCAATAAAAATACCGTTATTGAGAACGCGTTTTTGTAATAAATTGTCTTCATATCCCCAGGCCCAGAAATTAGGGTATCCGTTGATTCTCTCAAAGTCGCCGGCCTTTATCGATACAATACCACCAAGTGCGTATTTGAAACCATAAAAATGTTTCACGTTTCCTGGTGTAGTATCATAATTGAAAAAATTCTTAGTGTACGGCATGGTATCAATATCGTTAAACACCAAAGTAATGTTTCGGTAGTCATTGGGATACGTATCTTTGATGTATAAAAAACCAATGTTTTTCATTGCGCCACGATTGAACGAACGTTGGTCGCACTGGTGGATAAAAAAAATTTTATAATAATTTGGGTTCGTGTCTTCGAGAACAAAGGACATATGTTTTTTGAAGAAAGCCAACTGTTGTTGGCGGTCGCGGTAAGGGACAATAAAAACGTATTTTGGAACAGGATCAGCTACATGTATAGGCTCAGGTTTTAATTCAGGAACCGATACCTCGTTTGTCTCTGATAATTCATTCTCAGAAACTGGCGCGTCTGATTCTGTCCTCTCAATAGATAATGTTGCTTCTTGCACTGGTTCCTCGGTAACAGGTTCCTCGGTAACAGGTTCCTCGACAACCGGCTCCTCAGCAACAGGCTCCTCAGTAACGGGCTCCTCAGTAACGGGCTCCTCGACAACAGGCTCCTCAGCAACAGGTTCCTCGACAACAAGCTCCTCGGTAACGGGCACTTCTTCGACAACCGGCTCCTCGACAACAGGTTCCTCGGTAACGGGCACTTCCTTGACAACCGGCTCCTCGGTAACGGGCACTTCATTGGAAACCGGTTCCTCAGTAACAGGTACTTCCTCGGTTATATTATCAATAATGGGTTCGAAAATTTCAACAGTAATGTTTTCAGAAGTGTCCGACATAAATTATATTATATGCACCCATAAAATTTTAGTGGATTTGTCTAAACTCTAGAGAACCTACAATTCCCCATTTACAAAACATATTTGTCTAAAATAGATTTTGGCACCAGTGAATCTTTAATGCTGTCCAGTTTTTTATAGCATTTATTAATTGTTACCTCGCTAACCCCACTAACATTTTTAATATCCACCTTATTTGTATTAAGTCCACAAATTTGAGATACAAAATATACCACTCCAGCAGCAATTGCGTGAGGAATATTATCCGTAATAATATTATTCTTTTCAATTTTATTAGTAACAAATTTGGCCAACATTGTCATTTCTTTATTAAAATTCATACGGCTACAGTAACGGTCAATAAACGAACTGGGTAATGTAACACATAAATCTTTTTTTTGTGACGGGTCCATATTTCGTTCAATATTGTGTAAAATATTAACTGCCATAGAACATCCGTTCGTAGCGCTAGTTTTATCTAACTTAAATATCTCAGCGATTTCATGTGCTGTTCTAGGACAACCATTCAATCTACATGAAATATAAATAGACGCGGCTTTAATCCCATCACGATTCATGCCACGAAACATCTTCTGTTCGGAAATATCTTTGTGTAATACCATCGCGTCGTCAATAAATATCTTTGGTATTCCAGAGTTTTGTGCCATATGTGTAATAAATTGAAATTCGTCGTAAAGCGATTTTTCTTTATGCGGCATAGATTGCCATTCCGTCCACTTACGAATTTTTTTCATTTCGTATGATGAGTTATTACTACATAGTACTTTACAACCAAAAGAGGATTCAACCAAAAGGGGATTAATAGGATTACCACACCGCGTAGGATCATTTGCGTTTTTATCTTCTGCACCATAGAAGCGCCACTCAGGAGAATAATCGAGCACATCTTTATACATAATACAACATTCAGGATTTGTACACGTCGGAAACCCATCCTCCATAATTATCAGATACGAATTACAAGTAGAACACATATCATGTTGGCCGGTAGCGCTATATAAACATTCTATTTTATCAATGGGTTCGTCGTATAAAGTTTTTTTATCAGAATCAAATATTTCCCAAAGTTTGGATTTGTTCTCATTACTCATGACTTTTTTCTTTTTTTGAGTTTTGTTTACTAGCTTTTGTTCTGCTAAATGTATTTCAGTCATAGAATTTATATTTTCATCGCAGTTTATTTTACGTAGTTTTACGCGAATAGTAATTTTTTTTATAGGTTCAACCATTCTATGTGTGTTTATTAAGATAAATAGAAGGTAACAATCAATTTTTTGTGCTTAAGGCATATTTACTCTTTTCTCTAATTTCTCAAACATTTCTTTTCCGTATATTAAATTACCAGTTGGTTTATAATTATTAATTGGAGTATATTGTTTCTGATTTTTAGTTGTTGCACCTTTTTCATTGGATGATTTTTGGTTATTTTCTTCTTCGTCTTCTACCTTGGTTATAATATTACCCCTTTCATCGAGAACAATTCCGGTTTTCTTTTTAACTTCTGTTCGAACATATGATGGTATCCAATGTAGCCAACTAATAAATAAATTACTTGGATATACATATCTTACATGAAAGCCATTATCTTCCAATTTTGCCACTAAATATCCAATGCAATCTGCTTTACTATAACAAGGTTCTCCAAATATGTATTCAGGAACCACAAACCAAATATGTTTTTCTTCGACTTTGATACGTGCAGTGTTTGTAATTCGTTTATGAATACGATTTAATATTTTATTGAAAATAGATACCATTTTTAAATCTTTTTTCTGTTTCTTTTCATAGAGCTCGTCGATGTTTATTTTGCGATTGGTTTCTTCTTCATCAGCAAATAAAATACAAGACATTCCTATATATATGCAATAAATTTAATTCTATCACAAAAAACATAAATGCTTCGTCAAATAATATAATAATGGAAAACACAGACAAAAAAATTAAACATATCGTATTGTCCGGGGGCGGCGTTGCCGGGTTCTCATTTTATGGAGCTCTACGAGAAAGTAATAAGCGAGGTTTATGGTCAATAGATGACATTAAATCTATATTTGGTACTAGCGCGGGTGCACTATTTGGATTAATAATTGCCCTAAAATATGATTGGACTGTTCTCGATGATTATATTATAAAACGGCCATGGCAGCAAATTTTTAATTTTAATATTCAAAACATATTTACGGTTTTTAATAGTCGCGGTATATATGATGTAAAAACAATAGAAGAAATATTTCTACCACTCTTTAATGGGAAAGATATGTCGATAAATATTACAATGAAGGAATTTTATGAGAACACTGGAATCGACATGCATTTTTTCGCAGTAAATATCAATAATTTCACTCCTATTCAGTTTTCTTACAAAACGCACCCTGATTGGCGCATTATTGATGCAGTTTATTGTTCTTGTTGCCTACCTGTTTTGTTCCAGCCCTATTTAAATGAAGACAAATGTTATACTGACGGGGGAATGGTATGTAATTATCCTGTGAATTATTGTATTGATAATGGAGCTGATCCTGAAGAAATATTTGGACTCTGTCGTAAACCAATAATACGATTAAATTATCATGTAACTAATGATTCAACATTGTTTGATTACGTATTAAATATTTTTTATAAGACCATAGAACGGGTTTTGAATAACAGAGTGCCAATAAATATATACCGCGAAATATTTATTGATTGTCCTCCTTTATCGATAAGCGATATTTTTAATACGAGTTCTAAGATTGAAGAGCGTTTGCGACTTATTCAAATTGGAACAGATAGTTATATCAATGAATTCTGCGTAGACTCAGAAGAGAAATAAATATATTTATTAAAAATAGATTTATTATTGGTTTGTCATCATATTAACAAATTTTTCTAATGTTCCATATGAAATCTTGGCGTCAAAATCAATAACTTTGTTATCCTTATTCATTTTAATAGTAGGATAACCTTCGATTTTATATTCTTGAATTGCTTGCGTTACTGCCTCATTTTCATCTGTGCAGTTCATATCAATACAGTTTACTGTATATCCGTTTACTTCTTGGCCGTCGAATTGATTCTTAAATTTTATCCAGTCGGGTAACGCCGTCTTACAATGGGGGCACCAGTCCACGAAGAAAAAATAAACATTTGCGTCCCTGTCGCGTATCTCTGCGTTAGCCACATCTTTAAAATCTTTATTTCCTTCGGCATAACCTGCAGTATAATAAGTATCATATGCATATTTTCCTAATAATCCAAAGATGACAAAAGAAACAATAATTAAAAAATACCAATAATAAGGGGTTAAATAATTTTTTACTACTTCGTAAAACGACGACATCTTATATTTTAAACTTATATTAAAAATTAGCTAAATAAACATAAAGGAAAAATACTTCGGTATACAATGTACAAAAACCGTCTACATTATATAACCGTGGCAACAAAACCACATGAAATTTTAAATCGAATAAAAGCCCGTGTCGAGCGTCAAAACGAGAACATTACTGTTCTTGGGGCGCAAGAAAATAGGTCTATTGGATGGAATGCCACCGGAAATTTCGGCGTTAAATTAAAAGAAGTACGTGATTTTTTATTAAGGACGGATGTTCTCGATGACGACATTGTTTTGTTTACAGATGCTTACGATGTCCTTTATTTTGGTTGTCAGGACGAAATTGTTAAACGATATTTAGAATTTGATAAACCTATTGTTTTCGGCTGCGAAACTACTTGTAATCCAGTGCCGTCTTATGCAAAATATTATACATATAAAGATTGCGAATTCCCTTATTTAAATAGTGGTCTTTTTATTGGCAAAGCATGGGCGCTTCGACAATATATTTCACAATATCAGTATAATGATAAAGATGATGACCAAGCCTTTTGGACAGCACGGTTCTTAGAGTCCAATAACAATTTTGCGCTTGATTATAAAAACAGAATTTTTTTCAATACTTATGGAATAGATTTGTCTTTGGTAAAGCGTGTTGACGACGGATATGAATATAAGGGCGCAAAACCAATATTTATTCACGTGAATGGCCCTGACAAAACGGATTTGCGGCATTTTACCGACTGATAAAAATTGATTATTACTGTACCGCCGGATGAATAAAGAAATAAATAATGGAAGAACTAGAAGTTGTTTTGTTCAATTATGAAAGTTGTCATGCAGATAAAAATCCTAAGAAGACTCCTATTCAAAATGCGCTAACGTCCGAATTCAAAAAACTATACGAACAAAATTTAAAAAACAAGTTAAATCAGTGGAGGTATTTTAAAGAAGACAATGTAGATATTGATAGTTTACGATGTACAAGCTTAAATAGACTGCAATATTTGAATGTCATGGAAAATCATGTGTCGTCTCTGCTGAATGAATGTCGTAGTAAACTAAGTGCGGAGCTAAAAGATATTGAATTTTGTGCTCGTAAAAAGGAAAACGATAGGAAACGTAGTGAAAAAGGCGATAATAAGGAAAGACGCATTGAAGCGTCTGTTCTAAAACGATTAAATACTATGCCCGAAGACGTAGTTGGTGTTATTGGCGAATTTCTATTTGGTCCAAATATGCGACATGTTTTGATAACTAGCAAATATTTACCTGATTTGTTTGTATTCAAGAAAGTCCGTATGCCCAAACTTAAAATCATGGCGCGACATATATCATTGAAAATTCAGGTAATCGGTCAAAAAATTATGAAAAATAAGAATATTATGAATAGTATTCCGATTGGACACGAAGAACGTACTAATATTTATACTATAGCAAATTGTCGTAAGTCAATTAGAGAATCTGTGCGAAAACCAGCAAAAATTAAAGAAATTAGCACATTCATAGAGTCTTGCGAACAAGCTATTCGAACCGTCGAACGAATAGGGTTTCCAAATACAACCAAAAATTGCTATGTGCTCCTAAATAAAATATATCATCTAATGATTTTGGCAAGCAAACCACAATATAACAAACGTTGACAATTGTACTTTCCATTTGTAGTACAAACCAAACATTAGAATCCTTTACAATGTATATATAGGTCCTTTATAGTATTTTTTTGATAATAAAAACGTTCTGTGTATATTAAATTTTATACCAGTATTTATATATATATATATGTCACAATCAATTCCTGGAAATACTAGTGCTGGTTCTGAATTAAAACCAGGAAATGCGCCTACTGAAGAAAATAGGGTTGTTTTGTCATTTTTAGGAGATGGATTTTTAGCAGATAGCCTTATAGACTTAGGACTTCACGCTCTTGATAAAACACAAATAACAAATAATAATGTAAATGTTAAACCATACTCTAATATGGATGATTACAAATTTATTGAGAATGGTTTTCAAACATTACAATTTGATGTTGAAGATATGAGCCATCTTTCGAGTGTATTTGAAAAATCAAAAAATTTAGAACCAACCGACAAATTTCCAGATTGGCAGGATGAACACGTACAATCATCTATAAATTTTTTAGAATCATGGATAAAAAAAAAATACACAGAATTAACTGGAATTGATAATATTACGGCTGTTTGTAGTAGACATTTACTTTTTCGTTTGGCAGGGTGTAATGCGGAATCTTGTCAAATTCCAGGAAATCCTTTGATGCATTTAGATTATATTAGTTTTGATGCAACTTATGATAGACATTGTTTAGAACAACAACAATGGGCTATTCCTATTAAATGTCCACCAAAAAAACAACTTATAGATGTTATTAATATTTGGTTTCCCACTACAAATGTTCAGGATTGGCCTTTAGGTTTTTTAAATATAAACAACATAGAAATTAGAGATTATGTTCCAGTGCAGCTCGTATCGGGTTCACAAGCAGCATCTATACGTTTTAAAGAAGGATTAGAAGCAATATATAAAGAAAATATGAAAGAATCAGAAGTATATTTTTTTCGTTCAGCTACAAAAAATGCTGAAAAGAAAGGAGTAGTTCATGGTTCATTTAGAATAACATCAGAACAAAAAACAAGGCGTTCTATTGAATTACGTTGTTGTATTTTCAAAAATTTGGAAGGAACTGGCTTAGGATCTGAAGAAGGAACTGGCTTAGGCTCTGCAGAAGGAACTGGCTTAGGATCTGAAGAAGGAACTGGCTTAGGATCTGAAGAAGGAACTGGCTTAGGATCTGAAGAAGGAACTGGCTTAGGATCTGAAGAAGGAACTGGCTTAGGATCTGCAGAAGGAACTGGCTTAGGATCTGAAGAAGGAACTGGCTTAGGATCTGCAAAAGGCTCTGCAAAAGGAGGAAACAGTAAAAAATATACTAAAAAAAAATATACTAAAAAAAGGTATAGAGTATATAATAAAACCAAAAAACGTAACTAATTTATTAAAAAATTTAATAGATTTGTTTATATTCGAATACTTTGTCACGGCATTGTATTATGACAAAATATATAACTATTGACGGGCGTTTAAATGCCGATTATTTACCGTTTGCCGAATCATTTACTGGGTTTCCTGATAAAATCGGTAAAGTAAAATCTTTTTCTATTGTTAGTGTTGAACTACCAATTGCATTCATATTTGATTCATCAAACGAGCTTTGTGCGTGCCCGAGATATGTATATTTAGAGGTAATTGAAAATCGAGAACATGATTGTTCTAGGGATACGCATCATTTGTTTACGTCATCTATAATTTGTTCTCGATATAGCAAATATATTATTGGACGAATAACGCTGGATTATAAAAATTATCCTGATGGCTCGGTCCTGCCTGCTAATTTAGTTAACGGTCTTTTAATTAGTGGAACCAGGAAATATCATAAGCCTGTCCATTTGAAAAACCTATATTTTAGAGTTTTGAATGAACTTGGAGTACCTATTTTTTTTGAGAACGAATGCATTTCTTTTTGTGCGCAAGTGGAATGCGTCCATGAATAATTATAATAGTCAATAATTTTTTATCTGGTTACTATAACTATATGAATAAAACTCGTAAAAACCGGTCCGTATATAAAAAAACGGATTATAATAGTAATGACGGAATGTTAACATCGGTTTGGGGGCCGAGTATGTGGCATTATTTACATACTATGAGTTTTAATTATCCGGCAAACCCCAGTTGCGACGACAAACAACATTATAGGGAATTCATATTAAATCTTCGTTTTACATTACCTTGCGGTAAATGTCGCATAAATCTCACAAATAATTTTAAACGTCTACCGCTTAAATTGGAGCATATGAAGAACCGCGAAACGTTCTCAAAATACGTTTTTCGTTTACACGAACTCATTAACAAAATGCTCGGGAAAAAGTCCGGACTGACCTATAATGAGGTTCGGGAAAGATACGAACATTTTCGCGCAAGGTGTGCCAAACCGTACAAAGATATTAGGAAAGATTTAAGAAAAACTGCGAAGAAAGAGCCAAAAGAAAAAGGATGTACCGAGCCTCTTTATGGCGAAAAATCTAAATGCGTGTTACGTATTGTTCCGGATAGCAAAAAAATAGATACTCTTGAGATAGATAATAAATGTATTAAACGAGGTCTTCTAGAAATGTCATAAGAGTATGTTTTAGAGATTTTAAATATTCCATATGTATATATAATTTAACACATGGAATATTTCTCCGATAATTTATCAAAAGCAAAACGTTATCTATATGATGATGATAACCATAGTTTATCGAACAACGAAGTAAGCAATCATTACGATGACGACGAAGAAGAAGAAGAAGAAGAAGTTATCGAAACCCCAAAAAAAAGAAAGAAGCACGTAGATATTCCGTTCTGGTTTTCTAATCCCAATGTTCTATTTCAACGCCAGTATTCCATGGAGTTTTTTCCCATTGATTCTATGACTTATGAACAAAAGTTGAATGCTATTACGAGAACTGTTTTAGTTCTTACAATTATCGGATTAATTGTTGCACAAAATAGCCGCATTATTATTGTTAGTGGTATTACACTTTTTGCTATTTTTATATTACATTATTACCATGAAAAAGAGAAGGTAAAAAAAGACCAGAAAAAGGCTGCTTTAGACGCAAAAGAGGGCTTCCAAAGTGCTACTATGGATTTTTTAGCAGGTGAAAACATTAATACTAGTGAAGCTGCGCTTGCTGGTGTTTTTGATTCGCCTGATTCTTCGAACCCGTTTAGTAATGTTTTAATGACAGATTACGAATATAATCCTGAAAAAAAACCAGCCATGCCTGCATTTAATAGCAACGTGAATCAAGAGATTTTGGCTCAGGCAAAACAGCTTGTTGTTGAGGCCAATCCCGAACAGCCAGACATTGCCGACAAATTATTTAAAGATTTAGGAGAACAATTGGTATTTGAACAGTCCTTACGACAATTTAACAGTAATCCCAGTACAACAATTCCAAATGACCAAGGCGCGTTTGCTGACTTTTGCTATGGGAGCATGGTATCTTGCAAAGAGGGTAATGATTTTGCTTGCGCACGCAATTTTTCCAGATACACAAATACGTAATTAAAAAATAATTTTGATGTTGTATTATAATATATAAGTAATTTATATTATAATGTCTTCTTCAACAACGGATTTTATGTTTAATAATTTAGCAGGCGCACGTTCTGATTTTGTTGACCAATCCGAGAGAAGTCTCCAAAACACGCGCTTCTCTAACTATATGTTATCTAATTATGGCGCGGATACTATCCTACCTGACCAAAGCATCATGTTTGCTAGCGCTCAACCTAATTTATTAGTCAGTGGTTCCTCCCGAGGTCAGGGTATTGATGGAAACATTATTGATATTGATTCTCTCTTATCCGTTTCCAAAGAGCAAGCTCGTGCTTTAGAAAAATTACAGCTCCAACAGCGCCCTTTTGCTACTGTTCCTTATTTAGGACGTGGTGGTGCCGACCCCGCCCTTGAGTCCCAGCTTTTACAAGGCGAGGTTGTCCACGATAAAAAGAGTGTTTCCACTGTCATGGAGAAATCGTTCAATGATTATTCGCTTTTGGTATTGAATAATGAAATGGAAAAGCGCAGTAATACCACCGAGTATATTGTTCAGGAGTCAGCTTTAGACGGATGGGTACGTGGCGGTGTTAATACGCGTACTACGGGGGAGCCTGGTGCTAACCGTTAATTACACCTTTGCGCATTTCAAACGCGCATGGTAACGTTGCCATTTATCACTGCAATGGTGTAAATAATAATAATAAATTGATACTATTATTATTGTGAGGGTTGTCTGTGCCTTTTGCATTAAGAGGGAATCGAACCCCCAGTTCAACCTTGGAAGGGTTGCGTGTTACCACTACACTACTAATGCTTCGATCCCTATTTAGTAATATTGAAAACTTTTTATATTAATTTTGTGCGTATATATAAATAATAATGGAAACCTTGACTAGTTTGTTTAGTAGTGCCAATGAAAGTATAAAAAAACTTATGTCTAGTTCTACATCTACGTCTAGTCCAAATCCTGTTGTTTCTAGTCCAAATCCTGTTGTTTCTAATAATGAATCTACTTCTTCCGTCGCGTCTCCTGCGTCTTCTACATCAATTGTTGGTGGCCGTCGTAAAAATAAACGCACCAAACGTACCAAAAAGTCTGCCAAAAAGACAAAACGCGCCAAAAAATAAATTTGTATTTGTTCTCGAATAAATATAAATATTTAATGATAATAAAACACAATGATTATTGAAAAGCGCTATAATCTGAATCTTAATGTGACCTATCAAAACAATGAGCAATATCGAGCCACATTAAGGCAATTATTTTTTATGGATGTTTCAAATTGCTCTATTGATGAATCTATTGACGATGAAACACGCGACGAATTAATGTATGATGAAAACGCAGTAAACGATGTCATGGATGAGCTATTTTGTATGACGGCACAATTTCCGCTCTTCCAAAATTTATATGATAGCGCCGCCGCAAAAATGATATCTACTGACAGGACAATCGGCCAGGCAGTTCTCTTTTCTTATGATTATCTGGCACTGTTTCATAGATGTTTAGCGAGTTTTATTAAAAGTCCGGAGACCTTCGATGAAAACAATGAATATTATGTTGCGATTTTAAAAAAAATAGTATAAGAATATATCATAATGTCATCAACGAGAAATAAAAATACTCCCGGTAATTATTCTTTAGAAGTTGAAGGAAAACGAGAACAAGCTCAGTATAAAGTCAATGAACTTTATTCAGTTCCTGAGCAAACCAATTTTTTTGGAGATGGTTTATTGCCCGGACGTGTTGGACCAGCAAAACTGTCTTCTAATTATTGTGATATTGAATCCGATTTAAGAGGTATTGGTTCAACCAATTTAGTACAACGAAAAGCACCCACTGTGCCTGATATTTTTCAGTTGAAATCACTGAATATTATTGATCGTGTACCGTTGATAATGCCAAAGTCGTATCAACATAGTAATACTGAGAGACCTTTTATTGGTTTAACAAACTAATTATATTTCATAAATATATAAATGTATTTACGTGATATTTCCGACTTTGAAAACGTCTCCGATTATTTACCAATTTTGAACGGCGCATTAATCACTGACGTAATAGTCATGTCATTATCCCTATCTGGATACATAAATTCTGAGGCGCTAAAAATATGGTATAAAAGCTATGGACTCTCAGCAGTTTTAGCTGATGTTCTAATACTAGTTATAGGTTTAATCATCGCACGTTGGTTATATAATATGTTTTTTAAATCCCGTTCTTTGTTCTCGTTTATTTTGGTCGCTCTCGGAGTTCAACTAACACACGATTTAGTGTTTGGAAAAATTATTGATTTCATGCCTGAAAAAACAAGTAATATTTTTAATACATTTAAGCAATATACGCACGAACACGGTATGCAAATATTGTTTGCCGATTCGCTTATGATTATTTCAACTATAATATTGGGATCTTTGATGGCAGCCTATGATTTAAATATGAATATTATTACTATTATTTTTATGGCATATCATGTGCCGTATTTGATACATTCTTTTTAGTCCTCAATATCGAGAACCTTTTTCAATAAATTTTCGTAGACTTCAATAATAGCTCTTAGTTTTTCCGCACTTAGTCCATCTAGTAAAGATAGATTAGAAGTTAGTGCCTCATTAAGGCATCGAATATGTTCTTGATATTTGGATACGTCTACTGTCGTCATTTTTTAATTGATTAATAATTCATGCTATGAATCAATTTTTATGCCATATTTTTTGCTGTTTGCCTGAGTTTATATTGACGTTTTCTAAATGAACTTGTGATTGGTCTAGTTGCGTTTTTAATTTCGCTTTTGAGAACTATTATGGCTGTTTCGTCAATGATTGGTTCATCAACGGAATATTTATTTTCCATATAAGATAATAGTGCTTCCATCATATCTACAGGCTCTTTGATGTCGGGTAAAATGGTACATTCACTAAATTCTATTTCTTTATATTCATTCAGTATATTAATTTGGCCATCATGAGATAGTTCTATGGGTATTTTTAAATGCAGATATAATAATTGATTTGACATTTATTATATCAAGACTGTATATTTATGTATTTTTATGGGGAAATCACTTTTTTATATTCTTCAAAATTAGACATAGCATTGGTACTATCAAAAGTAGCAGTATACAATTTATAATTCGATTTCATATTGGCCTGTTCTGCTAGAGATAAATAATCTTTATGAATAAGAAAAACACAAAAATAACTATCCGGTGGTATCCGTTCTCGTACAACTAATCTTATATTTTCGTTTATTTTTTTATCGGTTATAGATGGAGTTTTTGATTGTAAATCATTAAATATTGCATCTTTATATTTTTTAACAGCATCTACGTATTTTGGGTCAAGTTTTGTCTCAGGTAATAAGTTCATGATATACTTGTAAAGATCATTTGATACATCTGCGCCATCAGGTAGTTGCTGAAAAAAATTAGAAATTGTTCCCAACCCATCTCCAAAACTATTAGTTAGTCTTGATAACATGCTACGTTTTTTTTGCTCTAACGCAGCCGCATTAGCAAGCGCCTGAGCAGCCGCTTGATCTGATTCAGGAACGGGTAATGGACTTGCTGGAGGAACAACTTCTAATGCTGCCGCACTAGCAAGTGCCCGAGCCGCTGCTTGGTCCGATTCAGGAACGGGTAATGGACTTGCTGGAGGAACAACTTCTAATGCTGCCGCATTAGCAAGTGCCCGAGCCGCTGCTTGGTCCGATTCAGGAACGGGTAATGGACTTGCTGGAGGAACAACTTCTAATGCTGCCGCATTAGCAAGCGCCTGAGACGCTGCTTGGTCCGATTCAGGAACGGGTAATGGACTTGCTGGAGGAACAACTTCTAATGCTGCCGCATTAGCAAGCGCCTGAGACGCTGCTTGGTCCGATTCTGGAACGGGTAATGGAGCTGCCGGACCAACTTCTAATGCTGCCGCATTAGCAAGCGCCTGAGACGCTGCTTGGTCCGATTCTGGAACGGGTAATGGAGCTGCCGGACCAGCTTCTAGTGCAGCCGCAGTAGCAAGCGCCTGAGACGCTGCTTGGTCCGATTCAGGAACGGGTAATGGAGCTGCCGGACCAGCTTCTAGTGCAGCCGCAGTAGCAAGCGCCTGAGACGCTGCTTGGTCCGATTCAGGAACGGGTAATGGACTTGCCGGAGGAACAACTTCTAATGCGGCAGCACTAGCAAGTGCCTGAGCAGCTGCTTGGTCTGATTCAGGAACTGGTACAGGAGCAGCTTCTAACGCAATGGGTTCTGGTAAAATAACAACTTCTGATGCGGCAGCACTAGCAAGCGCCTGAGATGCTGCTTGGTCTGATTCAGGAACGGGTAATGGTGCTGCTACAGCTGGCTCAGGAGCTTCTACCAAAGGAACAACTTCTGATGCGGCAGCACTAGCGAGCGCCTGAGATGCAGCTTGGTCGGATTCAGGAACTTGTAAGGGTAGAGGACTTGCTGGAACAAATTCAAGTGATGCGGCTCTAGCTACTGCCAGAGCTGCTGCTTGTTCAGATTTGTCTTCTTGAATCGTGTCTGTTGAACGTGCAGTTAGAAAAGAATCACCGTTTAGTGAATTTGTAACATCACTGTAGTTACTATCAGAACTGTCTAAGCTGCGAGCAGAATCAGGAGGAGAAGAATCACGAGGAGAATTATAAGGAGAAGGACCGGGAGAAGGACCGGGAGAAGGACCGAGAGAAGGACTAGGAGAAGGACTAGGAGAAGGACTAGGAGAAGGACTAGGAGAAGGACCGGGAGAAGGAAGTCTTGCTTGGCTAGTTTTTCTCGTTTCCTCTTCATATTTAATATTTAATGCTTGCAATTGATCATTACGTTCTGTTTCATTAATTTTTCCATCAAAAAATTTTTCGTCTACCTTTAATTCATCAAATCTGTATTGTTGATCAGGAAAAAGACGATTATTACTGTAACGTATTTTATTTAACTCCTCAATTTCTTTTCTTATTTTATTTAATTCATTTTTTTTTTGTATTTGAATAAAATTCAAAGTTCCGGGTTCCCGTTCTTTCTTTTTGGCTCGATCTTCTGCTTCAACTCGGGCTCTTGCTTCTGCTTCTGCTTGTGCTTCCATTTCCCTGTCTTGTGCCTGTGCCCGAGCTCGTGATTCTTCGGCTCTTTTTACTTTGGCTAGCCGGATCCTTTCTTGTTCCGACATAACGCCTTTGTGAGTAGCTACGCCTTGAGATAACTTATTATAAATATCGTTTCTATCCTGACTTGCAGAATTACGTGGTCCGGCCGGCAGTCTTCTATTTGAACCGGTCGGCCTTGGGGAATCAACCTTTCTTCTTCGTAAGGGTGGAACTACATTAGGCGGACGTACATCACGGTCTTGGCTTTTTGAAGCATCAGATCGTTTTGTAAGACGTAACGCAGGTGCTTGTTGTACAGGCGTAGGTTTTAACCTTCTTTCAAATAAAGGCTCAGTAGGTTGAGCAGAAGGTCTCGGTAATAAATTTGTGGAACTATATCCGTCTCTTGCTGTTATAGGTTCCGAAGCCTGTTCTGGACGATCTTGGCTTCGAGAGGCACTTCTTCTTAACTGAGCAATATGGTTAGAATATGGGTTGGGTCCGACTGGTAACCTTCGAGCTGTATTTGGTATATTTAAATTACCGACCGGTACGTTAGGCCGTAACGCACCTGGTGCGGCCTGTTGTGTATATCTTTGTCCTGCTCCACCATTAAGTTCATTCAAAATTTTTCCTATTTGATTTTCCAATTCATTTTTATTCATTTATTTGATATATAAACTAGACATAAAAAATTTTAAATGCATACGAAACCATATAAATATTCCAATATCTAGTAAAATAAATGTCCGTAAATAGCAACGATGCCTGTATAATAATCGCCTCCCATATATCAAATTCGAAACGCCTTGACCATCTACATGAATGCCTTCAGTCACTATTACGTCAGACACTACCCATATGCATCTATTTGTCTATTTCTTTCGAAAATCGAGAACTTCAGAGTGCCTTCGCTGAAATGTTCTCAAAACAGAAAGAATTTGAGAGTCCATTTCTATTCCTTAATGTAAAATTGTCTAAAACGCCCCAAATGCGACACATGTTCGAATTATTGAATTTAATTGAAAACAAACATAAATGGATAATGTTCTGCGATGATGACGACACATATGACCCAGTTCGTAGTGAAACATTCCTACAAAACATTGCAAATTGTCTATATACTGTTGAAACTCAAATGCCCGATAAACGTTTTATTGGATGTTATGAAAGCACATTTGGTAAAGACCACCGTGAACAACGCCATGAATTTTGGTGTTATTGTATACACATAAATGTTCTCCAAACCTTTATGGATAAAGTGTCTCAACACCCCGACATTCTTGACCACAAATGCTGCGACGTTCTTTTTGGCGAATATTTACGTAGAATGCGACCCGACTTTTTATATGCAGCTATTAATCAGCCACTATATAATTATCGCGTATCTAATAATTCGGACTCCGTTACGGGTGTTATACAAAGTAAAAATAAAACGGTTCGTAAGGCAAGGGAAATTACGACAGAAAATATGCACGAAGCCGCAAAAGAATTAAATGACTATTTGTTTTCGGATGGACAAATTTATTTGCATGACACATATTTGAGAACATTAATTGGCTCCGATTTTGAGAACATTTTACAGAATGAATTTAAAAGTGAAATAGCCGTTTTACATTTAATCGACCGTACTCATATTGTAAAATTATTGGATTTACATAACCGACTTCGTACTATATGCAACGAATTATATGATATAAAAATCTAATAGTATTATAATATGCAAGGTGGAACACTTTTTTCAGATGCCGCATTTAAAAAAATATTAAGTTTAGGATATGAATTTGAAACAAGTGATTTGGCAAAAATGTCGTTACATGATAATAAACGTACCCTAGTAAATTCGGATCTTTCACTAAGATTATTAAAAGAAAAAATACAGAGAGGTTCTATTAAAGTTGTTGATGGTAATTATTTACATGTACGTATACCTATTGCCAAAAAAGGGCAAGTAATTGAAACTGTGCTAACGGAAGAAGATGACGAAGATACCCTTGAATTTTTACGACAAATGCAAGAGGAAGAACCAGAAGAATACGAAAAAGAGATGCAGGCAAAAAGGGAAAAACAAGCGCAAGCGTTAATAGAAATGGAAAATGATTCCTATTTAGAATATTTTAATGAAAACCGTAAAACGGATAATCCAGATGTGATTAAATTCCAAATCACTAATGACTTAGGCGATACCATGTTTGGCGAAATGTTAAAGGCGCACTGCAAGGAATTAACTATACCCAAGAACGACATGTTTTTATTTAAAACGAACAAAGATAAAATATATAAAATCAAGTTTTCAGAAGACATAGCCAAAAACGAATACTGCGAATCTTTTTCGGGTGTTGAATTTGTTGTTACTTATTATAACCCCAAAAAAGATAACGCCAATATTGTTTTGGATACATTCGTTGATGCATGTAGTCGTATTGTGGACCATTTTGGCGATTTAAAAACAATTAAAGGTACTCTTATGTCAAATGATAACCAAAAAACGCATTATGTACCTATTGGGGCTATTGGAAATGAAAGGAATTTATATCGTAAACCAAATACAAATTTATTTTATATGGATACTTATGACGACGAGAACGTCAGGCGCCTAAAAAATTATGGCGACGCTGAATTTATTCCTCAAATGACTTTTCGTTGTAAGGCTGCTGATGCTATAGACATCATGAAAGAAATACTTAGAGATAGTCCTGATTTTAAATCCGGCACTCGACTATTAGATACAATGAGTTATGATTTTCTTTGCTTAGAAAAAGTGGATAAAGCTGTTCATGCTACATTTGCAAAATATAATGAAACAGCAGAACATAAAATCGAATTAAATACGGTTATGGGTAAAAATCTCAGGGCGTATATGTTTTTGATCTATTTCAAACTCTATATGTTTATTATTAACCATGCAAAAATTTTCTCTAAGAAAGATTATTTGAAAGACCATTTGGTATTTGCGTCGCGTCATCCCAATATTGAACTCTATGAACGTATTAAACAAATTTTAAAACAACATTTTAATTTAAGCTCAGCTGAGAAAACCATAGATTTTTTATGCTATTCAGAAGCACTTAAGATTTTATATGAACCGCCGACAGAAGACGAATTTTTTGATGAAGATGATTTTGAAGAAGACGGAACCTATAAATACAATGGGAATGCTCATAGTGACGTATTAGAGGAATACCAAACTAATTTCGGTAATCCCCTTTATTCTATGAAGTCCTATTTTGAATACATGGAACGCAAAGAAGAAGACTGGCTTAAGGCTAAAAAACTTGACGTATTTTCTACAACTTTTGAATTGAAAAATGACGAAATATTGTTAGAAAATCGCTCGTTTCGTTTTGCTATTGAACTTTATTTACGTAATAAAACTAATGTTACTGTTACTAAAGATGCACTAACCGTGAAAGATATGCATAAAATCGTAACCGCTCTTTATGGCAAAAAAAGCATAAAACGTATGATGACTTTATCAAAACATCCCTCGAAACAGACATTGACCAAAAAGAGTAAAAGTAAGAGTGCACTTAAACCAACAGTGCTAGCACAAACACAAGCAAAACCTACTGCTCTGCAAGTAATTAAAGAGGTCTCTAAAGAAGAAGATTTATCACCTACAGAAAAGCCATTTGAGCCAATACCTTTGGACCTTGTTCCTGACATAGATCATAAACCTTTAGTACCAGCAAAACCTATTGGTCCTCCGTCCCGCCTATCAAGGCGCATTAAACCACCCAAGCAGTCGCATAAGCAGTCAAGAAGCAAGAGGGGATCAAAAATAAAGGTGTAAAAATTGATTTTTGTTTTCATGTTTGAATGATGACAACAAATAAAATGAAAGTTGCTCCGAGAAACCGTATTATGTTCTTTGATGTAGAGACGACGGGTCTTCTACCTCATCGTAATGAAAACATCACATTACAGGCAACAACTGTACATAAATTTCCGCATATTTTACAATTAAGTTTCATTCTATTTAATATGGTTACAAAACGCGTAGAAACGCATGGCGACTTTTACATTAAGCCTCCACCAGGAATCACCGTGCCAAAGATTGTTACTGAAATGACCGGAATTACAAAAGAGCTTTGTGATAGTAAGGGCGTTGCTATTGAACAGGCAATGACTGCGTTTTATGGCGCGTACATGAACTGTGATACAGTGGTTTCGCACAATCTATATTTTGATAAGAAAATGATTGAAGTCGAGCAATTTCGACACAACGAGCTATTTGCGCTGCGTTGTCCCGGATTACTGAATATGTTTAATCCGGTCTATGACGACCTATATAAAATCAACAACTTTTGCACAATGCAGGCATCCATTGATCTATGTAATATTGAGGTGCCACGAAAAGACGGCAAGGGTACATATAAGAAGTTTCCAAAGTTGGAGGAACTATATGAACATTTATTTAGCGCAAAACCGAACAATTTGCATAATTCAATTGTGGATACACTGGTTGGACTGAGGTGCTATTTGAAAGTTCGCCATAATATTGATATAACGGATTGTGAATTTGAATATTTGATGACTTCATATCTATGAACCAAATAAAAAATGTGTGTATATAATATATTTTAATTTTTTTATGAGTAGACCAAATCCATCTAAAAAACAATTAGCAAGAGACACATTAGCTGCTATGGTTGCTTTATCTAAAACAGCGGGAATGGATGCGGATTCTTCTAGAGAAAGTTCTCCTGAATACAGTGTTTATGATAACCCCCCCTCTCTACCAGCTGCAGCACCAGAAAGAAGAGAATCTATGATGCAAGTTGATAGTGTCACCTCTGCTTCTCTACCACAAGGAAGAGGTTATGCTGCGTCAGCACAGCCTCGAGAAGAAGGCCATCGTTCTCGTGCTCCGTCTATTTTTTTAGAGTCAGATACTGAAGGTAGAGGCAAAGGTAGAGGTCTATCCAAAATAAGGGAGGAAGGAGAAATGGACGATGATGATTCTGCCGTTTTGGCCAAAGGTACTAAAAGACAAGCATCGCCAGCAGTAGCGTTTGAAACTAAAAAACAAGCTATCCCTCAATTACTTCCTGTTCCGCCAAAGGCAGCCTCGCGAACTAGTGCGCGGTCGGCATCTAAAAGTAAAACAGGCTCAAAGTCTAGCAATAAAGCCCGTCTTCCGTTTCCGCAGGGGTTTCGTGCCTACAATCCAAATCCGAATCCAAACGATAGAGCAGTTAGTCCTAGTGAAGTAGGACCGAGCAAAGGCTGGTATCGTAATCAAATCGCCGATGGCGTTGTTCAAGATGATCCTCCTGGTGGAGGTGGACCCGCGCCGGTTCAAATTGATAAAACTAGAGAAAACCAGGTTGTTGTATCAGTAGAAGAATCAATGACGGAAAAACAAATGCACGATGCTTTTGAAAAAAGGTTAAAATCAATGGACAAACGGGACAGGTTATATTTTGCAGATGCTGCAAATTCATTTGTTAATGCGCCGGTTATATTTAGAGATGATCAAGTTACATTCCCTCTTTCTGCTGAGTTTAGAAAAAAACTTCCGGTTTTTCGCTCCATAGTACACGACATGGAGGTTTTATTAACTTATCCGAGATCAGCTTTGATAAATATATTAATACTAGCAAAAAGAGAAGGAATGTTAACAGAAACATGGGACGCAGAAAAATGGTTACATGATAATATAAATACAGTATGGGGAAATGTTGGTTTGTGTTCTAAGTTTACGGAGTATGGTCTTCCTGCATTACATCCTTATGTTATTGGTAAATGTCTAGCAAAACAAGAAAAAATGAGTCATCAAATGTCCGATTTAGATTTTTTGCCCCTTAGTGACGTAGGACGCGCAGAGTTAGATAAAAATCTTGAAAATATAAAACAATCAATTTTAGAATTAAATCGTCATATTACATCGGTTCATAAAACGCCAAAAACCGGAGACGAAGAATCATTATTTGATATTGTTGCTACAAAAAAACTAGCAAGCAATGCGGATGGACTAGTAAATAGTGTTTTAAGTGCATTGGGATCAAAAGGAAAAAAAACGGGGGAAATTGAAGCACTAGTTCATGGTTTCACAACTAAATTTATTGCAACAGGCACTGTGTCTGCAGTACTTCTTATTATTACTGGTACATTTCTAGTAGATAGAAGCGAATTCGTTCGTGGTAAATTAATAGAACTTTTTACTAGTAGCGGTTTCCAGCGTACGTTAGGAACTGCTTTTAGTGTAGGTTGTTCTCAGCAAATAGCAACTTTTATTGGAGAAATAGCACTATATACAGGAAAAACACTTAAATTGTCCGCAGAGCAAATAGAATATATTTATGAATCTATTACAAATGCTATAACTTCTATTCGAGGAGTTGAACCTGTTGCAAAAGGAAATGTAGAACAAGCCTTTGATAATTTTGCGGAATGGGGCTATCATGTGGAGCAAGGAGCACTTAAGTCTAGAACGCTGGAAAGAGCCAGGTCGGCGTCGGCGGAGGAAAATTGGGGACGGTATAAAAAACAAGGCGCAAAAGATATGCGAGAAAGGTCGGCGTCAGCGCGTAATACACTATTATACGCTATGTCAGACACACAAGATACTTTAGACACAACAGACTATGACGAAGAAGACTATGATGGAGACGAAGACGAAGATACCGAAGAAGATGATGATAAGGAAACGCAAACTAGCAAAGGCAAAAAAGGTGGTAAACGTACTACCAAACGCTCAAAAGTTACCAAAAAACGTAAACAGAAAAAGACAAAAACAGTAAAACGTAAGCGTCGTATTACAAAGAAAAAATAAGATTTTTATATTACCATTTATGGTATTATAAAATAAAGGAGGGGTTATAATAACAGCCCATCGTGCTGTTTCTTTGCCTTATGCTGAGCACATCTCACAAATTTCTTCCTCTTCATACGTGGCACCATCCATATTCTGCTTTTCTGGCTCGATTGTAAACTGTTGCGCCTGATGCTTACCGCGCCTACGTAAATAATAAATACCCGTCTTCAAACCCTTTGACCAAGCATAAAAATGCATTGACGTCAGACTCTTATAATTAGGGTCTTCGAGCCATAGATTTAAACTTTGACTTTGGCAAATATATGCACCACGGTCGGCTGCCATATCAATTAAAGTCTTCATAGGTAATTCCCAAACTGTACGGTACTTGTCACGGATAACTTGAGGAATAACGTCTATATGTTGGACCGAACCATTATTTGCAATAATATTATTCTTGATTTTTTCATTCCAAAGTCCGAGTTCTATCAAATCCTCCATCAAATACTTATTAGCCATAATAAATTCGCCAGCCAAAGTACGGCGATTATAAATATTTGACGTAATCGGCTCAATACACTCATTAAATCCCAGAATTTGTGACGTAGAAGCAGTAGGCATCGGCGCAAGAAGCAGCGAATTACGAAGACCGTGGCACTGAATTTGCGCCTTTAATGCGGTCCAATCATAACGGTTGGACGGACCAACACCCCACATATCAAACTGTAATTGTCCATTAGATGCTGGTGACCCAACAAACGTTTCATAAGGACCATCAGCCGCAGAAAGTTCACATGAACGCTCAAGAGCTGCATGATAAATCGTCTCGAAAATGTCTTTGTTTAACTGTCTTGCCTCATCACTAGTAAATGAATAATTCATCATCATAAATACATCAGCAAGACCCTGAATCCCAATACCGATGGGTCTATGTCGCAAATTACTACGCTCAGTTTTTGGGGTAGGATAAAAGTTCACATCAATAATACGATTCAAATTCAATGTTACTACCTTAACGACATCATGTAGCTTATCAAAATCAAAAGTCGGGGGATTCGTTGACTTGTCAACATAGGTAGGAAGACCGATTGACGCCAAATTACATACTGCGCTCTCGTTTTCGTCGGAGTATTGAATAATTTCACTACACAAATTAGATGACTTAATCGTTCCTACATTCTGTTGATTTGACTTTTTATTACATGCGTCCTTATATAGCAAATACGGTGTTCCGGTTTCCATCTGGGCATCCAACATCTGAAACCATAGATCTCGCGCCTTCATAGTCTTACGTCCCTTGCCTGATTGTTCGTATCTGTTATAAAGCTCAACAAATTTGTCTCCGTATACGTCAGCAAGTCCGGGACATTCGTCGGGACAGAAAAGCGTCCATGTACCCTCCGACTTTACTCGTTCCATAAACAAATCGGGAATCCAAAGAGCATAGAACAAGTCACGCGCCTTTAGCTCCTCATCGCCATGATTTTTACGCATCTGCAAAAACATTTCAATATCGGCATGCCATGGCTCCAAATAAATAGCAAAAGATCCATTGCGTTTTCCACCTTGATTCACAAATTTTGCAGTATTATTAAACACTTTTAACATAGGAACAATGCCAGAAGACTGTCCATTCGTTCCGCGAATATGACTTCCTGATGCACGAATATTATGAATATGAAGACCTATACCACCAGCCCATTTAGAAATCATAGCACAATCCTTAAGCGTGTTATAAATACCTTCCATGCTATCGTTTTCCATGGCCAAAAGAAAACAAGATGATAGTTGAGGAACTGGACAACCAGCATTAAACAATGTTGGTGTAGCATGAGTAAAGTATTTTTGTGACATTAGGTCATACGTCTCCTTAATCAAAGGCATGTTTGAACCATGTATTCCAATAGCTACACGAAGCCACATATGTTGAGGACGTTCGACAGTGACGCGGTCTATCTTCATTAAATAAGCTCGGTCCAAAGTCTTAAACCCAAAATAATCAATCAAATAATCACGTGAATAATCACAAAGGGCATCGAGCTCCTGTGCGTATTTGTTTACAATAATATGAAGTTCCATTGATACGAGAGGACTATGTTTATCGTGCTTATCATGGTAATCAAACAGCCGATTCATTACTTCAACAAAGGATGCGGAGGTGTTTTTCTGATGATTTGAAACAGTAATACGACCAGCCAGAGTGTTGTAGTCCATATGGATAGACGCCATAGAGGCGCATTGCTCGGCAGAAAGTTCGTCAATTTTGGTAGTCGAAATACCATCGTACAGTTGATCAATGACCTTCATTACAAGTGACGTATAATTTAACTTGATGTAAGCCTCTTGGCCAATTTTCTTGATTCTGGTCAAAATTTTATCAAACGATACGATTTCTCGTTGCCCATTACGCTTTGTTACATACATTTCCTCATCGGGCGTCAAAAAAGAAACTTTGGAAGGACTAGTCATAGTTAATATATTAAAGGATTATAGTTTTATATTCTTTCACGAAAAGAAAAAATATAAAGTTACCGAAATTAATTATAAAGTTTCTTCAGCAAAGGCATCATGGTCGAGCTTAACCAAGCAAATGGAATTCATCAACGGCATATTTCGAATACTTTGGCTCGTACTATCATCAATTTTATCAACATGAATATTTGGTTCTACTTTAATTGCTCGCTTCTTAGCGGCTCGATGTTGGTAACCATCTGTTCGTTCTTTCAAAATGGTTTGCCAAGTATCTTCAATGATTGGTGCAGCAGCTTGAAACCAGGCGCGGTTTCTCTGAATAAGAACACATGAATGCTCATCTAAATACCAATATAACGTCGAGAACAATATCATTTCACTTTGATTCGTTGTTTTTATTTCGTTGATCCAAGCATCAATACTTTGCTTTGTCCGAGGAATATTAAAAGGCATATATTTATAATTTGGACTATTAATAGCAGACAAATTAGCAGAAATTTCGTCGGTTGTCATGTTTGAAGTTTTAAACATAAAATGCAAAATAACACCCTTATATTCGTGATCTTCGTCGGCATAAAACTGTTCTTCGGATTCATGTTCCTTAAACCGCGTCTCTACAAAATCGCATTCCTCTAAATCACATGTCTCCATTTGTACTTGAGTTTGCACCCAATATTCTTCTTTTGGAGAACCTGTAATGTCACGATTGACAATATTTTTAATTTCTACCATTCGACCAAATAGGACTTTATTTGATGGGTCGGTGTTAATACCGTCTGGAGATGCGCCAATACATTTATAGAGCGGATGCATTATACAACCAAAATCATCTAGTTTTGTTTGATAGACATGTTCGTACCACATGACAGTAAGCGGTTCGTATTTTATTCCCCAATGCATAGCACTTTCAGTATTTGTTGACGATTGAAACGTATTTAATGGCTTACACTTTTCATAAATTAAACTGTTACGTTGCGCAGTACTACTAAGTGCTTTCCAAATATTTGACGCCGTTATTAAATTATAGCGAAACTCGTACCATTCTTTCGTTTTTTGTTTGGGTTGCGGCAAATTTTTTAGGGCATTAATTTTGTCAAGCATTTCGTTTGTATTTTTTTCGGATGGCTCAACGAGACTTTGATAAGAAATCGAACGTCTAGGAATAACGCTAAAATCCAAATATACATCGAGAAGGTTCTCAACAATTGTTTCGACTTCATCATAATCTTCATCATCACAGATGCCGCAGTCCATCCAATAATCATGAATAACATTGGTAATGTCTTCTACCAGATTTTCGTAAAAATGAGGAGACGATATGTTTATCACTTCTGTTCTTAAGTACTCTTCAATGTTTTCATAAACATCGTTTTCAATATCCAACAAATCGTTATCATTAAAATCCATGTACTTCTAGATAAATATATAAAGTAACGTTTATATATTTACCGGAAATTAATCAATTTCTAGTTTAGCAGGGAACCCTGGGCTTGCTCCGCATACCCCTCCTATCCATCTGGATAAATTCTGACCATAACCGTAACACATTTTCATTATGCAACTTGCTGTTTTAGTTTGTAGGATGCGTCAATTTATAGAAAGCACCCGCATATAGCACGAGCAAAAGTGCCACTGGCATAAATGGCCAATACGTTGCTGCGTTCAATATAAAATAATAGGGTACGGTAACTATTTTATTAGTGTTTTCTTCAAAATAAAGTGCCTTTTCCCCGCATTTGTCTTCGTTTTTTCTAGCGGTATTTGCGTAATTATAATCGTGCTTTCCATAAATTAAATCTGTATCTCCAAATAATGCGCATTCTTTTTTATGTGCTATAAAATGCTTACAATCTTTACATAATTTTGTTGGTAAGAGTCGATTTGATAATGCATTAGTTTGAATGGCTATTAGTAAAATTAACGAACCCCTCATTTGTATTATTATCAATATAACTTTATATAAGTTTGCAGTCGCTATTTACCATAAGTTTTACTAATTGGTCAAAAGTAATCTTAGGGGTCCATCCTAAGCAAGTTCTCGCTTTGGTTGAGTCGCCCAATAATTTATCCACTTCGGCCGGTCGAAAATATTTTTCATCGATGCGCACTAGGACACGCCCGCTATCTTTGTCAGTGCCTATTTCTTCCGTTCCGCTACCGGCCCATTTAATATTAAATCCGCGTTGCATAAACGCAGTCTCAATAAATTCCCGCACGCTATGCATTTCCCCAGTGGCTAAAACAAAATCATCAGCTTGTTCCTGTTGAAGCATTAGCCACATTCCTTCTACGTAATCTAGTGCGTGTCCCCAATCCCTGAGTGAATCAATATTACCCATCACTAAACATTCATTTGGATCGTTTAATATTTTATTTAGTCCAAGCGTAATTTTACGGGTTACAAAATTATGACCACGGCGCTCGGATTCATGGTTGAATAAAATACCATTACATGCAAATAGCCCATAAGATTCGCGATAATTTTTCACTATCCAATGAGCATATAATTTTGCAACACCGTAAGGCGACCTGGGATAAAATGGTGTTGTTTCGCGCTGTGGTACCTCTTGTACTAAGCCGAACATTTCACTAGTTGACGCTTGATAAAAGCGTATTTTTTTCCCTAATTCGCTCAATCTTACGGCTTCTAATAAATTTAGTGCTCCATTGGCGTCAGCATTAGCAGTATAAGTAGGGACATCAAAAGATATTTTTACGTGGCTTTGAGCGCCTAAATTATAGATCTCAAATTTCTCTATATCAATGTATTGATTCTTAATGTTTATTAAACACGTATATAAACTCGTAAAATCAGTTAAATCACCATAATGTAAAAATAGACTTTTGTTTTTAAAAATGTGTTCTATGCGTTGTGTATTAATGGATGATGACCTGCGAATTAGACCATGAACTTGATACCCTTTTTCTAACAAAAATTCGGCCAAATATGAACCGTCTTGGCCGGTTATCCCTGTTATAAACGCTATTTTTGACATAATATTATATAGAGTCATATAATATTATTCGTTTTTAGACGGCGTTTCTTCAATTCTTTTGGGCGTCAATGATTTTAATGTACTAACGCGCTTTGTGTCTACAATTTTAAGTGTAAAATTTCGATTTGTTACGTTAAAATGTAGCGCGGGAATATTTATTATTTCCTTTGATTCTTTATCATAAGTAACGTCCTTGGTCTTCTGTAATTTGTTTTTCTCTAGACAATCAATAAAAAAGGTCTTCAATAATTTGATATCTTTAACTGGCATACTGTTTTCACGGCCGTACTTTTCGGCAAACACATGAAGTTTCTGTATCTTCAACGATTTTTCAAGTTTGTTCCAGTTCTCGTTTTTGTTATTTTGTTTTTCAAGTTCCAAAAGTGCGTCGATAGTATTATAATTCATTTCATTTACAGTGGAAGTGCCAGGATTAGACAGTACGTTTTTATATTTTGTATTTTGCTCAGGGAGTGTTGGTGTTTCCATTACTGGAGTATTTGAAACATCTTGCGCGAACATTAATAATACGACTTGTCTTTATTATATTCGTTGAATAATGTTTATCTAGTTTTAATAATATATAAATCTAAACCTATATATATTCAATGTCTATTAAAACTCTTGAAAATGTTCTCAAAATACCTGAAAAAAAAGTGAAAACTGAGAAGGAAAAACAAAAACGTGTTATTACCGGAGAAGCCAAATGGACGTTTAAAAACGATGAATTGACTTACGCAAATCAATGGTTCCTAATAAATGAGATTTATAACGACAAAATTGAGAACAAACAGCATTGCGCTTTAATAAAATCACAAATTAAAGGAAAAATATGTGGATATCGTGCACAAGATATTGATAAAGGCAAATATGACGAAAGTCAGTTTGTTAACGAGAACTACGTCATCAATGAATTAATAAAATGCGAGAACAAATGTTATTATTGCCGTGGGCATGTATCGATTTTATATGAATATGTGCGCGCGCCTCAACAATGGTCTTTGGATAGATTAGATAATAAATTTGGTCACAATGAAGGGAATGTAGTTGTAGCATGTTTAAGTTGTAATTTAAGACGCAAAACTATGCACCATGAGCGTTATGTTTTTACGAAACAGATAGATATAAAAAAAATTGATTAAATACTTCTTTTATATATATTGTAAAAAGCGTAGAATGATTATTTTGACGTGTGTTAGCGAAAAAGGCAAATTACGTATCCGTTTTCATTGTTTTATTAATGAGCAAAATATGATTTATAATAACGTATACAATAATGAGTATAATTGTACGTTTCCAAAAGATATGCGGACATTAGGTGCATTTTATAAAGTCAATGACGGGTCCATTAAATTAACGGTTTCAGAAAAAAAAGGGCCGTATTATTCCATTAAACGTAGTCAAATTGAAGTCATTACAAAAGAGCAAGCGGAACTCTTGATGCGGCCCAAGGAAGTAGATATTTCGACAATTCGTATATTTGATGCGGGGGATTGCGTTATTTGCTTATCTAACGCAAGTACTATCGTGTTTCTACCATGTGCGCATCGATGTACTTGCACAGAGTGCAATAATGTATTACGAAATACAAAACATTATTGTCCAGTTTGTAGAGAAGCGGTAAAACAGGATATTACGTCCTAGAAGGTTTATATTTCGTATATTTTATGAATAGTAATATGTTTTCGGCAATCAATCAATTAATTGTTTGCGTCATTCACATATTATATTGTACGTTTAACCACGAAATCCCTTTTTGTGACCCTTGGGAGTAATTTGCTGTTGGCTTTTTGTGCCTGTGCGTCAGGGTTTTATCCTTTTTTTATTCCCAAACTCCTGCTGATTTTTCTTTACATCATTATCGTTATGGGAATGATTTTTGTTATGTTTATTGTTTTGATTTATTGTTTCGCTGTTGTCAAAAAAATCTTCTACTGTGGCTTTACGATAAAAAGTATTCTCTTCCATTATAAGTATTATCACTCTGTGTGTTTATATCTAAATTAAGAACATTTAGATCTTTGGTATTTTTCATTTCCAAAAGTGTGAAATGAAAAAGTTGTAAGAAACAATAAATATATTAATTAAACCATCTTTGATCCATAGCCAAGCCATAATAATACGGAAATCAAACTACCAATAACAAACCCGTGGCCCGCACTTGTTAATGTACTGTCAAGCAAAAAATAAAATCCTAATGGGAAGATGATGTAGGAAAGAAATATGTAAAACATCATAATAGCTCCAAAAATATTCAAATCCTTTTGCGCTGGCATTATATAAATTAACTATATAAAATTATATAGTTAAACACTAAAAGGACTTGTCAAAACACTAAAAGGAGGGTCTAAACAAGTTGCTTGTAAACAGAAGGCTCAATACCCTCTAACAAATACCAAGCTCCGGTGTTATTATCGGCAAGCTCAAAAAAGGTACCGTCAGAAAACGAAATTTTATAATTGCCTAAAACTTCTTGGCCGGTGGATTGGTCAACAACTGGATAAGTGTAATTCATAGCTGTAATTAAACGTCTAGAGATAGGGGCGCCAGTATTATCATTAACTAAAGCCGAACCATCAGCATTTGACGAAATGTTAACATAAATGTGAGCAGCGCGGACAATTAATTCCTGAACATCGGCACTAAAGGCAGAGTATTTACCGTTGGTAATAGACATTTATATGTTATTAATATATTTTTATTTCTGCAAAATAAACTTATTTCTTTTTATTGAATATAAAAATAACAGTACTATTAAATAATCATGTCTATTCAAATACATAAAAACATATACCAAAAGCTAAATTATTTTTACGAAACAAACAAAATACCACATTTACTATTTCATGGTTCGTCGGGCTCAGGAAAGCGTACTATTGTACATTATTTTTTAAATAAAATTTACCAGGGCGATCATAAAAAAATGAAATCGAACATTATGCACGTGAATTGTGCACATGGAAAAGGTATTAAATTTATACGTGAGGAACTCAAATTTTTTGCTAAAAGTAATGTCCAATCCAATACCGGCGTTTTATTTAAAACCATTGTTCTCTTAAACGCTGACAATTTAACCATAGACGCACAAAGCGCACTCCGTCGCTGTATTGAATTGTTTAGTTCAAATACGCGGTTTTTTATTATTGTTGAGAACAAAAATAAGTTATTGAATCCAATTTTGTCTCGTTTTTGTGAAATCTATGTTCCTGAGTATGTATCAAATGGGAAAATATTAAATTTGCACCAATTAAATGTGCCGCATACTGAGGTTTCAACGCTTGTGAACGAAAAAATGAGTTGGTTCATGTCTATTACTGATAAATCTATTGTTCATGGTAGCGCGGTTGATTGTGCAAACGAGTTTTATGAAAGTGCGATTTCGTGTATAGAAATAGTAAAGTGGATTGAAACTACTGATTTAATAGACGATGAATCTAAGGCGCGGTTATTTATGTATTTTGATGAAATAAAATTTGAATATCGGTCGGAGCGGCTTTTAATGTTATGTCTTTTTGATAGCATGAAGAAGTTCGACTAAAAATCGCAGATTTTGTTCTAAAAATCGCAGATTTTGTTCTAAAAATCGCAGATTTTTAAGCCAATTGGTCTATAAAATGAACGTTATCCATAGGAAAAAATATAGCCCCCCATGCACGTTCATAATAATGTCCAACTTCAGGATTTGAATGTTTATCTAGTTCGCTCAAAAATCCCTCATAATATGATTTTGGGTGTTGTAAAATGTTCTCTTTTTCAATACCCATAATACCACCCAACGTATAAAATGGTACTTTAATATCTTTGAAATGTTTCTCATACCATTTACCAAAAGGTCTTAAGTCTGATAATTTTAAGCTGCTTTCAGGATTTAAACTTTTATTTTTATCATCAGATGCAGCCCATTCGTCTAACTGAAAACTATATAAATCATTTTTAATACCATCGTTTGTATTTAGGCCAATAAAAACGCCCTTATCCGTTTTTTCAATTTCTTCTATCCACCAACGCGCCTTATACATTTTATTCGGCATATTACACGAGCCAGGCAAAAACATTGTATGTTGTGCTAACGAATCGTAGTTTTTTACAACATGATAAATATAGGTATGGTCACAACGTCCAACGTTCTCAACATTTATTACTTTCATGCCGTCTGGCCTATAAAAATTGTCATTGGGTCCTTTATTATAGCAAATAACTGGATACTTATTAAACGGCTCTTCCTTTAACCATTCTAAATTTTCATTGTATCTAGAAACAACGAGCTGTATGTCAATGGTTTTGTTATCCATCGATTCAATAGAAGATATAAAAGATACTAAAATGATGATTAGTAATAATAATAATATAGTAAACACCTGTTTCATTTATACTATGCGTCGAAAAAAAGAAAACAAAATATGAAAATAATAAATAATGGACGATTTTGTTATTTCGAATTTACAAGAGTCGCGCAACGAATGGTGTAGTCGTTTGATTAGTATTTTTACACCTTTAGTAAATGAAGGGGTACGCTCTATTTTCAATGAGTCATGGAAATTATGTGTGGACAACGACGAGGCCAACAAATATTTAATGACGTTTCAGAACCTGCTTTCTCGTGTTCCCAAATGGAATAATGTAATCGTCGAAGAAGAAAGAAAGCGTATTATTGAACGTAGTGGATGTAACTATTTAGAAGATTTAATTACTTGTGTTCATATTATTCAACTCAAAGTACTTACGTGCATTCGTGTCGGAAATAAACAGAAAAAAATTGATATTACGATTCCCAAGTTGGATACCTTTATTCATAAAGTGTATATTAACGTAGCTCGTAAAATTTATAGCAACGTGTTTTTATTCGAAAAAAACATTAATCCTCTTCAGATGCAGAAAAATAACCGCGAGTTTGAGACCATTATTCAAGAGTGTATTTTACTAGCCATTCGTGATAGTATTCCTACCGAGTCTATTATTCGCGCCTATATGGAGGAAAGCGTAGAACAGGAGGAAGAGGTGTTTATTGAACCAGTTCCTGATGAAGCCGAGAAGGTTGAAACCGTTTCTGAGGGAAGCGAAGTAGACCCTTCGTCCATTATTGTACCTGAGGAGTCTATTCCGGAGACCGTGCCCGCTATTAAGAATATTGATGAAGAGCAGGTTGTAACGCGTCTTACGTTTAATGAGATGGATAGCGTAATGGATGATAATAATATTGTGAAATCGGTCAGTGCGCCTAAAAACATTGAGCGATTAGAGGAGATTAGTAGCGCTCGTGCTATGCAGCGTCGCTTAGATGAAGAAGAGGAAGACGAGGAACGCATAAAGATTACTGGGGATACTATCGATTTGAGCGGATTTGATGTTCTCGATAACGATAAAGTAGATATATTGTCGAACGACTTTATGTTGGATGGTATTGAGGAGTTGGCTTAGTGACGCTGTCGCTTTACGGTTCTACGTGATGTCTTCTTTATTTTCATAGTTTTGCGACGTTTACCACCTAGTGTAGCACCGCGACTTTGTAATAATTCAATTATATCTTTATTCTCGTAATCTATGGCTGTTTGTAATGGTGTTTCTCCTGATCTGTTTCTAATATTTACATTCGCACCCTTATTTAAAAGCAGTTCAACAATATCTATGTAACCTTTTTGGCAAGCCAAATGAAGTGCGCTGCTGCCTCGTGCTAACTGAGCATTAACATTAATTCCTTCTGCAGAAATAAGCATTTTAGCTATGTCGCGGCGTTCAAAATATATCGCGGCCGCTAGCGGAAACAACGTATTTTTTTTATTTGACATGTTTAGGTCAGCGCCATTTTCTATTAACAAGTTTGCTATCTCAGTAAAACCGTTATGACTAGCAAAATTTAACGCTGTATTTCCTTCATCATCCTGTCTATTTATATCAATAAGATGGTCAATATCTTCTTCAAGAAGTGTTCTTGTTTCTATTAAATTTCCTTCTGAACATGCTTCAAAAAACGCATTTGTCGCTCTATTTCGATTTTTTTTATTTTCTCTTTTTATTTCTTCTGTATAATACGGATTAGCTTTAGATAATTGGTAACGAGGTACAATAGCTGTACTATGAGGACCCCTTTGCTGACTTACTCTTATTAGTGAAGGTAGACGCGATGAGCCTTCTCTTCTAAGCGCTGATAATAATTCTCCTGCTAATTCTTTTGATGCCGATTTTGAAGATGCCTTTGATGCCTTTGATGGTGTTTTTGACATTTATGTTTCTGTTCCTTAAATATCATCAGATAAAAATGCGTTAGGTTGAATGATAAATTACGTTTTTATTTAGTATAATGGAGAACATTTTTATTGTTTCTTTCTTAGTAACTATTTTTTTTACTGCCTTTAAAATCTTCGAATCCAAATATTTAGAGAAAGAGGAAAAGCCACTTAAAGTTATTGTCCGCGACGCTATTATTGTGCTGGTTTGTAGTATAAGCGCCACTTTTATTTATTTTAATTGCGAAGGCTACATTCATGATTTCTTTAATGCGGTCACAGAAACCAAGGTATTAAATGCAGCCAATACACAGATTTTTACAGACGCGCCGGGTTTTTAGGCAATAAATATTTGTAATGTATATATGGATACAGTACAAACAAAAAAAGCAAAAAGGTCTAGATGTCCAAAAGGAACAAGAAAAAATCCAAAAACGGGAGAATGCACCAAATATGTTGACGCACAACAGAAAAAAATTGAAAAAAAGGAAATAAAAACAAATGAGCCTAAACAATCAGTCATGTCAGTAAATCAGAAAGGTCGAAGATTAAATGAAGAATTAATAGCTTTGCTCGACAAATTACAAACCATTATGGCTAAGCAGGGCGAACCATTTAAAGCCCGCGCTTACAAAAAAGCCGAAGAGACCATTATGGAGTTTACTGAAGACATAGTTGATGTCCAACAATTAAAGGGCAAACCCGGAATAGGCGAAACGATTATGTCAAAATTAGTTGAATATAAAGAGACCGGCACCTTGCGTCTTTTAGAACGCGAAAAGAATAATCCCGAAAATATTTTAACCGACGTTTATGGAATTGGCCCCAAAAAAGCTAAAGATTTAGTTAGTAAAGGTATAACATCTATTAAACAGTTACGCGAACAACAAGACAAATTACTGAATGATGTACAGAAAGTTGGTTTAAAATACTACGAGGATATTCTAGAACGTATTCCGCGAAATGAAATTGACCGTTACGCCGACGTCTTTGGTCTTGTCTTTGACAAAGTCAAGGTAGAGGGCGCAAGGTACGAAATTGTAGGTTCTTATAGGCGCGGCGCTGTTAGTTCGGGCGATATAGACGTTATTATTACTTCTCCACGAGAAGAGGTTTTTAAAAGATTTATAGACGAACTTAAGTCAGAGAAAATTATTGTGGAAATTTTGTCTCGCGGACCGTCAAAATGCCTGGTAATTGCGCGATTACCTTTGGCGAATCATGCGCGTCGTGTAGATTTCCTCTTTGCAAGCCCCGAGGAATACCCCTTTTCGGTTCTCTATTTTACAGGAAGTAAGGCGTTTAATACAGTTATGCGCGGACATGCACTCAAAATGGGCGTTTCCCTTAATGAGCACGGACTCAGTAAAATGGTAGATAAAAAGAAGGAAGAAAAAGTAGGACATGTATTTAGAGAGGAAAAAGATATATTTGATTATTTAAATATAGAATATAAAGCCCCAAATGAGCGTATCGATGGACGCTCTGTTGTTATTAAGACAGGCCAGCCAATTAAAACTAGAAAAATACGCACGGTTATAAAAAAAATACCGAATGAAAAGATTAAGATTTTGGAGGATGCATCAACTAAGACCGAGACAACGGCTACGGCTAAAGCCGAGACAACGGCTAAAGCTGAGCTTAAAGCTGAGCTTAAAGCTGAGCTTAAAGCTATTGAAAAAGCCGGTTTTAGTGAAGTTGAAAAACTAAGTCAAAAAGAGCTTGAAGACCTTGTAGAGCGCGCCAATGCTGCTTATTATAACGAAAGTCCGATAATGACAGATAATGAATACGATATTGTCAAAGAACATTTGGAGCGTAAGTATCCAAACAGCACTATATTAAAAGAAGTTGGCGCGCCAGTTAAGAAAGATAAAGTAACTCTTCCCTATGAAATGGCATCTATGGACAAAATTAAACCCGACACAGGTGCGCTTACATCGTGGTGCAACAAATATAAAGGCCCATATGTACTATCTTGTAAATTGGACGGCGTAAGTGGACTATATAGTACCGAAGGAGACGTACCTAAGTTATATACTCGCGGAAATGGCATAATAGGCCAAGATGTATCACATTTGATTAAAGCATTGAATCTACCAAAGCATAAAGGCTATGTAGTGCGCGGGGAATTTATTATTCCGAAAAAAGTATTTGAAGACAAATACAAGGACAAGTTTGCGAATCCCAGAAATTTGGTTGCCGGTATTGTAAATTCGAAAACTATTGACGAAAAAACACGTGATATTCATTTTGTTACATACGAGATGATTAAACCGAATTCGAAACCCAGTGACCAAATGAAAGCAATGGCTTCGCTCAAGCACGAGACGGTTCGCAATTTAACCGTAGACAAACTTACAAACGAGTATTTAAGTGCAACGCTTCTTGACTGGCGTAAAGATTATGAATATGAAATCGACGGTGTCATTGTAGCTAATGATTTAGTATATCCCCGCTCGTCGGGCAACCCTCAACACGCTTTCGCGTTTAAAATGGTTATTTCTGACCAGGTTGCTGAAGTCAAAGTTCTTGATGTGCTTTGGTCGCCCAGCAAGGACGGTTATTTGAAACCTCGTGTACGTATTGAACCGATTCGTCTCGGTGGTGTTACTATTGAATACGCAACGGGATTCAATGCTAAATTTATTGAAGAAAATAAAATTGGGTTTGGAGCAATGATTGAAATCGTACGTAGCGGAGACGTAATTCCTTTTATTAAATCCACTATTGTGCCAGCGGAACGAGCCAAGATGCCGGAAGTCGCGTATAAATGGACAGATTCTCATGTAGATATTATTTTAGAGAACGCAGCTGATGATCCCACTGTTCGTGAAAAGACAATTACTGCCTTCTTTGTTGGCATAGAGGTTGACGGACTTTCATCAGGTAATGTAAAACGCCTTATAAGTGCCGGGTTTGATTCGATTCCCAAAATTATACATATGCAGAAATCTGATTTTAAAGGTGTTGAGGGATTCAAGGACAAACTAACTGAAAAAATATATAATGGTATTCACGATAAATTGGAAAAGGCGGCTCTTGTTGATATAATGGCTGCGTCAGGACTTTTAGGTCGCGGCATGGGACATAGAAAACTAGAGCCTATTATGACAGCTTTCCCCGATATTTTAAAATCGGGAGAAACGCCCGCGAGTAAAATCAAAATGCTGAAAACTGTAAATGGTATTGGTAAAGAAAACGCGGAAGCCTTTGTCTCAAATATTGATAAATTCAATGCATTTTATAAAGAGATATTTCCAGGTAAATCGACCCAGTCTTTACAGAATGTTCTAAGACCAGCCGAAGCCGTAGATAAAACATCTCCATTATTCGGTAAAAAGATTGTTATGACCAAGGTCAGAGACAAGGACATCATTGAATATTTAAAGACGGTTGGTGCTACATTGGAGGATTCGATGAAGAAAGACGTATTTGTTCTTATTGTAAAATCACACGAAGACGAATCGAACAAAACGAAAATAGCTAAGGAAAACAATATTCCAATTATGATACCAGCCGAGTTTAAAGCAAAATACTTTTAATGTCAGACAAAAATATATGTATATTTAAATGAATATTAATTTTAAAAAGAATTTTATAATGTTTCAAATCACAATACTGTTTTTTTTCATACTATATTTGGTATATAGTATTAGTGGTCGAAATGGATTTGAAAACGTAAATTACTTAGATGGTGTTGATGCTATTTATTGGATTAATTTAGACCGTTCAGTCGAAAGACGCACGCACATGGAAAATGTATTATCCGACCCGACGTTTAATAATATACCAAATCATCGAATAAGCGCAACGGATGGAAAAATACCAGACAGTGTTCCCAAAAAACTTGGTGCATATAAAAAACAACACGAAATGTCTGATTACGAATATGCGTGTTTAATATCGCATTTGGATGCAATAAGAGAATTTAGTAATTCTAATTATAAAGTTGGTCTCATATTTGAAGATGATGTAACATTAGAGTTTAAAAAATATTGGAAAAAATCAGTACGCGAAATATTGGATGGTGCTCCTGCCGGTTGGGATGTTATAACATTATATTATTCTATTCAAGATAAAAAATTAGTAGAAGAAGAATATTATAAACATGAATATCGCATGACGTATGCTCTTGCTTATTTAATAAATAATAAAGCCGCGAAAAAATTTATTTCAGCTCATTATAAAAATAATAAATACGATTTATCAGATAGTCATAGACATACATCAGATTGGTACATATACGGTACATTGAATACTTATGTTTATAAATATCCTATGTTCGTTTATAAAACAGAAAACGATTCCACAATACACGAAGACCATCTATCAGAACATGTCAGCAAAAAAAACGATTTTATAAACGCATATAAAGAACTATATCCAGATATCGAATAATTTTGTTTCCATTAAAATGTCAAGATATTATAATGGAAAAGCTACATTTAGTCATAATATTGATATTATTTATTTTATTGTCAATCTTATACGAACTAGCTAACACAGAAACTTTTGAATCAACAAAAGGCGGTGCTGTTTTAATGTATTGCACTCCCAATTTATTTGATGGATGGGCAAGACATTCGCTCTATTTAAACAAGAAATACGCTGAAAAACACGGTTATGAATTTATATTAGTATCAGACCCTTATGATGGTTCAGTAACACACGCATGGCAAAAAATACCAGCGATGATAAAGGCTTTAGATGATGGGCATAAATTTGTTATGTATATTGACACTGACGCAGTATATAATAAACACGATATAACTATTGAAAGTATTATTGAAAAATACCCAGGAGATATATTAATTTGTTCTGACGAATCAAATTCGGGTGGCTTATATAAAACAAACGGCGGTGCTGTTATCGCAAAAAACACACAGAATGCGCGGGATTTATTAAATAGCTGGTGGGCTTTACGTGATAAATACACAAATTTTGCTTTTGAACAGGCAGCTATTTCAGATATTTATCAAAAAAAGTTGCCCGAAATCGATGGTAGCACAATAAGTGTAGCCCCAGAAAATGAATTTAATTCGGTATATTCTGATGTTTTAAATTACACCAATGATTTAGAAAAACCACCACCGGACATTTTTGTATTACATTTTATGGCCATGGACAACGATCTTCGTGAGAAAGCGTTCACGAAATTAAGAGGAATTTATGACAAAAACGAACATTCGGAAGGGTTTGCAGCTTATAATCTAAACAAATTATAAATGACTGATTGTCTAGTTCGCGTATTTATAGAAATAGAAAAAGATAGCAACAAAAAATATGAGCTTAACAAAAGCAACGGTTTATTAGAACTCGACCGTACCCTACCGTATCCTTATTACTATCCTTGTGCCTATGGTTTTATCGAAAAGACGCTAGCAATGGATAATGACGAACTAGACGCAGTTATTATTACTGACAAAGAATTATTAAAAGACCAATGGTACGAAGCACATATTATTGGAGTTTTGGTCATGTCTGACGAAAAGGGACTCGACGAAAAAGTGATATGTGTATTGAAAGAGGATTATGATTTAATAAATGATATTTCTTTAATGCCAGATGATATTCTTGATAATATTCATTGGTTTTTCACCAATTATAAAAATAAATCTCCGGGTAAGTGGTCTTATGTAGAGGGATTTCAAAACAAAGAAGAGGCTATAAAGATTTATGAGAAATCGAGATTGGCTCTAATTACATAATTAAATCTAATAATTATATATTATGACTCGTAATATAATTATTATCGTTTTATTATTATTATTTATAATAATATTTGCTGCTGCAACAGAGTCCTTTTTATCTAGTGAAAATTTTGCTTCGCATGATATTCCAAAAGTAATCTATATGTGTCATAAAAACATTAAGGAGATTGAACCTTATGCTGAAAATTGGAAGAAATTAAATCCGGACTATGAAATAAAACTTTATGATAATGATTCATGTAAAAAAATGCTTACTGATAATTATCCACCAATTTATGGGGATATATTTGATTATATAAAGAGCGGTCCTATTAAGGCTGATTTTTGGAGAATATGCGTTTTAAATTTATACGGGGGTGTTTATGCAGATGCCGATATAGAACCAGTAACTCCTATCCACGAATTTTTAGAAGAAAAAGCCGATTTTGTTGTTGTATCGGCCTATGAAGACCAATCTACATTTAATCCTAATTTTCTCATGTCTAAAAAGGACGACGAAATATTGAAAAAATGTATTGATTGGTATATGGAAAAATATTATAGAAGCGAACCGTTTGAGTACTGGCCATGGTCGATTGTAAATAATTTCAAAGAGACTCTGTTTCTTAAGGATTTTAATAAAAAATATGGTCTTTATGAATGGATTGGACCTACTCCCAAAACCGTGCAGGTTCTTCAACAAGTTGATAAACAACGAGCAGATGATTACGTTATTTATAATGACGTTGTTTTATTCAGGGATAGATATGCAAATTATAACCCAGACACTCATTCGTTTATGCCTTAACGATGGTGTAAAAATTGATATCGTTATCTTTCCAATCGATATCAATCATCAAATGAATAACCTACGCCCGAATCAGGTCAAAGCCATAAAAGAATCGGTAGCCAATGATTTTACGTCAGGAATACATTATCACGCAACTGGTAGTGGTAAGTCATGGATAGCCATGCACATTATATTACGATTTTTTGAAACCTATCCCAAACATAACGTGATGTGGATATGCGAAAAAAAATCCATTCTGATTGAGCAATTTAACCGTGAAAATTTAAAAGAGCGCGATTTTGACCATATATTTAAAAAATACAATGTATTGAATTTCGCCGAGTTCAAATTAAACGAATGGACATCTAGCGTAAATAGTGCCGTGTTTTGGAATAAACCTGTGTTATTAATTATTAATCGCGCGTTTCTAACTTCAGGTGATAAATATAAAAAAATAAAACTTCCGTTCCATTTGATTATTCATGATGAATGCCATACGATTGTTAATAAAACCACACGACAATTTTATGATTTTATGTTAGAACAAAAAACGGCGCCCAAATGTATTGGATTTTCAGCTACACCCAATATGGTATACGAACCCTATAAAAATATTTTAACTTCGTATTCTATTTATGATGCGTTTTTGGATGATGTGATTGTTCCACCAAAAATCAAATGGTTTTCGTGTGATGATATTCTTCCTTATGACGATATAGTTTGTTTGATAAAGTGCGAAATTGAAAAACAGCGGCTTCCCTATAAAAAAATAATTATCTGGTGTGGTATGATAGAATTATGTAGTGAAATGGCAAAGCTATGGTCGCTACATTTTAAAGACTATTTGATATGTGTAGACACATCTAGGTCTAGTGACGGCTATGCTACCTATGAAGAATTTGATAGGGTCGAGCACCAAGCCATATTGTTTTGTGCAGCTAAACATCGCGAAGGTTCGGATATAAAAAACCTAGATTGCTGTGTGTTCTTGGATAAAGTAGAAAATCGCTGCCCTAAAGTATTCTTACAGTGTATTGGTCGTGTTTTACGACTCGACAAATCGCGCCAAAAAAGTTTTGGCCTAGTCATTGATGTACGTGCTAAAAATTCACTCATGATATGTAATCATTTGAATCATTATTTAAATTTACCCGCGGATATCTTTCCTTGGTCTTATAATTATGAGACGCATGTTCATGGTAAAAAACTGGTTCGTATCAACGATTTGACAATGTGTAAGAATACATCTCTTCCCTGTCCTGACCCGGAATCTCTATTTGTACCTGAAACTATTGATGAACTAAAATCGCTGTTTATTCGTACTATTCCAGATGAACCTGCTTATATTGAACGACTTGCTTATGAATTAAACATGCTTCATGAAAAGAATTTGATTGTTCATCTGGCACAAGCAATTCAAATCCTACATATGACCAAACATATTCCTCATGTAACACGCGGTTCTTGTGGTTCATCTTTGGTATGTTATTTACTCGGTATTAGTCATATCGATCCAGTAAAAAACAATATTAAATTTGCACGATTCCTAACAGAATATCGTAATAATCTGCCGGATATTGACCTAGATTTTCCGCATAATTTACGCGATGAGGTATTTTTAAAAATAGCACTTACTTGGCCAGGAAAAGTTGCGCGTATTAGTAATCATGTTTATTACCAAGACAAATCGGCACTTCGTCAAGCAATTCGTAATGCCGGTGTTCATAAATTTATAGGTAAACACGAAATTGAAACGGAAATCAAGAAAATGCCAAAGGAAACACAGCAATTCATTCGTAAAGAGAAAGATGCGCTTGAAAATACATTTCGTGGTTATTCTCTTCATTGTGGAGGTATTGTTTATTATCCAGATGGTATTCCCGAAGATTTACTTTTGGAGACAGATGGTACGAATCGCGGCGCACTTAAACAAATTACTATGAACAAATACGATATTTCCAAAGAGAAGAATTTCAAAATCGATATTTTGTCGAGTCGTGCCATTAGTCAATGTTACGAAATTGGTCGATATTGTCCTATTGCGTTTGACGAATTTACCTATGACAAAAAAACATTTGACATGCTTCATCGTGGCGACAACATTGGTATTATTTTGGGGGAATCTCCGCTTATCCGGACGGCTTTTATGCGATTTAAGCCAGTCGATATTTATGGCCTAGCTGTATGCTTATCTATTATCCGTCCTGCTGCCGCTGATGCAAGAAACTGTATGGATTCCGAAGATTTTGATAAAAATATTATATTCGATGATGATGCGATTGACCTCATTGGGAAATATCTGAAAGTGGATGACGGAATTGCTGACAAATATCGCCGCGCTTTTGCCAAGGGAGACCATAAGGGTATCGCAGAATTTCGAAAGCTTTTGACACAATATCCAAAAGATAAACAAAAGGAAATCATGCAGCGTCTTTCGAATTTGTCGCGTTATGGATTTTGTAAAGCTCATGCGTATTCTTACGCGCAGTTAATTTGGAAATTAGCATATATGAAGGCGAATCATCCTTATGAATTTTGGAAAGCCACGCTCAACAACTGTGTTTCGTCCTATAGAAAATGGGTTCATTATTATGAGGCCAAAATAGCCGGCATAGATTTTACAAAACAATTGTTAAAGCGTGATGATGTATCAATTTACGCGAATAATCGTAGAAAAAAGATTGATAATTTTAGTATGCAAGACCAGGTAAGAAAATATGGATATTGGTTAATGAAAACCAACGACTTCTTTCCAGGTTGTTATTTTCGGACGAATGGAGAAACATATCATTTCAACGGATTAATTGCTTCGTCACGAATCCGTAAATATAAAAACGGTAAACGCTTAATGTTATTTATTGGAGTAGAACGGTCGAAATATGTTCAAATCAATATTGATAACGTAAAATTCTATACCGATAAATACATTGGCATAGAAGGAAGCGGGCTTATGTTAACGAAGGACGATGAAACTTGTCAAATCATTACTACGGAGAAATTTCGGTTCTATTAGTAAAATAATATAAAACTAATTATATATTATTATTAATGCGCTTCTTAACAAATTTAGTACGTAGATTTTTTTATGAACCCAAAAAAGTATTGGGTCGTTGGCATCTCAATGATTGCAATAAAAAGATAAATAAAAAGATAGATTATTCTAACGAAGACCACTGTGGACCATGTGGTCAGTATAAATTGCCTGATCAGAATATAGAAAAGGTACCTAAGCATAAACCGGAATAGAATCCAAATCAATGATTTTTTTGGACGTCGATTTGGTGCGATACTGATTAAAATACTTAAATTTTAATTGATTTTCGGGTGTATGTTTATGTACGGTTCTCGAAATCATCTTATACAATTTGAAATTTGGGTAACGATCCTCTCCGTTTTTCTTATAAAGAACGTTTTTTCCGTTATCGTCGCTACACCAACGTTTAATAGTCTTTTGAAAATCATCTAATATGTTCTCGTCGTCGTCATCGATTACAAAATCATATATTGAAGTACCTAAGCGGGATAAATCAAAACTATAGTTTGGCTCTAAACGTGGTTTGTTTTCATTTAAAAATGGTTCACAGTTATATTGTGTAGCGGCATCTCCACCTGTGGCAAAACTATCGCTGCAGAAAATACGTCCTTCGAAACGATAAATAGCACGTCCAAAATCAATGATTTTGAATATTTTGCCATAAGTAGGAACTTTGTAAACCTGGTTCTCAAATTTATAAAAAATAAATTCTTCATCCGTGTTGACAAACATGATGTTGTTCGTGTGGAGGTCGTTGTGTGTAAAACGGAATGCGCGCTGAAAAAGTAAAAGTGTCATAATAATTTGCATCAATATGGCCGAACCATTGGCTTCATTAATTTGATTCTTCATAAAAAGCTCATCTAAGGTACCATCGCACTTCTCTAAACATATCATTTGAATAGGGAAGTCATTAATATATGCCGAAACATACTCATCGTCTTCATCCGCTGGCTCATCAGAATCAAAGGAATCATCATCAGATTCAGTAGACCAGCTTTCTTCCCCATCATTATCGTCTTCTTCGCTGCTATAATTAACCTCACTATTGTTGGAAGAATGGGAGCTGCCGGAAGAAGAAGTCGATGTTTTTTTTGTTTGTTCATAAACTAATTCTCCTAATTCTTCGTTGGACCCTACTGATTCGACCAAAAGTTCTTCATCTAGCGCAACTGCATCAATATCGAGAACATTAGATGAAATATTTAATTTAAGTTTATGTCCACGAGAACCAAAATTTTTATAATTATTACTATGTCTTTCGTGGTTTACAGCAAAATGCTTACCTAAATTCTCTTTAAAAAATGATGAAGAACTTACGTATTCCAAATCGTCTACAATATTCATCTTATATTTTTGCTGAACGCCCAAAAACGAACCATAATAATCTAAACAATTTGCTACTCGATGACTATATAACATCTGACTATTTAAGTAACAGAAAAAATTATCTACGTAAGAGCTGTTATGATAACTGGCTAATTTAGCAATCGTAGCATTTGAGTTTTCACCAGACGGTAATGTTCTCGTTTTTGGGTCAGATAAAACATATTTGCCAATCATAAACCGCAAAGGGTCTAAAAGTGGAGAATATTTAATAAATATTGGCTTGTTAGTTTCACTTTTATTTTGGCTATCTATCACTGTGGTTAAATCCTTTATATGAAATCTATGATTAAACGCTATGCGGTCACGGTTTTTTTCGTTTAGTTCAAAAAATTCTGCGTGAACTGGATTGTAATTCTGTAGATTAGAAATGTGAAAAGGGTTATATTCGTATCTCGCGTCTTCATGGGTTGGCTTAAAGCTTTCCTCTAAAGTTTTTAAAGAGAGCTGATTCGTTTTCGAATAGTGAATTTTAAATCTATCCATCGGTTTTGAGAACTTCTGTATGGTATTTTTAAACATTTTTCTAAAGGACTCCTAACTAATTTATAAAACGTTGCATTCACGTAGTTTCTTTCAAAATTTAATATTCTAAAATATATATTGCAATGACTTTAGAACTAAAGAAGTTTGATATGCGTTCCATTACCTTTAAACCCGACGAAAATAAAGGACCTGTTATTGTTATGATTGGACGTCGTGATACAGGTAAGTCGTATTTAGTGCGAGATCTATTATTTTATCACCAAGATATTCCTATTGGAACAGTTATTTCAGGAACAGAAGCAGGAAACGGTTTTTATGCAGCGCATGTACCCAAATTGTTTATTCATGAGGAATATAATACTGTATTAATCGAGAACATTTTGCGTCGTCAAAAAGCCGTTCTTAAGCAGGTCAATAAAGAGCTCGAAACATATAATCGTACATCAATAGACCCCCGCGCTTTTGTTATTTTAGATGATTGCTTGTATGACCAATCATGGACTCGCGATAAAATGATGCGCTTACTATTTATGAACGGACGTCATTGGAAGATCATGCTTATCATCACAATGCAATATCCTTTGGGCATTCCTCCCAACCTGAGAACCAACATAGATTATGTTTTTATTTTGCGAGAACCTTACATGACAAATCGAAAACGTATCTGGGAGAATTATGCATCGATGTTTCCCACGCTCGAGAGCTTTTGTGCAGTCATGGACCAGACCACCGAGAATTATGAATGTTTGGTCATAAATAACAATGCCAAGTCAAATAAACTGAATGACCAAATATTCTGGTACAAGGCTCAAGGCCACCCCGACTTCAGGTTGGGCTCGAAAGAATTCTGGGATATTTCGAAAGGAATGGGTTCTGATGACGAAGACGAAGCGTATGACCCGAGTAAAGGTAAGAAACGCAGTGGGCAGCAGATAAATGTGAAGAAGACGAAGTGGTAAAACAAACTATTATTTTATAAATAAAAAAAATTTTAAATTGGCTTGAGTTGTTGTAACAAAAGCAAGATTATGAGAAGCAAACATTGCTTTTTAAATAAACCGCGTTCAAAACAACTTAAAGACAAAAAGTAAATCAAGGGCGTGTTTGTCCGACTTATCCACGCACCCGTAAAACGCTCTACCACCTCCGCCATATTTGCTCGATGCACGGCACGATGCAGTGCCGTGATAGTATCGTAAAAACAGAACCCCAAGATTTCGTCCGCCATCTCTTGAGGTAGACCTGCCGCCAACGAAAAGTTGTGAACGGCTACTTGCCTAAGAACCGACATGTTGTTTCCAGATTTGGAAGAAAGATACTTGGTTTTTATAATAAGAAAAAGGTTTTAATTTTTATTATAACAAAGTTCTCAAAATAAGCAAAAAAATTGAAACCGGTTCTACATAAAAATTGTAGGCACAAAACAACAATGTCTTCTGATACAAGCGCTCAACCATCTTCTACACCTAACGGTTTTGGAGAGATTCGTAGTTTTAATTACGCCGGAGGAGGGTCTTACACCGGGATATTTCAGCTCTCTCTAGAAGAACTAGAGAAGGGGTATCGTTGTGGGAAAATAATTTATGAAAACGGGCCTGTTTTTCTGGGGTGGTCTGTTTTTCTGGGGAAATATTGGGAGGATAAAAATACCGGCAAAACCAAGATGGTTGAAGGTACTCTGACTCGTGCAGACGGAATAGAAAAATATGTGGGTAAGTTTTGGGAAAACAAAGCAGACAACGGAATCTTTATGTATACAGACGGGAGAGGAATTGCTAGGATTTTGCCTTATGATTAAAATGACAAAAAATTCTCACAATAATCAAAAAAATTGAAACTTGCACACACTGTATTTTTTAATTGAAAAAACACAATGTCAAAATCAAACCGTTTTTCGGTCCTAGAAACAGAGGATGTGGGCCAAACCGATATCTTCAAAAAAGCAGCCAAAAAGTTAAAAGAAATAGATAGACTAAAACAAAGGTTGGTTCATAACGCAGAGGAACTTACCAAGTTGGCAACAGAATCGTATTGGCGTAATATTTTAAATCCACCAACTAAGCACGTCGATCAAGCTGCCGATGCTTTAAGAAAAGCAAAACAACATGCTAAACAAGCCAAGAAACAGGCAAAAATTAAAGAAGAGGAAGCGCGCAAGAAAGCAGAAGAAGCACAGAAACTAGCCGACCAAGAACAACGCAAACGCACTGCGTTTATAGAATCATTAGCCAAATTTACAGATTCACTAGATATTGAATTTCGCGACATTTTCATTAAAAACGGCTTTAATATAAATAAGACATTTCGCATATTATCAAAGAAATACCATCCGGACAGAAATATTGGAAACGTAGAATGGGCCGAAACTAAACAGAAACAGCTATTAAATTGTAAGGAAAAGTTTGCTCAAATGCACTGATTAATGTGTTTCTAATATATATTTTTTCTAATATAAATATAGTATGCAAAAAGAAGTATTTATAAGTGAACATTTAGATGCTTATAGAAACAATGAAAAAATAGTAAAAGCTCTGGAGGGTCGTGTATTATTAAATCACGACGAATTTGTCAAATGGTATAGCCCACCAAAAATTCGTATGAGCCAACGTAATTTACCTAAAATGATAAATCGCCAACCCAGTTTAGAAAGAGTGGAAACCGTTTCAAATGCTATTTTAGAACTTATGGCAGAAAGCGTATGTGAAAAAAAGATAGGGAAAACTTATGGGATAAATGCCGTTCGTAGATTGGTCCATAGCCAGTTTGATATTCTAGTTCTCGTTGAATCAAATTATCTTGATGTAAAAGCCAAAGAAGGACATACGTATACCAAAACCGCGGCAAATAAAAAAATGAACCACGTTCTTGGGTTTATTATTATTGAGAAGGGGGAATGTCGGCGTCTACCAAACGCTTATTCTGTAAATTTGATTTGCGTGCGTTCTATTAAAGACAAACCAAGAGGCGCAATTTTATTAGGTGCTTATTTGTATTGTTGTAAAAAAATAGGTCAACGGTATGGGCTCCTAGAGCTTGCTGATGGGTATAAAAACACTGCAGGCTTTTTTTCTTATTCCAAAATGGGATTTGTGAAAAATACTACACTTTTTGACAAACAATGTTTTAAAGATATGGGTAATTTACCTATGTCCATCGACTTGGCTGATTATAGATATAGTGATTTCGCAGATTATGCGAGCGGACATCGTAAATTTACTAATTTCCGTGATAATACGGGGTTTTTGGATATTGTCCCTGAAAAAGGAAATGTTGTACAGGAGCAGTTACAGCATGAAATAGCTCGATATTGTAATATGTTATATCGAATGCCTTTTATATTCAAACAAGATTTTAAACCGATCACTAACGAAGATAGAAAAATATTATTTGATATTTTTGACGCTTACGAAGATCCTAGTATAGATGATTGTATTGATTTTTTATACGAATCTATAGAGGAGTTAAGTAGCACCTTTCATGAAACAAAATATCCGCACGAAATACAAGATACCTCGTCAGAAGAAAATTATGAGGAAGAAAAGCCAGAACTCAAAAAACGGAAGACTTTAAAACAAAAACTGGCCAAATATGTGAGCAAAACTTCTCGTTCCAAAACAGAAAAAGCTAAGTCAGTGCAGTCTTTATCAAAAAGACAACGCGGACCAGATAATATATTGATTCTTGGAAAATCAGCGACGCCGTCTACTAGACAACGCGGACCGGATAATGTATACGTAGGATTAAAACCATCGTCTCATTCTTGAGAACAATTAAAGTAAAGATGACTTGTGTAAAAATCATCTTTATGTTCAGAATTAAATACTATATGGTCTTCATTAAATATGGCAACAAAGTTAGACAAACCAGAAAAAGGGTTTTTTGTTTTTATTGATCGAGTAAAAGTTTTATTACCAAACCGTTTATTGAAAGTATGGAATAACTTTATTTTATTATAATATTCTGTAATGTATTTTGAACGTTTTGCTTCATTGACCGTATACGTGCTTTTATAATATAATTCCAAATACGGACGCATTATATCAACCAATTTTTCCTTAGGAAACTCGGGATCTATTTTTATTTTTCTTCCATATTTATCGCTTTCTAACATATTTGTAATTTCATAAAACAATTCTTCGACGTCAGTATGAATAGTAAATTGTTTAATTGCGTATTCGATTATTAAATCATCGTTTTGTTCTGCATATTCGCGCAGATTAAAATTGGTTAGGAAATACTGATGAAACATTGTTGGCATTAAAAAGTCCGTCCGTTTAATAAAAAAATATATATTATATAATGTCGATTTATTAAAGGGTAGGTTATTATAAGGGTTTTTGCAAGCTAACGGTTCTGCGACAAAGAAAAAATTATTACCCAAAGACGTATTTAATATATTAACCAAATCCGTTATTGCAAACAAATACTTCTTTTTATTTTGTACAACAGAAAAGACTCTAGGTGCGTCTTCAATAAGCGCATTCAAATAAACATCCTTTGTAATAAGCAATGGCGCTGTCTTGTGCCTCCATCTATACGCAAATTTTGCCAAAACATGATAGACCCGCTGAATTTTCATAAAATATGTCATAAATCGTGTTCTGGTTTCGTCATTAATAAACATATTTTCAAGAACTTTATTTAAAAACGCAAATTTGGATCGGAAACAGGCCCTTAGTTCTGTTATATAAATCGTAAAAAATACTTTTTCTACACCTCTGCGCTCAGATTGAGGCAAAAAATCCTCATGAACGCTTTGTTCATTTAAATACTTTAATGCCAATCCCGGAGAGCCATCCAGATAATGTATTGGTAGTTTTTCTTTATATGCATTATTAAAAACTGCCTGGGCTATTTGTAAAAAAGTATGCATTCTCATTTAATTTATGAAATAATGTTTATATTGTTTCTGAATAGTAGATCAAATATTTGCAGGCACATAAGGCTCCCCATTACTATAAATGTTTACAACTGAGTTGAATTTTAGCCAGAAAACCTTTACTAAATTTGCATAATCTGATGATTTCATATCTTTCAGTAGTGCATCGCGCTCCGAATCATCTATGCCTAATTGCGTGCAAAGTCTGGTAGCTATATGCATAAGAGCAAATGCGTTTCCTTCGGGTTTTGTAAGTTCTATGTTCATATTTTATTAAACTTTTAAGCCGACCGCGTAAATCAATTTTTTGCTAACTATGATCACAATTGTGATGTAATATGCATTAAAAACAATTTAGCTGACATTATATATTTTAAATATATAATGTCTTTCTTTACTGCTGCGCAAAAAACGGACATTACGAATTACGTAAATATGTATCGTGCTAAAAATCAGGCACCTGCACTAAGTTGGGACGACAGCATTTATGGAGCGGCACAAACGTGGTCTGCTCAATTACTATCACAACATTTAATACGACATAGCGGTAATCCCTCGTATGGAGAAAACCTTGCGTTTTTCCAAGGATATGGCACTGACCCTGTAGGGCTCGTTAAAAAAGCTGTCGATGCGTGGTATGCGGAAATCGCACTTTATGATTTTTATAAACCCGGGTTCAGTGATACAACTGGTCATTTTACGTGTTTGGTATGGGTAGCCAGTACTAAATTTGGAATGGGCATTTCCATTGATTCAAAAACGGGCGAAGCATATATTGTTATGAACACTACTCCTCCCGGAAATTATACCGGAGAATTCAGTAAAAATGTTTTGCCTTTAGCACCAGGGACCCAGATAAGTCCCACTGGTTCTGCTCTTGCTCAACCTTTGGGACCAAAATTACAAACACATAAACGTTTCTTATTTCAACAATTATATAACATTGTTTATGCTGTCAATACAAATCAACCTAAATCAGTAATTATAAGTATTGTTAATAACATTATTTCGCAGGTCAACACTTATGATGACTTTTAGAAAATAAATTATCTACTTATAATATATAAAACGTTCAATATGTCAATAAAACCACCAAGCAAGGGAATGCCCATTACAACGCCAAATAATCGTGGGTCCCGAAAATCTAAATCGCCTTCTTTATCTGCAAAATCAAGTCCTAGTCCTGAACCACGTAATGATGCACCATTGCCTTCAAAACATCCACGTGCATATTTAGGTCCAAAAAAGATAATAAATGATTATACCAAGCCTTCTCAAATGCAGGGAAATTCTTGGTGGCAATCCACACAAAAAGGTGGAAAACACAAATCAAAAAAGACAAAGACAAAAAAAAATCGAAAGACTTATAAAAAAAAATAATATATTGACGTAATATCATGATATTATTTGGCTTTGTGTAGGACTTGAACCTACGACCTTTCGGTACAATCAACTGAGCTAACAAAGTTATCGGTATTTATTAAATAAATTAATCAACAGGAAGGTTCTCATTGGCTTCAAGTGCCTTTTTAATTACTTCCTCATTATGTAGTTTAATACCCTCCTCGTCCGCTACCTCTCGTTCCTCAAAATTAATCCTCTCCTTAACACCCACTAAATTACCTTCCTCATCCATAGTCTGGGTCAGCACATTACCAGATTTTGCCGCGAGTTTAATATTATCCTCAATAGCCTTCTTCTTAGACTCCTTTACGCGGCGGTCAAACTCCTGCTTTGCCTTTTCCTCATTCTCCAGCTTCGACTTATGCAGAGCGTTAAGCTGTTCCTCCATGAACTCCATACGACCAGTCTTGTAAGCATCCGGATCCCAAGGAATCCACATACCCACAGGACCAACAAAAATGTCATGATGCGGGTCCATATCACGAAGCTTCTTACACTTCATCTCCGCCTCTTCCTGTGTAGGAAACACTCCACGCAATTTAAGCCCACGGACAGAAGTCTGGAACGCGTGGTCCCGATTAAACTGCTCATTTAGCTTATCTTCGTGCTTATCCAAAAAATTCTTATAATCATCGTTTGTCGACGCAGCCTTTAGCTTCTCAAATTCCTCTGTCTTAAACTCATCAAAGTTCTTCATAACATCATCCACACGGAGATTGTACTTAAAACTCATAAACTGCAAAAATTCATTAAACTTCTCCATAGACTTTGAAAAATCCCATTGCTTCACGAACTCGTCAAACAAATAAATTTCACGCTTTTGCAATATCTTTTCCGGGGAAACAAATGACAAACAAGCGAATTTCTGTCCAGCTATAGGTTGGTCTTCATCGCATAAATCAATATATTTAGGATTAGGTTTCCCGTTGTCCAAAGTCTTCTTTTCAAAGGCGGACATTTATTATAATATTGAGAGGATAATGTTTAAGTGATTTAGGAATTATTTTATTTATTGATTCATCTAGTTTTTTTGTTTCTATAATATATATCTGCAAAAATGAGCGGTATGGTCAACTTTTCTGAGCTCGTAAAGCGTATTATCAAGTATTTAGTCCTTGGTATTGTTATTTCTCTTGTTGCCGTCGTTATCCCTAAGAAGTCGCTCAATTTAGAGGAGGTTATTATTTTGGCCCTCAGTGCCGCCGCCACCTTTAGCATTCTTGACGTCTTTGTTCCCTCCATTGGGGAAAGCGCCCGTGCTGGTGCCGGTTTCGGTTTAGGCGCTAATTTGATTGGCGGTCTTCGCATGGTTGGTTAAACACACTGACATAAAATAATAATATCTGTTATTATTTTATACGATGCATCGTTCCCTCAAGTGCCGCGGAAAAACCGTAAAACAATGTAGACGTGCCAAGCGTAGCTGCAAACGCGCATCCGGTCCCAAGCGTACATTTTGCAGAACCAAGCGTAACCGATCTCACAAAAAGAGGGGTTAAATTTAGAAATTTAAGTTTGTAATATAATGTCTCTATATTATAAGCTAGCTATGATTTTAGATAAAAAGTTATTTTTAATAGGCCTATTAACACTCGTAATATTAATTTCAATTGTGTTTTCAAATGTAGAAACATTCGAAGATAATGGAGAACCAATACCTATATTAAATTTAGTGCTATATTCTTCGGACGGAGGCGGCCCCTACGATAGAATGCAAAAAATGACTCGCGAATATTACAAAAAGTTCTCGTTTGTAAAGACTTATTATTACTGTTTTAAATCGGATTTAGAAAAAGATTTTGATTTACAAGACGATATTTTATACGTAAAGGGTGACGAATCTTTTATTCCTGGAATATTAAAAAAAACCATTGATGCGTTTGAATATTTTAAAAACGAAATTCCCAAATATAAATACGTGGTACGCAGTAATATTAGCACAATTATTCGTTTCGATTTATTAGAAAAAGATTTACGCAAAAACGCAGTAAAATACGGATGCGCCTTATGCTGGAATATGGAATATAATAAAAACAAAAAGGCATTGCCAGAGAATACTATTATATTTAGCAGCGGAACAGCTATTATTTTTTCGCCCGACGTAATTATGAACATTATTAATAATAAAGACAAGATAGATATGGGCAAAATTGACGATGCCAGTATTGGCGAATTCGTACAGAATGAAATGCCCGAAGTAGAAATGCAACCGGTTCTCAAAAACACTACAAATTACGGATTTCATTTCGTCCCAAATTTGGATGAAGATAAAGAAAAGATAAAGGATCTAATCAAAGATAATAAAATCATATTTTTCCGTAATCATAACGGAAATCGAGAACTTGACGCAAATCAAATGCACATTATTATTGAAGTTTTAAACGAGGGCGCTCCTACATATGAATAAATCATAATATTATAATACTAATATAATATTATATTGTTGTTGGAAACTGGTTTCGGTCTTGGAAAAATATTCCTCTATGACCACCATCGTCTGGGCTAACCAAATCGTATCTAACAATATTTGGATTATGTTTTTGCGCAAATGCTTCAAGTATTACGTCCATATAAATTTCCGAATTATCTTTGGAGAACTCTAATAATTCTGTTGCTCCGTCTTTAGATAGTGCTATGGCATGTAATCCTCGGACCGGACCTTTTATTTTGGCCACCTGATGACCGTTTATGGATTTGCTATTATATAAATTATATTTGTTTTCATATCCGCATGTTCCCAAATAAAAGAATGTTTTTGAAATGTTCTCATATTGTACCAATTCATCTAGGTCAATTTTATCGAGAACATTTATATCATCCTCAAATACGTATCCCCATTCTTCGGAACCAGTGGCGATTTTTTTGTATATTTCTAACATACTTATTTTGTTGGATAAAACTTTGTCCTCGTTTTTGATGCACTGAAACAACTCCACGTTAAATCCTATTTTTTTTAGTACATCCTCACTAAATTTAGTTCTGGTGCTTTCTTTGTCACAAGTTAATAAATGAGCCGTTCTTTTTTGGTTGAACGGGTCCATTTGTTTTGTATATATGTACATTATACCCAACAATATTATAAATAGCAAAACTAAGAGAATAATATAAATATATTTTTTGGCCATTTTATTATAAATACATTTTTATTCTTCTGATAACATTTTAATTACCGAGCCAGTGTCGGTATAATCAGCAACAGAGGAATGGGAAACATTATAATCTTTAAAAAGCCAATCGCCAATATCATTCAAATATTTATTTTGCTCTGGTGATTCATAGAATTGATGCCCACCTGATATAAAAACTCCTTTTCCAAAAAATCCAGCCATAAATGAAAACGAGCTACCCGTTGAAATAACTGCTGGTGCATAAAACATCATTGCAAAATCATCCACATATTCATTACATTGCACCTCTACTTTGTATCCTAACGACTCAATATATTTTGTAATCGAATTTGCGTATATATCGCAAGATTCCTTTTCTGTTTGACCCGACCTATGCGTATTACAATAAGACATAGTTATTTTGTCGTATTTTTTTGTTCGTTTCGTAATCTCAGCTAGAGCATCTTTAAAAAACGTATATTTTTGAAATAAATAACCAGGATGCTTAGAAAACGGTACGTCAGCACATCTAAAATGGATTATTGGACTATCTATGGTTTTTACTATATTACTTGCAATAAATGCCTCATCCATTATTTTATGTGCAAGTGGTTTAAGAGCAAGCCAAAATTTTTCTGTTTTTACGTCCTTCATTTCAAAAGCACCATAATCATTTGGTTGACCATGAATAAACCATTGATCGTCAATTTGCCCTGCCACCATTTCATTACGAATTGAATCAAAATCTTGTTTATACCCTATTTTTTTCGGTAAATTCTTTATAAACTCTATGCTATCCGGTACATCAAATTCAAAATCTTTTTTCTCGTGAATGCATTTTCCTAAATTATAAAAATATCGGCATACGTAATTACCCATATGAATTGGCGGATTTGATTCCGAATTGCCTTCTGTTGTTTTTATAAAATAAAGAGTCAATAGTAAAAATGCGCACATTATTAATAGGATATAAATATATTTCGTCTTCATATATTTATATTATACCGTTGGAAAAAACTCCCAGTCCAAATCATGACATACCTTTTTCCATATCATATCCTGTTCCAACTGTTTTTCACGGTCTTTCATCATCGGAATATAAGGCAAATATTGGACCTGGTCTAATAGAACACAGAGCTGATATAGTGTATACGTATAATTGAAAAAATTGGTGCGATTTGCCGGGCAATGCACAGCCCATGGTTTTTGGATTTCTATAAACAAAACACATAGAGTTTCATGTAGTTCCTCGTTCATAATTGGTGGTTTAATACCAAATATACTATTAATATACTGGATATGCTCAAAGTATTTATTGAGACCTAGTTTTCTCAAAATCTCGCGCATTTTATCATAATTAATTAATTTAATATCCTTAATGCGTTCTTTTTTGATACGGTCGCGAATAGCTGTAATAACTTCCTCGGGAATTTGCGTCGTTTCTTTGGCCTGAAATTGTGATAAAATTTCCTTAAAATGATTCAGGCGAATATACGCTGTATATGATACCTCATTGGGTGGCTCTTTATTTGTAGGCTTTGAACTATCAATTATATATGTAATAAATTTACCGCATTTTTGATTATTACAGATTAATATTCCCTCTTCATCTTGTGGAATAAGTTCTCCTTGATAACAAGCCTCGCATATATCCGATTTTACCACGAAATCCTGGATGTTTATAATATCTGCGTTTACATTACGCCAATAATTTTGATAAGACCGTTTTGCCTGGTTGTATTTGTCGTTGTTGGGGTCGGATGCATCTACCGTTTTTGCCTTTATTTTAAAGAAAGAATTGAGAACCACAGAGTTCTGATTATTATCGCCCGTATTAATTTTCTTCTTTTCTTCAAAGTAATCGAAAATATATTTGGAATTGTCTAATAAATACCGCTTCTTGGCATGTTTTAATTCTTTGATTTGGCGCTGGATTGCGAGAACCTTGTCTTTGATCTCCATGTAGGCATCGATTTCGTGTTCTTTTAGGTTTGGTATTAAAGTTTTAAGTCTGTCTTTTTCTTTAATTAAATCAGGTATAGTGGTTGTTTCACTATCGTGGAAAGACTGTAACATTTCTTTGTGTTTTTCGTCTATGGTATTTGTGGTCTTTGGTTGGAGTTTTTTTGAATTTTGGTTCATTTATTGATTTTTATGAATAAATGAAGCTGATTTTTTATATTGATTTTAAGCGATTAATGTTTGCGGTTTCTGCGTTTCGACACCCTTTTTGATTTTTTGTTGGTGCGTTTTGTGCGGCGTTTTTTCAGGGTTTTTCGAGAACCACCACTAGCAGCACTAATTGGTGTATTAAAAACAGTATTGCCGAAACCAAATTCTCGCACCTTGTCTAATTGAGAGTAATCTGGAGGGACAGAAAAAACACTACTTGGGTTTTCTAGCTCGGGGTCGATTTCCGTATCTTCAACTTTTTGTTCCTCTTCTGTTATACCATCTATAACATTATATATAGTATCATAGTCTTCTGTTTTGACGATAGCAACAAATTGTTTTAAAAAATCAAAATCATATATGTTATAGCCATCAATAAAAACTAATGCGAACAATAACGAAAAACAAGTTTGCACCAAAGATTCGTCATAACTACATATTATTCTTAAATATTCCATAATAATTTCATATTCATTAATTATTCCTTGTTGTAGACATTCATCTATGAATTCGAAAAATTTATCTTGGTCGTCTTTAATTTCATCGATTTGATATAACAAATCTTCTGCGTCGCCTATAGCGCGTCTTTCTAACTTTATTGAAATTAGTTCTAATAATTTACTAAACGGAAACTCTAAATCAGCCTCTTGTATTAATTCTACTTGTTGTGTAAACGGAATATTTATAAAAGTAGACGTAGCATCATTTTTTGCAAACGGAAAAAGGCACTTTAATTTTTTAAATTGAAATACATTTTCTCCTTGGTTTCGTATTGATGTTTTAGTTTTAGATAAATTAAATAATGGAGAAATAGGAAATGCTTCTACAAAATCTCTTTTTGACCCGTCTTCTAATTGTTGTAAACTTTTTTTTTTTTCAGCGAGAATTGTTATTAAATCAGCTACTTTTATTTCGTCACTGTTTGTAGTAAATTCTCTTAACTCTTCAATAACTTTGTCGTAAATTTTTTCTAAATTGGCAATATTAGATTTGTTAACTAATTTTGAGGCACCTCCGTATTGACGTTGATCAACAGTTAAAGGTGGTTGATTTTGGTCCATCCAATTAACCGGATGTCTACAAGTATTATAGAATCTATAATATGATAGCCTTATTCTGTTTTGTGAAAGTTTTGCTGGTTGTAAAGATGCCTTCTTAGTTTCTGGTCCTTTTGCTGTTTTACTACCTGTTGATTTAATTACACTGGGTTTAGTTCTAGTCGATTTACCACCAGTTGACGCTGCTACTGCTGTTATTGTTGGCAATACGGCATTTCCAAAAGTTATTACTTTACACATAACAGTACGAAAATTATTAATACATCTATCTCTATAATATGTGTCTAATGTACACCCCACATCCGAACTTCTAGACCAAACCAAATGCCCCAAATCGCCCCAAGCTTTATGTGCTAAATACATCCTAGTTTTTCGTAAAACTGTAGGATTTGTTATATTTGCCGGAGTAAGGCTAGTTATGTATATCCATGCGTTTTTACCAAAATTTCCACTATTTAAATAGTTTACAGCTAATATTCCAGGATGAGATGGCACTATTCCGGGAGCAACCATACTAGCAGGTACAGTGATTTTATTGGTATTGTTCACGTTTTTGCAGGCATAATTTTCTGAAGTCACTGTATTAGAAACAATATGGATACTTCCTTGGGTTAATTGAACTGGGGGAGGAAAAAAATCCGGTTGATATGTTTTAAAGCCAGCAGATGGTGCGTTAGTGGGAAAATTTTGAATGCCAAATATCGTGGCAATGGTAGTAGGAATATAATAAACATTTTCATGTTTACCTTTTGGTAATGGTATTACATCAGAATTAATCCCCGTTGCTACCTGTCCATAGCTAGGGAGCATTCTAATTTCAAAATCTATTGATTGATTCATAGCTGCCAAAACTTGAGGATTTTGTAATGACTGAGAAAATGCATTAATTGCTGCTGTTTGTGCGGCCGCATAATGCGGTCCATTATTGGCGACGGCTGTCCTTGCTGCGTTTATTAATACGTCTGCTGCGGAACCAGGTAATATGTCTTGTCCAGGAACCGTTGTTGGACCTGAACCACATAATCGATTTAATGAAGCAGTTTTTTGGGGTTCTATATTGTCAGTAGGAATATATACACCAACCGTAAAAATAATATATTCTTCGCCTTCCGGTATTGTGCAAACTAAAAAACAGTTTATATAACCATATTTGTCCAACGGCAAAGGAACCCTATTTAAATTATAAGTATTTAAAAAATCACGCATCTCGCCAAAAGCATTTCCATCCATATGTCGGGTTGCACTATCAAATATTCTACTAGGAATAGATATATTTGGTATATCAAACTCTTGACCATCTAATGTATCCCATATTGACCTAGTAATAGCTTCCGGAATCTCAGCAGGACGTACAGCTGGTATTTGTAACGGAGGCAAATTTGTCGCAGGTACTGATTCTGTATTATATGCTGGTTTTGCGACAATTGGAACTATACCGTTTTTGGCATTTAATAATAAATTATTACGTCTTAATCCATCAACAACAAACTGAGACATTTTCATTTTTTGGGAAACATCGTGTAAAATATCTTCATTATTTAAGGCATATTCCCAATACCATTTTACTGGAACAGAACCACATACGTCTTCCTTTACATATAAAGCATTTAATAACCTAAAATCATCAGGCGCTGCCATATTTAATCTTATATTATCACCACAAATTAATTGTTTCGTAAAAACCTCATTTTCGTATTGTAGCTATATTATAAATGGAATTACCCTTCAATTTACCCTCTAATATTCAGATGGACCGTAAACAATTCCAAAAAATGTTATTTATTGCTAATGCCCTTGACCAAGGTTGGTCAGTAAAAAAATCACAAGATTCCTATATTTTTACTAAAAAACACGAAGGTCGGCGCGAAATATTTCAGGAAAACTATTTAGAAAACTTCATTATCCACAATGCAACATCAACGGATTTTTTAGATTCAACTAAATGATTATCAAAACGACATGAAGATAATCATTGATGTCATTGAAATGCCGAGCAAATGCGAAACTGGTTGTGGTAAGTCGGCTTATTTTAATATAGTAGGAACCAAAAAAGGCCGATTCTGCTCAGGGCATAAAGAACCAGAAATGATTAATGTAATCGATAAATTATGCGAGCACAATGAATGCTCCGGGCAGCGCGCTACCTTTGGGTTTCCCGATGAAAAACGCCGTTTTTGTAATACACATAAATTGGATGGTACCGTAAATTTGACATTAAAACGATGTTTAGGTTCGGGTGGCAAAAAATGTTACGTAACACCGATTTATAATAACGAAGGAGAGTTAAAAGGTATCTATTGTGCGGACCATAAATTGGAAGGAATGGTCAATGTTGCCAGTAAGAGATGCGAGTACAATGGTTGTAAAATTATTGCTCAATTTAATGTAGAAGGAGAGACAGTGGGTCGTTTTTGCTCAAAACATAAATTGATTGATATGATTGATGTAAAACACATGCGATGTGAATTTGCTACTTGTTCAACTTCGCCTTCGTATCGTTTTGAAACAGATACTCATTGCAGATTTTGCTCAGTTCATAAGATGGAAGGAATGTTTGACGCCAAACATAGAAAATGTGCAGAGGATGGATGTAGTAAGAGTCCATCGTTTAATTATGTTGGGGAAAATATGGCAATGTATTGTAACGACCATAAATTCGAAGATATGATAGATGTAAAGCATGATAAATGTGAAAATAGTGGTTGTAAAATAAGACCGCTATATAATGTAATTAATGAAAAAAAAGGAAGGTTTTGTGTTCTTCATAAAAGTGATAAGATGATTGATGTAATATCAAGAAAATGTATATCAGAATGGTGCACAACTATTACCCATAATAACAAATATGATGGGCATTGTTTGTTTTGTTATATAAATTTATTTCCTGATAAGCCTGTTGTTCGAAATTATAAAACAAAAGAAACATATATCGTAAATCATATTACAAATATATTTCCAGATTTTACTTGGATTACAGACAAAACAGTTCAAGACGGATGCTCTCGACGAAGACCTGATTTATTATTGGACATGGGAAATCAAGTTGTCGTTGTAGAAATAGACGAAAATCAACATAATAATTACGATTGTAGTTGTGAAAATAAACGTCTTATGGAAATTTCACAAGATATTGGACATAGACCACTGGTGTTTATTCGTTTTAATCCAGATGGATATGTTAATAATAATAATATTTATATAAAATCGTGTTGGAAATCAAATCAGTCAGGAATATTTATTATTAACAAAGAAAGCAACAAAGATTGGATAAACCGGTTAAAATTACTAGAAAATCAAATACAATATTGGACAAACAACGAAACAAATAAGACTTTAGAGGTAGTGCACTTATTTTATGATGGTTTTGATTAAAATATCTGCGACTTAGGTAAGAAAATTCTGCGTTTATTGAATTGATGTATTGTAGGGCCAATCCATTAATTAATTAATTAATTTAGCAATTGTCCGGAAATTATTTTCTCAGCATAGTATATAACAAAGTCGCACCATGGGTGGAGCTCTTATGCAACTTGTCGCTTACGGTGCCCAGGACGTGTTCCTTACGGGTACCCCCGAGATTACTTTCTGGAAGGTGTCTTACCGCCGCCATACCAACTTTGCCATGGAGTCTATCGAGCAGACCTTCTCTGGTCAGGCCGATTTTGGCCGTCGCGTGACCTGCACGATCAGCCGCAACGGCGATTTGTGCTACCGCACCTACCTCCAACTTGTTCTCCCTGAGATCAACCAGAACATGAACAGTGCTTCTGGCAGTGGTATCTGGGCTCGTTGGCTCAGCTTCATTGGCGAGCAAATCATTGCCCAGGTTGAGGTCGAGATTGGTGGCCAGCGCATTGATCGTCAATATGGCGACTGGATGCACATCTGGAACCAGCTTACCATGTCCAACGAGCAACGCCGTGGCTACTGGAAGATGATTGGTAACACTACCCATCTTTCGTACATTTGCGACCCCGATTTTGCCGCTATCTCTGGTCCTTGCGCTGCTGCCGGTGGCCCTGCCCAGGTTTGCGCCCCTCGTAACGCATTACCCGAGACCACTCTCTACATTCCTCTTCAGTTCTGGTTTTGCCGCAACCCTGGTCTTGCGCTTCCCCTTATTGCTCTCCAGTATCACGAGGTCAAGATTAACATTGACTTCCGTCCTATTGGCGAGTGCCTCTGGGCTGTTACCAGCCTTACCACGACGGGAACCGTCTCTGCTTCCTCTGCCTACCAGCAGTCTCTTGTTGCTGCCTCCCTCTACGTCGACTACATCTTCCTTGACACGGATGAGCGCCGCAAGATGGCACAGAACCCCCACGAGTACCTCATCGAGCAGCTCCAGTTCACTGGTGATGAGTCGGTTGGCTCCTCGTCGAACAAGATCAAGCTCAACTTCAACCACCCTTGCAAGGAGCTTATCTGGGTTGTCCAGCCCGATGCCAACGTTGACTACTGCGCTTCCCTTGACCCCACCACTGTGCTTTTCCGCACGCTCGGTGCTCAGCCCTTCAACTACACCGATGCCATCGACGCCCTTCCTCCCGCGTTCCATGCCTACGGTGGTCCCTCCGAGACCTCCACCACGGGTCCCTACACCTACATCAATGCCTCTGGTCTTTTCAGCATGCCTGGTGCTCCTGATGAAGCCGCCGCCTCTAGCTACTGGAAGACCGGTACCACCGCCGAAACGCCTTTCCAATCTACCCCTTTCGCGAGCAGCGGTGGCTCTGGTGTTTCCGATGCCGGTACCTTCGTGCTTGCTGAGACTGCCCTTGACATGCACTGTTGGGGCGAGAACCCCGTTGTCACGGCCAAGCTCCAGCTCAACGGCCAGGACCGCTTCTCGGAGCGCGAAGGCTCTTACTTCGACGTCGTCCAGCCTTACCAGCACCACACCCGCTCCCCCGACTCGGGTATCAACGTGTATTCCTTTGCCCTTCGCCCTGAGGAACACCAACCCTCTGGTTCGTGCAACTTCTCGCGCATTGACAACGCTGTGCTCCAGCTCGTGCTCTCGTCGGGCGCTGTTGCCGGTACCGCCACGGCCAAGGTCCGTGTGTACGCCGTGAACTACAACGTCCTCCGCGTGATGTCCGGTATGGCTGGTGTTGCCTACTCCAACTAAACGTACTATGGTGTGCGTTTTATTATTAAAATTATAAAAAATTAATATAAGATAATATTTCTTATATTAAGATAGTAAACAGGAATATATTATCAGTTATACATTATAAAGAAATTTTGCTCAACCAAACGGTTAAGCAAAATTTCTAGGGTGGGGGACTTCATAGAGTGAAAGTCCTTTGTTAAAATAATTAGTAACCATATAAGAGGCAAATCTTGCTTTTCAAAAACAAAAGCAAAGCATTTATGCTGTAAACGTTGCTTATAACGGTTTTTATTACAAATCAATAGGCAGCAAACCCCATTGTTTCTGACAATTTTTATTACTAAAATAAAAATTGTCTCTATATCCGTAAATCCATCATATACCGCACAACCAATGTGAAAACTGCTGCATGAATGACAAATCCTAACATAGTAGGGCACCCCTCTTTGGACGCAACAGGACCTACAAAACGGCCTAAAAGTGAGTTCATCAATTTATATGTCTCGGGGTTGAACAAAAGCAGTAGAACGAACGTTGTATAAAGCGTATAGCGCCACTTGTCGGAAGAACCGGGTTCAGCCATTATATATTAACTAAATATAAATATAAAAAAAAAAGATAATATTACATTTTTATTGAAGGAAGTTAATTAAAATATAATGCGTAAAAACAGCATAAAAAATGACGGCCTTTTATTTAAAATGGCCACTTATAATTCGACCAATTTAAATACACAAAACGATCTTTTAATGCGTAATTTAATGGATTTCTATAAGAATCACGAGAACCTTACCAAAATGATGCGTATTATTAATGGAGAATCCAAGATTTCTTTACGTATTGTCGACTGGTTTGTTACCAATTTTGCTAAGAAAAATTACACAATTTATGAGTTACCTAATGGTATGAACAAAGGCGAATCTGTTCGATTTAAGGTATATAATGATTATAAACTCAAACTCAAGGCTTATAGTAAACGCCGATTTGACCCATTCTGTCGTTGGGAGCGCATTAGTATTCCGTACGACAACAATAATTTTATGGAGACAACGATTGGTCAGCTAAATTTTTTCAAGTGGGCTATTGAGAACCAAATCGTAGGTTATATTGAGGAAAATTACCAAGATATTGAGAACGACATGAATCATCGCAATAGTACATCAAAGCGTAATATTAGTATTGATGACTCAATCGATATAAACGATAACGGTAAGACACGCAAGAAGCGTGAGGAACTTTCAGTAAGTGCATGTAAATGTATTAAAAAGGAATCGGTAAAAATTATTGTCAAGTTTAATTAAATATTATTTATTAGATTAATAATATCTAATAAATTTAAAACCATGTCTCAAGAATTCGATTATTCTTACGACCAATACCAAAGGGATAAAAAAGACCAGTACACAGAACACATAGTATATTTAGAAAAAAAGGTAAAGACATTGAATAACAAACTATCTCGAGTTGAAGACCTCGCCAACGAAAATAAAAAACTTAAAGAACGTATTAAAGAATTAGAAGACCTTGTAATACGATTACAAACAAAATAAAATTAAATATTTGGATTATAAAACTCCTCAAACCGCTCTAATGGTCTACCACAAACATCATCCAAAGATTCTACTGGACTAATCTTCTGCACATTTGTCAATGAAATAAACTCCACTATCTGCATCATCCAAACCAATCCCTTATCATTAGGACATGTCAAATCATACGTAACTTCTTCGTTCGTTTTGATTTTTAGTACAGGAGCATTTAGTTCTTTGTCGGAAAGCCAAGCTTCATGATAGCTCTGGCACTTTTCCAAATAATCTAGGGCAACAGTTTCCTCTCCTACTCTTGCGCGCTTTTCAATACGCTCCTTACATACTTGTGCATCCGCATCAATATAAATTATACCCGCCAATTGAAACTCATCCTGAAACTCCCCGTAAAATCTTTGATAAATTTGATGACTAACCTCGTCTATTAGACCGTCATTATACAACATCTTTTCAAATATATGTTTATCAGCATCCAGGGAGCGTTCGCAAATAATAACGTCGCATCTAGGATTTTGCAAAATCGCCGCGCGTAGCATTGAAAGCCGCGTTGAATACGCCATTACCTGAAACGTAAAGGCATATTTTGCTGGGTCCTTATAAAATTTAGCCAAAATTGTTTCTCCATTTGCATCTTGAATGGTTTGCCAGATATCTACAGGTTCACGAATAAAAACGACGTTTGGATTGTTCTCAAATGTTTTTTGTAAGTTCTCAATAATGGTGGTTTTACCGGAACCAATATTTCCTTCGATAGAGTAAATTCTAAGACGTGTCATTTTTTATGTAATCAAAACAATAAAACAAAAAATCAATTTTTGGCAGGATTATTTTATGATAAAAATATATATGTCAGCTAAAAAATCTTCTAGTCGGTCATCAAGTAGATCATCTAGTCGTTCCCCTAGAAAAACCGAGAAAAAGCGCGTAAGAATTAATGACCAAACGCAAGTTTTAGTATTTAATAAACAACCATTAACTACGTCGCCACAAGAAAATCCTCATCATAAAAAACCTTCCCCGGAAACTAAACATGACATAGAACTCAAAACTCGCGAATCAAGAGCTTTAGATAATCGCTACAGAAATTCGGCGGAAATTAAAGATAAAAAGGCTCATGTAAGACACACGATACGTGAATACGCAAAAACATTACCCCCGGAAGAGCGCATAATTGCACCAAGGCGCGACAGAAACTTTACTATTCATGCGCGACCATTACAGCATCATGTAGCTGTTCCTGCTCCAGTTCCGCAAAAAAAACAAGGATTTTTTGTACGTATGTTTTCATCAAAATCTAGCGGAGGAAGGAAAACGCAAAAGCGCCGACGTTAAAATGCGCACCCAATAAAACGTTTCATTCTATTAACGACCGATTCCTGTTTATTTTGTTGTTTTTTAAAGTGATAATCCAGAGACTCATTGTCTATAACGTAGACTCTATAAACACTCAGTACAGGAATTTGTGATGATGCTATAAAATATTTCTCATTTGCGCGCTTGAAATCGTAAAACAGAACGTTCTTATCACAAGGAACAGATAGTATCTTTTCGTCCCTATCTAACAAGACAATATCATGTATAGCATGATATGGTTGATTAGGAATTTCATCCCGTACGGTCTGGTGTTTTTCGACACGCAAAACGTTAGTAGTATTAAACAGTGCGTCGTAAGATTTTTGGTACAAGTCATGTAGAGTTTCGTTGTCGTAAATACAACAGCATATTCTCCTGCCGTTTAATGTACGAATTTGAATTACATGACACTTATTAAATATTTTTGTAATTGACGGCTTATTCTTTTGTTTATATACATGATGCATATCAAAATCGACCGTTTCAACAGACATTGTTTGGTTTTGCCAAAACAAAACAATTTGTCCAAGAATCAATTTTTATCCAATTAGTTTTATATATGCGTGCCATATATAAAATCCGGTTTATCGGAATCGAACCGATGACATTTTGATACCCGACAGAAACTACTACAGTCAAATGCTCTACCAACTGAGCTAAAACCGGAGAGCGGCACGTTTTATTAGCTGTATAAGCTTTATGTTGTTTGAGACAAAATTTACTTTTTAGCATTCAACGAATTATGGTAAGCCACAACAATCGACGTTATTTTAGACCAATCGCTTGTTCCCCTAGGGAATCTTAGATTTTCGAGAACCGTTTTTCGGCGCAAAGCGTTATTGGCCTTTTCCTCGGCAGACATATCCGGCCAAATAATACCTTCAGATTCCTCTTCAAATTTTAAAATCTGATCTACTCGATGTTGTGGGATAGGAATTCCTTTAGGACTTCCGCGCGATTTACGGGAATAACTTTTGCTACCTCCTCTCTTTTTCGTTCTACGTATCATATATAATGATGCGTAGAAAATATATAAAATTTTATTTATAAAAAATACATGCTTACTAATATAACCGATTTTTTTTCTAAACCCATAAATAAAATTAACTTTAAGGACGTACAAACAGCAATACGTCGGACAGAATTTGTTATTATAAATACTCTTGCACCAAGCGAACAGGATTGTCTTATCAAAAATACTCTTCCCTATGAATCCGAAGAAAAAACTATAAACGATTTATTAAACAATTATGATTTAGGATCAAAAAAGTTTATTATTTACGGAAAAAACGCATGCGATCATGGCGCAGAAAAAAAATATAAACAATTACAGACTTTGGGATTTTCACACGTTTATTTATATAGCGGCGGGCTCTTTGAGTGGATGCTTTTACAGGATATTTATGGCCACGATGAGTTTCCTACTACAAAAAAAGTTCTCGATATTCTGCAATATTCTGGTGCGTCTAGCTTTTGAATGTATAAAAATTGATTCTTTTGTTCATATAAAATAAAAGAATTATAAAGCATGGTATCTATTATACCTATCACAACTGAAGTAGATAATGTTATTTTTGCAAATGTAACGATCGATGATAGTTTTCATTATAAGCCAGATGAGTTACCTGTGGCTGTTCCTGTCGATTCAACGCGGTATTTGATTGGCGAAAAACTATCCGTGTGTTTTAAAATCAGGGAATCTTGTTTTTACGGTATAGAAAAATGTGATTTAGCAAGTGGAGTATTTTTAAATAATGCGCCAAAAATTCTTTGTTGTTTAACTGCGTCTGCATCATGTGGATATTTATGTTATTGTATGCAGTGGACAGGTCCCGTATGTTGTCCATAATGTTACAAAAAATTGATTGTTAGACGCATTATTTTTTTATTGAAAAACACAATGGACCTTACTCAAACTAAATTGACCAAAGAAGAATGGGAAAATATAGAAATTCCCGTATCCCCCGAAGAAAAACAGATTCTTCGACTAATAATTGATGGATATACTGACGTAAATATTAAGTCAAACGAAAACATGTCACTGTTTTCATTTGCAAAAATAGAAATGACTTCTGAAAACGAGAACTTTCTCTATCAAAAATATTTCAGTGAATGGATTCAGACCATATTGACAAAATACGGCGCCGGTCTTGGCATTAAACTTGCTGCTATTCAATCCATGGAGGGCTCATCGATTAAAAAGATTAAAAGTGCGGACAATATTCGTATTATGAACATTGACGCGAATATTAAACAAAACGCCGAGTCCGTCTTCGAATATACCTTGATTTCACTGTGTGAAAAGTTATTGAAACATTTACATAAACGCGAAAACAAATATGCGTTTTATCTTTACACTTTGATTCATATGCAAAAACAGTCTATTGCACATTTGAATGTACATGTCTGTGATTTTGTAGATAAATTGGTAGCTATTTCTTCTAAATACACAGAACCCAGTAACATCATGGAAAATGCGTATGAGTTTATTGAAAAAAACAAATATTTATTAAAATACCAAGACAAAGCGCTATTTAATCATCAAAAGCAATTGTTCTCAATATTTAAAAGTAACACAGGTAGCCCAAAGCTAGTTCTTTATACTGCGCCCACCGGAACTGGTAAAACACTAAGTCCTATCGGACTTGCCGGACATTATTGTATTATATTTGTATGTGTAGCCAGACATATTGGCGTTGCACTAGCAAAATCGGCAATTTCCATGGAAAAGAAAGTGGCTTTTGCGTTTGGTTGTCAGAGCGCGGCGGATGTTCGTCTTCATTATTTCGCAGCAAAAGATTATACCAAACATCGCAAATCCGGTGGTATCGGAAAGGTAGATAATTCGAATGGATCAAAGGTTGAAATCATGATTTGTGATATACAGTCTTATTTAACAGCTATGTATTACATGCTTGCATTCAATGACGCATCAAATATTATTACCTATTGGGATGAGCCTACTATTACAATGGATTATAAAACACACCCGCTTCACGCTACGATTCAGAAAAACTGGGCCGAAAATAAAATCCCCAACGTTGTACTATCCTGCGCAACGTTGCCTAAAGAAGACGAAATTGGTTCTGTTCTACAGGATTTCAGGGGGAAATTCGAAAGCGCCGAGGTACGTGTTATTGAAAGCCATGATTGTCGTAAAAGTATTCCTATTTTGAATAAAGATAACTACAGTGTTTTGCCACACAATTTATATTCAAACTATGAAGAAATGATTCGATGTGTAAATTATTGTTCTCAAAATCGTACTCTTTTGCGGTATTTTGATTTGGCCGAAATCGTCCGATTCATCGTTTATTTGCATGAAGAGGAAATTATTGATGATGCGTATAGTGCAGATGATTATTTTACGGGTGGAATCGGAGATATTACTATGGATTCTCTAAAAAATTATTACCTATTACTACTTAAACATATTGAATCTGCTTGTTGGCCAGATGTTTATTCCTACATAAACACAACTTGTGATAAGAAATTTGATTCGTCTCGTTCTATACGGAAAGTAAAAAGCATGGAATCTTCAGCAATTCCGTCCGTCCTTACCCGTACTGTAAGTATGTCAACAGATATTAATCGCGAAGCTATTAAAAAGACTTCAACTGGTATTTTACTGACTACTGCCGACGCGTATACTCTTACTGACGGGCCGACCATATTCCTTAGTGAAGACGTACAAAAAGTCGGTACCTTTTATATCCAACAATCAAATATTTCACCCGTAGTATTCCAAACTATTATGGCCAGAATTGTTAAAAACAACGAATTTACTGAGAAAATCGTCAGATTAGAAAACTCTCTTGAAGCTGAACAGAACAAAATGGGCGCAGGCGCAAATGACGAATCCGAAGAGAAGAAAATCGATAGCGAAAGGCTCAGTAATGACGCAAAAGCACTACTTGATGAAATAAATAAACTGCGCAAGGAGATAAAAATGGTTTCATTAGATCCAATGTACGTGCCAAACACCAAACCCCACCAGGAATTATGGGCGCCATCGGGCGAAATTAGTGCGAGTGCATTTCTTCCCAAGATTGATGAAGTTACAACGCGATATATTATGAGTTTGGATATTGAAAACAATTTGAAAGTTTTACTGTTGCTAGGTATTGGTATGTTTATTGAGAAGCCAAATATTAAATATATGGAAATTATGAAACGTTTGGCTGATGAACAACGACTCTTCATTATTATAGCGTCATCAGATTATATCTATGGAACCAACTACCAATTCTGTCATGGTTTCATAGGAAAGGATTTGAAAAATATGACTCAACAAAAAACAATTCAAGCCATGGGTCGTATTGGGCGCAACAATATTCAACAAAGTTATACAGTAAGATTTCGCGATGATGCTATGATTCGTTCGCTATTTGAGAAGCCAAAAGAAAATCTAGAAGCCGTCAATATGTGCGCCCTATTTTGCAGTTGAACGTAAAAAACAAATATATAATAGAGTTAAAACCATAGGTTTTATGGTTGAATTAACCGATTTGCGAACGGCGGCATGATTAAAATCGCTATTTTTTATTTGTCGTAAGCCATTTAATAAAGGAGAACAAAATAATATCAATAAAAATCCGTTTTCTGGTCTATAAGCCCGGCTCATTTGATAAAATAGGTTCCATAATATGTTAAAATGAATTGTAAAATTAGCTATTGTATAAGCAACTTCATTACCAAAAAGCACAGGCACTGTTGGAATACCTGCTTTTTCGTCGCCATCTTTATCTAATATGTCTAATAAAACCTCGTTTTGATAGGATCCCCAAAAAATCAGCTGCCCTGCAATATTTAATAAATTATGTTCGCATTGTAATATCAGTGGATTAACTGCCAATCCGCTATAATAAAGCGCAAAAGATATTAGTCCAGCACACGTCAAATTTTTTATAATACAAATACGTTTTAAAATAGGCGTATAAATAGTAACAATAAATAGCGCCATTCTGGCCAATGGTTTCATCGAACCAGGCATAAAACGGTTGTTTAAAAACTCGGTTGTTCCAACTATAAATATTGATAGCGCAATAGCCTCTCGTCGACTGATTTGTCCAGTTACTAATGGTCGCTCAGGATTATTAATACGGTCTACCTCCAAATCAAATACATCATTTACTATCATACTATAAGACATAACAAATAATGTAATAACAGCACTAATAATAAATTGTTTAGACTTGACTAGTTGAGGATTCGATAACCAACCACCAGTAAAATTTAATAATAGTGCCGGTAAAATATTGTCACTACGAATTAATTTCGACACGCCTTTTAATTTATTTGGTCTCTCTAACTGAGACATTGCGTCATAAAATTCAAAGGTTTTTAATATTCTTTTTGATTTGGCCTGACGACTAATGACAAAACTACGCGCGTTTATAAAGAAAAATGGGTAAAATATATATTGAAGTAGTTTCATTTTACTAATAATGAAACTACGCTTTATTTCCAAATCATAAATAATAATAATCCACCAGCCATTGTAATTATAGTGTCTTTATTATTATAAAACCAGCAATAAAATACGGTTCCTCCATTAACAACCTTTGATAATATTGAATCTTGTTGTGAAACTAAAAACGTGGTTCTCATAAATGAATTATATAGTACATGTGCCTTTTTATAAATTTGAGCAACCGGTCTAGGAATAAACCGGGGAGTAATTAAATAATGTAATTTTAATAGAATTCGAGAACTAGTATTTTGGTCGGATTCTATTTTATAGATAAAATGTGTGTCGCGATTATAATCAAATGCCATAAATTCGTTTGTTAACAAAGCGTGTTCTTGTTTAATTAACGGGAAAGCGGTTACAATATTTGGGTCGCCTTTTATACCAACAACACAACGAAGTACAGTACAAAACGGTAAGAAAAAGAACGGGCCGTCAATATGCGCCATTTCAAATACTTTATCAGAACCAGATGAGCCAATTGCGCTAATATACAATTCATTCATTCCGTCTATGTTTTCGACTATATCGCCATTATAATGACGATTTAATTTTTGCATAATATGCCCGTTTTTTATTAAATCAAACTGGTGTTTTATAAGTGGAGGAAAATTGTTTGAATATTGATGAAATGTCTTATCTTCTTTGTATTGTTGTTCATATGCGTATATATGTAAAAAGTCTATGGATATAAGCTCGCTTATTATATCAATATTGCCTATAATTGGGCTATTCATTGTATATCTACTATACATATTTTTATATTGATTTGCCGCGTTTTTTCCTTTTTCTCCTGCTTTTTATTAAATTTATATTGTCTTACCATAAATGGTACAATACAATGAATTAAAATATTAGTGAGTTTTTCAGGCTAACTTTCCCAAAAAGAAATAGGTCAACTTTTTTTTTTTGGACATTTTTAAAATGTCCAATTTCAAAAAGTACGAGGTAAAGTTTCCCAGAAAAACGCGTTGTGACTGAAATGCAGCAAATACCGAAATTTTAATTCTGTGTTGTTACCATAACAATTTTCGGTAAAAACGCCCGGCATTTTTTCTGTTACCATTTTAGGATAACAGAAAAAATGCCGAAAAATGCCGAAATTTTCTATTGTGAACGTTGTGACTTTAATTGCAGCAAATCTAGTAATTGGGCAGCCCATCTGTCCACCCGTAAACACCAAATGGTAAAGAATGATAACTCAAAAAATGCCGAAAAAAATATACACTGTATATGCGGTCGTAGTTTTAGTTTTACATCCGGTTTAAGTCGTCATCGTAAGACGTGTTCGTTTGTACTATCGGCCGAATCCGTCGAAATACAAGAACCAGTGACGTCACCGAATATTAACACGGAAATAATGTCTGAAATTATAAAACAAAATAATGAATTTAAGACGCTGTTAATCGAGCAACAGAATAAAATTATGGAACAAAATACGAAAATTATGGAAATGGCCAAACCGACAAACGTAATAACAAATAACACGACGAATAATACACAGTTTAATTTGAATGTTTTCTTGAACGAAACTTGTAAGGACGCACTAAATATGGTGGATTTTGTCAATAACATAAAATTAGAAATCAAAGATTTAGAGAACGTTGGACATTATGGATATATCGAAGGAATAACCAATATTATTATGAAAAATTTAAATACTATTGAAGTAAGTAAACGTCCCATTCATTGTACTGATTTAAAACGCGAAACGATGTATATCAAAGACGACGATAAGTGGAATAAGGACAATGCCGAGAAAACAAAATTGAAGAAACTCATTGGTCGCGTAGCAGATAAAAATTTACAACAATTACAGCAATGGAGAGAACTTAACCCTGAGTGTTTAAATCCAGAACATCAAAAATATGATTTTTGTATTGATATGTATAAAAATGCTTTAGGGGGATACGGGGAAGAAGAACAAAATAAATTCGATGACAAAATTATCCGTAATGTGGCAAAACATGTTTTAGTTGATAAAAACACTCCGTAAAAATAATATATTGATATTATAGATAACTTATTTAAAATGGTAGCAAGCGCATTAAAACAAGCCGCGGGTAGTGAAGATGCAGATGAAGAATTGGAACAAGCAAAAAAAGAGGCGGAAGCATTAGCCAATGAAGTAGACGAAACAGAGTCCGAAGACGAAGATAAAAAAGAGTCAGAAGATGAAGATAAAAAAGAGGACGAAGAAGAAGATAACGAGGAGGAAGGAGATAAAAAGGAACACCACCATAAAGACGACGAGGAGGGTTCCGATGATGAAGATAAAGAAAAACGAGAACATCACAACAAACGCTCGAGCTCTGATGACGATGATTTGGCCAAACGCGTCGCAAAAAAGGTTTTAAATAAAATCAAAGACTTTGTTATTTTTCGTAATAATAGATGTTCTGGTGGAGGTTCTCGAAAAAAGAAGACAAGAACATCAAAACATAAGACGAAACGTGAAAAACGTGCAAAAAAGAAAATTGTTCGTAAGAGAAAAACGTTTCGTAAAGGAGGAAAGGTTCTCAAAAGAATCACAATAAAGAAGAATTAAATTTATATATCTAATAAATTTAATTTTATAGGCCATTTTTATAATTGACTACATAAGGATTACTCTGAAGGGCAGTCAAAATATCGCCGTCAGTACGGTCCATTTGAATATTTTGATAAAGAGGGTCATGGCCTTGTAATTTACCCATATTTGATACATCAGGACTTTGAAAAGGCATTGTAGCAGCAACAGCGCGTTTATTAGCCAAGAGTCCATCACGATTGGCTTGAGTCATATTAATATTACCGTTCATTAAACTCATATTTCCAGGAACCATACGCCCGTCAATAGTCGAACTCTTAATATCATTATTACGTTGATTGTACTCGGCGTCATAAGATTTCATTTGATTATAGCCGCCAGCTATACCACTATATGAGAAATCGCCCGTTTCGGCACGTGCCGTATTAGAAACTTGATGCGGTGTACTTTCGTATGCCCCACCATTTTGATTACGATTAATATTACCAACGTATTTAGAATTTTCAGTAGTTTCGCGGTGCGTGGTTGATAATTTATCATTAGGATTAAATATATATGAGTTTGATACTCGAGTGCCCGGATTTTGGTAAGGACGTAAATTACCAACGGCGTTTTCTTTACGGGAAGGGCGTAAAATATCCAAAAGCGGCGCAACGGCAGCTTTTAATCCTCCGCTAACAAGACCATAATAATCGCCCTGTTTATTTACTGTGCGGTTATTCGGATAAGCAAATTTAGAGCGCATTTCAAAATCTCCCTCCGCAGCATAATTACGGCCTTGTGCGTTGGCCGGACCAAGAGGAAATTCGCCCAATTCAATGTTGTGAGTTGGCATATATTCTCCATTTACGTATTCTCCTCCGTTATTGTAACCAGCATTACCAATATAATCACTGGTATTATTTTGGCGCGATGTTTCTCTGTCAACCGGAATAGCACGCATAGTCTGGCCCTTTTCGGCTCCCGTAGTTGTCATTAATCGAGACATTGAACCTTGATTATCAAACATCTCAAATGTGCGATCTGGCCGGTGTTTTTCCATAACACCCATTTGTTCTGTAGTGGCGCCGTTTTGAATAAAATTTGCCGCTGGTCCTTCGTGACCATACAACATATTTCCACTAGCCTTTGGTTTGTTTAATACGCGTAATTCGTCAACTCCACGGTCGAGCCAATGATCACGCATCATCATACCGGAGTTAAAACCATTTGACCCCTCGTTTGTGTAACCAAGCCCGAGTCCAGGAGCAACTTGCTGTTTTTCAAACGGATTTACATTTCCCATGCGCATGCTAGGATTGACGCGGCTCTGAAAAAAATCGCTGTTATTAGGAGCACCATAGGCCCATTGTTCGTTATCGGAAGGTTTGAACATAGGGGAAACTTCGCGTTTCACTTGGATTTGAGAACCAGAACCGGTATAATTATCTAACACACTTTCGTTCGAATTAGCATTAATTTGAGATGAGCGCACATTGCTTCCGAAAAAAGGGACCATGTTATTATGTTGAAAATAATCGGCACCAACTTTGTTACCAGTTAAAGAATAATATGCATCTTGTGACATTGGGCTGGTATCTGATGCATAAGTCGGACCATTCGGAGTATTTTGATTATTGCTTTCCAGAATTATTCCGGCTACACTATCCTTGTCAAAAAATTTGTCAGTATAAACACCACCAGCACTGTTAAATTTATTAACGGTTGACAATTCACTAGTTAAATCGGTTTCATTATAGATAACAGGCATTTCTTGAGGAAAATTTCGATTAGGTATATCAACGTTTGGCAAGGTTTTTTTCTTCGATTGAAAGTTCTCCTTTTTACTTTGGCTATTAATTAAATATAAAGACGATAATGCAAATAACGGGATAACCATTTCCATGTTTGTTAGATTATATAATTATATTAGAATTATATAATAATTTCCAACGGCGTGAATATTTCTAAATTACGCCATGCTAAATCTCATAGCAAACAGTTTATTCACAACTACGGGTTTCATTATTAAAAAATGGTATCTTTGTTTTGCAGTTTGAATTGCGCCGTTCCATATTTCTTTATCGTTCCATTTACCTCCCGCTTCTGGATTACATATAATAATTGCCGGATTTAATGATAAAATCTTTTCATCTGTTGCGACAATGACAATAATATGTTCTCGTAAATACGTTTTTTCTAATATTTTTTTTATGATAACCGCACTCTCATATTTATCACGGTATAGAACAATAATGGGTTTTGATTTATCCGCCATAACGTTTCGAAAGCGCTCAATACGGCGACCATATTTTTCAACCGCTTGGTCAGTATATTTTTCCCAATTATCATCTACTAAACGGTCGGCAACAAATCCGTCTTCCGATTTTTTAAAGCCTGGCAATAATTTAATTGGATAATCATGTGGATATTTAATACCGTAGTCATCAATGACGTTTCGTTTCGAATCATCTAAATGTACGTTTTTATGAAACATGACAAAATTGTTTTGTAAACATGCACAAAGCGCATCAAATGGACTTTCAGTCCAATCAAAAGGGCCTGACCAGGTTCTCAAATTTAGGTCTTTTAATGCACGGGCACTGGAACAATCATTTCCGATGGATAAATAATTAAATTCCATTATACATTGACTCTGGAAATTGTTGACAAATCTGGTATCTCAGCTACATAATTATCTTTTTCTAAAATACGAGTTTGAATATCATGTTGAAATGGTTTTTCAAGACTAGCTTGTGGATTTAAAAAGGGCTCTTCCCAGCGTTTTTGTTCTAAATCGCGGAAGGTCCACGCCGGATGGCTGGCGCGGCTTTCCTCAACGTAAGGCGCTTGTATTTTATAGGCCGGTTCAGAAGGCAATCGCTGATATTTTGTATAATTGTTCACATCAACATAATCTTTATTTAATTTGCGTGTAAGTCCCCGTAAATCATTCTCTTGGCTAATCATATTTTTATCAAAATTGGCGCCCCATCCCTGAAGACGAAGTTGTGCTTCTTGTGAAAAAGGAAGGTCAAGACCATTACCCGGACTATTTAATTGATACGTACCCGCATAAGTACTTTGTTGAACTTGCTTATGTATACGGTTGGGGTCATCATGAAATCTAGTGAATGACATTTATATATTAGTCTAGTAAAAAAAAAATGTATAAAGGCTACATATTATAAATCAAATGTTTTCAATTAATGTCATGGGTAAATCACTTTGAGTTCCTCGGAAGGATAGGCGATGTAAATTGGTAATGCCATGTTTATGAATACCTTCTAAATGAGCTTTGGTTCCGTATCCCATATTCGTATGTAATTGGTATTGTTCCTTTAATAAAGGGTATTTTTCGCAAAGGGCGCCGACATATTCATCCCGCGCGACTTTAGCTAGTATACTTGCTGCGGCTATTCCCATATAAGTAGCGTCGCCCTTTTCTACCGTAATGTGTGGTAATTCAACAATACAATTTGATTTGTCGTCAAAATAAGTATACGGTTTAAAATAATTACCATCAATAATGGCTAGAAACTCATTTTTTATGCCAGTGTCAGTATTAATCTCTTGTATCAAAGTACTGATGCATTCATGCATACCTTGCATTACGGCTTGTAAAATATTAATTTGATCAACAACGTCATTTTCAACGTATGCAATGTGGTAATAAAGACAGTTTTGTTTTATAGATTCGGAAACGGTCTTTATTTTCTTTTTTGAAGAGAACTTTTTGCTATCTTTAATATGTGTTCCGTCGAAAGAACCGTCTTTTGATAGTACAACGGCGGCTATGTATGTTCTTCCAAAAAGACATCCTCGGCCAACTTCGTCAATACATATTTCGTATTTATTATTTAAGTCGTGAAACAAACGCAGCATGATTTTTAACTGCAACTTAATAAGTTGAATAAATTCAATTTTTATTATTTAGTAAGTATATATTAAATTTATAAAAACATGCCACCTAAATCAGCGTATCAATTACAACAGGAGAGGCAGGCAGCAGCAGCAGCAGAGTTGAAGAAACAGCAGCAGCAGCAGGATGCACTTAAGGCAGCAAAAGCAGCAGAAGAGCAGAAGAAACAACAGGCAGCAGCAGAAGAGGAGAGGAAACGACAGGCAGCATCAGCGGCAGCGGCAGCGGCAGCAGCAGAACAGAAAAAAAAAACAGATGAAGCCGCCGCAGAACAGAAAAGAATAGCAGATGCAGCCGCCGCAGAACAGAAAAGAATAGCAGATGCAGCTGCCGCAGCAAGAACGCCAAGTCGAACAATTACTCAAACTCCATCAAGGACTCCTACTAGAACAATGACAGGAACTCCTACAATTACTCAAACTCCGACTCCTACTAGATCAATGACTCCTACTCCAACTGTATCTCCATTTTGTCTTGATGTTACAAATAACATAAAGAGTTTTAATGAAGCAACTGGCGAAATGAATTTTATAAAAGATAATTATCCTACAGGTCAATGTGTTTTGTATAAAGGAAAGCAATATAAAATAACTAATACGTCGCCGTTTACACTATTACAAGATTCAAACCGTGAAGCATTTGCAGAAGGCGCAAGCGCAAAAGTTGCTCTCATGGATCCAACAATGACTCCAACTAAAACTCCAACCAGAACTATGACAGCAACTCCAACAATGACTGCTACAAGAACAATGACAGCAACGCCAACAATGACTGCTACAAGAACAATAACCCCGACTGCAACAATAACAGCAACTCCAACCAGAACTATGTCAGCAACGCCAACAAGAGTAATGACAGCAACGCCAACAATGACTATAACTCCAACCAGAACTATGACAGCAACGCCAACAAGAGCAATGACAGTAACTCCAACAATGACTCCAACAAGAGCAATAACAGCAACGCCAACAAGAGCAATGACAGTAACTCCAACAATGACTCCAACAAGAGCAATAACAGTAACACCAACTATGACAGTAACTCCAACAATAACAGCAACTCCAACAAGAGCAATGACTGCAACGCCAACAATGACTGCGACTCCAACAAGAACAATGACTGCAACGCCAACAATGACTGCGACTCCAACAAGAGCAATAACAGCAACACCAACAATAACAGCAACACCAACAAGAGCAATAACAGCAACTCCAACTATGACAGCAACACCAACTATGACAGCAACACCAACTATGACAGCAACACCAACAAGAGCAATAACAGCAACTCCAACAAGAGCAATAACAGCAACTCCAACTATGACAGCAACACCAACTATGACTTTAACAAGAGCAATAACAGTAACACCAACTATGACTCCAACAAGAGCAATAACAGCAACGCCAACAATAACAGCAACTCCAACTAGAACTTTGACAGCAACACCAACAATGACTGTAACTCCAACAATAACTCCAACTAGAACTCCAACAATAACCCCAACTAGAACTATGACAGTAACTCCAACTCCAACTCCAACAATAACAATGACAGCAACAAAAACAATAACAGCGACACCAACAATGACGGTAACTCCAACAATGACTCCAACAAGAACCATGACAGCAACTCCAACTCCATCAATGACTATAACTCCAACTGCAACCCCAACTCCATCAATAACAATGACAGCAACAAAAACAATAACAGCGACACCAACTCCGACCATGACTATAACTCCAACTGCAACTCCGACCATGACCATAACCCCAACTCCATCAATGACTATAACTCCAACTGCAACTCCGACTGCAACAATAACAGCAACCCCAACTCCAACAATAACAGCAACGCCAACAAGAACCATGACCATAACCCCAACTCCGACCATGACTATAACTCCAACTGCAACTCCGACCATGACCATAACCCCAACTCCGACCATGACTATAACTCCAACTGCAACTCCGACCATGACTATAACTCCAACTGCAACTCCGACCATGACTATATCCCCCACATTAACACCAACTATTAACCCAAACTGTATTGATGTAACTTCAATTGTAGTGGACGCATCAAATGGCGCAGTAAATTTAGATAAACTATCTAAATACGAAGATAAAATAGCAATAGGTCAATGTCTAATAATCAACGGTAGCAAATATCTAGTTACTGGAAAAACAGCACCGTTTACATTGTTAGGCGATTCTGTAAATGAAGGTTTTGTAGAACACGCACTTATATTAAGTGATTTTGCACCTACAGAAACACCTACGGCGACACCAACGCCTACAGCAACGATGACACCCACTGCAACTCCAACTCCAACTCCGACGTATACATATAGTTTACCTAGTCCAGGAAATAATATAAATCCATGGGAAGTTCAACCTCCTATAGATTTTAGTAATTTAAATAGTAGCACAGCAGCTCCATTATCAAACTATATAGATACATCTCCAAAAAACGTATATGATATTATAAACAATATGAACACAGCGCCATCAAATATTAATATTGCTTCCACTACACCCACTTTAAATTCAATAATTAATAGTAATTCCCCAAATACTGAATATAGTCCATCAAATTATAGTGCAAATCAAAGTCAAGATGATTTAGCGAGTCTAAGTGATAGATTAGAACAAAAAATACTGAATGATATAAAAGCACAAGAACCCAAGTTCGTAAACGATATTGTGGCTGAAGTAAACGCGCAAATAAATCAAAATGGTGGATTATCAGTAAACGCTGATCAAGCAAACGTATACCCCAATCGAGACGGTGGATTACCATCCATGTCTGGAACTAAAGCAGAAGTTTCGTTCCCCAATGACCCAAACCCGCCTGATTTTTATTCGTATTATGGATTACTAGGATCGAAAGGCGCTGATTACGTACCAACAAACACAATATCAGAAACAAACAAAATGTTAGGGAGACTCGAATATGCGCCACCACCTTTGCCGCCCGCGTTCGATTTTTCGAATTTTGGTTCTCTAAAAAGCAAGGGTATTGATAATGTAAAACCAGTAAACGCACTTCATGCGTATCATGATTATAATGAAAAAATAGTACGCGATGAGATAGTAGATGAAGTTAAGTTGACAAATCGGGAAGATTATTCAATGATTCGATGATTTACACCATTTTATAACATGGTGTAAATAGACAGTTTTAGGACAACAATATTTTGGATGTAATTAAACGGCTAAAAGTGTAAAGTTAAATCCACCAATAATTTTACCTAGTAAGTATATATATTATTTAAATGAGTGGTAGTTTTAAACAAAGTTGTCCATCTTATACAGTAGCCAGTAACGGTTATGATGTAGCAAATGCAATTTGTAGAACAGGAACAGCAAATAACACAAAAAGTACTTCTTATAAAGCTCCAGCGGGCAAAAAATGCGATAGTATTGGTAATAGTACTGGCAATTTAGTTTGTGAAGGTACATTGAACAACTTGCCAGTAGCAGCACCACCACCAGCAGCACCAGCAAAACCGGCATGTGCAGCAGCAACAATACCAAGCATATCTGCTACAGTAAGCGGAACTTCAGTAACAATAACAGAAAATAATGTAGGCACATATTATTTTGATTATAGCTTTACTGGTCCTTCTTCTATTGCTGCTAGTACTTTTTACAGCGGGTCTTCTAGTAAGACTGTAAATAACCTCAGTCCGGGAACATATACAATTAACGCAACATCTAGGTATGCAAGTCAACCTACTACTTGTACGGGAATGCCAGGACAATCGGCAAGTAAAACTTTTACTATTGCAGCAGCAAAACCAGCATGTGTAGCAGCAACCATGCCAAGTCCATCAGCTACAGTAAATGGAACTTCAGTAACAATTACAGAAAATAATGCAACAGGTTCCACATTTTATTTTGATTATAACATTGCTGGTGCACCAGGAGGGAGTATTACTTTTTACAACGGGTATTCTAGTAAAACTTTAACTGGACTAAGTCCTGGAACATACACAATTAACGCAACATCTAGGTATCCAAGTCAACCCAGCACTTGTACGGGAATGCCAGGACAATCAAAAAATGATGTTCAATTTACTATTCAAAAACCGGCATGTCCTGCAGCAACCATTCCGAGTCCGTCCGCTACAGTAAATGGAACTTCAGTAACAATTACAGAAAATAATGCGAATTCATCAAATTCACAATTTTCATTCGATTATACAGGATTACCAGGAGGAACTTTTACTTTGACAAATGGTAATTCAAGTAAGACTTTAACTGGACTAAGTCCAGGAACATATACAATCAACGCAACATCAAGATATACAACTCAATCAAGCACATGTACAGGAAATCCAGGACAATCAAAAAATGATGTTCAATTTACTATTTTGAATCCACAAATCCCCACGCCAACTCTAACACAAACTATGACACAAACAAAGTCTCCAACTCCAACATCTTCAATGGTTAAAAATGTTCTTGATTTAACTGATAATTGTCAATTAGTTCCAGAATTGGCTCCAGATGGCACATGGGTTTTTGATGAATTGTCACCATACATACAAACTTGGATTAATGAAGGGATAGTATATATTGATACTTGTGTTGGAAGATTTCAAATTCAAACACAGGGAGGTGTCGTTGTTGAGTCAAAATATAAACGTAAAGCACCCGCCCCTCCAGTTCCAGCGGGTGCTGGAAGAAAAAATTCAGAAAGGTTTACACTATTAAATGATTCAAATAGTGAAAGTTTTGTAGAAGGCGGTCCGGTTCTTATTTTAACAGGACCAACTCCTAGCCCATCCCAAACAATGAGTCAAACGCCAACCAAAACACAAACTTATAGCCCAAGTGCTAGCTATACAAATACGCCAACCAGAACCATGACAAACACTCCTACAGGAACGTATACAAATACACCTACAGGAACGTATACAAATACACCTACAGGAACGTATACAAATACACCTACTAGAACCATGACAAACACTCCTACAGGAACGTATACGAATACACCAACAGGAACGTATACGAATACACCAACAGGAACGTATACGAATACACCAACAGGAACGTATACGAATACACCTACAGGAACATATACGAATACACCTACAGGAACATATACGAATACACCTACGGGAACGTATACAAACACTCCTACAGGAACGTATACGAATACACCTACCAGAACCATGACAAACACTCCTACAGGAACTTATACGAATACACCTACAGGAACGTATACAAACACTCCTACAGGAACGTATACGAATACACCTACCAGAACCATGACAAACACTCCTACAGGAACTTATACGAATACACCTACCAGAACCATGACAAACACCCCCACAGGAACGTATACAAATACGCCCACCATGACAAATACAATAACTCCTACTATGACGATGACCAATACGCCCACAGGAACGTATACAAATACACCCACTAGGACTATGACAAACACTCCTACAGGAACGTATACAAACACTCCTACAGGAACGTATACAAACACTCCTACGGGAACGTATACAAATACACCCACTAGAACTATGACAAACACTCCTACAGGAACGTATACAAACACCCCTACAGGAACGTATACGAATACACCTACAGGAACGTATACAAATACGCCCACAATGACGAATACAATTACACCAACAAGGACAATGACTAATACACCCACTATGACAAACACAATAACTCCTACTATGACAATGACCAATACGCCTACTATGACAAATACAATAACTCCTACTATGACAAATACAATTACACCAACAAGGACAATGACTAATACGCCCACAATGACAAATACAATTACACCAACAAGGACAATGACTAATACGCCTACAATGACAAATACAATAACACCTACTATGACCATGACAAATACTCCCACTATGACAAACACAATAACTCCTACTATGACAAATACAATTACTCCTACTATGACAAATACAATTACTCCAACAAGGACGATGACTAATACGCCCACAATGACAAATACAATAACACCTACTATGACAATGACAAATACTCCCACTATGACGATGACTAATACACCCACTATGACCATGACAAATACT
>Ga0114972_10000014_pt1 | contig 104435 bp, 89 predicted proteins | sample M_140807_EF_Meta_FD_87354 | JGI IMG/M metagenome (GOLD analysis project Ga0114972, IMG submission 87354) | Freshwater microbial communities from Lake Montjoie, Canada to study carbon cycling - M_140807_EF_MetaG | ecosystem: Environmental > Aquatic > Freshwater > Lake | place: Lake Montjoie... | reverse complement strand
TAGGGGTGGCGGGCGAAAGCCCGCCGGGGGGAAACAACTAACTATTCAGCAAAAAACTGCCGACGAGCGTTGAGCGAGTCGAGCCACCCAAATCACCACTGCGTTTCATGCTTTTTATGTCTTCCAAATGACTCCTTTAAAAAGGTGGGCTGAATAGTTAACCTCTTTTCTGTAGTAAGCTCTTTTTGGAACTATATTGTTTCCTGAGGTTTGGTTGCGATACTAAGCCGATTCACCAAAAAAGTATCTTTTGCAATGATACTATCTGAAGATCGCAGATGATGCATCCTGAGTAGCGGACTTTGGTTAAAAGAGCGAAGTAATTTCGAAACGGTCTCTAGAGGAAAATAAACGATGCAGGTGCTTACGGTTGCTTCAGCTAGTGTAAATCAAACTCCCTTGGCGTGGCGTCGGAATGTAGGGAATCTGATCGCTGCGATTGAGGATGCTCGCAATAAAGGCGCGCAGATTCTGTGTCTCCCTGAGCTTTGTATCACCGGTTATGGCTCAGAAGATCTTTTTCTTTCGAGGTGGTTTGTTGCAAAAGCGTGGTCGATGCTCGAGGAGCTCTTGCCGGCCACCGCCGGTATGATCGTTGGGTTTGGCATCCCGTGTATCGCTCGGAATGTGCTCTATAACGGATACGTAGTGTGTGCAGATGGTCGGCTTCTAGGAGTCGTTCCGAAGCAGTTTTTGGCGGGTGATGGCGTTCATTACGAACAGCGATGGTTTAAGCCGTGGCCAGCAGAACATGCCACTGAGCTTCGAGAGTCGTATCTTCCCGATTGTTTTCAGGGGACTCCTATCGGTGATATCTCTTTTGTTGTTGATGGCGTTCGGATTGCGGTTGAGATTTGTGAAGATTCATGGGTTCCACAACGTCCGCTTCGAACGGCCGCGCTAAGTGGTGTTGACCTTGTCATGAGTCCGAGCGCTTCTCATTTCGCGCTAGGAAAGTCAGAGATTCGTCGTGCTATTCTCCGAGACGGCGCACGTTTTTCCTCTTCAATCGTTCTATCGGCTAATCTTCTCGGGTGCGAATCTGGAAAGATGATATTCGATGGCGATGCCTGCATTCTCGATAGCAAAGGAGTTGTTGCTTACAATGAACTGTTTTCTCTTAAGCGTTTCGGAGTAGTTTGCGCTTCAGTCGATATTGATAGCGGTAGAATCAAGCAGCAGGGTACGGCATCTCTTCGGGTTGAACCTATTCCAAGGAGTCAAGAAATAGAGGTTTCTGGGGTTTTATCTTTTGAGGGAGTAAATGGAATAACCTCTCAGATAAGGGAGTGCTCCGTTCAACCGATGCCTTACTTTGAGGAGCTCTGGCAAGCTATTACTCTTGGACTTCTCGATTATGCTGAGAAGTCGTCGAGCCGAGGTTTTGTCGTTTCTCTTAGCGGCGGAGCTGACTCAGCATCGGTTGCATCTTTGGTTTTTTTGATGTTCCAGCGAGCAATTCGGGAGATTGGGAAAGAGGAGCTTGCTCGTCGATTACGATTGAATCCTGCTCAGTCTGCGGATGAGATCATGAAATCTCTCCTTGCGTGCATCTATCAAAAGACCGCCAATAGTTCGCTGGCTACTGAAACTTCTGCTCGTGAACTGGCTGAGTTTCTGGGCTGTGATTTCGGTGTGTGTGATGTAGAGCCGATTGTGAGCTCGTATCGTGAACTAGCAGAAAACTTTATCGGGCGCTCTCTGAGCTGGGAGACTGATGACACGGCACTTCAAAATATTCAGGCGCGGGTGCGGGCACCCTCCGTGTGGATGCTTGCAAATATTCGGGGGGCTCTTCTTTTAACTACCGGAAATAGGAGTGAGCTATCGGTCGGTTATGCGACGATGGATGGCGATATGTGTGGCGGGCTTAATCCGATCGGCGGGCTCGATAAACCGCTTATTCTTCGATTCCTTCGGTGGCTTGCGGAGGAGGGGCCAATTGGCTACGGTCCGCTCTCTCCCCTTATGCGGATAATCAGCAGTCCTCCGACCGCTGAGCTTCGTCCATCTGCTGCCGAACAGACCGATGAGACAGACCTTATGCCGTATACAATCTTACAGGCTATAGAGCGGGAATTCGTATATCATCGTCGCTCTCCCGAGGAGATAATCGCGATTCTTGACCGAGAATATCCCTTATCGCCTATTCAGGAGTGGGTTGACCGCTACATCACCCTTTTTGGAAGAAATCAGTGGAAGCGGGAGCGTGCTGCTCCATCTTTTCATCTTGATAATTATAGCTTAGACCCACGATCATGGTTGCGGTTTCCGATATTGTCGGGTGGAGAGTAGGCGAAAATTACGGGTCGCATGTTCGATATTACGGCTCGAGAGAATAAAAACCGATTTGCCCTATGGTTTCCTATCAAGCTCGTCTCTTCGCATTCCTATGGGGCATTGCCGTTATCTTTTCACTTAATTCGTCGTCTGGATGGCTGTTAGACATCACGAATTTATGGAGCTTCCATTTAGCCGCGATAATGGCGGTTTATCTCTTATTTCGTCCTGAATCTCGCCTTATATTTCGTCTAAGTCTTCTATCATTTATCGTCGTAGCTTTTACGATAATGCCAGCGATTCAGAATCATCGCATGGTTCTTGCCTTTGCCGGAGTCGCACTCTTGCTGGGATCGGGTCGCGATGAAAAATGGCCTCGGTCGATAGCAGATCTTCGGTGGCTTACTATTATTGTGTATCTCTTTGCAGCTCTCGCGAAGTGTAACTCCGATTATCTGCGTGATGATGTAAGCTGTGCCACTATTTTTTTAAAGCAATCGCTTGAGCTGAACGGTTTTGGAGGAGTAAAAATTCCATCGGTCTTGTCGAGCGGATCGGTAAGTGGCCTATGGTCTTTTCTTGTAGAAACGGTGCTTATTATCCTTTTAATCCCGCGGAAAACTCGGGCTTTTGGTGTTCTTTTTGGCTTCTCTTTTCACTTTTTTCTGGCGACAAATTATATAAAATATTTCACCAACTTTTCATCGGTGATGTTTCTGGTTTTGAGTAGCTGGTTGACGGAGGAGCAGTGTAAGTATCTGGTGAGCCGGTTTTTTGAGAGGTATCAGAGAGAGCTTTGCATCGGGGTGGCGCTTCTTTTTGTTGCACTTACTCTTAATGCTATTGGCTTTTTACCCCAGATTCTATCGATTGTCCGGTACACACTCTGGTTGGCGTTTGCAATATCGATCTGTTGCGTTCTTTTTAAAGTGGTTATTGCAACTCGAGCTGTTAGAGATTCATCGACACTTCCTTTGCCGCATTTTATCTTTGTCATAATTGCGCTTTTAAATGGAGTTTCGCCGTATCTGGGAATACGGACTTTGAGTACCTTTTCGATGTATAGCAATCTTCGTGTAGAGCCAGACTATACGAATCATCTCTTCATGCCCAAAAGCGCCAATCTTCTTCCGTATCTTGGGGACACCGTCAAGATTATAGGGAGTTCAGATCCAAATTTTACTGAGCTTGTTAATTCACCAACTCAGCGTCTCCCGTACCTTTCGCTGTGTTCGTATCTTGCGGAGATGGATGATAGAGGGAAAGGGCAAGATTATGAGGTGACTTTTGAACGAAAAGGAACCAGTAATACTGCGATTCGAGGTAAGGGCCTACCAGCGGATTGCCCCCCATGGATATTAAGAAAGCTTCTCAGGTATGGTCCTATTGGTGATGGAGCAGAAAAGCAGTGTTTGTGGTAGTCATGCTCAGGGGAGAATCCGTCGGCGATAAGAGACAGGAATAATCGAGCATTCTTCAGGAGCTTTGCCGAACAGTCTGTGCCGAGTCGCTGCAATTGCTCGATAAACGCCATCTCTCAAAAAACGTGGAATGAGTGATAGTGCAACAGCGAAGATTCGGGCAATGCCACCTAGATTTTTTCCGATAAAAATAACCGCATCGCTTCTGATCAGGATGTCACCATTCTCTACAAAGACAACGAGTGAATCGGGGAGTTCTTTCTGGATGTGAGGAGGGACAATTTCGTGGAACGTCTCGCCGCGAAGAGGAGCAAACTTAAATAGATCGTTTTTGTCGAGCCGTAATATAATTCGGGCGAAGTGATTACACATAACGCACGAGCCATCGAAAAAGAGTATCGGTGCTGTTCTCGGTGCGGTTATGTCCGATGTCACTGATGTGGCCCAAAAATAGGAATTGCCGCTCTAGTTAGAGCTTCGTGAAATAGTATAGCTCTCTATTTCACGACCAACTAGCTACGTAGGCTCTTTAGAGAGACCTGCAGAGGCAGCACACTACTCTGGAAACAGCTCCTTATCAGAAACGCTCATGCCCATCGCATGATAACCGTTATCGACATGAAGAATGCTTCCGGTGATCCCAGACCCTAAGGGACTGCAAAGGAAAAGGGCAGCGTTTGCTACCTGCGTGGCGCTAATTGCCTCGGGAATCGGGGAGTTTTTAGCGCAGTAAGCAACCATACGATCAATAAAACCGATTGCAGATGCGGCTCTCGATGCTAGCGGGCCTGCTGATATGCAATTTACCCGTACCCCAAATCGTCGCCCCGCCTCGAACGCGAGAACTTGCGTGTCGCTCTCGAGCGCCGCTTTTGCCGACGACATTCCGCCGCCATACCCCGGGATAACTTTCTCTCCAGCAAGATAGCTCAGCGACAAGAACGATCCACCTTCACGCATGAGGGGAGCAAGGTGACGAACGAATGAGATCATCGAATAGCTGCTGGCGCTTATTGCATCTAGATAGCCTTGTCGTGAGGTCTCTATCAAAGGCTTTTTAACCTCTGGTCCATTTGCGAGGGAGTGCACCACGATATCGAGCGGTTTATCGCCAAAATCACGAACGAGGCCCTCGGCCAGTCCAGCTATTGAGAAATCTCCACACTCACGATAGCGGCGGCTTTCGGTTATCTCAGCTGGAGCATCGTCGAGTGAATCAAAAACAGCGTCGAGGGGATAAATCTGTTCAAACTCCAAGAGCTTTCCATTCGAAAGCTCACGAGCTGCATCTATTTTTCCACGCTGCAGGAGACCTTTAAATATAGTGAGCGCGGGGGGCCAGGTTGCCACCGAAACCGATGCGCCCGCTTCGGCAAATGCCTTGGCGATTGCAAATCCAAATCCTGCGTCATCGGCAACTCCAGCAACAAGAACGCGCTTTCCTTTTAGGTCGAATGTCACCATAGTTGAGACTCCGCAGTAGACGTGGAGGTGGTCGGGCACCGAAGGAATAGTGCATGAGTAAGATTAACTCTTCCCCGCACTCGAAATTCTCCCGGTCAAGGAGCGCTCCACCGAGAAGCGCAATGCATAGTTTAGCAGCGCGCGGCCTCGCCTATTGCGAGCTGAGCGATCACAGTGGGATGAATCTTACTTATTTGGTCGTAGAGATTCAACCACGCTGTTTGGTCTTTCTGGTGGTCGGTCTTTTTTGGTGGGATTTGAGGGGGTCTTTTTTCTCAGAAAAGCGAAGGAGGGAGGATGAGTCTCACACAGGATAAGATTCGGGTTGGGGTGGCTGGAGGAGCTTTTGATCCGCCTCATTATGGCCATTTGGTGATGGCATCAGCTGCTCTTAACAGCGGCGCGGTTGATGAAGTATGGTTTGTGCCATCAGGGGATCGGCCCGATAAAACGTACCGGACAGCAGTTGCTGACCGCATAGAGCTTTTGACCTTGCTCCTCCGAGATGGGGTTCCTGAGAACGAGAAGCGGGTTCGACTCAGTACTGTAGAGGTTGAGGTTCCCAACCTTGTTGGCACCGTAGAGCTGTTCCGCGAATTGCGGGCCCGATATACGCAACACTCGTTTCGGGCGATTATCGGGAGCGATCTAGCAAAGGATCTGCCTAAGTGGCGACATCCAGCTGCCTTGCAAAAAGAGGTTTCATTCCTGGTCGTGCCGAGAGGTCTAGAGAGCGAGAAAGAAATAATTGAGCCGAGTCCTGAGTTTCAGATTGAGTATTTGCAAAGTCCTGTCTCTTTTAGTGTTTCAAGTACATCGGTGCGCGCTCTTCTGGCCGATAAAAAAAGTGTTATCGGGCTGATGCCACGATCGCTTATTGAGTATGTGGAGCGAAATAATTTGTACGATGCGATCCGATGAGTGATTAATATTAGGAGAGGTTTTTGGAGGAGCTGCTGTGTTACGAACGCCCTGGTATTGAGCTTGGAAGAAGAATATTTTTGCTCATGTATGCCGTAGCAATCTCCGGTTTGTATCCCTCTTGGGCCCATGCTGCGGCAACTAATGGGTCAATTCCTCTATCAGCCCACGGTGTTGCAGCTGAAGGGGTAAAACGTGCTGATATCCAGCGAGCCGCTTCAGAAGCGGTAGTGATTCCTCCAATTTTCCACGCAATCGCCTCTTCGGGCGATACTTCCCGAGCGCGCCAGTAGCCAGCTTCTCTTGGTGTGATACCACTTAACTCCCATCTGCCCTGGTCTTGAGCTTGTACTCCAATTCGTTCAAAAGTTATCGCTGACGGATCATAATAGTTCAAAAACAGGAGTGTCTCGTGCGCCTGTGTCCGTAAAAGCTTGGGGAGATCAGAGGCAAATTCGGTCAATTGAGCGGCAAGAGCTGGTTCAAGAATTTCCGCCTCCGAGAAGTATCCAAAAATTCCGATCGAAATTTCGATCTCTTTCAAACTCCGAGGTAGCTCTGCAAGGGCCCTTGTTGCACCCTCATTATCCCCAACGAGTGGTCCGACCTCAGAAAGAAACAGCAAAAAGATGTGGCGCGCGTGAGTAACCTTCGCAACGGCTGCAGCAATATAGCGAGCATCTTCTACGACCGTGAGTTGGGTCTTCATCCTGAAGATCTGATCAACCGTTGCTGCAACGTCCTCAAGGTCAGTAAGGAGTGTTTGAAGGCAAGAAAGAGCCTCGTGAGCATCGAAGGTTTCGGGGACAGACCACTGTAGAGATACGAGCTGCTCGCCTGCGAGTAGCGATGTTACCCACCGATCTACCTTTAAGAGCAGCTTGTCTAATCTGACAACTATGTTTGGATCGTATGCTCGGTGTCCAAAGCCCTGGAGAAAACGGTAAAATTCTAATGTTCCGCGCAAACCAGAGAGTAAGTGGTTGATAATTTTGAAAGACTCTAATAGATCGTTGTCTGATTTCTCAAGGGCAGAGGTCATCGCAAGCAGTTCCTTAAGTTGAGAATCAACGGTCAGTAGCATCTGATTGAGCGGTCCTAACTGAGGTTATTCATCGGAGAAGTTGCTCGTTCGCTTAAGCTGTTAGGCGAAATGAGTCCTCCAACACCACCAAAAGGAAAGCCGTTCTAATTTTTCTCAATCAATTGGCGGTAGTCCTTTCAATGCGTTAGTCATTGACACAAAAATTTTACACGGTTCACCCATCGTCCCCTCTCGACATCTACCGGGAAATAGACCACAACATATAGTAGTTGGGCGGGGTAAAATACTACATGTAGTGTTTAGACGTAGTATTTGAGGGAAGGTAGAGCAAGATTTACCGATAAAATCCACCTTAATCAGAGATGGATATAAGGGGTCGGGGGACCGCAAGAGGCTATACAGTACTCGCGGAAGAGGCTATTGACAATCGGCGCCAGCACAAGCATTGTTTTCAAGCTATTTTTTATATAGAAAAAGTGTACCATGCAAGATTCAACGACCGGCACAACAGAAGCGTTAAAAGGAAATGGTGGAGCGATACGAGACGGCCTTGTCCGCTCTGCGGGTGGTGAGCGCACCATCGATATTTCTCTTCGTTCTGACCAGCTTATTACTGTCGTCAAACGCGATGGTCGGATCGTTCCGTTCCGTCGCGAGCGAATTGCAGCCGCTATTGAGGCAGCATTCCGCGATGTAAAGGGTATAGGCAAAGGGGCCGCACTCAGTGCGGAGATCGCCGAGCAGGTCACAGAGGTAACCGAGAGGGTTATTCTGGATATGATGAGCCGGGTCCTCGATAGAAGAGAACCGGGTGACACTGGTAATAGCGTGACCGTAGAGGGAATTCAGGATCTTGTTGAAGTTGCCCTGATGCGATGCGGCCATTACGACGTTGCTCGCGGTTATATCATTTATAGAGATGAGCATAAGCAGCTTCGAGACGATTCTCCGAGAAATTTAAGGGTGCTTCGCCGAGATGGAAAGACGCTAGTTCGGTTCAATCCGATGAGAATAGCCTCGTCGATAGAAAAGGCGTTCAGGGCATCGCACAACCTTGAGGGACAAACTCCTCCCGATATGGTCGAAGCAGTCAATCGGGTGACTGATTTAGTCGTCGAGCGATGTGTCGAATTGGGCAAAGGCGCGGCTCCTCTTACCGTTGAGGGTATACTCGACGAAGTGGAGCGGCTCATGATGATTGCCGGTCATTATCAAGAGGCAAAAGCCTTCATTATCTATCGATCGAAGCGAGGCGAAGCGAGAGAGCAGGAGCTCGGTGGTGAGGAAAAGAGGAGCGAAGAAGCGATATCAGAATCCCGAGTAAGCGAGCCAAGATTATTTCATGCAACCGGACCAGATGGCTCGATCGTAACCCTATCCGAACAGGATCTTCGTGAGCGAATTGAGTTCGCATGTCGCGGATTCGGAGATCTCGTGTCTTCTGAAGAGATTCTTGCTGATTCCTTAAAGAATTTCTACGAGGGGATTCGTCTCGATGAAATCGATTCATCGAACATGTTTGCGGCTCGTGCGCGTATCGAGAAAGATCCAGCCTATTCTCACGTTGCTGCGCGGCTTTTGCTCGATGTTATTTATAGAGAAACCATCGGGATCGCTGCTCACTCTCCTCGTATGGATGAGGCTCACCGCGGATATTTTGAGCGCTTCATCGAGCGGGGAATAGCGGTAGAGCGTTTGAATCCAGAGCTAAGAAATTTCGACCTAGCTGCTCTTGCTAAAGCGATAGATTTATCGCGGGATCTTCAATTTGATTACCTCGGCCTTCAAACCCTCTACGATCGTTATCTCCTTCATGAAGCAGATGTTCGGTATGAGACGCCTCAGCTCTTTTGGATGCGGGTTGCAATGGGTCTAAGCCTCGGTGAGGGGGAACAGCGAACAGCGCGAGCTATCGAATTTTATAACGTTCTCTCCCGATTCCATTTTGTATCGAGCACGCCGACTCTTTTTAATTCCGGAACTGTACACTCCCAGATGTCGAGCTGCTACCTGTCTACTATTCAGGATGACCTATCCCACATCTTCAAGTCGATCTCTGATGATGCGCAACTCTCCAAGTGGGCCGGCGGTCTTGGTAATGACTGGACCAGTGTGCGAGCGACCGGGGCTCGAATAAAGGGCACGAACGGTCGGAGCCAGGGAGTTATTCCGTTTCTTAAAGTTGCCAACGATACTGCTGTTGCGGTTAATCAGGGTGGTAAGAGAAAAGGAGCAATGTGTGCGTATCTCGAAACGTGGCATCTCGATGTCGAGGACTTTCTTGAACTTAGAAAGAACACTGGAGATGAGCGACGTCGTACTCACGACATGAACACGGCAAACTGGATCCCCGATCTATTTATGAAGCGGGTCGTGGAAAATGGTAGCTGGACATTGTTCAGCCCAAGTGACGTGCCCGACCTTCACGATCTATACGGAAAAGCTTTTGACGAGCGATACGAGCATTATGAGCGGATGGCCGAATCGGGTCAGATAGCGTTATCGAAGAAGATCGAAGCGATTTCTCTGTGGCGAAAAATGCTCAGTATGCTCTTTGAAACAGGTCATCCGTGGATTACTTTCAAGGATCCGTCCAATATTCGATCTCCCCAAGGCCATCAAGGAGTGGTTCACAGCTCTAATCTGTGCACAGAGATACTTCTCAATACTTCTATCGATGAAGTCGCGGTTTGTAATCTTGGTTCGATCAATGTCGCGGCTCACATTAAAGAGGGAGTGCTCGATCATCAGCTGCTTCAAAAAACCGTTCGAACAGCGGTGAGGATGCTCGATAATGTCATCGACATTAATTTCTATCCGATACCGGAGGCGCATAATGCAAATATGCGTCATCGTCCAATTGGTTTAGGAATTATGGGCTTTCAAGATGCTCTCTATGAAGCGGGCATAAGCTACGCGAGTGCTGAGGCGGTGGAATTCGCCGATAGCTCGATGGAGGCTATATCCTATTATGCAATCCTTTCCTCCAGCGAGTTGGCGGCGGAGCGAGGTAGCTATCAGTCGTACCCCGGCTCTCAGTGGGAACGTGGAATTCTCCCGATAGATTCGCTTGATCTCCTCGCCAAGGAGCGTGGAGCGACATTTCTTGAGGTCCACCGAGGTGCCCGATTAGATTGGACGGTCGTAAGGGATGCTATTCGTAAAAACGGAATACGGAACAGCAATACGATGGCTATAGCTCCAACTGCGACGATATCTAATATCGTTGGAGTTGCTCAATCGATTGAACCAGCTTACAAGCACCTTTACTCGAAGAGCAATTTGTCCGGCGAGTTCATCGTTCATAACAAATACCTCGTAGCAGAGCTAAAAGCCCGAGGATTGTGGGATGCCGACATGATAGACGACCTGAAGTACTTTGACGGGTCTATCGCAGAAATTGAGAGAATCCCCGATGACGTGAAGAGGCTTTTCTTGACTGCTTTCGAAATTGACTCTGACTGGCTAATCGAGTGCGCAAGTCGTCGTCAGAAGTGGATCGATATGGGACAGTCTCTGAATCTGTACATAGCCGAACCAAATGGTAGAAAGTTGCACGAGATGTATATGTTGGCATGGAAGAGGGGGCTAAAAACGACCTATTACCTTCGCTCCGTTGCAGCAACACAAATTGAGAAGTCAACGACCGACGTCAACCGTAGGGGAGTTCAACCTCGATGGATGAAGAATAAGTCAGCTTCATCAAACATTCAGATCGTTCGACAGCCTGAAGCCGAAGAGGTGCCGATGCCGAAATCGTGCAATCTCGATGGTGATTGCGAAAGCTGTCAGTAAGATTAAGAAATAAATATTCAACGCAACATAAAGTAAGGAGATACCATGCTAGATTTTTCAGGCGAAGGGGATCAGGGCGGTCAAGAATCAACACCGTCAAGTGAGCAGATGACGAAGCGGGTAGATGTCACAAAAAAACGGATCATCAATTGCAGTGCCGTAGATGTTAACCAGCTAATGCCCCTCAAATATAAATGGGCTTGGGAGCACTACCTTAATGGATGTGCCAACAACTGGCTTCCCACCGAGGTGGCGATGGGGAAAGACATCGAGCTTTGGAAATCGAATAAACTAACTGCCGATGAGCGTCTCGTAATAATGCGAAACCTCGGGTTCTTTTCAACCGCCGAGTCACTCGTGGGTAATAATATTATCCTCGCAATTTTCAAGCATGTGACCAATCCTGAGTGCCGTCAGTATCTTCTTCGTCAGGGATTTGAAGAAGCGGTACACACACACACCTTCCATTATATTGTTGAATCGCTCTCCCTCGATCAGGGAGAAGTTTTCAACATGTATAACGAGATTAATTCAATTAATCGGAAAGATCAGTTTGAGATGCAGTTGACTAAGGATGTTCTTGCACCCGATTTTTCAACAGCAACAACGGCGGGCGCTCAGAAGTTCCTTGAAAATCTGATCGGTTACTATGTAATCATGGAAGGATTATTCTTTTACAGCGGATTTGTCATGATACTGTCGTTCCATAGACAGAATCGAATGACGGGAATCGGGGAGCAGTTTCAATATATTTTGCGCGATGAAACGATTCATCTTAACTTTGGGATCGATCTAATCAATAGCATTAAAGAAGAAAACCCCGATTTGTGGACTCCTGCGTTCCAGGATCATATCGTTGATCTAGTTCGGCAGGCCGTTGAGCTTGAGTATCAGTATGCTGTTGATTGTCTTCCGCGGGGAATTCTTGGATTGAGCTCGCCAATGTTTCGCGAGTACGTTCAGCACATAGCCGATCGCCGGCTTGAGCGAATCGGCCTTAAGCCTCAATACGGCTCCAAAAATCCGTTTCCATGGATGAGCGAAACAATCGACCTACAGAAGGAAAAGAACTTCTTTGAGACTCGGGTTACTGAGTATCAGACAGCAGGTTCTCTGCAGTGGTAAAGTGATTTACAGAGGGGACGATTTGCTTCGTCTCCTCTGTGTCCCCCCTAAAGTGCTCTCCTTAAAGTAGACCCCTCTAAAGCGCATCCCACTAAAGTGCACGAATCCGGGCAAATTGGAGGAGTAATTTCTTTGCTTCGTTATTATTATCGAAGACCACAGTAACTCGGACGTTCTTTGGTTTTTTCTCAAGATCTCCATCTATCTTTGTTACTGTGCCAGCACCAAATGAAGGGTGAAATACCCTTAAGGATACAGATAGCTCATCAGGGGCAAGAAGAGGGCGAGAGTCGGTCTGTTCGATAGTATCGGCGGATTGGACTAGGCTTTTAGCCGCAGCTTTTGCCGTATTTCCCGCTGTTTCATTCGGACTCCATTGCGGACGCACCGCTCGCTGAGAAGCTCCTTGCTGAAACTGTCCTCCAGGAAACCCGCTTGTTGCAGATTTCGTGGATAATCGGCTCGGTCTAAAACCAGCATCATCGATTTCGATCTCCTCATAGCGAGCCGCATTTAGAACGCTCCGCTCAGTGACTGCCTCAACAACTTCAGAGGGAATATCGCGCAGGAATCGGCTCGCGAGTCTATAGCTTCCGGTACTACCAAATCCACTCCCAGCAGAGAACATCTCACGATGAACGCAGCGTGTGAGAAAAAGCTTCTTCATTGCGCGCGTAATACCGACGTAGCAAAGTCGTCGCTCCTCTTCGATCGCTGCTGGGTCTTCAAGTGAGCGATAGTGCGGTATTAGTCCCTCTTCTAGACCGGTAAGAAAGACGATCGGAAATTCGAGCCCTTTTGCCAGATGAAGCGTCGTAAGAGAGACTGCCCCTGCTGATTGCCCTTGCTCGTCTCGAGGAAGATCTGCACTCGAGCTCAAAGCAGCTTTGTCGAGAAAGGCTCCGATAGTCTCAAGGTGGGTATCGCCCGCGAGATTATACTGAGATGCGACAGCTTGAAGCTCGACGAGGTTCTCTATGCGGGATTGTGCTTCGTCATCGCCGATTGCCTCGAGCCGCGCTCGATAACCCGAGCTCTCAACAATTTCCTGAATCAGGTGGGAGAGGGGAATCGATGATGCTTTCTCTCGTAAATCATCGTAGAGGGCGACAAAGCGAGCGACCGCTTTTGATTGCGATGCGATCGCCCGAGCCGAATCAATCATACTGATTCCATGCGCCGTAGCAAAAGATTCAAGCTGAGCGACAGCTGATGATCCAATGCCGCGGGGAGGAGTGTTAATCACCCTAGAGACTGATTGGTTATCAAACGGGTTAATCAGTATGCGCAGATAGGCAATAATATCTTTGACCTCTTTCCGGTCATAAAACTTTAGCCCGCCGAAGATCTTATAGGGAATTCCAGCAGCAACTAGGGAATCCTCTATTGCTCGAGACTGGGCGTTAGTTCGATAGAAAACCGCTATAGATGAATAGGGGGTCGAAGATCGCGCGGCGTAATCTGCAATATTTTGCGCAACAAACTCAGCCTCATCTCCTTCGTCCTCTCCAACATAGAGCGAAATTGGATCTCCATCATCGTCGCTCGTCCAAAGATTTTTCTCTTTTCTGTGGTTATTTTTCCTAATTACCGCATTCGCAGCACGGAGTATTGAGCCTGTTGAGCGATAATTTTGATCTAAAATTACCGTTTTTGTGCCAGCAAAATCTTTATCGAAGTTGATGATAGTTGAGACTTTTGCTCCGCGGAATGAATAGATCGATTGATCATCATCACCGACCACCAGGATATTCCCCCGAGGTTCCGCCAGAAGCTTCATCAAATTGTACTGAACTTTATTAGTGTCCTGAAATTCGTCTACAAGTATATAGTGAAGATGGTATCGATACAGCTCAAGGATCTCTGGATGGAGATGAAAAAGATCGAGAGCCTTACAGAGGAGATCTCCGAAATCCATCGCCTGCGCCTTTAAAAGTGCGCATTGATATTTATCGTAAAGCTCTGCTGCTAGAGAAAGATTATAAGACCCCTTGATTAATGAGGCTTTTGTTGGGTCGATCCACTCATTCTTCCACCGATCGATGCAACCAAGAACATATGAGGGGGTTATTTTTTTGTCGGTGATGTTGAGCTCCTTCATCAGCTTCTTCATAACTGATGATGAATCGCTATCATCATAGACCACGAAATCATTCTGAAATCCTAGGAGCTTTGCGTGTCTCCGGAGTATCCTCAAACATGCTGAATGGAATGTGCTCACCCATAGACCATCCGCCCTATCGTGCAGAAGGGCGCGAAGCCGATGTTTCATTTCGTCGGCTGCTTTGTTCGTAAAAGTGACGGCGAGGATCTGATGAGGCTTAGCAGCACCTGTCCCAACGAGATGAGCGATGCGGTGAGTAAGAACCCTTGTTTTACCACTACCAGCACCTGCTAGCACTAGTAATGGCCCCTCGCCATGAGTAACGGCTGCAAGTTGGGCAGGATTCAGAGAGGTCCCGACGCGAGAGTCAATTTGAGAAGATTCAATCATTGTGGAGCAACAAACTAATCAGCGCTAAACGGTCGACGATCGTTTAGCGAGTCGCGACCCTCTGTTACAGTACTGGTCTTCAAAGCAAGAGGCAAAGGCCGAGCTATTTTTAGGAAGATTTCTTTATGGCCTATTATCGGCTTATGAAGCGCTGAAGTTGCTTCGGTAGTGATCTCGTATAATATCAAGAGCTTAGCCCATGTAATCCCAGCTTATCCCCAACTTGTCCCCAGTTTTCCACAGAGTTATCCACAGCTGTGAATAACTGGTACAATCTGGTAAAGTTTTGTTGAAAACTAACGTAACTATCTGAATATATTGGTTTATATATGTCAACAGACTATGTTCGAAAGGATCATCTCTACCAGAAGGCGAAAGATGAAGGGTATCGCTCCAGAGCCGCCTTTAAATTAATAGAGTTGAATGACCGATTTCATTTTTTGCGTCCTGGTCGATCGGTGCTCGATCTTGGAGCATGGCCTGGTGGTTGGTTGCAGGTAGCTGAGCAGCGAGTTCGAGGAGGAGTGCTGGTTGGAGTTGATCTAGTTGCGATAGATCCCCTCGGTGAGGGGGTGCATCTTGTTCAGGGGGATGCCCGAGATGAAAGCACGCTCAACGAGGCACTCTCGTGCTCTCCGAATGGATTTGATATGGTTCTATCGGACATGTCACCGAAACTAAGTGGTATCCGAGAGCTCGACATGGCTGCATCGGTGGGGTGTGGAGAGCTCGCTCTCTGGGTTGCAGGAAAAGTCCTCCGTCCCGGCGGGGTTTTTGTGGTGAAGCTTTTCAAGAGTAATGAGGCTCAGCTTTTTTTCCGATCAGCGCAATCTTCGTTCGATAAAATGCATCGGGTTGAGCTTAAAACAACTCGGAAAAGCTCTAATGAGTTCTATTGCGTGGGATTAGGATTTCGGTCGGGTAATTGAGATTTGGCGGCGCTCCAGCGAGCATGAGTATAGATTCAGAGGATTAGCGTGGGAGGAGGAATAGGGCACAATAGCGTGGGAACGCTTTCGGTAGAGAGAGTTGGGCGGATCGTAATACGACTCTCGACCCTTGCTCACCAATATATCAGCTTGTGGGGGGCCGCTTGGGTTTTTCTCGGTCGAATCCTGTATCGTTTATTTCGCTATCGACCTCGCTTTCATCTTCTCATCGTTCAGCTCTTTCAAATTGGGGTAAATTCAAGCCTGGTAATAGCATTGATCGGTCTTTTTACCGGCGCTGTGCTTGCGGTTCAGGCGGAATATACACTCACGAAATTTGGAGCGACTGCGTTTACCGGCTCGGCGGTTGCTCTCAGTCTGATTCGTGAATTGGGACCGGTTCTAACCGCATTGATGGTGATAGGTCGGGCAGGCTCTGCCATAACTGCAGAGATTGGTATCATGAAAATCACCGAGCAGATAGATGCTCTCCGCTCTATGGCGGTCGACCCGCTCTCATATCTAATGGTTCCTCGGCTCCTAGCGGGCTTACTCGCGATGCCACTCCTTGCAGCTCTTTTTATAACGGTCGGAATTGCAGGTGGGTACGCCGTTGCTGTTGGTCTTTTGAATGTAAGTTCAGGGGTATTTATTTCTGAAATGGTTAGCTCGGTATCTGATGTTGATGTTTACTCAGGATTTATAAAGTCATCCGTTTTTGGTCTGCTGTTTGGCTGGACCGCCTGCTACAAAGGTTTTACCTGTAGCTATGGAGCAGTTGGCGTGAACAAAGCAACTACTCAATCGGTAGTAACTGCATCGGTTTCGGTATTGGTCGTCGATTACTTTTTGACGAGTATCTTGACGAGGATTTTTCTCGACTAGTGCTTAGTTGATAAAATAACGGCTATTGTTTCATCAATTAGCCGCTAGTAACGGTCTCATTAGGAGCGTATCTCCTCTCCGCTAATAGATAAGTTCCGATGATAATCGTCCGAAATCTTACAAAATCGTTTGGCTCACAAGAGGTGCTCCGAGACATCAATCTTGAGTTTGAAGATGGAAAGATCACTACCGTTGTTGGGCCTAGTGGAGTTGGTAAGTCTGTTTTGCTCAAAATTATAATTGGCCTCATTCGACCAGATGGTGGTTCGGTTCAGATCGGGAACGATATTATTACCGATTTGCGACGAGAGGCGGAGCTTAATCGAGTTCGGCGGAGGCTGGGAGTCTTGTTTCAGGGAGCAGCTCTTTTTGATTCGATGACGGTCTTTGATAATATCGCCTTTCCTCTGACGGCGCGTGGCGGCGCCTCTCGTTCAGAGATTTATCCGAAAGTGCTTGAGATGGCAGATGCTCTAGGTCTTGAGGAGTTTCTCTCCCTCCTTCCGGGAGAGATATCGATGGGAACCCGAAAACGGGTAGGTCTGGCTAGAGCTCTCATTACATCTCCAGAAATAGTGCTTTTTGATGAGCCGAATACGTTTCTCGATCCTCTCGTTGGGCAGGAGGTCTACGATTTAATTAAGCTTTCAAGAGAGCGATGGAAGTTCACGGGAATCGTCATCAGTCACGAACTTCCTGAGGTGTTTCAGGTGTCAGACAGGGTGGTGATGCTATTGAAAGGTAAGGTTATATTCGACGGAAAACCGGAGGAGATGCTTGCTTGTCATGACCCACGAGTCGTTCAGTTCTTACAGGGAAAAACAGATGGACCAATCCAGATCCAATAGCGGTGAAAACCGCGAGACAAAAACGGGACGAAAACCGGTCATTCCGAGGCAAACCTTTACCGCGGAATTCCTGGTGGGAATATTCGCTATTGTAGGAGTTGCTGCTGGCGGGTGGCTCGCGGTTGGTCTCGGTGGAGTAACTCTCTTCCAGGGTGATCAGTATTCCCTCACTGCTGAATTTGATAACGTCTCGGGTCTTAAAAGAGGTGCCTCTGTTGAGATTGCAGGTGTTCCTGTTGGACAGGTTGCAGATATAACCCTCAACGATCCCGGTGCGCTCGTCGCGATGAGGATCAATAATGAAGTTCCGGTCAAAGAAGATGATATTTTTTCGATTCGCACAAAGGGAATCATCGGCGACCGCTTTGTTAAAATATCTCGAGGTGGATCAGATATTACCCTTGAACCGGGTTCAACAGTGACCGAGACCGAATCTGTCGTCGATTTAGAGGATGTTATCGGCAAGATCGTTCACAGTATGACTAAGGGTAAGGATGATGAGGATGAGTCAGACGGTGAAGATTCTGCTGGAACAGATAAAAAGTAGAGCGATAAGAGTTTCGTGAAAGACGAGGGTGGTGAGCTATGGTAAGCAGAGGTAATTCGTTGGTAGGTATCGGGAGGCGGAGGGGCGCTAGTGCAGGATTGGCTCTTTTGGTTCTCGGGCGGGTTCTATCTTTTGGTGGTCTACTTCTGGCTGCAACTCCGATAGTTCGAGCTGAGGTTCAGCTACCTTCGGCCCGTGCAGAGTTGAAGATCACAATTGACCAACTCGTTGAGACGGTCGAGCGAACAAAGGGGAAGGAGTTCGCAGCGCAGCGAAAAGCGGAGTTGCGGAAGATTATTTGGCCGAAATTTGATTTCTCTGAGATGTCGGTCCGTTCTCTAGGCCCTATGTGGAAAGAGATTAGTGATGAGCAGCGTACTGAGTTTATCTCCATTTTTTCAGAGTTGCTCGCCCGCACTTATCTAAGTCGGGTCGGAACTATCGAGAGGGGAATGGTTTCGATAGAGGGTGAAAAAATATATCCAGCGGCCGGTGCTGGGGAAGCACGAGCTCTTGTTCGGACGGTTGTAACTCAAAAAGGAGATAAGTTCCCGATCCTATATAAGGTAGTTTTTAGAGATCAGCAGTGGCGCGTATACGATATTATTATTGAGAATGTCGGACTGGTCGCGAATTACAGAAACGAGTTTTCCGGAATTGTGCGAAGAGAGGGGTTTCCTCGTTTAATGGAGCGTCTCCGAACTAAGGTCGCAGAATAACCCAATAGGTGCACTAATAAGCCCAAAGATATACGCCCTATGTCACCAATCCTTATAGCTTTAGCTGCGGTCTTTGGAGCTGTTATTGGTAGCTTTGCGGGTTGTTGCATCTACCGAATCCCCCGAGGTCAGTATTACACCTATTCGGATGAGGAGCTTGAGGCGTTGGGTGATAACATTCCGCCTCCTGTCCCCTTCAATCATCCCCCCAGATCGGCCTGCCCTCAGTGCAATACGCAGCTCTTGTGGTGGCATAATATCCCGATGGTAAGTTGGCTTTTGCTTAAGGGGCGGTGCAATTTTTGCGGTCAGAGTATTCCCTTTCGCTATTTTCTTGTAGAGGGTCTGACCTCGCTCGCAGCAACTGCAACTCTTATTCGATTTGGTGCTACACCAACGGCTGTAGTCATCTTTGGTCTGCTCGTTGCACTTATTATATTAACATTTATTGATATAGATTGGTTCATTCTTCCTGATGTTATAACCCTTTATGGTTCGCTAGTTGCCTTCATTGTCGTCGTTATTAATCAATTTTTTTCGATATTTACAGACCCCATAGTCGCCGATCTCTGGGGTAGTCTATACGGAGTGCTCGCAGGCGCTGGTTTTTTATTTTTTGTCGCCCAGCTCTACTTATGGATTCGTAAGATCGATGGTTTAGGGCTTGGGGATGTAAAACTATTGCTGATGACAGGGATTTTATTGGGGCCAGAATCGTCGATCTACGCTATTTTTGTCGGTTCTATAATCGGATGTATCGGTGGTTCGTTTATCCTCTTAATCCAGAAAAAAGGTATCAGCCAAAGCTATATACCATTTGGTCCTTATCTAGCGGGGGCTATCTGTTTGTATCTTTTTACGGGTACCTGGGTCTTACAAAAATTTAGTGAGTTAGTGGGTCTATTCATCATCCCGTTAATTGGATTATGAAATTTCTTCTCTCTTCTTCTCTTGAGCTTCCCACACTTTCTCAAGCGGCTGAGCTTTCTCCGGCTGAGCTAGAGCTTAATCATATTTCGATTGATGGAATTAGACAGTTAGTCGCAGCTGGCGAGAGCCAATCGTGGGATGCGCTCCTCATTGATGCAAAGACAATTCCAGTTATTGGTCCTTTTGTTGCGCACCTTAGTTTGCGCGGGTGTGTCGTGATTGTTGCATCAGGTCAAGAAGATATTTCTATTCTTACTGAGGGAATAAACGTTTTTACTATCCTCGCGCCTCCGTTACGTTCAATCGATCTCACATTACTCCGGTCGCGGATATTGTCGCATCAGCAGCAAAAGCAGGGAGCTCAGCAAGAACGAACGATCCGTAAAGGGAAACATCTCCAATTTGTCGCAGCTAGTCCTGCGATGAAGCAGGTAATCTCGCTTGTTCATCGATTTGCTCCTTTCTCTACGACGGTAACCCTTTTAGGGGAATCGGGAACGGGCAAGGAGGTCGTTGCTCGTTTGATTCATGAAGCCTCTAATCGCAATGAAGGCCCATTTGTTGCGGTTAACTGTGGTGCTATTGCGGAAAGTCTCATCGAGTCGGAGCTTTTCGGTCACAAGCGGGGCGCATTTACCGATGCGATTCGAGATAAACCGGGCCTCTTTGAGGAGGCATCTGGAGGGACTCTATTTCTCGACGAAATAGCCGAATTATCCCTTCCTGTTCAGGCAAAACTTCTCCGTGTTCTTCAAGAGCAGCGTGTTCGTCCAGTTGGCGGTGAGGGAGAGGTTGTTGTGAATGCTCGCGTTATAGCGGCAACTTTGAAGGATCTTGAGCGAGAAGTCGCTGAGGGTAGATTTAGAGAGGATCTCTTCTATCGTATTCACGTTGTAACGATTCATCTTCCTCCACTTCGACAACGACCTGAAGATATTGTTGAGCTTGCTCAATTTTTTCTCAAAAAGCATCGCAAGCGCCATCGATTAGGGAACAAGAAAATATCGCAAGAAGCGATGAATCGTTTAATGCAATATCCGTGGAGAGGAAATGTTAGAGAGCTTGAAAATTGTATAGAGAGAAGTCTCATTCTTTCCGAGGGTGATGTTATCGATGTTTCATCGTTGCCATCAGCCTTAAGAGGGCTCTCAGCCGATGTAGAGATTACGACGACTGCAATAGACGATGACGAGATATCGATTAAAAAAGTGACACAAGAAATTGAGATCACTTTAATTAATCGAGCACTCGAAAGAACAAACGGCAATCGCACCCAAGCAGCCAAACTGCTCGAAATCAGCCACAGAGCACTTCTTTATAAAATCAAAGAATATGGGCTTGGAGATTGATGGTATAGCGGCAGTTGACGAGGAAGTGCCACATCTTGTTAAAAAAATCGAGAACGCATATTTTAGCCACTTATTTCGCAGCCTCTTAGAGGCATCGGGCAGACCGAACTGAAATTAACGTTACAGGAGGAAACATGACCGCACCTAGCTCTCTTCGAAAAGTTCCCACCTTAAGTTTGGCGGCTTACACAACCGGTTCCTCACGAGATAGAGATGAGTTCGTTGATAATCTTTTTGTAGGATTAAAAGAGTATGGTTTCGTTATTCTAAAAGATCACAACGTAAAATCTACCGATTTGCACACGGCATATGAAATATTGAAGAAGCTGTATGCATTGCCGGAGGAGATAAAAAAGTCATATATCTTGACCAATGGAGGGTTTCAGCGAGGTTATACTCCTTTTGGAAAAGAGCACGCCAAAGACTCGCCAGTAATGGATCTAAAAGAGTTTTGGCACGTTGGAAGAGAATTGCCAGATGGACATCCTCTCAAAGAAAATTATCCCGACAATATTTGGCCGAGAGAAATTCCTGAATTCAAAACTCATTTTATCTCGTTGTATGATTCACTAGAGGAGGCGGGAAATGTGATGCTTAAAGCGCTCACAGGCCCTCTTGAGGTTGATACCGAGTTCTTTGCCAAAATGACCAAAGACGGAAACTCGATTCTTCGTCTTTTGCATTATCCACCAATTCCTGATGGCGTAGACTCACGGTGCGTGAGAGCTGCAGCCCATGAGGACATCAATTTCATCACTATTTTGCCGGCGGCAACTGCTTCAGGATTGCAGCTAAAAGATCGCGATGGAAATTGGCTCGATATTGATTCTGAACCAGATACGCTGATAGTCGATGTAGGTGATATGTTGGCTCGTTTGACGAACGATGTGCTTCCATCAACAACTCATCGGGTAATCAACCCTCAGGATGGAAAAAACGAAAGCAGATACTCAATGCCATTTTTCATTCACCCACATCCCGAGGCTCTCCTGAGCTGCTTGCCATCGTGTCGTGGAGCAGGAGCAAAATATGCAGATATTACTGGGCATGCATTTTTGATGCAGAGGCTCCGAGAGATTGGACTCATAAAATAGTTGAGCAATCGAGAGGGTTGGAGTTTTAGCGGTGCAATCTTGTCACCATCCGGTGAGCGTAATTTAAAAAGCGTTATCCCGTATTTTTCATACCACTCGCAATTCCGTTAATGCTTAGCTGAATCGCACGGAGCAGTTCTACTCTCTCGGGATTACCCTCCTCAAGAGCCCGATATCTCTTGAGGAGATCAACCTGCAGATAGCTTAATGGATCGAGATAATGACGCCGAATAAAGAGGGTCTCTTTTAGGAGAGGCTGCTTGTCGAGTAGTTCAGCTTGTCCCGTTATTTCTCCAATCGTCTGAATCGTCAGTGCATGCTCCTGAAGCAGACGGCCAAGCATGTCCTTGCGGAGATCAGTATCAATAACAAGCTCACCGTACCGCTGCATGATGAGTGGATCTGTCTTTGCAAGAGTCATCTCGCAGTTAGAGATAATCGTCGAGAAAAATCGCCAAGAAGAGACCATTTCTCTCAACAGTTTGGCGGATGCTGATGATTTACTCATGTAGGAATTAAGAGCGGTGCCAACCCCATACCAAGTCGGAAACACGCACCTATTCTGTGTCCAGCTAAAAACCCACGGAACTGCCCGTAGATCCTCTATACCCTGAGCTGCTCCCCGCTTTGTGGGTCGGGAACCGATATTTAAACTAGCTAATTCCGATATCGGGGTGAACTGTTGATAAAATGTTATGAATCGAGGGTCTGAAACAAAGGCGCGGTACGCTGAAAACCCTATTGAAGCGATCTCCTCCATCGCCTCCTGAAACTCTTGTCGTGCATTTTCTGGATAAACATTGAGCGAGGAGATGATAACCGCACTCATCATCTCTTCAAGATGTCGGCGAGCTATTGTTGGATTAGAGTAATTGGTCGATATCATCTCTCCCTGTTCAGTAACCCGTAATCGAGCCTGAACCGTACCCTCTGGCTGTGCGAGTATTGCTCGATGTAATGGACCACCGCCGCCCCGGCTTGTTGTTCCTCCTCTTCCGTGAAATATCCGAAGTTTAATTAAATCTTTCTCGGACTGAGCAACCATCGCGACCTGCGCTTTGTAAAGCTCCCAGTGTGCTTTCAGGTACCCGCCATCTTTGTTTGAGTCGCTATAGCCGACCATAACTTCCTGTGTCATCGCGCGTGCACTCAGGTAGCGTTGGTAGGCGATATTAGCGGAGAGCGAGGCGAGCACTTCTTTGCTGCGCTGTAGGTCGACAATAGTCTCAAAGAGAGGAACAACAGTTATTGTCGCAGTTACGTTGGTTTCATCGTGCAGCTCAACAAGACCAGCCTCCTTTGCTAAAACGAGAACGCCAAGAACATCGCTAGGCTGCTCGCACATGCTGATGATGTATTGTTGAATAGCGCGAGTACCGTATAGAAGGTGTGCTTTTTTAATTGATCGAAAGACCTCGAGAACGCGGAGAGAATCAGGTGAGCATGAAACAACGACCGGTAAGAGAGGACGGGGCTGAAGGAGCTCTTTTGTCAAAATATCCGCTTTTTCCTCTTCATTTAGAGCGCTTAGTGAAGAGGTTACCTTTGCAATCTTGAGAAACTCTTCGAGAGCAGAGCGGTGTCGTGAGCTATGTTCGCGAACGTCGAGGGTTGCAAGGTGAAATCCAAAAACATGAAGCTGGGTTATAATCGGCTCTAGGTAATACTTCGCAATTCTTCCACCTGAATTCTCGCCCAAGCTATCTTTTAAAAGTGTCAGGTCTTTCTCAAATTGCTCCGTTGATTGATATGCCTCAACAGGGCGCCTCTCCTTCATAGTAAGGCGGAGCCGCACGGTCATAAGATCTAGTTTATGGCGGTATAGCTCGCGCGGATTGTCAAAGCGAGGCTGATCAAAAAAGCTGGAGAGCTCGATCCGATCGTTATCGATACTTTTTTGCAGATCTGAGGAGATTGCAATCTCTTTGATAGATTGACTAAGCGCTGTGCTGATTTTATGGAGAGCAGTGATATATTTCCCGATAATCAGCTCATTATGCATCCTTAGTGCTTCGAGGGTAGTCTCAGGAGTTACATACTGATTACCATCTCGGTCTCCACCGATCCAACTGCCAAATGTAAGAGGATTAAAATAATTGGTATCATTTGTGGTTGAAGAGGTGAGCCGAAGCGCTCCTCGGAGTGAGCCATATATCTCTGGTATAAGATCAAAAAGAATCTTATCGAAATAAAAGAGCCCCTGTTTTACCTCATCTAGTACTGATGGCCGGGTGCTTCGAACATCCTCTGATTGCCACCAGGTTGTTAGTTCAGCCATGACACCATCAGCGAGTATCTCCGGGCGCTCCCCCAGAGGAAAACCCTCGGTCAACATGCGGGTGACGAGATCTGAAATCCGAGATAGCAGCGAGAGAATAGTGCGCCTCTTTGCCTCGGTTGGATGAGCGGTAAAAACAGGAGTTATCTCCATCTTGGAAACAATTTCCTCTATTACCTCCTTTTTTATCCCTTCCTGAAGCGCTTTCTGGATTGTCTTTTCGAGAGAGTTATCTCCAAAGCTGTTGCTTTTGTGAAATAATACGTAGGTTTGATATTCTGTTACCTTCTGTTCTGCGAGATTAACTAATTGGAAGTAGGCCGTGAACGCTTTTAGCACTTCGTAGGCTCGCTGAAGAGGAAGATTCGAGGTAAGCTCAATTAGGTGGTCATACGATTCGGGAGAGAAACGGGTTCGTACCTCTCGTGCTGTTTTCCGAATCTCCTCCTCCTGGTCATATCGCTCGACACTGCACTGCTCGCGAATGACGACACCGAGGTGAGTTCCAAGAATTCGAATTATATTCTTTAATTGTTGGCTCATTGGAGGTTGAGGAGAAGAGGAATATACACGAGTCGCCTTTTGCCCTCTCATCATGCCTTGATATCGATCTTCATGAAATTACAAAATGCACCCTATGGGGGATACATACGTACGAAAAGGGAAGATATGGATAGAGTAAAGAAGTGGGATTCTCGAGCGTCGATATATCGAGCCGTAAAATTGGTGCTTCAACCGGTTATCTTTATAGCTGCTATCAAAGGAGTAGCAGAAGCACAGGTTTATGAGTGGACCGACCCTCGAGGGGTGAGGCACTTCTCCTCAGAGAAGCAGGGAGATAATTTCAAAAAAGCCGATCTACCACCATTACTACGCGAAAAAACGTATAAAAAATCAACAAAATCGACTGCTAGTGGCGTAAAGCCATTACATGGGTGTGCCGAGCATGGAGGAATAGATTGCCAAGCGGGTGCAGATAGCGATGGCTCGGTTGTATGTACCGATGGTTTTCGTGATGCCGTTGCTCGCTACCGATTCTCCTGTTCTATGCCAAAATTGACCGTCTCAGAGGTGGTGCCGGGTAACGAACTTGGAAGCTTTACGGTTATTGTGAGGAATGAATCTGGGGTAGCAGCCACAAAACCGAGTATTACTCTCTCAGATTCATTAGGGAAGCCGACGATAACGGGACCCGACTCTGTTGCACCTCATGAAATAGGCGAGTTTAAAGTGGTCGGTGCTTCGGCTATTGGTAAGAGCGAGGATGTCGTGATTAAGTGTGAGAATTGCGGTTGAAGAGGCTGGGGAAGGTGAGAGCTTTATTCGTCCGACCGTACATATGTCGGGGCATTACGCCACTGATCATAGGCGCGCGGAAAAGATACAACTGTCATGGATGGACGGACTTCAAAGGTCCGACCGCAAGCTTCGTCCATGTTGTGTCCAATACCGAATATAAGACAGGCGGTCTTGGAGGGGTTTTCCTCGAGAAAATCCGAAATCTCTTTCATTGCGTAGCCTTCCCGGAAGCGCCCGCGGAGCCTTAAGAAGTTGTGGTCTTCCTCACCATTCCGATCCGGATTAGCTAAAATCTTCTTTTGGATTTCAACGAGCCGATGATCTTTATCGGCAGGAATCGCCTGATGAATTGTTACATCTTGATTGGTGCAAGCATATACGAAGTGAGCACCGAGGTTACCAAGACAGAGAAGCTGATCATCTGTTGGATTTTGCCGCCGTTCAGAGAATAATTTGATAACGTTTTGGATTATTTTATCAGGGGATTCGAGCAGCTCTTTCAGATGCTTCGGTTTTACAAGCTTATTGAACTGAAACTGACCGCATTTTTTCTGGTCCTCAATATTTTGCAGAGTCCAGGTATCAACGACTCCCTCCACAAAAAGATCCTTGAACTGCTTCGATTCAAGGTATTTTAGTATCTCGAATTGATAACGACCAATTCTTATGTACTCTTCATCCGTTTTTTCATTATACAGGCAATGAACTTGTCCAATCGAGTACAAAGTTCCTATCGTTGCATCTCCCGCTATTTCTACGATACTGATTTCCGGTTTGTTGAGATTGGGAAATGCTAGTGATGGATTATTACTAGTTGGAGTGGATTGGCGAGCTGATGGGATTGAAAAACTATGATTCGAAAAGCTATCTGTATTATTCGAAGCGTTTAGCATGAGATATTTTATAACCTAAAGGGTTAATCTAAATCTCTAGTGCTGCAAAAGCACACGATGGATAAATTCTAAACTCAATCGGCAGCTACACATCCTCTCTTAGCGGTTGAGACACATCAGATTTCCCATGTTAGACCATCAGGGTCCACCGATGTCAAGCACAAAACTTTTCGATATTCTCTCAGCTAAAAATCTAAAATAATCACCTAATTCGGCTTCTCGTCCTCTTCCACGCCTCTTTCAGCTCCCTACTCGCAACAGCTAATGCAACCATAATGAGCATAATTACAGAGAGAATTCGCAGCTCAGCCGATATTAAAAGCCCTTTCGCCATCCCAATCTGTGCTCCAGCACAGAGTAAACCGTAAGCAATCTCACGAATACCGAGATTGCCAGGTGTAATATTGATGTGAAAAGTTAACCTATATAGAGCGTAAAAAACTCCGAGGGTAGCCAGATCGATTTCAGCGCCGATAGCACCAAGTAAAATTCGGAAAATCTCAGTCATTAGAAGAAATGAGATTAGGGCGATAGAAGTTGTTACAGCGATATAGCGAGGCTGTTTAATTCCACGAAAAAGCTCATCAACAATTTGCACCAATTTTCTATGAAATTCTGGGTGAGAAGGAGAGGAGAGTTTTCTTATAAAAGCTCTTGCAGCGAAAGGAGCTGCGATAAGAATAATTATTCCAAGTATCAGTATATTAACCGCAGAAGTTCTAAAAATCTCAAGCTGGCTTGTTCCAAGAATAAAAAAAAGAAGCGCGATGAAGAAATTCAGAATTGTATCAGTCCATATAAAAAATATGTTTGCAGCTATAAAATCTGTATAGCTGATTCCGTAATCCCTTTTGAGAGTAATCCCACGATAAATGCTCCCCGTTTGCGGAACGACGTTGTTCATGAATCGCATAACAAGAAGCATCCGTATCCAGTCGAGAAGCGGTATTCTGCACCGACAATGTTGTTCGACAAGAAGAACGAATCTCTGGGCATGAAGAATGAAATAAATAGTAAGAAGTGCAAGTATTAATCCAACGTCCCTTCTTGGGATATTTTTCGCCTGCTCGAGGATTGTTCTATCTTTTATCAGCGAAAAAATGACAAAACATACACTTATTATAGCGAGGAAACGCTGAACAAATTTTATAAGAGTCGATCTTTGGGAGCTCTTTGGAGAGAGCGAATCAGGAGTGAGTTGATCTTGTTCTGCATTCATGTGGTGTCGGCGATTGCGGCAGTTGATTCAAATTACACCGTAGACTAAAAGGCCTGCGCTTTTTGTTCATACCTCACTTGCCGCCATTGTCATCTCTAGGTCGAACAGGTCGAAGCATCAAAATAAACGAAGCAAGAAGGGTAAGGACGGCGAGAATAATCCACTCATATACATATTGGCGATGACGGCCGGCCGGTACGACCGTTGAGGGTGACGGAATAGGAAAAGTATAGTCGGCTGGATTTGGAGGTGCTGTTACGGGTCGACGAGATGCCATTGATAGCATCTCTTCCCGTTCGGAGTGGCTCTGAACTATCGTCAAGGGTAGTGAATCTACCCGATCGGGCGGGATAATTTCGAGATAAAAGGGAAGGATCGAGTATGGTAGTTGGGCACTGATACGGGGAATATCAACCCGCAGCCAAGCATCGACCCATGGATGGGATGCGCCGGCGGGTGGATCGCTTGGTGCGAAGATGCGATGGAATGCGGATTCCTTGATTATCGCGGTAAATGTTGTCTCGGTAGGGGTATGGAAAGATGCTCTCTGCTCTCGACCCGATAGGGAGAGTGGCACGAACCCTCTCGAAACGAGCACCCTCTGAGGTTGATTAACATCATCAACCGTTATAGAAAGGGGGGTTAGAACGTGCACGCCCGGCATGCCTTCGTGGCGGCGGTTCCTAAGGACAATCTCGTGGGAAAAATCAAAGGAGCCACTTACCGAGACTCGGCGAAAGAGAAGAGACGGGAGGGGGGATTTGAGCAGCTCAACAAGCGGAACAACCGGCTCCTCAAGATGGCGATCTATCTCCGCGATGAACGCCAACTTTTCATGATATCGTACGTATTGCCACCGCGAGCAGCTAAGCATTATAGCTACTAGTATCGCAGCGGGTGCGATAATTGAGGCTCGGGGATATAATTTCACGGCAGCAGGTTTTTAAAAGATAACGTATTCTTCGGCTGTAATCAGGTACCTAAAATTGGTGATGAAGTACCTCAGGTACCTTACCTAATCATGAGCAACCGGGCAAATTGGTTGCGATCCCTCGAATTTAGAGTCGGGGGATAAATTAGGTAAATAAGGCTGCAAATTTGGGGAAGTTTGGGCTTTGGATGCGCACTTCGGTGAAATGAAAGCGAGCGGGGGATTTTGAGAGGAAGTTATGTTACGAATTGCAGCAGTGGGATGGGTGCACCCAGCCGAATTACTCACCGATGAGCTTTTAAGTCGAGCGGGGCAGGTTCCCTCGGATGCTCAGCGGGCATTGCAGTGGGGCATGCGTCATCGATATACGGTCGCTTCTCGTTCTTTCCTCGGAGAGGGTGGAATTATTAGTGCGGCAGAGATGAAGCAGCGCTTTTCAGAAACGGTAGAGCCTCTGGTTCAGATGGCGGTCGATGCCGCGAAAATAGCAATTGAGCGGGCGGGTATCTCGATCGACGATGTCGGGATGGTGTTGGGTGATACTGCGACACCAATTGAAACGATACCAGCATTTGCTGCGTTAGTTGCAGGAAAGTTGGGAATTAAAGTTCCTGCCTACGATGTGACAGGAATCACGGGTGCTTTACCTTTGCAGATTGAGAACCTCCGCGCTTGGCGAGATGAGGCTATTTCTCCTTACACTCTGCTTGTGTCAGGAAACACACCAACACCGTATCTCTCTTTTGCTGAAGGAGACGAGTGTTCTTGGGTCCTGAGCGATGGAGCGGGAGCGGCGATTATAGAGAAGATATCTGGTGAACGCGGTGTGATTATTGAAGGTGCGCGCTATATGCGTGCAAGATCGGAAGAAGGTGCCGCCGAGGAGATTTATGGGCTTATTAGAGGAGGTGGCGAGCCCTCGGGAGCAGCGCTCGATTTGATCCAGGATCTATCAGATGAGTTGCATATCGAAGGGGTGACCTCATGGATTATCGCTACACCAACCCTTCGCTCAGCACATGCAGTAGGGGAGATGTTGGGAGGAAAGGAAGATACTATTTGTTGGTGCGCAGATGAGGGATTCTCTTTTGGATCCACCCTCTATAGAGGTGCCGAGATGTTGCTTCAGGATACGGAGTGGCGTGAAAAGGCGCTTTTATGCGCAGTAGGCCCCGATGGTGGGGTAGGAATTGTCTTGGTGCGACGGGCTTCAATAGAGGAGTAGCAGGTATGTACATTATCAGCATGGGAAGCGCGCACCCTGATGGGCGCATCGATAATGCATTTCTCGAAGAGATTAATTCAACATGCTCTGCGGAGTGGATCCGAGAGAAGATCGGTATTGAGAGTAGAGCAACATCGCTACCTCTTGATTACATCAGAGAGACCCTCAATAGCGAGCCGCAGGTAGCTCCCTCCGTGGCCACCGCAAATGCGACTTCACTAGGCGTTAAGGCGGCGCAAGCTGCTTTGGATAAGGCGGGATTACTTCCAAATCAGATCGGTTTACTTATCTGCAATACATGTAGACCGGATTACTGTTTCCCAACTCAGGGGCAACAGATAGCTGATGCTCTCGGTATCTCGGGTAAAGCCTATGATGTGATGTCGGCATGTCCTGCTTTTGCACTTCATATGGATTATCTCAATAAATTTCGTCCGGACCAGTTACCCGATTATGCTCTATGTATTTCAACTGCTGCGTTGACACAAAATGTTGATTATCGCGATAGGACCGATAGCGCCATTTGGGGAGATGGTGCGGCAGCATGGATAGTGTCTACCCGAAAAGAGGGAAAACTTAGGGTTCGAGAGACCTTTTTTGATGGCGACCCGTTGAGAGCAGCAGCTGTTGTTGTCGATCGTTTCGGTTTCTTCCATCAGGACGGGCGCGCCGTTCGAGATTTCTCTGTCCGGCAAACGGTTCGATTGATTAAGCGATTAGAGAGTATGTTCTCGGTTGATTGGTCACGAGATATTTTCATAGGCCATCAGGCTAATCGAACGATGCTCGAGCAGATAGCGCGAAATCGTGAAGTTCCCGAACAGAATCACTGGCACAATGTTACATTTCTTGGGAATCAAGCTGGAGCCGGTGCTCCCGCAGTCCTTTGCGAGCGGTGGGAGGAGCTAAAACCTGGGCAGCAGGTGGTCGTAGCGGTAGTAGGTGCGGGTCTTAGCTGGGGGAGTGTATTGCTGGAAGTTATCAAATAACGCCCAATTGAGGCCACTTAAATGTTAGTCACTATGAAACAGCTTTTGTAGCTGAATAGTGATAACACCTAATCGAAAATTATACGGATTGCACACCCCCTCATCCCATGTTGTACAGTACTGATGTTCAAGAATTGAATCATCAAGACTAGTACCTACGATTGCTCGGGATGAAATAATGAAAAATCTTATTTTCGGCTTGGTCGTTGCTGCCTCTACGACCTTTTTTGTTCAGGTACATCCGAGCTTAGCCGAAGATAACGATAGACCAAGCCGTACGGCTTCTGATGGCTCGCAGGTCGTTGATTATCTTGCTGAGCTTGAGACACAAGTTGATTCTCTCGAGCGACAGGTCTCAGCTCTTCAAAATGAGATTGACCATAAAAATGATCTATTGAGCCGTCAAGAACGGCCGATTCCTCAGAGAGAAATAAATTCATCAGCCCAATTATCGGCTTTATCAGCTGATTTGCGCGCCGCGCGAGCGCAAATAAATGAACAGTCGGAGCGTATTCGTGGACAGCAGATTCAAATCAGCGAGAAGGATCAAAAAATTGCTAAGTTAATGACCGCAACTGAAGCTGAAATTACGGCTTCAACCGCTAAGGATGGGGAATTGCAGAGCAAGATTCTAAAACTTGAATCAGAGATCTCAGAGTATCGGCAGAGTCGTGAACAGCTTACCCGTGTCGCTGATAGCGAGCAAAAATTGCTCCGACATCAGGCCGATTTACAGGCAACTATCGCATCTCAGCGAAATGCATTAGATCGCCAGCAGTCCTATAGCATAGGACTCGAAGAGAAATTAAAACAACAAGCTAAAACTTTTGAACAGCAATTAGCCTTAGTCTCTCAGGCGAAATCGCAGCAAGGAGTTTTGGAGGCTCGAATCGTTGCGGTATCCGCCAGAGAAAGGGATCTTCAGATGAAGGTCGCTGAACTTAGCGAAGAAAATCAAAAAGAGAAAAAAAGGAATGGTGAACTAATCGCCGACCAAGAGCGCGAGCGAAAAGGGTTTGAGCAGCAGCTTGTGTCTCTCTCGACGCGCAAAAGAGAGGCTGAGAATCAGCTTGCTCGTCAGCAGGTAGCGAGTATTGCTCCCTCACCATCAAGAGAGGTTCGTCTCAGAATGGTTCCATCTGAGAGAAGTGCTGAGGTAGCGCTGCGCGAAACGGTTACAAAAATGAGGGTTGAGCTAGATTCTATGAGGGCTAGTTATCAGAGACGCGAGAGATTATTTTCAGAATATCGGTCATCACGACCAGCTCTTTTAGTTAATCCGGTTAAAGCAGTCTCTCAGCGGGGGGAAAGTTTGAATGACTTGGAGATGGCGCTAAAGCAGCTTAAAGATACTCGTGAGGCTGCCCGAATCAAAAGGTCAATCGATGAGATCAAGAGAATACTTGATAGCGATATTAGGCTCATTGAAAGGTTAACGAGAAAATAGCAGATTTAGATCTTTCAGGATCGGAGCCTCTTAGGCATCTTTGAAATTACGGGAGTCGGTTTTGGTGAGGGCGTAGGCAAGTCCTATAACTATATAGATTGCCAGAATGACCTCTTTATCGCCGATGTTATACTCGAATAAGCCGGCAATCTGCCATGCTAACAGAGGGGGAATTACTCCCAACCAAGCATATCGATCATTCCGAACTATTTCGGAGCCAGTCGAGTTGTCTACTTCAGAGCACTGTATTCGATCAGTAGAATCAGCAGTTAGACGATTCTTATTAGTTGCTGATTTGCATACCGAGCCAATCCACCAAATATAAAGGGCGGCACCCAGTACACCGGTTTCAACTGTCAGATTAATCAAGTTATTGTGAAAGTGGGTTAATTCAGGCGGAATTAGATATGAAAATTCTCTCAATACGGGACTGTTTTTCCAACCAATCCCGAGTGGAAATTGCTGGATTAGATTCCAGCCAATAAACCAAATAACACTTCTTCCTCCTGGGATGAAAAAGTGCTCGATTGTCGAGCCTAATCTATTTGAGATTGGATTCAGGAATAAGATAACAAGCCCGGTGAGCGCAAGATACGTAGGTAAAAATCGGGGTCTCCGAATCATCAAGATGATCGTTATTCCCGCCCAAGTTCCGAGCCAGGGGCCACGTTTTAGATTCAAGATCAAACCTAGAGCGATTAGAGGAAGGAAGAGAGCGAGTAGCGCAATCAATTTTTGACAGATCGAGGAAGAGCCGATGATGACCCAAAGTTGCCGAATTACGATTAGTACAAAAATAGGTACGACAAATGTAAACAGTGGAGGCTCGGAGAAAAATGCCAAAAAGATCCCGAGGGCGAACGTGAGTAATGGCCAGATGAGAAACTTATTATTTATCGCCTTTGGATTGGGTATTATGAGGTCGATAAAACAGCTAAATCCGAGGACTAAACCGATAGCTAGCTGACCTGCCTGGGTAAGATCACCAAGAAATATCTGGGGTATTGAGCCGTGAGAACCGTACGTGAGAAGAGTATTTATCGAGCCGATTGCTTGGAACCCAAGGAAAGGAAGCAATAAGCTGACGAAACCGTATCGCTGAACATACCACGCAATCAAGAAGCAGGTTGTTGAGAGGAGAGAGAGGGTACCGAGACTTTGAAGGCTTTTGAATGGGTTTAAGCCAGCGCAGGCAGAGATTCCTGCGTATATGATAAAAAAGATTAGTCGGTAGTGAAGGCGAAGCCACTCCTTTTTTATCGTTACGACACCTTGGTAGGCATTGAACCAAAAAAAAAGAAGAGCTGGAATAAGAAAGAGATAGGTGAAAGAGAGTTTGAACGGAAGAGTGGCGCAGAACCCAATCGTGAGCCATTCCTGGATCGAGATGGCCGTTACCTCTTTTGGTGGAAATGAAAGGTAAGTTTGAGTGAAGCCAGATTTTCCAAGGCTGGGTTCACTCAATGATTCACGCGGCAGAGAATCCTTTGAAGTTGATGATCGAGATGGTGACAAAGGCATTTCTATAGCTCAATTGTGCCCGTCCTATTCTTCCGCTCTGGACATACCGCCCTCTTCCTCTTCAGCTTCTTGCTGCATTTGAGCGTTCTCTTCCTCAAAGTTTTTGAGTACCTCTCTAGCAAAATTTACCGAAAGGGGGTTTGTACCACTATTTGCTTCACTCTTTATGAGTGCCTCTGTTTCTTCTTCAAAATTTACATGCTCGAGAGCGTCACGAAGCAGCTGTTTATCACCCTCTGGATTTTTTGAGGCTCTAAGAACATCGAAAACAACGCGAACTCCCTCTGAACCACTGTTGAGGAGAGCTTTAATTCCAAGATGGCTATATTCGTCGCGCTTTTCCGCTATTTCCTTTAAAAAAGGAAATGATTCAGGTCCTGCAACCGCTTCCCCCAAGCCAGTTCCCTTTGAATAAAATCCATCAGGATCTTTTGATTCAATCGTGTATTTGTAGAGGGTCTCCAAAGCAAGAGGGGTTCCTTGATTTGTTACCGCAGCAACAAGACTTTCTTTCAAAACCTCATTCTGAGTTCCAAATCTCGAACCTAAGAGTTCTACCAGATCGTCTTTTGAAGCACTCGCCATTTCGAGAGCCTCGGCATACTGTCGAGCTGATTCTTCGTTTGGGGCTTTCTCGATTCCATCAATCAGCGCTTCAAGGTTTTCGGGTCGGGCGCTTATCGATAACAGCTCAGCGAAATAGCTTTTTTGATCTGAAGGAGTGTCTGCCGAGAAGGCAAGAGAGCGAATAGACTCATAGAATGAGCCACACCAAGAGCATTCAGCCGGTGGACTCTCGAACTGTTCGAGAATTACATCATCATACCGAGATGCGCCATCTTTGACCGCCGCGAGCGCATCCTCCGCGCTTCGATAGATCTCGGTGGCTGGTCGGTCCGGCTGTTCTAATTCGCCCCCATTCTCAGCCGCGCCTGATTCTATACTCGCGCTATCTCCCTGCTTTGTGGATCGCACCGCCCCGGTTCCGCTATTTGAGGTGCCTGAATCCGAATCGGTGTTTCCTGAGTCACCCGACTGAGTGGATTGAGTACCCTTGGATTCCTCTCCATTACGATCGCGAGTGATTAAAAGTGCGCCCACTGTAAGGGCAGCCAGAACTCCAACGGTAACGACCTTTTTCATCCTCTCCTCCAGAAGAGTTATCGCAGCACAACATGGGGTAATTGGGGGTGGATCGCTAGATCCCATGAGCTGCCTAATCGTCGCCACCAGAGGAGGTAGCGAGTATTTCAGCACCATTTAGACGCGGCGCATACTTTTGTTTGTACGGGCCACTTCCCTCGGAGGATACCTGATTGGGGTTGACTCGAAAAGACCATCTCAAAGTAAGACCGTTTTAGCTCAACTATTTGGTAAAGTGAAAAGGTGATTTCGCCGATCCTTTAAAGGTGAACGAAGATACACAATCCTCTATAGAGTTGGCCGCAAAAAGTGCCTTCATTGTGCATAGCAGAAGAGCTATATCTGAAGTTTTAAGCGAACTGAGCGCTCCGGAGGATTCTTTTGATAAGGTTCTAGATACGAGCGCGCGGCTTCTTCACACTATTAAGGGTGGTGCGGCTTTTTTAAAGTTAAGAGAAATTGCGAGTATTGCCGCAGCTTTGGAGCATATAATTCGGTGCGAAACCGTTGGGTCATTCCCGGGACTTATCCAGAAAATAAAAGATGGGCTGCGAGAGCTTGAATCAAAAATTCAGGAGATTGATTGTGGATCCCGTTCTGATGAGTTTAAAGATCTTGCTTCTTCGAAATAACGGTTTGTTCTTTGATGGGAACGATCTGAGTGGGGCTTGGCTCAGAAATGGATGTGCCTAGATACGATGATATGGCCACTCGAATTTCGCGGTCGCGCGGAATTTCATTAAGAAAATATCGATAGATCGGGCCACGCTCGGGATCTTCAAGTTGTTTAAGCTCAGAGGTTGGTACGGTTACTCGATTGGTGAGTGGCTCATCCCCGAACCCATAGCTAACTACAAAGCCATCAACAGGAACTGCAGGTACGAGCCAGTCTATTTCTATTGATGAAAAGCGTGGGCGATGCTCCGAATGGCCCGGAACTAAAGGTACCTCTGAACTCGTGGCTTCTTGAGAATTGGCGCTATCGGAGGGGTTTCGACTTAACTGGTCCCGATTATCGGTGCTAGACCGTGAAGTTTCGAATATGCCACAACCGGTCAAAAGACCAATTGTAAGGCACGTTAACGCGAATTTTGCCACCGAACTGGGGAGTCTGAGCATACTCGATGCCCCTTATCAAAAATAGAAAGCATGGGGATCGATTTATACCCCCACCTTTTAAGCAAAAGTTATCAAAAATAGGGCCGCAGATTGTTCTTGTGGATAGAGACACTGCGCAGTACCTCTTCTCAGTATCTCCCGTCGCTAATTAATAGACCATACCTCTGTTGCAACTCTAACATCAAAAAGACTAATCAAATCGTATTATTATAACATCAGTTTTTTTTGATAGATCTATCTTTAAGGCGTTATAGTTGCGCTCTCTGGAAACTTTTTGGTAACTAATATTGAGCAAAATGCGATGAGAGCGTTGCCTCAGCTACTAGAAAGCCGCAGAATCTGCGGTCATTTGGTGGATAAATCACTAAGTTCTAGTCGGCAATATTTTCGCTCAGGAAGTTACACTTTTTGAAGAATACTGGCCGTGGTATCGTCCAGACCATCGAGAGGGTGGGGCGTGGTATTTTAGCCGAGTTGTTTTCGCCGAGTTGTTTTTGTAGCGCACTTAGCGAAGCTAAGAGTTAAGCCACCAAACGGTCAGATTTTAATAACGCCAAACAGGTAAACATGATTCGGGTGCAGCATCTTTCCAAGACGTATGGGGAATTCGTTGCGGTCAGCGACGTTTCCTTTTCAGCAGATAAAGGGGAAATAGTTGGTTTTTTGGGCCCAAACGGGGCTGGAAAGACAACGACGATTCGTATGCTCTCGACCTACATGCCCCCGACTTCGGGTACTGCTGAAATTGCTGGTTTCGATATAGTCACCCAATCTGAAGCGGTGAGACGGTCTATTGGCTACCTCCCAGAGAACCCACCGCTCTACGGCGAAATGCGGGTGGTAGAATATTTGCAATTTGTAGGGACCATAAAGGGAGTAGCTTCGAAACGATTGCCAGAAGCGGTAGAGAGAGTGCTAGAGCAGTGCGGACTAACTGATGTTCGTCGCAAACTTTGTGGCCACCTATCTCGTGGTTATCGCCAAAGAGTGGGTTTAGCTCAGGCAATAATTCATAATCCTTCTGTGGTTATTCTTGATGAGCCAACCAGTGGGCTCGATCCGAAACAGATAATTCAGATTAGACAGTTAATAGCATCACTCGCTGAGGGCCGAACCGTGATGTTAAGCACCCATATTCTACCCGAGGTAACTATGGTGTGCTCAAAAGTAGTGATCGTTAATAAGGGAAGAACGGTGCTCGAAGAGCAATTAAGCGCTCTGCCTGCAGGCCGCTCACTCGAGGAGATTTTCATCGAATGTGTCAGCCGCTCGGCTGCTGATACGGGGCATGTTGCCGTTTAAACCATTAATCCCAACTACTGCTCGGACTTTCAGTTACCGGCAAATCACCCAACTTACCACAGATCGTTTGGAGGTCTTGATATCGTATGAGAAATTGTATTGCGATCGCGCGTCGGGAGATTCTCTCCTTTTTTGTCTCCCCGATAGCATACTTTGTAATCACCGGTTTTGTGGTTCTTTCGGGTTATTTTTTCTTTAACCTGATTGGATTCTTCAACCACATGTTGTTGCGGAGTCAGGCGATGCCGTTTCTTCAGCAAGAGGGCCCGAGTCTTAATAAATGGGTTGTTGAGGGATTTTATCAAACCCTCGTGGTTGTTTTGGTATTTTTGATTCCGATGTTGACGATGAGGACCATCGCGGAAGAGAAAAGGCGGGGTACCTTTGAGCTTCTCGTTACTTCGCCTATTTCAGTGAGTGATATCGTTATTGGGAAGTACCTTGGGATCGCTTTTGTTCTCTTTATAATGAATACCCTCGTATTCGGCTTTCCGCTGCTCCTTGTATCGTTGGCAGATGTTCCGGTGGAGCTTGCTCCTATTTTTACCGGATACATCGGGATCCTTTTGTGCTCGTTAGCTTTTGCGAGTCTCTCAATGGCCGTCTCATGTTTTACTGAAAATCAGATTGTTGCGGCTGTAACGGGAATGGTCACTCTTTTGCTTTTTTATGTTATTCACTCGCCTGCTCAAACTATGGAGCCGGGTATTGCCCAATCTGTACTTAATTACGTATCTCCCGTGATGCAGCTGAGGGACCCTATTCGTGGAGTATTGACCCTTCAGGGGGGAGTTTACTTCGCATCTGTGATTGTGGTTGGAATTTTTCTCTCGCAACGAGCACTCGAGATGTATCGTTGGCGATAGTGGGGAGAGACGAGGGGTTGAGACTTTTTTGGCGATGAAAAGAGGGATAGGTAACGTATGTCACGGTGGATTCGTTTCGTAGGAATAGTTGGAGTCGTTCTCCTTGCGTTTGGTGTTTTAGGGACCGTTGCCCTTGGTGGTGAGGTATTCCAATGGAAAACAGCAGCTACCGTTCTTGGTTTCCACTTCACGGTAGGGTTGATAGGTGTTGCAGTGTGGTTTGCTCTCTATGGGGTAAAGCATCTTCGCGAGGCTGGAACTGCTCTTACCGGTCGACAGGCGAGATTTGGCTTCAATGCGATCGTTTATCTGATTGTATTTGTCGGTTTGATTACTGCGGCTAATTGGTTTGTTGTACGGCACGACAAGAGATGGGATTTCACTGAAGCGGGGGTTTACAGTCTATCGGAGCCATCGAAACGAATTGTTGGGATGGTAAAAAAGCCGCTCAAGATAGTTGGCTTCAAGGTCGGTGATTGGGAGGGGGTTAAAGATCTACTCGATTTGTACGGAGCGCAGAATAGTACTCTAGTAACGACAGAGCTTATTGATCCCCGAAGTAAGCCACATCTGGTCGAGCGTTACGAAATGAAGCCGGGAAATCTGATTTATCTCGCCTATGGTGAGGGAGAAACTGCGGCGGTTAGCAGAGTTAACGAGACAACAGAGGATGCGATTTCAAACGCAATCCTCAAGCTGGTTCGAGGAGAAGGGCGGAAGATTTACTACGTTGAGGGGCATGGAGAGCCGTCTCTTGAGTCTCGAGATGAAGGTGGGATTGATCAGTTCGTTAGTGCGATTAGAGATCAGCAGATAGCTGTTGAATCAATAATCGTTTCGACCAAGGAAAAGATTCCTTCCGATGCGGCAGCGGTTCTTCTTGTATCTCCGAAAAAGGCACTGCTACCCCAAGAGCGAACCGCTCTTGTTAATTATGCCCGCGAAGGGGGGCGATTAGTATTGTTTACCGATCCTCGCGCTCCAGAGGATGTTGCAGCTATAGCAAAAGAATTCGGGATAGAGGTTGGCAATGATGTTGTATTAGATCAGGTCCAACAACTTTTCTCCGGTCCTGCGCTCGCAGTTCAATTTGCTGTGCAAGAGTACGGTGAGCATCCGATTACTGCGAATTTTGGCTCAGAATCTGTTACGGTCGTGCAGTTGGCTAGCTCGGTCCGAGCATCACAGAATCAAGCTGAGGGAGTTCAGGTTACTGATTTGTTAAAAAGCAGCGCTAAATCGTTTGCAATGAAGAAGACGGAACTTATTTTCGATCAGGCACAGCCGCGAGCTGAAAGATCGGTGGATGATTTAGAGGGACCGGTCTCTCTTGCTACGGCTTACGAAAAGAAAGTTGAGAATGGGTCAAAGGAGGGAGCCCCTTCGTCTACTCCGGAATCAGATGGTGAGAAGATTTCACGAGTTGTTGTTGTGGGAGATTCTGATCTGATTATGAACGGTGCCTTTAATCTCTATTCAAACCGAGATTTCGGGCTGAATATTGTGAACTGGGCAGCAGGAGAAGAGGTCGGGGTATCGATTAAGCCGCGCGTTCTCAAGGTAGCATCGACCCCTCTTCAGGCATCGGTGTTTAAGAGTATTTTTGTCACCTCCTTCCTGATTCCTGAACTGGTGTTGTTAATCGGATTGTTCGTTTGGTTTTCGCGCCGAGAGGTCAGCTTGGGATAACCCTAATTGAGCTTTTTTCATGGGCCTTGGTGTGGCTCTAACCGAGTTGCCCATCGGCTCGCTCTTGGCACAATGTGCTCCTTGGGAAGGGATAGTTCGATGAAGTTAAAAAAAACATTGATATTGGCGCTCGTTTTGTTAGTGGTGGGTGCTTATATTCAGTTTATTGAACTGCCGAAAGAGAGGCAGGAAAATCAGAACGAGCTATTTTTAAGGGGTGCGAAAGAGGAAGCGATTCGATCTATTGCCGTTGAGGGAAAAAAGGGTGGCTTTAGGTTGACCAATCAATCTCCGGAAGAACCGGAGAAAGTTGAAGGAGTGGTTAAAAAAGAGAGCGTTGAAGGAACGTCTAAGCAGAGCACCTGGATGCTAGATGGGGTGCCATCGAATACGAAATTAGACCCTGGTGCCGTTCGATCTTTGGTCGCAGCGCTGACAGATTTTCGTCTTGGTGAAGCGATTCCTCCGGAGGAGATCGGTTCTGATCTTTCAGTATTCGGGTTAGATAAGCCGGAAGTAACTATCAGCTTGGGTCTTTCAGGAAAAGAGGAAAATGTGGCATTCGGCAAACGCTCGACCTTTGTTGGCAAGCGTTATGTGAAGGTCTCTGATCGTGGAGTGTTTACTGTTGATGATGGGCTGTTCTCCTCTGCTGATAAAGATCGCGATAGTTTTCGGCTAAAATCGCCGATCGCTGCTGATTTGGCGGAGTTTTCCTCTATCGATATCGTTTCCGGTGATGGTCCCGTTAGGATTGAGAAGAATATTGATGGGGTTTGGAATATCGTAAAACCTTTTGCCGCGAAAGCTGATAGTCAGGTAATTGCAGATTACGTAAGACAGCTTAGGTCTCTTAGAGCGGTCACATTTATCGATCCTCCAGATTCGGAGCAGCTTGATAAGTTTAATCTTGCTACTCCTGACGTGGCAGTAGTTCTCGAGGGTAAGACAAGAAAACTTGAGACCCGGATCGGAGTTACGGTAAAAGGTGATAGCAGCGAGGGTGAGAAGAGCGAAACTGCGATGTACTTCTGGTTCAATGAATCGCCCTCGGTGTATAAGATAGATGGGAATAGAGTTAATCTATTCAGGCTGCCAGCCCAATCGTTTCAGGACAAACATGTTTTCGAGAGTGACCCTGAAAAACTAACTGGTGTAGAGGTAAAAAGGGAGGGTTTGGCAAGTTGGAATCTCAAAAAGGAGGCAGGTGTTTGGAAGCTTAACGGGTCGGAGATTAATTCCGGCGCACTCCGAAGCTACCTCGATACTCTTGCTCGATTTGAGATTGAGAAATATGCCCTTCCATCTGATACTCAGGAGCCGTTTGGCAAACCTGAGGCCCGATTGATTTTGCAAGAGGGTGAGGGCGAGATTGCGTGGGAGATCGGTGCTCAATCGCCTCTCCAACCGGGCGAGCTCCATCCTGTTCGAAAAAAAGACGGAAGTGTGGTTGGTTTTATAACGGGCAAAGGGCTGGCGGAGCTAGTCCCAGATGAAAAGATATTTTTGAAGAAATAGGGCGAGCATCACAACAAGCCCCTTCCTTTTACCGATTCAACATGAGGCACATTCTCCGATTCATATTTCGCCTCAGTGTTGCGGTCGGTGTTCTGCTCGGTGGGGCGGGGACGATTGCGGGGGTGTATCTCTATCGAAGTGTAACACGCGACCTTCCCGATTTCCGAACGATCGAGCAGTATCGCCCACCAGCGGTAACTTCGGTCTATTCTTCTGATGGGACATTGATAGCGGAGTTTTTTCGGGAGCGTCGATACCCGGTCAGTCTAAAAGAGATTCCTCTTATTGTTCGACAAGCCTTCTTAGCCTCCGAAGATGCTCAATTTTACTCTCATCCGGGAGTCGATGTGGTTAGCATCGCACGGGCAGCGATAATAAATTTTCAGTCTGGTAAATCGAAACAGGGCGCCTCCACGATAACGCAGCAAGTGGTGAAAAACCTCCTTCTGAGCCCTGAAAAGCGGCTTAGACGAAAAATAAAGGAGGCAATACTATCTTATCGGTTGGAGAAAAGGCTCTCCAAGGATGACATCCTTGAGATTTATCTTAATCAGATTTTTTTTGGTAACGGGGCTTACGGAATAAAAGCTGCGGCTAAGACCTATTTCCACAAGGAAGAAGTCTCTGAATTGACGATCGGGGAGGCAGCTTTGTTGGCGGGTCTTCCTAAAGCCCCAAGCCACTATTCACCTCACACGCAACCTCGCCGTGCTCGCGATCGGCGACAGTATGTATTGGGGCAGATGTTGAAGAATGGGTTTATTTCTCGGGATCAATTTCAAGAAGCGTCGCGAGAGGAAATTAAAGCCTTTCCACTCTCTCACCGAAACGTTTTTGCTGCTCCCCATTTTATTACCGATCTGAGAGTTCGGATGCAGCAGAGTTGGCCGCTTATCGATATAGATTCAGCAGGTATAAAAATTTTTACCTCGGTTGATCTTAAAGCAACAAAAATTGCTGAGCGAGAATTAAAGGCTGGATTGCGAACTGTGGATAAGAGACGAGGTTGGCGGGGGCCAATTGATTCGATTAAAGGCAAACAGCCGACTCACCGAGATGCATTTATTCGCCGTTATTCGGGACGATTATATCACTCTGGAGATTTGGATAATTCGGAACCCCACGTTGCCCTTGTAACGGGAGTCAGTCCCAACAAGATATCGATCGATCTCGGTGATGAGCAGGGAGTTCTTGATATGGAGGGATCCCGTTGGGGGATTCGTAGACTTGGTTCTGGCGACAGACGTTTTTCTGCACCTCTTAATGAGGGTTTAAAGACGGGCGATATTATTGAGGTGACTGTCGACAAGGGTAAATTTTTATTGGCTCAAACACCGAAGATTCAGGGCTCGTCGGTGATACTTGATCCTTTCACTGGACGGATTGTCTCGATGATTGGAGGGTATGATTATGGCTCGAGCCAATTTAATAGAACAACTCAATCGCTTCGACAGCCAGGGTCAGCTTTCAAGCCGATCGTTTATTTAGCTGCGATTGATGGATTTGGATACTCTCCAAGCTCTATCGTTCATGATTCTCCCCGTTCATTTAGGGTAGGTGATACCTGGTGGACTCCCCATAATTTTGACGGAAAATATAAGGGCGCAATATCTTTACAGATGGCTCTTGAGTTATCCAGAAATCTTGTTTCTGCAGATATCGTTTCGAAGATTGGACTTTCTTCAGTTATTCGGTATGCAAAGCGGTTGGGACTTTCAACACCTCTTGGTAGAAATCCCTCACTTTCTCTTGGCAGTAGCGAAGTTCTTCCGATTGAATTAGCTCGTGCGTATGGAGTTCTCGTTGCACGTGGTGTTCTATCAGATACTCGGTTGGTTGATAAGTTGGTTGATCGCGATGGCACAGTTATTTTTAATGCTGACTCGCAACCGAATCTGCCATACAAACAGGTGGTTGATCCAAAAAGTGCGTTTATTCTCGCGCATATGATGAAAGGAGTTGTCGACCGTGGGACTGCACGGGTTGTATCGACATTGGGGTATCCGGTAGGCGGAAAGACAGGAACAACGAATAATTATATGGATACTTGGTTCGTTGGGTTTACGCCTCGTTGGGTCTGTGGTGTTTGGGTAGGTTTTGATGAGAAGAAAAAGATCGGAGAGAAGGAAACGGGTGGAGCCATATCAGCCCCTATATTTCTCAATACGATGAAATCATTCTTGGAGGAGAGCGAGCGAGATGATAGGGAGGGATTGCAGCGTACTCTCGAGGAGGAGGCTAAACTTTTTGATATAGGTGTTGTTCCTGTCAAGAGCACGGAGCCTTTAGATTTTGAGCCCCCCGCCGGTGTAGAGCCACGATGGATTAGTCGGGATAGTGGTCAGCGGATGAAAGAGGGTACTCCCGGAGCCGTAAAAGAGTATTTTGTTATGGAAAGTACAAGAGCGATGGAAGAGTCGGGATCTGAACAATCAGCGGCCCCAATTGATGAGTATTTTGAATCGGGCCAGCTTTAAAAAGGGCAGAGTAAATCACGATTCACTGAACAGTTATCATCCAGAAAATATTGAGCTCTTTTTTGAGGGTCGACTCCTTTAGTCGTTTACCACAAAAACCCGTACAGTATCGATTATGTCTCCAGCGCGAAGCTGATCGAGCGTTTTCCACCCTCCAATCAGCTGCCCGAAAACCGTATAGTTTTGATCCATGTGAGGCGAGTCGGACAAAATTATATGAAATTGACTTCCATTTGACCTCCTCTCTGGGTTTGCGTCATCCGCCACCCGTGCCATGCCGAGCGCTCCTCGTTGGTGGCTGTGTCTATTAAACTCGGGAGGTATGGACCATCCAGGCCCCGATTTTGATACAGAGGGACGGCCTCCCTGAATGAGGTATTTCGGATAAAAACCGGTGAATGACAAACCGCGGTAGAAACCTTTGTCGGCTAGATACTTAAAATTAGCAACGTGCCACGGTGCGCTCTCGGGAAAAAGCCGGAAAACAAGCTCGCCCTTATTCGTCTGAATAATCGCACTTCGAAGCTTCCTAATTTCCAAGGGGGGAGGGAGCTTAAACGGGGGCTCGGCAGCAGCAGCGTAACGAGTTACAATTATAAGGGCGAGTAAAATAAAAAGAGATGTTTTTATTCGAAGGGATCGAGCCCAGTAATGCCAGCTTTTACCGATGCATAGCGGGGTCGATTCTAATATGAGCTCAGTCTCAGAAAATGGTCTCGTTAGATATGTAAAGAGCATCGCGTCTCTCTTAAATATGGCATCGTCATGATGCCTCGTTTTTAACGAGGTAATCCACCCTAGTTTACTGTGATATCAGATGAACGACTATCGGTTTCATAGGCGAATAAAAGCTGGCCTAAATGGTCATCAATATATCGCCACGAACTCTCTTCGAGACTCGCCGCTCGCCAAATGTATCCAGTGCCAGCATCATAAGCACTTTTTTTCTGTTTTAAAGCTGGTACTAATCAACCTGTATTATAGCTTATTTAATAAACTTCGGCTTCCTAAACCTTTTTCGCTCGAAAAGCGGTTGCGATTCTTAAATTTTGGCCAAGAGGGGAGCTATCAATCCTTAAGACGTTTCTTTTTTATTATCTTTGTCGCCCTTTGTTCAGCAAGAATTTACCCTGCATTTGGAGATTCTTTGAACGATCGTCTCAATACTCCGATTGATGTGATTGTTCTGGTTGATTCCTCGGCGAGTATGAGATTAAGCGATCCAGAGCATGTAAGACAGAAAGCAGTCAGTGGCTTTGTTAATTCGCTAGGTACTCATGACCGGATTGCGCTTGCAGAGTTTTCTGACTCAGCTCGGTTACTCGTACCATTTAAGTCACCTGGCTCATCACAATCGCTCTCTTCTCAGATCGCAAATCTCGGAGATTCTGGTGAGTTCACCGATATACTCGCAGCGGTTGATTTGGGAGGTAAAGTCCTAAAGGATAGCGGGAGGGCAGGTGTTCGGAAGGTAGTAGTTCTGCTCTCCGATGGAAAAATGGATCCCTCGCCGCAACAGTACTCATCTGCTGAGGCGATTGACAAACTATTAACGAAGGTAGTTCCGGAGCTTAAGGCGGCAGGAATTGTTATTCACTCGATAGCGCTGAGCGATGAGGCGGATAGAGCTCTTATGTCCGAAATTGCTGCTCGGACAGATGGAGTCGGTTGGTTCGCGCAAGATCCATCCGAAATTCCGGATATATTGCGAGATCTCCTTCTTGTAGCGAAGCGGCCAACCGATGGCGAGCTTTTCACTAAAACAATTCCCATAGAGGATGATGAGGAAGCAACGATATTTGTCCGAAAAATTCCAGGAGCTCAGGTATCGATACGCTCTCCTTCCGGTATTAGCTTCAAGAAAGGAATGGCTCTTGAGGAGGGTGAGCAATGGTTTGAAAACGATGAATTTGTACTTTTAACCCTCAAAAAACCGGAGCTTGGTGAGTGGATTGTTGAGGGATTACGAGATCCCGATGAGTTCGTTGAGATTTTACGGGACTTGAAGGCGACAGTCCGTTGGCCCTCTGCGCTTTTTGTGGGAAGTCGTGCGATAGTCGAAGCGATTTTGCTTGAGGGGGCTCGGCCTATTGCAATTCCCGCACTCTCTCGGGCGATGAGAGCAACGGTCCAGATTGTTTCGACCGATCGAATAGCAGAGCCAATAATAAACGGAGATATGTTCGATGATGGAACCGAGGGTGATGGGATAGCTGAGGATGGTGTATTTACCCGTGAGGCTATCGTTGAAAGTGAGGGGGCATTTAAAGTCAGGATAACTCTGCGCGGGCCAACGTTTGAGGAAAGTGTCGAGCAGCCATTCCGCGTAAGTAAAGTCCTCATGCGTTCCACGGTCGAACTTACAAATAAATCTTTTGCAAAATTGGTAAAAGGCTATAAAAAAGCAGATGAGGAGCATGGCGGTTCAGCGCAAGGAAGCCACGGTGCTGGAGGGCACGGCGATAACGAAGCAAGCCCTTCGAGCACTGAGGGGCCGAATGAGCACTCAACGCCAGCACATGATTTAAGCTCGCCTTCATTAGGAGAGTCAGTTCCGACGGAAAAGGAGGTGCCCGAACATAAAAACCCTCTCATTCGTATTGAGCTTGAACCAGAGGTCTTCTTGTTTAGAAGACACGATGTTTCGGTCGTTGTACTCGATGCAGAGGGAAGAGAGTTTCCGGTGAAATTATATCCCTCTCGGGAGAGCGATTCTGTCCTTCTAGGAGATCTTACCGAACTTCCTCAACCGGGAGATTATCAGGCTCAGGCTCGATTGAAGGTGAAGCCAAAGTGGGGTGCGGAGCAGCAATATCTTGGACCTTGGTTGCCGTTTGAGTATGCAGGAAAGAGAGAGATTCACGAGGATGTTGAAGAAACAAAAGATGAAAAACAAGAAATAGAAAAAATAGAAGAATCGACTAGCTATGTAGCTCCAATCGGCTCGGTGCTAATTGCAAATATTCTGATTGGAGGTGGTTTTTTATTGATCTTAAAGCGTCAATCTAAAGGTGGTCAGGGAGGTGGAGCTTATTCTCTTCCGTCTGGATTAGAGGCGATGATTAGTAAGCTCGAGAGAATAGCCGATGAGTCGGATATCTCTCCTGATGATCCCCGTCTCAAAATCCACTCTGATTTAAGTGAAGAAGGAACAGAGAATGTTGAACTCGAGAGTCCTTCGTCCTCGGAGGAGGTTACCTCATGATATTTTTTTTGGTATTTCTCACCAGTTTATTGAGTTCCGGAGCTATCGGCTATCTTACCTTTTTTCTGATGAAAGGTGGCAATCAATCGGGGGAAAGTGAAAAAGAGATCGAAGAGGCATTTCGTTCGCTCCAGGACCTTCTTGCTCGGTTAGAGGCAGCTAAGCCAAGAGTTGTGGCAATAAACCAAGTCTTACCGCTTGTAAAAGAGCTAGAAACTCTCGAGGATGAATTAAAGAATAAAAACGTTAAAGTTTCGATAGCTTTGTCAGAGCTGGAGGCGGTTGAATTTCGACTACAGGAGCTTGAGGAAATTCGGCGTGAAGTTGAGGTAAGCGCAGCTGAGATAAAGGATGAGCTACGGGCATTACAAGAGAGAGAGGCAGAATTACGTTCTCGTCGCGAAGAGCTTGAGTCGATGTTACAGGCATCTGTCGAAAAAATGTCGACTATCGCGTCGGAGCTCAGTATGTCTGCTGAGATGCAGATGCAAATAGAGCGGATGCAAGGAGAGTTGGTTTCAACTCAAGATCAGTGTGATAAACTTCTCGTTCAAATTCAGCAAGGGAACGAGCAGTGCATAGCGATGAAGCAACGGTACAATGCTCTAGATATTGAGTACGCTCTTCTTTACGAACGGTTTGCTCGATTAGAATCAGCCCGTTAGTGTTTACTAAAACCATCCTACGATAGAGCGATACATGAGTGGAGTAGCTACAGAGATGATTAGCTTTTTTGGTCGGGAAAGGGTCACTCCTCTTGATGCGGTGCCAGAACGAGGAGCAGTACACATTATTGGAGTCGCGGGCATTGCCATGGCGCAACTTGCTGTAGAGCTTGTCCGTCGGGGCTACACGGTATCGGGAAGTGATCAGAGTTTTTATGAACCGAGTGGGTCTCTCCTGAGAGGCTCATCAGTAAGGCTTTTTGAGGGATATTCTCCTGAAAATATTCCCGATAAATGCGATTTGGTTGTTATTGGCAACTCTGCGAGCGCCTCTAATAAAGAGGTCCAGGAGATCGAGCGTCGCTCGTTACCTTTTTCCCTATTTCCTCAGCTTTTATTTGAAACAGTTATCAACGAAAGAAGGTCTCTTGTCGTATCGGGTACTCACGGTAAATCGACTTCGACTGCTTTGTCGGCCTTTTTATTAAATGAGTCGGGGATGGACCCGAGTTTTTTTATTGGCGGTCGAGTAGATCAACTCACTTCGAGCCTTAAAAGGGGAGAAGGGAGATTTTCTGTAGTCGAGGGAGATGAGTACGACAGTGCATTTTTTGCAAAACTCCCAAAGTTTCACTTTTATAGACCGAATGTTTTGCTTATAACCTCGATAGAGTTTGATCACGCGGATATTTATCCGGATGAAAGAGCAATAGAGCGGGAGTTCGAGAATTTAATTGAATCGATGGGCTCAGAGGGTATCGTCGTTGCCTGTTCATCGGGCGGAGATATTGTCAGAGGCATCGTCGAGCGTTATCGCACCGTCGGATCTCCTCGGATTGTAACGTACGGTTTTGATGAGCGGGACGATTATCGAATAGGTAGGCTCCCGGAACAGGGTGGTGGTGGTCAAAAAATTACCGTCTCACATCAATCGGCACAATATTCCTTCTCTCTTCGGTTGGGTGGGCTTTATAACGCTCTTAATGCTGCAGGAGTTCTTGCCCTGCTCTCGGAGGCAGGAGTGTCTGTTGATTCTCTTCTCCCTCATTTTGCCGATTTTCGAGGTGTTGCTCGTCGCCAAGAAATAGTTGTAGATACTCCTGACATCCGTGTTATTGAGGATTTTGCTCATCATCCAACGGCTGTCAGATTAACTCTGGAGGGGCTCAGGGAAGAATATCCAAATAAGAGGATTGTTGCTCTTTTTGAGCCCCGTTCGAATACGAGCCGACGAGCTATTTTTCAGGAGCGTTACGCTGAGGCGTTTGATGCAGCTGACGTTGTGATCGTGTGTGAAGTCACCAAGCGTGCGATTGATGATGGAGTAGCGCTTCTCGATACAGATAAATTGGTGTCGGATATAAATCTTCGTGGAAAAAAGGGTCTCGTTGCGGCGAGTCCAGCAGAAGTATTTGAGCGATTTCTTCAGGAGCACCAATCGAGTGATATCGTAGCGGTCATGTCAAATGGTGGATTTGGAGACATTATCGCTCGATTCAGAGAGAATTTTGGAGGCGCCTTCAAAGAACGGTGAAGTAGCGCAAAGAAAGGGTGCACTGCTATCGAGAATTGGAGTCCAAAGATAGGTGTAGTGTCTATGTTTGAAAAAGCCACGCGACTTAACCCTGAATCTGGAACTCGAGAACCAGTCGAATCTTTTGAGGGGAGTTGTCCACTTGCTTATCAAATAGGCTTACCGGGGCTTCAGTCGATTGAGGTAAGGGGGGACCCTGAACATGATGGGGCTTTCCAACTTATTCTCTGGAAAACAGAAGATGAAGTTCTCAGAGTTCGGCAGCTAAGCTCTCGTGAGATTCGACATCTTGAGCATGGCTATGAGCACTTAAACACATTCTTCGGTGGACTTCGGGGGGCTCTAAGCCTCTCGGAGCGGGTTTTGGGTAAGGGATGGATAGATGTGACCGATGTTGCGGATCTTTTTCGGCAGGTTATTAATCGCTACGATCTGAATCGTGAAGGCTCGGGTACAAGGGATGAGACTCTTGAAGATCCATCAATCATGATCCTTCGATATATCGTTGATGGTCTCGAGGATGGGGGAGAAATGTTGATCGTAGGAAAAGCTATGGTCACTTCGCTGAACGAATCTCTTCCCCCTGCTCAGTTTCGAAGAGATTAATAGCGATTGCTAATCAGAATTAAATTGCAGCTACAGCATATCAGCCGGATCGACATCCCAGGTTAATTTCACCCCTCTTGGTTTAATCTGAATAGCTCTCAGCATTACAAGAGCTTTATTTAAATCAGCCCTATTTTTCGCCTTAAATAGACAGTGGAAACGCCACTTTCCCCTAACTCTCTCAAAGGGGGCTGGTGATGGACCTAGAGTCTTTATCGCCAGTTGACCATTCTTTAATGAATTTCGCATAAGATCGGAGATCTGACCGATGGTATGACTCGCTGCCTCTTTATCCTGGCTCGATACGACGATCCGAATCAGCGAGGAGAAGGGGGGATAGAGAAGATCTCTTCGGCTTTGGAGCTCGAGCGATGCGAATGCAAAAAAGTTCCGCTGAGCGGTGCAGGTGATACTCGGGTGTTTTGGTTGGCGCGTCTGAATAATCACACTGCCCGGATTTTCTCCTCTTCCAGCTCGACCGGCGACCTGAGTGAGGAGTTGAAAGACTCTTTCTGAGGAGCGAAAATCGGGAAGGTGTAATCCGACATCACCATCTATAACTCCTACCAAAGTAACCATAGGTAGGTCGTGACCCTTTGCAATCATTTGCGTTCCGACCAAAACATCAGTCTCTCCTGAGCGAACACTATCAAGGGTTGCGCGATGAGATGCTTCTGAATCAACAGTATCCCGATCCATTCGTCCAATACGGGCATCAGGAAGCAGTGATGCAAGCTCGTCATAAATACGCTCAGTTCCGCTCCCGAATTCCTTTAGAGTTGAAAATACTGGTGGAGAAATAGTTAGACAGTGGGCGCAGCTATCTGGTTGTTGAATCTTAAAACCACACAGATGGCACAATAGAGATTGTCTTGATTTATGATGGGTAAGAGTAACTGAGCAGTGGGGACACTTTACGGCATGACCACATTTTTCACACTGAAGGTAGGAGCTAAACCCTCGCCTATTGAACAATATAAAAGCCTGTTCGCCGCGCGATATACAGTCTTGAAGCGCGGAGAGAAGCGTTAGAGAAATAGTTGGCGATGCCTTTTCGAGGGGAGAGAGCTGATTCATATCGATCACCGTTATCGGTGAAATTCCATGATCGCTGTGACGTTGAGGAAGTGTAAGTTTTTGATACTTCTTCCGGTGAACATTCCATACGGTTTCAAGGGAAGGGGTTGCTGAGCCTAGCACGATTGGGCAAGAGTTTAGGTGAGCTCGAACAACCGCAAGATCGCGGGCATGATATCGCAGCCCATCATTTTGCTTGAATGAGGCATCGTGCTCTTCATCAACTATAATAAGCCCAAGATCTTTTATTGGTGCAAATACCGCGGAACGAGCCCCGAGGGCAACTCGAGTGGTTCCAGAGGAGAGCATCATCCATTGTTGCCACCGTTCGCGATCAGAAAGACCACTATGTAACGTCCCGATATCACATCGAATTCTGGCGCGAAATCGATCTACTAATTGGGGAGTAAGAGCAATTTCTGGTACAATTATAAGTGATGATTTTCCAGCGGCGAGATTATGTAAAATCGCCTCTATGTAGACCTCTGTCTTTCCGCTTCCCGTAACGCCATAGAGAAGAAATGGCGAAAAGCTGCCAGCCGAGATTGCTCCTGTTATATCCTCTAAAGATTGAAGTTGTGCGGGGTTTAAAGACACCTCCTTTTTCGCCCATTCAGGCGCAGGTGGCGCTGTGAGCGAGAAGGGCTCACTTTGCGAATCAATGGATATAACCCCTTTTTTCGCGAGATTATTTATTGTCTGCGTAATAGATCTTCCCGGAAATTTCTCCTTTATCGCAGTTATGGATCCGGTGTTACCGTTAGATGATAGAAAGGCAATTATTTCTTTGGCAAGGGAACCAGAGATATTACTTTCACAGCCTTGATTCAAAATTATCGAGCGCGTTTTTCGGGGAGGCACAAATGCGGGAATAGCTGTTTCAATAACATTCGATAATGGGGTGCCGTAGTAATCTGCGCACCATTGAAATAGGCGAAGTCCCTCAGGATGAAATACAGCTTCATCAACAAGATTTTCTTCAATCGATTTAATCGTTCCGCTGAAAGAATCTGGTTGAGACTCAGATACCGCAATCACCCAACCGTATCGGCTGCGGTGACCGAGAGGAACCCGAACTAGGGACCCAATCTTCACCTCTTTAGGTGCGCGATAGGTTAGGGTGTGCTCCAGCGGTGGAACTGCAACGCTGGCAAATAGCCAATCGGTCATGGGGGCTGAATTAGAGGGTTTAGTCAATAATTGTACGTAACATTGTTTGCGGAGCGTTTGGCTGACCAAAAAGACTTCGCAATAGTTGTTGCATAACCGAGCATAGTTTGGTCGACAGCTGTCATCAAAGTAAAGGGCTCAACAATGACATGATTGTTTGACGAACAGGGGTTCAACAGCCGTTTGTGGTTTGAGCCATTTTATAGCTCGAACTTTTGCAGGGAGCTACTCGGTATGAGGAGGTAGGTTGAGATGAAATTGTTCCAGTTCCGAGAACAGCGTCAACCAGTGGCGGGATTAGACTTAGGATCCGATTCTGTTCGGATCGTTCAGCTTCAACGAGAGGCCGGGGCTACTCGTGTGCAAAGATCTATTTCGCTGCCGTGGCCTGAAGGGGTATTACCCTCGGATGGAAGACATAATCCGACCCGTTTGGGTGAAATACTCCGCGAAATGCTCGCTAATCAAGATGTAAATCTCGGAAGTGTTGTATGTGCCTTACCGATTTCAGCCATTTTTTTGAAGCGCCTAAAGAGCCCAAATCTTCCTTGGAATGAGTTGAAATCGTATGTTGAGCTCGAGGCAATCAGTATCGTTCCGCCGAGCGGGGGAGCCGTTTGTATCGATTTTCAGATATTGAGGAAATTGCCTGATGGAAATCTCGAGATTCTTCTTGTCGCGGCAAAGCAGGAGGCGCTGGATGCGCTAACACAAACTATGGTGGCATCTGGTCTTGATGTCCCGATTATCGATGTCGATGTTTTTGCTGCCCATAATGCGTTCGAAGCTTTCTCGCAAAGTTCATTAGACCGATCAACGGCGATTATTCATCTTGGATTGCGCTCGTCAAACATATCGCTCCGTTCATCAGGTCAACTTATGTTCGCTGGTGATCTTGAGTCTAGTGTCGAATCGGTGTGTGAGCTGCTCGCGGATGCGCTGAGAATGAACCAGTCAGAGAGCAGGCGCGTTCTGTTTTCTGAATCAAATGATGGAAGCCAATTCCAGCCTGCACTGACGGAGGTTCTCCGATCTGTTTCCGATGATATAGCCCGACGTCTAAATTTGATTTGGCAAATTGCTGATTTATCAGAGCCAATCAATTCAATAGTTATCTGCGGTGAGGGTGCACATATTCCAACCTTAAGACGATTTTTGGAGGATTTAACAAATAGGACGGTTCTCCCATTCGACCCATTAACTGCTCTTTCGGCAGATGGTGAGGACGCTTTCACCACGCCCAGTTCTTTCACGATTGCCATTGGGCTAGCTCTCCGCTCTCCTGGTGATCGGGTGGTATCGCTTGGGGGTATGGATGATAACGATTAATTTTTCGAACGACAGATCTACGGATAAAAATGCTCAAAGAAAAGCTGTCTTCATAGGCTCCATAATTCTCGCTATATCGGTAGTCTTTGCTTTCCGGTTGTACATTACTTTAAAAAACAAGGCAGAAGTTGCGGAGCGCTCAATTTCCGTATTGAGTGATTCGGTTCGATCTCTTCGCGAGACCCTCGGCGATGCTGTCGAGCTGGAGGCTTTGAAAGAAAAGTTACAAAAACAGCTTCTCATGGTTGCCCAACTAAAGAGCGGTAAAAGGGGGCCAGTTCGTATACTCGATGATCTGAGCAATGCGCTTCCAGACAGGGCATGGATTAGTGAGATAACTCAGAAGGGAACAAGGATAAAAATAGCAGGTAGAGCGCTCGATAATCAGACTATCTCCGAATTCATGCTTCGACTCGATGCATCTAATTGGTTGCAATCGGTCGATTTGGATGAGTCAAGACAGGAGATAATTGAGGGAGTTAAGGTGCAGGCTTTTACACTTGAAGCAGAAGTTGTTTTTGTAGGAAAGCGTTTTGGTTCGTCGGATTCAGGTGAGTAAGGGGTATTTATTTTTTTCGGATTTATGGGGCTCAAAATAGGGGCGGTATTCGCTCGACAGGGACGAAATTTGGCCATATTCGGGATTTTTATCCTAACGGGTCTTCTTGTTCTCTGGTTCAATCTTTTGGGTCCGCTGAATGAGAGAAATTTATTTGCTTCTGCAAGATTAGAGAGTCTTTCAGACGAACTAGAGCGTCTAAAAGGGGCTCAAGAGGACATCCGGCAGCTACGGTCACAGTCAGACCAGCTTCGGATAAAAATGGAAAAAGCTCGGCGGGAATTACCCGATCGACGAGAAATTCCGGCTCTTCTTTCAGCGATATCTGAACGAGCGAAAGATGCAGGGCTGGAAGTTCGATTATTCCAGACCAAAGAAGAGGTGTTAGGTGAATTCTATGCCGAGGTTCCGGTACAAATTGTAGTTCAGGGTACTTTTCACCAGGTGGTCAGATTTTTCGATGAAGTTACAAGATTTGACCGAATCGTAACGGTATCTGAGCTCAGTATGAAGGCTGCCGAAAACGGAGGCAGTAGGCATGGAGATTTTGGAAAGTCGGACAAAAAAATGGGAGTCAGTTCGGCTAAAAAGCTGGACCAGGAGACGGTAACTGGTTGCACTCTAACTACGTTTCGCCAACTAAATGAGGGCGAAAGTAATGAATCTGGAACGAATAGTTCCGTCAGGAGTGGAAAACGGGCTAACGGTGGGATGTAATCGGATCTTGACAAGGAGAGGGACGATCCGTACAACTGTCAGCTGATATTGGGTATTATTCTGGGATTGTTAGGTGAGCGGATTAGCTGAGCATCCGGTTAGAGGAGTTTTACGACACCAAAAGGAAGGTGGTGTCTAGAGAGGTCGGTAACTGATATTTTTTGTTGGTATGCTTAAGCTGCTGTTGCCATTTTGGTTCAATCAGCGGTTTAAGTTTAGGACGTTTTTGTCATTTTAGTGCTTACTGGGAGATTGAGCATGATAGCATCCAGGTCAGCCAAGCAGGCCACAGCAAGATGGTTGGTTAGCAAAGGGCTGCAGGCGACATCGGTAGTCGGCGCATCCGCGCTCATATTCGGGGGGTGTGCTCCAGCGGGAGATCAAGTTAAGCGAACATCTCCGGATGCTACAGTGGCGATTGCACCAGAGAAGGTCGATACTTCGGTTCAGGAAATGGATGTCGCATCGGTTGTCGCCTCTCCGGTTGAGATGGCCCAATCGCCGAAGGAAGCAGAGGCGATCGTAGGAAAACCCATTTTGACTGCTCTCGATCTTAAAGAAGCAAGTCCCGACGGCAGCGAAGTTCGAGCAGTGCTATCCGAATCGACCCGCTACGAACTGCTTAGAACGGCTCCATCAGAATTTGTTCTCAAACTACCTGGTGCTGATGTAGGTGAACAGATAGCAGCAAGCCTTATAGCGAAAGAAGGGGCTGGCTCGATCAAGTCGGTTCGATCGGTTTCTGGTGACGAAGGGGTTGAGTTAAGAATTTTTGTAAATCCGCAAGCAAACCTAGTTGCGCTACGGGATGGATCAAACTTAACGGTTCGAGACATCGGGTTAGTTCCTGATGAAAGTGCGCTAGCTCAGGCAAAAGAAGAAGCTGGAACGGCATCAAAAACAGAAGCAGCCGCAAAGAGCAATCCAAAAGAGGAAGAAGGGGTAGCAGCTGATGTGACGGCAGCTACAGGTGAGGGAGACAACATCGACGAATCAATAGCGAAATTCCTCGATGAAGGGCCGCAATACTCCGGAAGGCTCATATCTCTAGATCTTCAAGATACCGATATAGATAACGCGCTTCGCATTATTGCTGAGGTCTCAAACCTCAACATAATCGCCTCTGAGGAGGTTTCCGGGAAGGTAACTCTTCGTCTAAATGATGTCCCTTGGGACCAAGCTCTTGATGTTATCCTTAAGACAAACGGGTTGGACAAAGTTCAGGAAGGCTCGGTCGTTAGGATCGCTCCGTTTGAAAAATTAAGACTGGAGCGGGAAGGACTTCGTCAGGCACAACAGGCAGCTGAAGAGCTTGAACCGCTAAGCGTTAAATACTTCAGAGTCTCTTATGCGAAAGCAGCTGAGCTGAAGCCTTTACTCGACAAAGTTGTTAGCGAGCGAGGCCAAGTTGTTTTTGACGAACGTAGCAACCAGGTCATAATTCGCGACATTCAGCGAGGTCTTCGCAATTCCGCGCAGATGATAAAGAAGCTCGATCTGAGAACTCCACAGGTGCTGCTTGAGACTCAAATTGTTGAAGCGCGTCGGAACTTCCTGAGAGATCTGGGTAGTCAAACTGGCTTTCGATATGTGCAGGCTCCTGAAATTGGAAACGGAACAGGATATGTATTCCCCAATTCCGTTGATATCGGAGGGGTCGTTAGTAATGGCATAGCGTCCGGAGCTAATCCCATATCATTCTTGTTCGGAAGCGCCGATGGTTCGCGAACTTTGACTGAAGTATTGACTGCTGAGGAGCAAGAGGGCCGAGTCAAAGTGGTGAGCAAGCCGGCGGTGGCAACGCTGAATAACAAGCCGGCGACCATCAAGAGCACTGTGGCTATTCGAATTCGTATCCCACAAGGTGGGAACGTAGTTTCGACGGGTCAGACAGGAAGTTTGACCGGTGGGGCTACAGCAGCGACCGAAAAGGTTGAGACGGGGATTATTCTTGAGGTCACTCCGCAAGCTTCTCCCGACTATTATGTGTTCCTAGATATAAAAGCAAAATCAAGTACCCTTGGTCCACCATACGTTGATAGCATTCCGTCGGAGATTGAGCGAGCAACAAACTCTTCCGTTCTGGTCTCGAGTGGGCAGACCTTTGCGATGGGTGGCGTCTATAAGCTGAGTGAAACGGGAAGCAATAATGGTTTGCCTTGGTTTAAGGACATTCCGGTTCTTGGTACCTTCTTTAGATCAACGCGTATAGATGATTTTGAAGAAGAGATTCTCTTTTTCATCACACCGCGGATAGTTGAGGGTAGTTTTGACGACGACTCAATGAAGGCATCGCTTTAGAGAGCCAAGATTGGATAGGGAGCGATCTGAGCTTACATTATATCCAGGAGAACTTACGAGATGGGATCTAAACTAAGAACATTATCTGCGCTGATGCTAGTGCTTGGAATAAATGGATGTGGAGGGGGCGGAGCAAATAACGATGCGGGTATGTCGTTCACCCTCAACGGATTTAATGCTGTTCAGAACAATGCGTGCTCTCTAACCACATTTGTATCTTCCGTTGTGATGCCGATAAGTGGTGGAAGTGCTGCTGAGCAATCGGGAGCTGCCGGAGCTTTCTCTTGCTTTAATGTTCAAAATAATCTTGTGACTCAATCGGTAAGGGTTGATAGAGCGATGATTCGCTATTTTGTCGCAGGAGCTTCTTTCCAGCCTCCATCAACGGTTACTGCAGCGGGAGTCGTTCTTGGCGCAGCCAACGGAGCAACATCGCTTCCAAACGGAAATGGATCGCAGCCAGGTACAAAGCCTGGCGGTACTTTGCCTTCAGGCGGAACGGGAGGAGCCGGTGGAACTGGTAGCAGTTCGAGTGCCCCACGTGCTACGGCGGGTTTTGCAGTTGTACCCGCAGCTGTCGGAGAGTGGATATCATCTAACCGAAGCAAGTTGCCTCAGCCGCCCTTTGAGATGATTGCATCCGTAACCGTTTCTGGAATTACCAGTGCCGGAAATCGGATAGAGACTAACGAGCTTCCGCTGAACATCATAGTAACAGAAGACAATGTATTTTAAAGTGGAACGGTTGCGGCTTGCTTGCGCGTTGGACGAGCCGCAGATTTTATTGAACGACCGTTCGGAAAACATTTAAAGGTCACGATATGAAGACTCTTAGGCTATCGGTGGTTTTTGCGGCGTCGCTTGTTGGTGTTGGATTTATCGGTTGTGGTGGCGGTAATACAGACGGTGGCACTGAGTCATTTGATGACCAGGTTTTTGTTGGTGATGATAATACGGTTGGTAGAGTTGAACTAACGCTTAGCTCACCAACTATCTCAGTCGGTCGAACTACTACCTTTAACGCCTCTGCGTTTGATTCGACAGGAGCACCGATTAGAGGTCTTCGAATGGTTTGTGAATCTGAGGGTGGAGTACGTATTTTAGAGCCAGTTGTTGCTGGTACCACACCTCGGTCCTTCCAGATGACAAACGCCAACGGCGTTGTTGGGGGAGTTATAGGATGCCAGGACGCGGGTACTTATCAATTTGGCTGTCGGATGGCCGTCGGCGGTAATCGTAGAAAGTTTGTTGAAGTTCAGTGTACGGGAGAGCGGCCAAATGGATTCGACGGTTTCCCCGGTTCAGCTGGTGGAAATCTTGGTGGGGGTTCAACTGATCCGAATTCGCAGAATGCAAATATCAGGATAACTGGAATTAAATTTACTCCGCTGAACAGTGGAGGAACTTCCACCAATTCCGATCAGATCGATGTTGTTCGAGGCTCTTGTATCACATGTTCTGATTCGAGTCAGCAGATTGAGCCGTTCTCTGATGACTATGTAACATTAACTGTAAAGTCTTCCTCAACCACGCGTGTGGCGTTGACGGGTATACGATATGAGGTAGCAGGGATAGGGAAGAGCGAAATACTTCCCGTTACTGCAGAGCTTAGTGCGAATTCTAATGGTGGCAGTTCGGAGACGACGCTATCGGTTCTGGTTTTTAGAGCGGCGGTACCTTTCAAGGAATTTATTATCGGTTCTGGTCGAGAGATCTCCGATGAAACCGGCTTCAAGGGGGTAACGTTCACCGTATTCGGGGAGACTGCTTTAGGTAAGCAGGTTTCTGCCTCTGGGTCGACTACCCTCGCATTCCAAGACTACAATTACTGTCCGAGTGGGACTGTCTCGAACGAGGCGCTCTGCCCGCAAGGATAGTTTATCGATTATAAGCTCGTAAGAGGGGGTTGGTCATCCGTGGAATTAATACACGGGCCAACCCCCTCTTAGTTTTATAGGCCGCGTCTTAAATGGACCGAAACCTTGAATTAGAGGCCCTTGTCCTTGCGGACCCGGGTGATTCTGCTTTTGCTGAGCTTGCTGATATATATCGAAGGAACGGAGATTATGGAGGAGCGCTCGACCTCTGTTTCAATGGCTTAAGCGCTAATTCTGAGTGTTACCTCGGTCGGGTTGTCCTTGCTAGAGTTTTCTACGAGAGGCTTCAATTTCCCTTTGCGATTAGGGAATTAAAGGAGTTAGCCCTTCTGGACCCCAAAAACATCTTTGTTTCAAAGCTACTGAGCATGCTTGCTCCTTCTGAGGAGGGTTATTTCAGCTCCTCAGACTCCGTATCGCGCCCGATGGCTCAAGCAGAGTTTAGCTTTGAAGATTTGTCAGCTATTGATTTGTTTGAAAAAGACTCGTAGTGTCTGGTCGGTGACTAAATCGAGTCACCGAGTCACGATTCGTGGCACTACTGACCCTTATTTGACGTGGTTCAGCGATGGACATAAAAGATATAGAGCAAATTCTAAAAGTCCTCAAGCAATCAGATATTGTTGATTTTGAGCTAGAGCAGGGAGGAACTCGCATACGGCTATCAAGAGGTGCTCCGGTGCCTACAGCGGTTGTGGGCCAGAGCTTGTCGGCTATCGCTGTAGCAGCGGGAGGATACTCAGAGTCTACTTCTTTGGTAGCAGTGGCCGAGCCTGATTCATCTCAGGTTAAGGTGATTTCACCGATGGTTGGAACTTTCTATCGCAAGCCTTCCCCTGATGTTGAGCCGTTTGCTCGCGAGGGCGATAGAGTTACTAAGGGCCAAACGCTCTGCATCATCGAAGCTATGAAGTTGATGAATGAGATCGAGGCTCCGATTTCCGGCGTTCTTTCTAAGATTTTAATTGGAGACGCTCAGGTTGCTGAATTTGGAGAGGTCCTCATGCTGATAACTCCTGAAGGATAGACTTTCAGCAGTTTAATCTTTCGAAGATAGCGGAGGGTAGTTTTGCTTCGATTATGGGAGATGTTTAGTCGGTCGGCTTCTTAGAAAAATCTAAGAGCGCGCGGTAAAAGGCATCTCTTCATACGAGGCTCGGTTTTTGTAGAGGACAAACGACCTCTTATCTTTCGTGTACCTACGCTCAAATCAAAAAATTCGGTCTGGGATTAGAAGCCATGGGTGAAATTACCTTCAAAAAGGTGCTAATTGCGAATCGTGGTGAAATTGCGGTTCGGGTAATTCGTGCCTGTCACGAGTTGGGAATTAAGACGGTTGCTGTTCATTCAACAGCAGATGAGGATGCGCTTCATGTAAAGCTTGCTTCTGAGAGCATTTGCATAGGCCCAGCAGCAGCTAAAGATAGCTACCTAAATATCGCCTCCATCATGGCCGCGGCAGTTGCAACGGGAGCTGATGCAATTCATCCGGGATACGGCTTTCTCAGCGAAAATCCGGCTTTTGCTGAGATTTGTGAGAGTTGCGGAGTGACTTTTATCGGGCCATCGATTCGAAATATGCGAATCATGGGGGACAAGGCCAAGGCTCGAAGAGCTGCCGAGAAAGCGGGGGTTCCTACCATCCCGGGTGTAAGCAAAGGACTGACAGATTCTGCGGAAGGGCTTGAGTTAGCTAAAGAGGCGGGGTTTCCGGTTTTGCTGAAATCGTGTGCTGGAGGAGGCGGTCGGGGGATGAAGATCGTCACCGATCCCGCCCAGTTTGAGCAGCTCTTCGCGATGGCGGCTCGTGAGGTGGAGGCCGCATTTGGTGATCCATCGCTTCTCGTTGAAAAGTATCTCCCAAAAGTTCGTCATATCGAAGTTCAAATCGCGGGAGATTCTCAGGATAATGTAGTTCATCTCGGAATTCGGGATTGTTCAATTCAGCGGCGTTATCAGAAATTAATTGAAGAGAGCCCCTCGAAGGGGTTGCCGTTAGATCTCCAAGAGGCGATTCAAAATGCAGCCGTAGAGTTGGGACGATCTGTCGGCTATACGAACGTGGGTACTGTAGAATTCCTCGCTGATATCGAAGCAGGGGCTTTCTATTTCATCGAGATGAATACCCGTCTCCAGGTTGAACACCCGGTAACAGAAATGGTCACTGGTATTGACCTAGTCCAGGAGCAGATCAGATTAGCGGCGGGTCTTCCACTTTCGTTCACGCAGGAACAAATTAAACCAACTGGCCACGTTATTGAGGTGAGGGTGAATGCCGAAAATCCTCGGACTCAGGTGCCATCTCCGGGGCTCGTGACTAGTTATCACGCTCCAGGGGGAAGTGGAATTCGCGTTGAGTCGGCGCTATATTCAGGTTATCGGGTTCCCCCGAATTACGATTCGCTAATCTCCAAGATCATATCGCGTGGAAGGACGCGTGAGGAAGCTATCAAAAAGCTATTGGTTGCCCTTGATGAGTGTATAATTGAGGGAATACACACCAATATTGAAATGCATCGTCGTCTCCTTACTCATCCGGCCTTTTTAGCGGGAGAGTTTTCAACTAAATTCCTCGAATATACCGATATCTTTGCTGATGAGCAGGGGTGAGTCTGTTCGGTGCGATTGGGTTTAGTCCGAGGGCGGAGCGATAATCGAGAGCGGGTATTCGCATGCGAGAGGTAGTTTCCATAACTGGTGTTATTCGTTGGGCCACCCGTGTCGTACATACGCTTGTTCTTGTTTTTATTTTCTCGCTCTCATTTGCAAAGGCTGAGCTTCTTGTTACTGCCGATTCTCCGAATCACAATTTTGGGACGATTCGGGAGGGAGATTCGATTACGCACGTCTTCCGAGTCACAAATCGGAGTGACCAGACGCTTCGTATAAAAAATATAATACCGGGCTGTGGCTGTGTTCGGGTGAAGTATCCGAGGGAGCCAATACCCCCCGGAGTTGAGATTCCGATGGCGGTAACTTTTCTCAGCGAGGGATTTTCTGGGCCGGTGAGAACAGCTGTTCGAATTGATCTTGATAGTCCCAAAATTTCACATATAGATCTTTCACTTCAGGGGCATGTTAAGGCCGCGCTCGCCGTTAAGCCGGAACGGATCTTGTTCCCTGACATTATCCAGTCGCGCGGGTCCGATGTTCAAGAAGTGGCTGTGTCGGGCATTCGTTCAGCAGATTTCTCGGTTCGTCCTCTCAAGCAATCTGTAAGTATCAGCAATACCTCACGTTCGGGTGAGACCGTATCCTTTGGAGTGCAAATTTCGCCAGATGCGCCGGTTGGTGAGTTAAGAGAGCGCATCGTCGTTCGAGAGGCGAGCAAAGAAGGCCGGTCAGTTATTATACCTGTGTTTGCAATTATCAAGCCTGCCCTTGAACTCTCGCGCGCAACTATTACTTTTTTGAATAATACCGGTCAGGCAAAGCTGTCGGAGTCGGTTTTATTAAATTATTTTGGACAGGGCTCTATCGGAAATCCTCGGGCCGTTTTTCGGCGAGGTCATCGTGGGATATCCGTTCAAGTCAAAGAGGTTGATCCTGGAAGAACTTGGGAACTATCATTTTCGATTGATATGCAAAAAGTGGCTGGCAGCCTTGATGAGCTGGTTACTATACTGGGGGATGACGACGAAGGTCCGGCAGCATCATTAAGATTACTTCTCCCTGCAAAGTAAGCGGAGAGATGCTGACGATTGTGTGTGACTATCGGTTTAAGATGACGGCACTGTATCGAGACACCAATCGTTTCCGTGAAGAGAGCCGACAGCGGTCGTATGTAAATCTCTTGGTGAAAGAGTTTAAAAAACAACCGAACTCCTTAATTTCATTTCGTCTCTTCATGCCGATTCTCCGAATTTTATTCTTCGCACTCCTTGCTTTAGGAATACCAATTCCCGCTGAAGCGGAGGCTCGACTAATTTATGGAGTTCCGTTCGGACTCACCTCGCTGGAGCAGGTTTCAGATGGCATTTATCAGGTCGAGGTAATGGGGCGAACCGAGATAGTGCCGGCAGCAAAGATAGATCAGCTAGTCTTTGATGCGTATTTCGACTCACCTCTTGCGAAAACAGCCGCGCCTCTGCCAGGCCTCTCAGGGGGTCTTTTAAAAGATGTCGTGCTCGAAGCTGCGCGCCGAGGGGAGGTAAAAAACAGCTTAATTGCGCTAAAAAAACTTGTGCTACAGATCGATGTTAAGTCGAGTGAGACTGTAGCGCTTTTACATGAACTGACTGGAATACCCGGTAGAGAAGTAGTTCATCAATTCCTTCAGGAGAGGGACGCCCTCATTCTTCAGCCCGCGGCGCTGGCTCCGTTGCTTATCAAGCTTCTTTCTGACGATGCTCAATTTCTTCGGATTTCGGCGAGGGATCTGATGGAGAGAGTTCTCGGTGCGATGAGGCGGCGATTTGTATCTGAAGAGTTGGCTGAGATGCTGCGAGAGCCGGCCAAGGCCGATGATAGGAGCCAATTAAGCGATTTTTACGCGAAAGTTTATGGTTTTACCGATGACGGTAGACTCGATCTTGAATTGCTAAGGGAGGAAATTTCCTTTATCTGGAATGGAGTCCGAAGCAACAATTTGACATCTTTAGCAGTCGTTCCACTTTTAATTGAACAGGCACAGGGGGTGCTCTTACCGGAAGACGCCGGTTTAACGCAGTCGTTTCTTTTAAAATTGGCTCGTGAGTTGGAGCTACTTGGTAAGTTTGATGAGTCTGTTGGATTGCTCGTCAGCATCCCGTTCGATCGAAGAACTCCTATCCTTCACCAAGCTCTAGCAACATCCATAGAAGCTCTGGTTCCAAGCGAAAATTCAGTGCTGATCGACAGCGCTTCACGAGCGGCACTCTTCAATTATGGTCTCGTCGATGAACGTTTAAAGGTAGCACTCGAAACCGCCTCAACTAAGTTTATCGCCTTTCTTCTCCAGCGGGGGGATCTTGAAGTTGCGCAGGAGATAATTCGGGATGTTTCCAGCATGATTGGAGGTTGGACGCCGCAGCTTGTCGGGCAGGCTCTTGATGTCGTTTCGCTTTTGTCGCGAGCTGGCTCAGCTGAGGCGGCTCGTCAGGTTTTGAGCTCTATTCAAGGTCGAGTAGGTGTTGTTAATTACCCACGTTATCTCTGGCTCCGAATTCTTCTTGGAGCATCGGCAAAGCATCTCTTGCTTTTGGCTGTGTACCTGCTCTTTGTAGCGATGATCTATATTTATGTTCGGTGGCTCAATATTAGCCGTGTTGAGGCAATTGATTCGGCCTTTAAGGAGGAGACGAAAGGCTCAGAACGTCCAGCATTCGTTCAATATTGGCACCATAGCTCGCCTTTACTCGCCGAATATGTACGTAATCTTCAGATTCTTAAACTACGTCCGGGGGCATCGCCAGCCGAGATTAAGCATAATTATAGGGAAGGGGTTCGAGAGTTTCGCTCTCTACTCGATAAGGGCCGAGATCTTAAAGCTACTGAAGAGCTCATGAAGATCCAGGCGGCCTACAAGAGGGTTCAGGAGATTGAGAGTAGTCCGCTTTTTGCTGGATTGCTCCGCACGGTCGGTAATTCGCCAGAAGCTTTAGCTGGAAAAAGAGGCATTCCTCGCGTTGATGAGTAGCGTTGATGAGTAGCGTTGATGAGTAGCGTTGATGAGTAGCGTTGATGAGTAAGCGCCAAGCCTATCCCTCTGATAACGCCATCAAGCCTCCTCTCTGATGAGTGCTTATGCTCTTGAAATTAAGACTTACATTAATGTCGCGCGCTCTCGTTATAGAGGTGACTGAGCAGCTTGTTCGTCGATTGAGGTAAGACTGTCTCGTTGCGCTGTAATCTGTGCGTCTATCACGAACGCGCAAAGATCCCCGCAAAGGTCTACGAGAGGCAGCCCGACCCTCTAAAGGAATCCTCTTTCCTTGCCAACCGGTCTTTTCACCCGATTCTCTCTCAAAGGAAAAAAGCTCGTTCATCTGGAGCCGCTCTTCATCGGTGAGTGCGGCGAGGGGCGATTCTTTAAACTGAGCGATTAGTCTTACTTTATGATTCGCGTGCTTCGCGGCATTTTCTGAAAGGTAGTGAAGCAGGGTGCGAGCCATAATAGGGTCGGTTTGCACATACTCATTGATAGCGAATAATGCGTGGAGATGATAGCCAGCATCAATCCGCGATTTCAACGAAGCAATAAGGGGTAGGGAGAGTGTTAGTGTATTCATGGCGATTGTCTTAGCAAGCGATGTGCCAAACAACCGATTCAATAATTCGTCTAGCTAAATAGTTGAAATTAGCCAATATTTCATACGGGACTCATATTTCTTAGCAACAGCCCTCGCCTGACACAAGAAGATGACCTGCGTCTCTGTATCATAATCGATCAGCAGTGTTGTTGTTTACTACAACGATTGCCTCGTTACCCTTGAAACTGTCCTTCGCTGTTGCTGTTCGAACCGTTCAGTGTATACTTTCGCCGAGGCGCGCGAGGGAGACCACAAACCCGGCTAGGCCCGGAAGGGAGCAACCGTAGTGAATTCTCCTTGTGTTGCGCCTCCTCGATATTCGCTGGCTCTCGCGCACTTGCTCGCTCTCGTGATAAGGGGTTTTTTCTGTATCCTTCCTTTATCGTCAGTTGTCTCCTATCCTGTAATTTTGGTCTCGGTTAAGAAATGAGTTACCTCGTTCTTGCTCGAAAATACCGTCCACCGGCATTCGAGGGGGTAGCAGGGCAGGCTCAGGTAACCAAAGCTCTTCAGAACGCGATAGTTCGAGGAAGGGTTGGCCATGCGTATCTTTTTGCTGGTCCCCGAGGTGTCGGTAAGACCTCAATAGCTCGCATCTTCTCAAAGTGTCTAAACTGCGAAACTGGCCCAACTGTCACACCGTGCTTAACGTGTTCAAATTGTCGTGATATTGCGCAAGGAACTAGTTTATCGGTTCGTGAAATCGACGGTGCATCCCACAACAGTGTCGATAATGTTCGAGATCTGATTGAATCGTTTCGGACCCTCCCCCCTCCTGGCTCGCAGTATAAAGTTTACATCATCGATGAAGTGCATATGCTCAGCACTTCAGCATTCAATGCTCTTTTAAAGAGTTTAGAGGAGCCTCCTCCGAATACGATCTTCATTCTTGCAACGACTGAACTTCACAAGATTCCTGAGACGGTTTTATCTCGATGCCAGCGGCATACTCTCAGAGCATTGCCGATTAATCTGGTCGAAGAGGAGCTGGCTAAAATCGCAAACGCAGAGTCTATTCAATGCGAGCCTGGAGCTTTGCGGCTTATTGCCCGACTCTCCGATGGATCAATGAGGGATGCGCAATCGTTGCTTGATCGGATTAGCGCGTACGTCGATACAACGCTGACCGAGGAAGAAACAGGTAAAGTTCTTGGCGTTGTCGGAAAGCAGGGATTATTTAAGCTTTCGGCGGCGATTATCGAACGGGATAGTGCAACTGCACTTTTGAATATTCATGATTCATTTCTTCAAGGGGTAGAGCCGGGGGTCCTTTTGCGTGATTTCGCCCACCACTGGCGGGATCTTTTATTGATTCGGTTTGGTGCTCAAGCGGCGATCTCCGCGCTTCATTTGGCACCTGAAGAGGTAGACGAAGCGAAGCGGCAGATAGGGCAAATTTCAGCTATTGATTTGCAGGACCTTGTAGATCTGGCCCGAAGCGGAGCAGATGAAGCGTTGCGGAGTGTTCATCCCCGCTACGCTCTTGAATCGTTAATTGTTCGAATGTCGACTCGCGAGCCGACCCACGATCTTGTTAAGCTTGTAGGAACTGCTGTTGCCTCGCTTAAATCAGGAAAGGCAAACGCGGTTCCTTCAGAGCGAAGTTCAGTGAAGACGAACCGAGGCCAAGGGGCCGCTCCCGCTCTGCCATCTGCTGGGGAGATCTCGGTAGCGGCGCCGAAGAAAGTGGTTGCAACAGCCGCCGAGCAAGCAATTGCAGCTCGCAACAATGAAGAGAATCAGCCAGCAAGCTCTCTCTCAACCTCTACCTCTCACGCACAGAGCCGCTCTGGAGAGCCACTTCGCTGGGAGAATTTTGTTGATGCGACAGCTCAGACGGGGAGCCGCATCCTTGGAGAACATTTGCGGCGATTGGTGGTACACACATTTGAACGCGGGGTGCTCGAAGCAAGTGGGGCTGAATTTACGGTGGCGTCCCTTTCACGCGGGGCTGGACTTGAACGGTTGCAACAGGCGCTTCAATCGTTTTCTGGAATAGCTCCGTGGCGGGTAAATCTTTCAAAGAGTGGAAGTGAGGAGAATACCATCGCTCCCCTCAGTGCAAGTATAGAGGGCAAAGAGATAGCGACTCGCCAGAAAAGTCGGCAAAAAAAAGAAGAGATCATTCGACAAGAACCAGGAGTAAAGGCGATTCTTGAGGCGTTTCCCGGGTCGACGATTGAAAGGATCGATATTTCTGAGAATAAGAAGTGACGTTATAAATGGACTTTGTCAGTAAACAGCAAATGAGGATTTTATGACAAAAAAATTTCGTGGAGTACCGCAGTCTGGAGGATTTCCTGGTGGTATGGGAAATATGGGAGCGATGCTAAAACAGATGGAAAAAATGCAGAGCGATCTCCAACGCTCTCAGGAAACCATTAAGACGATGGTATTTGAGGAACAGAGTGGTGGAGGTGCCATCAAGATCTCGATGGATGGAACGTATACTGCCCGCTCGGTAACGATTGCACCGGAAGTTCTCGCATCCGGTGATGTCGAGATGCTTCAAGATCTGCTGCTAACTGCTCTTAATGGCCTAACAACGCAGATCAGCAATCACATCGAGGATTCGATGAAGAAAGCAACCGGTGGCATGAGCATTCCGGGGCTTTTCTAACGAGCGAGTTCCGTTTAAACCATTGGCGTCCCGTGCTCTATCCTCTTCCCTTTCAAAGATTGGTCCGGGAGCTATCGAAGCTGCCAACGATTGGTGAACGCACCGCAACTCGGCTTGCCTACCATATCGTGGCAAACGATCCGGCTCTTGCCGCTAGTTTGGCGGGAGCTCTCGTTGAATCTGTTGAACGGATCACGTTATGCCCCCGCTGCTTTTTTTTCTCTGAATCTGGGGCAGAATGTCCGATTTGTCGCGATCCTCGGCGCGACGGTAACCTATTGTGTGTAGTCGAAAAGCCATCTGATGTTCTTGCTATAGAGCGGGCCGGTGAATTTCGGGGGTTGTATCACGTTCTCCATGGGGTATGGGCTCCTCTGCGTGGGATTGGGCCGGATGATATTCGGATTCGAGAGCTGCTTGATAGGATTGGGTCAGGGGAGGTTCGAGAGGTTATCATCGCAACAGGAGCAACGGTCGAGGGGGATGCAACCGCCCTCTACATTAGCCAGGAGCTGCGTGAACGAGGGGTTATGGCATCCAGAATTGCCCAAGGCATTCCAAAGGGCGGCGAGCTAGAAGCCGCCGATGAGCTCACCCTTGCACGAGCTCTTAGCGCGCGGACGAAAGTAGGGGAGTAGTCTTTGTTAGTCAACGATTAGAACTTTTCCAATTATCTCGACACTAATAGTTCCATTTGCTAGGTTAGCTGAAATCGACTTGATAATATAAGAAAGTAACCGGAAATTTTTGTTGGTGAAAAAATAAGCCAGCAGGGATAAATCATAATTTTCTTTTGATTTTCAGGAAAAGCTTCGTGGTCGCATTGGTGCAGGGTGATACTGGATCAATAAGTAGTGCCGCATATCCTGATCTACCCCCAAAGCTACCGAAAGGGTTTAATCTTGTCGGGCAAACGACGATCTTAGATGCCCTGCAAAAAGGTTCCACAACTCCATCTGTTTGGGATTTTGTCGAGTTGCCGAATTGCGATCATTCGCTCACTGAATGTTCAGAATTCGTCCGGTATGGTGCTAATATATTCGCCGGTCACTATTCGGTAATTTATGGAGTTAGCGCTCATCTTCAGGACGGTTCAACTTCTCCAGTTTTTAGAAATATCCCACCTGTAACTGAGTTGAATCGATGTGCTGAGACCGCACTCGCTGCGTTCCTCGAGAATCTTCATATTGAAGGAACGGATTCCAAGGTTACTCAGATAACTCTTGTCGGATATACACCTCCTGATTCATCAAAAGATCGCTTCCAATTTTCAAACCATCCAAACCCGTGCGCTCTATGCAGAGATCGATTACTGACCCTACTCGAGCTCGATATTTTAGATGAGAACACCAAGGTTCTAAATGTTGCGCTGAATCAGGATGGATCAATACCCAAATTCGGTCGGATGACAACTATTGGGTCGCTTCTTCTGGGCTCTACGAAGAGCTCTAGTCAGCAAGGCTTAGATGCGAATTTTAAAAACGAAACTCTTACAAAAGTTCAAGAGCTATTTTCCGATATATCTCTAAATGAGGACTCTTTTTCCGAACTGATCGACTCGGCAGTTAATAGCCTCAGTATTGCTCGCAGCGAAAGCTGTATTGTTTTTGGTTTGTCAAAAAATAATTCTCTAAAGGCCATCGTCGCTGAGTCACAGACAATCTCTCTTCCAGATGGAACGAAAAAAAATTTTAGTAGCGCAACGGTGGCTTTAACAGCTGCGCTCCAAGAAGAGTTCTCAAAGGTTTTTATTATTGATTTTAGCCGACTACCGACCGTTTCTAATGTAACCGCCCAACGTTACCTAGATTATAGTCAACATCTTGAAGGTATGGCGGGTGGAATGGGCGATGATTGTTTGCGTATCGTTCATGTAGGTTTTGATGAGAATAACAGGCTAATTTTTAGTGATTTTGATCCAGTGGAAGATTTTCCATTGGGAGAGGGGATGCGAGATCGAGGTCGAGAAAGCTTGTTGGATGACAGTGGTCGAATAAGGTTCTCTTCCAAGCTGGGATTCGGACGGGAGGTTATTCGGTGTATTTTACCACAAAAAAGTATTAGCGGGGAGCAGATAATCGGCTCGAATAATGTAACAGTAGAGCGCACCAATGATGGCCACCAAATCACAAACATCCATGCAGAAAATGGTAATTTAGAACAAGTTGCGCCTGCAAAAATCGCCAAGATTAAATCGGATCTAACTGAAAAGATTCAACTTCGGAGAGATAAAAAACCACCTGTTTCGGGTCACCAAGTTACCGGTGATCCAACCGTTACTGCTGTTATAGCCACAACAGCTGACGGCTCACCGATCGAGAATCTTTCCTCCGTTACTCCTTTTTCGGTCACCTTTGAATCACACGCGCCCGATCCTTTGTTTAATATTTTGTCTGAGATTTCAAATAATCCCTTAGATGTTGGAATGGAGCCGCCGTTAATTCATATCGCATCAACTAACTCCAGTTTTCAACTGACTAGTCATCATCAGCGATTACTGGATGTGATAGAAGAAATACATGGCTTTATGCCAAAGCTCGTTCACCACAACATTGAAGAACTTTCATAGCTGGAACGAGTCTCAACCTTGAAATCGCGCGATAGTATTCGCTCTTAAGAGCGTTAAATTATTCATCACTCGAGGCGTCTCTGGGAAAAATAAAGTACACATCCTCATCTACTTGAGACGGGATGTGTGGTGTTTTGGAGTGATATTTGATTGATTGCTTTTTGTTGATTTAGTTTACCTTATTCTCCCGCATTCGCCGGTTTCAAGCGCAGAATCGGTTTTTCGACAAGGTACCAACTTGCTAGGCTCACAGGAACAAGAGCCGCTGATGTTAACAGAATAAGATCGCTGAGCGAGGTGGGGTTAAATTTTCTCACAATGAACATAATTATCGGGAAGTGATAAATGTAGACACCATAACTGATATCAGGAATACGTAAGGACAATATCCTTGTCCCCGCCATTCCCACCCAAACGACACAGAACGTTTGAACCAGAAGAAGTGAAGCCCCTCCAAATAGCTGAGCATGAGGAACAAATCTCCACTGAAGCATTATGTAGAACGCAATCCATGGAATCAAAGAGGGCACGGCAAGTAGATATTTTCTGTAAATAAACATCAGATTGCCGGTGAAAAATGCGGGGCCGAGGAAAATTATAATTAGCTTATTGTGATTGAGCCGTGATGCGCTAAACCAAACCAGACCAATTGATAGGATCCAAAGAATCCATATCCAAAACGGTCGTTTGTAGGCACCAAGGAACCAGAGAATTGCCAAACCAAGATAGGCCAATTCTTCCCATGCTAATGACCAGAGTGGACCATTTGCTGGACCAGATGAGGGGTAAAGCCCCCCCCGAGATCCAAACAAAAAATGACTCTTTCACCATATCCGGTCCGAATAAGATGAGGCAAAGAACGAACGAAACAAGCAAGGCCGGAATAATCCGAAGTATCCGTTTGGTGATAAAAACTCTCCAGCATCCTGACTCTGAATAGCTCTGTAAAACCAAGAATCCACTTATAGCAAGAAACGCTGGAACAGCCATGACATATCCAGGCCACCCAAAGTTTGGATCTATTTCGGCCCACATATGAACGAAGGCAACCTCAACTGCTAACAAAAGTCGAAAAAGGTCGAAGTTGGGGTAGCGCTCTTTTCGGGCAGGAGTATGCGGAGGTTGATGATGGAAAAAAAGAACCAGCTGGCGCAGGACGTTTTTTAGATAAGGCGATTGTGCCCTGTGCATATGCTCTCGCAGATTTAGTTGTTCGGCTAAATTTTAAAATTCCGCAGCATCAAAGGATTCGTTTATTCCGCGAAAACTGCTGGGTAAATTGCTAACTATGACGGCTTACTGCGGCGTTGAAACGCGAAGATCCTAATATCGTTCAGTTAATAGGTCAAACCGACCGAATGCTTTAATAACTGTAGCCGTGCACCTGTCCAGCAAAATATTTCAAGTGTGCTGCGAGAATAGGCCGGTTCTCTACGCCTCTGAGGTATAGAAAAGAGGAGTCCAGATTATATGGTAATGCAAAGTTTGGGCGATGTTGCTTTACCGGCAGAGCAAGCCGTAGCCCTGGAAACTGCTGCACTTCCCTTGACAACTCCTCGATTAATTTGGCACCATTGGCTCACGTTCCCCGGTAGCTCAGTTGGTAGAGCAGGTGACTGTTAATCACCGGGTCGGCGGTTCGAGCCCGTCCCGGGGAGCCATTTTTTGCATTTGTCTCTCTTCTCTCCCGCCTCTCATCCAACTATATTCAGCTTCTCCAAGGTCTCCTACTCCCAAATTTTCGCCAGACATAGCCGATATGCGTGCAAAAAAGCACAGCTATGAGCAGCCCTCGCCGGGTCTCCGAACTCACGAAGTAGAGTGGTTTTGTAAGGTTTAGCGGCATATTCTTAACGGGTCTTCCAGCCATTGACATCTCAAATCAAGTGCTTTCGGTAGATATATAGGCTGGTGGGTATGTAAATAGTGTAGCCTATAGTTTTATAGCCACCTCCACGTAAACTCAAAGTCGAAAAACCTATATTCGCCACCTCCTGCGTGATAAATATCGTGAGGTAGATAGCACCGCTACAAACATTATCCACTACTCTCTGGAGTAGATGGTAGCGATTCGTTTGGCTCTTCTGCACAAAGAGGATCTCTCTCAGCTCGGTATTCCATCGGAAGATATTACCGTGGAGCAAGGCGCCTCGTCTGGGGCTTTGTTGACGGTTTATTAGATTGCTGAGCGACTTGGCATCGTGGATGCTCTTGGTTCAACCAGACAGGGCAAGCTCGCACCGTTTTAGGTTTTTGCCCTTATCCCTGATCATGGCTAGCGACTGTCGAGTGTGCGATTTTCCAAAGATTACGCGATCCCAGAGATTTGGGACTGAGTCGGTTCAATGAAGACGACTCGAAGGGAGCCAATCTGTATACCAGGGGGAAAACACCAAATCAATCTGAAACGCAAATTAAACTAATCTCTCAGCGGTTTATTTTTTTTCAGGTTCGGTGAAAGACCGTTCTAATTGGGATACTTTCCGTGGCGATGAAAGCATAACTCGAAAGGACCTCTGAGGTTGAAAAAACCCGGTTGGTAATTTTTCTTATGCGATGGGTAACTGAAACATGTCGTACCGCAGCTTGAAATGCAGGAATGGATAAAATTCGGAGCAAATGGAAAGCGGACGACAGCAAAAGAATGGTTACGACTTACGAAGGATACAGATAAAGCGAGCAACTAGGTTGGTTTACTTGGATCGCGATTAAAGAATGTGATCCAGATTTTTCGCATTTATCGATCCGAGGTAATGGTCAAGTGTGGAACATTTATTGAGTAGTAAATAATGGATTGCATTTATGAAGAGTGGTTTATTCAAAATAAAAGCTGCATTGGTTTTGTCGGGAGTCTTGGGGGTGATCCTTCCTCTTAAGGCTTTCGGTGCACCATTCAACTGGAACCTTTCCCATTTGAAGTCCCTTGGACCAGGGGTTAAATTTGTAGCTCAACGCCTGCCGATCTCGAAAAAGTTAGCGTATGTTGTTCAGGTTGATACTCAAACACCTGGAATTCGTTTTTACACCAACGAAAGACCGGCCAACTATAAGCCCGGCGTAATAGAAGCCTATACTCGGACCATGTTTCAGCACATGGCTGATTCAAAATTAACAGACCACAAACTTGTAGCTGCTATTACTGGAGCCCCATTCGGTCCTTGTTGTAGTTATGGGGATAATCTGACTTTTGTCCAACTGTCAGATTCTGTTGTATTTGACGGAGTCGCGTCGAAATGGTCTCTCAAAAATAATCGCCCGGCTTTCGTCGTTAGCAGGAGCGGTACACCATCTCTAAGAGTTCTTACAAAATCCGAAGAGATCGACAACATGCAGATTGCGAGCACTGGTTTTTCTAAGGTTCTCGATGCTGGTGTTGTCAAGGGTTTGGCCGACTCTCCTCGCGTCGGATACAATTCCACGGGTATCGGCATTGATAAAGACGGTCGATACGTTTATTTCGTTACCGTGATGAATTCAGATTGGCTCATACTTGGCACAGCGATGCAGTATTTTGGATCTTACGATGGTGTGGGAATGGATGGAGGAGGCTCGGCTCAGATGGCATATCGAGATCCTAAGACATCGAGAGTGGTATCTTACAAACCATCTGAGTACACAGAGCCTCGTTCAATAGCCAATATAGTAGGGGTTTACTTCAACACCGAAGCACCAGCAATAGCGCAAATAGCGACCAATTTACTTCCGGTGGTGGTAGAGGGCGAAGATGCTCCAAGCGATTCTTTTCAGGTGTGGAATAGTGGTGGGATGACCTTGGATTATACACTCTCCGACGATGCAGATTGGTTAAGTCTGAGTGAAGCGAGTGGACGAAGCGTAACCCAGCGCAACTCAATTCGGGTGAATTATCAGACTGCAGGGTTGGCGCCAGGAATGTACAGCGCCATGATTACGGTAAGCGGGTCGGGGTTAACTCCTCAAACAATCCCCGTTAACCTGACAATTCTGCCGGAGGGAAATAAGCCTCCTGTGATTACGCTTCCTGCTCGCGTTGATCAGCCAACAGTAGTTCTAGGCTCCACAGTTGAGGCGAGTGTCTTGGCATCAGACCCGGAAGGGGACAGTCCTACCTACACGTGGAGCGCTATTTCTGGTCCGGGCTCGGCTAAATTTGCGAACCCGACAGGATCAAGCACCTCTGTTAGCTTCACGGAGGCTGGAACCTACGTGTTACGGGCAACGATATCAGATGGTGAGGACATCAACGTCACTAGCGATGTAATCGTCAAAGTACAATCACCTCCAGTGCCAATTGCAATCAGCGAGAGTATTCAAGGGTTTGTTGGAGAGCCAATTGAAATTGTGCTTAAAGGATTCGACTCAGCAAATAGACCATTCGTTTTCCCGCCAGACTACTTGATAAAAGCTCCCCTTTCCGGGAAACTGTCGGGTACGCCTCCGAACCTTATTTACACGTCAAAACGACAGACCCGTGACTTTTTAGAGTTCAAGCTAAAAGCAGGATCTCAAGAGAGCCTATCCGGTACGGGTCGAATATATCTGTCGACTATTCCACGACAACGATGAAGATCGAGCCTGATGGAGCGCGTATGCGAGTCCTAGAACCGGGTGCGCTCAGTAGGGCTTTATTCTATGCGCATAATTGATTTGACCCAAAATTTAGACACTTCCGATAAGTTGTGACAGGAAGTGCTAAATTTTGGGGTTAATATCAGTCCTTAAGAGATAGATTTATACGGCAGAATCTATCCGAAAAATCGTGGATGCTTTTGCTTCGATGATAGTCTTTTTGACTCATATCGGCGGTCGCGATCGGAATTAACAAAAACCAATAACCTTCTATATTCCATTTGCGTAACTATTCCTTTTCTCCGTTTCTACGACCATCTCTCAATCGTGCTCTCTCACATTCCTGACACTCAACCTATTCCAGACCTTTTCGCACACCTCAACGAAATGCGCCCTCAGCTATGCGAGGTGCTTTCTCAATTTGCTCAGGTACCCAAAACAGCGTGGTTTCGGGAGGTGTTGCTTTGCCTTTTGACGCCGCAAAGCTCGCCGTATCATGCTGAGGCGGCTATGGTGAAGCTTCAAGAAATGGGGTTTTTTTGTGGTCGATTGAGCGAGAGCGAAGTTGCGCAAGTTTTGCGTACGCCTGCGCAGTATGTGCGCTTTCATCGGGTAAAGGCTGCGCGTTTGATGCGGGCTCTTGATCAGCGCGATGAGATCGAGCAGCTGCTTAGTGCGGGCCTTGGTGCGAATGAGGAACGGGATCGGCTTCGGGGGCTTGTTTCGGGGCTCGGTATGAAGGAGTCCTCTCATGCGTTACGAAATATCGGAAGGTGTGGACTTGCTATTCTTGATCGCCACATTCTTCGGGCTCTCTGCGATTGCGGGATGCTTGAAGAAATGCCGAGCTCGATAAGCGACCGCCGCTATCGAGAGATTGAGTCTCTTTTTCTATCACTCGCCGTTAAGCTAAACGAATCGCCCGATGTGCTCGATCTTTATCTGTGGGCTAGAGCAACTGGAAGTGTTTTTAAGTAGAGTAATTTTTTTTTGAATATAGCCTACTAAAGACTAGAGCGGGCTTGCTTGATCGGTTGCGGTTGCGATGATGTAGTTGATGTTTACTCGAGCTGGACGGGTAATGCAAAAAAGTATCATATCAGCTACATCGTCGGCGGTGAGAGGCTCCATATTTTCGTAAACCTTGCGGGCCCGTTCTTCGTCACCGTTAAAGCGGGTAGTGCTGAAATTGGTTTGCACGGCACCTGGATCGACTGAGCTTACCCGAACGCGAGTTCCGTGGAGATCTTTTCTGAGGGCATCGCTTATCGCTGAGACTGCCTGTTTTGTTGCGCAGTAAACAGCACCACCGGGATAGGTTGCGTGGCCCGCGGTTGAACCAAGACATATAATGTGACCTTCATTCCTCTCCACCATCGAGGGAAGGAACGCTCTTGTCATTCGCAAGAGGCCGGAGACATTTGTTTGAATCATCTCCTCCCACTCATTAGTCGATCCCTCCCAGAGAGGATCCAGTGAGCGGGCGAGTCCTGCGTTATTGATAAGGACATTTATTTGTGGAAAGCGAACCTCGACCTGATTTACGAATGCCTCGATAGAGCGCGGGCTCGTTACATCGAGCGGAATTGCAACCGCCTCTCTTGCACCTAGTTTCAATAGTTCCTCTGATAGATCGCGAATTTTATCCTCGGAGCGAGCCCCGAGAATAACAGCAGCGCCTGCCTTGGCGAGATGGGTCGCAGTGGCGTGGCCGATACCAGAGGATGCGCCGGTGACGATAGCGGTAATATGTTTGAGATAGCTGGACATGGCGAGTAGCTCCTCAGTTCGGGATTATGTAGAAAGGACGCAATAGCAGATCGTTTGCGTCATCTGTGTTGATTCTAACAGAGAGGAGGATAGACCCGCTATAATTGAAAAGAGGTGAGGAGAGCCGAAATTTCAATTCGTGTGGTGTGAATAGTGTGTTCAAGCTAAAGTGAGCGGGCACGTATTGACTGGTAAAACATATGCACTCGCCGCAACCTGATGAACTAAGAGATTTCTTTGCCCTTACTCCTGAGCGGATTCTTTCAGCGGTAGAATCGTTTGGTGTTCGTTGCACGGGAAGGTGTTTTGCTCTCAATAGTATGGAGAATCGGGTGTATGAGGTTGAGCTTGATTGCGATCCCGACCTTCCCAAACATGAGCGGTTTGTTATAGCGAAATTTTATCGACCGAGACGATGGAGTCGCGAACAGATTATTGAAGAGCATCAATTTTTGGCTGATCTCTTTGAGCGAGAGATTCCAGTTGCAGCGCCGCGTGGCGATGAAAACGGAGAGAGTGTGCGGATGCTTGAGGGAACTGAGATTCCTGTCGCGCTATTTCCGCGATTGATGGGGCGCTCTCCCGATGAGATTCAGGAGGAGGATCTTCCGTGGCTCGGGCGATTATTGGCGCGGATGCACACGATCGCAGCGCTGCGGGAAGCACATCATCGGATCCACCTTACTGTAGAATCTTACGGCTGGAGTAATATCGAGTTTCTTCTCCAAAATAACCTTATCGATCGCGAGATTCGCTCTTCGTACGAGCGGGTCGCCCGGGCGGCGTGCGAGCTGTGTGAGCCACTTCTTGCGGGGCTGCCCGTTCAACGTATTCACGGCGATTGCCACCTTGCCAACGTGATTCAGACCCCCGAGGGACCGGCGCTTGTTGATTTTGACGATATGGTCGTCGGGCCGGTGGTTCAGGATGTATGGCTCCTCGTGCCCGGGCGCGACGCTGAGGCGATTTATCACCGCGAAGTGCTGCTCGAAGCCTACGAAACTTTTCGTCCCTTCCCGCGAGAGCAGCTTCGAGCGATCGAAGCACTCAGAACCCTTAGATTTATTCACTATTCAGCGTGGCTAGCCCGCCGTTGGCACGACCCAGCGTTTCAGCGCGTCTTCTCATTCTTCGGAGCCCCCGGCTACTGGGCGCGGCATGTGGGGGAGTTGGAGGAGCAGGTTGGGGTTTTGGGGTAGGGAGTTTGCTGCTTTTGCATCGCTTCGAGGTATTTTGGTACTTCATGCGGACCGGAGGTCCGCGGACCCAGGGATCTTGTCCTCCGGATGATTCCTAACGTTAGCCTCCCCCTGGGTGCGCGGGCCTCTGGCCCGCATTTCTTGGAGGCTTCTCGGCCTAATAAATGGATTTTACCGAAGGTATGCCCGTTGGAGTGGTTGATGTACGCTTTTTTGGGCGAATTTGTGGGGTATTGTTGACTTTGGGGGCTAAATAACTTATCAAGTAGTAGCCTTCTCCCCATCGCCATGGAAATGGAATTGGTTCGTCTGTGCAACCTTTGCACAATTGGTCAAGCAGAAGTTATATTTACGAACCCGGATGTCCCAGGGTTAGCTTACTACCTGAAGGGCACTTGGCCTGATAGTCAATATCTGCCTGTCATGCGAAGGTTGGTCGGCCGATGGAGGTCGAAGAACGCGCCGAATCAGATATCCTTCGAAGTGGCCTGTGAGGGGAATAGGTTATTTGCCAAAAACATTAGAGTAGGTTCTCGAAGACGGTAAGATAGTCTCTAGTAAGTATCAAGGTTTCTTGCGTGCCCCCCCATTACGGGGCACGCCTTTTTATTCACCCCCCAACCTTCCTCTCATAATCCTCCCAAGCCCTAAAAAAGGCGCCTTTTCTCTGTATTAATTCATCAAACCCACCAAACTCTTCAACCTTCCCTGCGGCTACATAAACGATCTTGTCAAAAAGCTGAACCAGATTTAATCGATGGACCGCTGCGGCGATCGTTCTCTCGGAAAAATGGGACATAATTCCGACAAATATCTCTTTCTCTGTGCGGGGGTCCAAACTTGATGTTGGCTCATCGAGCAGCAAGATTGCGCGACTCTCCGCTCTTAATAGGCCGCGGGCGAGGGCGACCCGTTGCTTTTCTCCGACTGAGAGATTCAGGCCGTTCTCCGCGAGATCTGAATCAATGCCGTTATCGAGCTTTTCAATCACCTTATTGAGTCTCGCCAATCCAACGAAACGGTTGATCTCCTGAGCTGAGAATTCTTGCCCCATCGTTAAATTATAGTGGAGCGTTTCGCTGAATATCTCAGGTTCCTGTGGCACGAGCAGCGTTTGATGCGCTATGTCGTCTATGAGGACCTGTTCTTGACGATCGGTGCTCATCCGATATGAAGATGGAACGAGCAGCCCGCCGAGGTTTTTGAGAAGAGTTGATTTTCCGCCGCCACTTGGCCCAACGAGCGCAATTTTTTCACCTCTTCGAATCGCGAGGGAGAGCTCTTTTAGTCCGCTGTTTTCACCGGTAGCGTATGAGAAGGTGAGGTCCTCTATCGCGAGGGTCGACCAGTTTGGATCAAACTCCTCGGCTCTTTGTGGTGGTTTCATGCTCGCCGCTTGATGAATCACGGCGTGTCCATCTTCATAAGCAACCGACGATTCGATAATGCCGCCGTAGTACGCGGTAAACGAGCCGATTGCCTGGAAAACCTTATCGAGATAATCGAGCAACACATAGGCCTGTTGCACATTGAAGGGCTGCGTTGGGTCGCGATGGCCATAGAGATACATGAGCAGCGAGGTGCCTATGACTAAGCTGTAGCCGACCGAAGTTGAGCCCCATTTCAGCTCGCTGAAGCGGCTGATCCGTTTTGCGTGCTCGTATCCTTCGTCCTGTTGCTTCTGAAGGTACTGGGTTGCAGAGCTTTCAAGGGAGAGCGTTTTTACGGTTACCACATGAAAGAGGTAATCGACGCAGATGCGGTTTATTTTGTTCGCAAAGGAGTTGTTTCGGCGAATCGCTTCGGCGAGCCGTTTATTAAAGTAGATCATGCTGAGCACTGTCACGATGCTCATCAGAACGACGGTGCAGGCAACTTTCGGGTCGAGCGCAAAAAGGTAGCTGCTCGCAACGACCAGCTTGATGACTCCCTCTAGTATTTGCCACACATAGGTGCCGATCATCTGATCGATCGCGCCGGCGGCCCGATTGAGTTTGCTCAGGTTGTCCCCGGAATGGGTTCCGATATGCCACGAAAGAGGGAACTTCATCAACGACGCGAAGATCCGATTTAGTGTGTTCATCCGCGAACAGTACGCGGTTGTCGTTTGGAGGTAGCGGGCAAAGTGATGAGAGAAGGTGTGGAGAAGTCGAAGCGCTGTGTAAGCAGCAACTCCCCAGAGACTGTCCTGAAACGCCTCCTCCGAAAATCCGCGGGTGGTGAGGGTCGCGAAGGTGTAGCCAATCGCAAAGGGAACAAGGAGCTGGCTGATCGTTGAAACGATAAAGAGGATTACAAAAACAGTGAAACGGAGACGCGCTCCGATCGTCGACTCCCACGAACCGAGCAATAATCCCTTTAAGGGGGATGGGGTGGAGGAGGAGGGGCTTTGTGCCATTTTCGCTCGATTCGGGTGGGTAATCGGAGAGTAGTGGTAGCGGCTAACACCTTCACATCGGCGAGTGACGCGCGGCATCGTCGTGCGTTACTCGCCGATGTCGTAATCGACTCGGTTTGCTGCGCCGATTAGTCGTTAGCCCGCTTCAGGTATGTACCTTCTTCTGTGTTGACCACGATTTTATCGCCAATCTTTACAAATGGTGGCACAGAGAGACTTAACCCGGTATCTGTTTTTGCTGGCTTCGGTGAATTGCTCGCCGTTGCGCCCTTCATCTCTGGTTCGGTATCAACGACCGTCAATGTTACCGTCGTAGGAAGGCCAACGCCGATCGGCTCGTTGTTAAAGAGTGTTACATCGACCACCATCTCATCTTGCAGGAAATAAACCGCCTCGCCGAGCGTCTCCTTGCTGATGACATACTGTTCATAGGTATCAGCGGTCATAAAGTGATACCCTTCACCATCTTGATAGAGGTAGGTTGCCTTATAACTCGACACATCCGCTTCACGGACTTCTTCGGTCGAAGCAAATTTTGTTTCGGTTTGAAGGCCAGTGATAAGGTTTCGGAGCTTTACTTTGATATGTGCGCCGAGATTACCCGGAGTGTGGTGATGAAAATCCATAACCCGCTGAGGGGCGTTGTTAAAGATGATAACGGTGCCTTTTCGGAGATTAGTGGCTTTCATACGTCTTTTTTACCTCGAGGAATAGCTGGTTCTAAGAGCAAAAAAAAGCTCTTCTTTAGAGTGGTTCGGCTCGTTACCGATTCGGGAAAAGGTAACACAAATTTTAGTCATCAGGTAGCAGCTCGGCGCCGGAGGGTATTTGTTGATTGGGGGGTGCCATATTCTCTCCCGGAAGGGCGAATTCATGCGGAGTGCGAGGCTGATGCGAACGCGGTGTCTCCCATATCGGTGGAGGATAGGTGGGGTTCGGTCGGTAGCGATGGTGCGGCTGCGTTAAGATGATAACCGAGGTATTTGATTGTGGAGGTGAAGGAGGCGTTGGTGGCGTTAAAGGGGCAGAAGAGGACGCAGAGAGAGCAGTAACCTGTTCCTGCAACCGCGCTACCGCCTCTTCGCACCGATCGAGTGAGCCGGAACGACAGAGCGATTTTGCCAGCTCAATATCGAGGTCGATCCCCGTTTTTCTTTTAATCCGATTTCTCGTTCTCTCCAGCTCTGCAATCCAGCTCGTGCGACGGGGATCGAAGGGGGTGGGTTTATTTGGGGAAGAGGGACGCGATTCTTGGGGCGAACCTTTTTCATGAATCGTTACAATCGGATCGGCGAAACCGTTCTCTATAGCAAGAAAAATGGGTAAGCAGAGAAGGATTGTGATTGCTGCACCTGCTATAGTTCGGGGACAGCGGACGAGAGGGGCTTTGACCTCCGCGGAGATGCCTCGGTTGCGAAGGGCTCGCAAGAAGTGGTGTGATACTTTCATGGGCAATATAGCTAAAAAAAATAGTAGGGTCGCCTGATTTCTCTCTCTCGATGTGACAGGCAAAGGTTACCATAGTTGAGGAGGAGTCGTGGAGAGCAATCATGAGGTGGTTCAGGTTCGGTTGACCGGTTTGGCGGGAGCGGGCCGCAGTATTGGGGTTGTTGAAGAGGCGGCAGATACGAGTCTTATTGGAATAAAATCGTTCGTTACAGGTGCTCTCCCGGGAGACGTTGTTCGTGCCGTGATGGATGCGCACAAGGGAAACTTTATCGAAGCATCAGTAGATGAGCTTCTTGTTTCCTCTCCTCACCGAAGAGTAGCGCCGTGCCCGGTGGTTTCAGAGTGCGGCGGATGCGATCTTCAACAGCTCTCCTACGAGCAGCAGCTTATCAGCAAACGGGAGATGATAATCGGCGCATTTCGCGCGGCGCGGTTGGGGGGCGAAGATGATGCGGAGCGAAATACCCTGATAAAGCCCTTTATTCCGAGTCAGGAGGGTGGGTATCGTCGGCGATTTTCCTTTCATATCGATCGCTCAGGGGCGGTGGGGCTGTATCGCCGCGGCTCGCGCTCGGTGCTTCCACTTGCGGAGTGCTATGTGGCAACTTCGGAAGTTAATCGAGTTTTGGAAAAGCTCCCCTCGATTGCCGCGATACTTGCCGGAATCCCAGCGACCGCGATCGTAGAGAGTGGCAAAGATGAGGCGGGTGTTGTTTTGGTGTTCGCTGAAAGGATCGCGCCTCAGCTCATTGATCGGCTCGCAATTGCTTTGCCCCCGATTGCGCGGGTATGGGCGATTCGGGTGAAAGAGGAGCTTGTTCGATCGTCGAGCGATGGTGAGTTTGCTCTTGAGGTCGGAGGGCGAGAGACGCAGCTTCCGCTTGGTTCATTTTCGCAGGTGAATTGGGAAGTAAATAGAAAACTCGTTGAACGGGTCGTTTCTTTGATTGGCGATCAGAAGGCAAAATCGGTGCTCGATCTTTACGCTGGAGCGGGCAATTTTGCGATACCGATAGCATCGCGCGGTATTAAAACAACCGCTGTCGAGCTGGTGCCTGAGCTTGTTGCTGCTGCTCAAGATTTGATCGCGCGTGAGCGGCTGCCGATTTCGTATCGGTGTATGAGTGTCGAAAAATATCTGAGGGAAATTCGCGATACCCGTGCCTCCGATCCTGAGTGGGACTGCCTCGTGGTAGATCCTCCCCGTAGCGGTCTTGGGAAGCTGATATCATCCCTTCCGACAAGCCCTTTAATGTTGTTAGTATCATGCCAACTTGCTAGCTGCATACGAGATCTAAAAGCATTTGTCTCTCTCGGTTATCGTATTGAGAGTGTTGAGCCGTTCGATATGTTTGCTCAAACGTCCCACACAGAAATTGTCTCGGTGCTTCGGCGTTGAGGATGGTTTTTTGAGTAGTTTGTAAGGCGGCAGTTTTCTCTGCTCAGAGCTTTTGACTTGATATAGGTATCACCCGCGAGCGTCTATGGCTGGAACAAGTTCTAATCAACCTGAGGTTCACCTCCCCTTGCCCTTTATATCGCTCTTTGCACACGAGGTAAGAAACCCTCTTAATGCAGTTGCGGCTATCGGGGCTTTACTTGAGCGGAATCCAAAAGGTGATATGTTGCCTTGGCTTGGCTCTTCATTGATTCGTCAGGTCGATGAATTAGCGTTTCTCGTCGATATGTTTCTTGATGGTGCTCGACTGACCACGGGGAATCTTAATATCTCTCCCGAAAAGGTTGTTGTTTCGGCCGTTATTGATGATCTACTTAAGGATTGGCAGCAGGTTTTTGAGAAGGGAAAGTTCTCTGTTGAAAAAACGTATGAGACCGATGGTCTAGCTGTCTCTGCTGATCGGGCGAGATTGCGTCGCTCGCTGTACGCTATGATTCAGATGAGAATAAGGTCGCTCTCATCAGGCGGAATCTTTCGGTTCTCGGTTCGCTCTGTAGGTGAGAATGTTGCGATCACCTTTGAGGATACAGGGGATAGGTTTCCAGAGGAGGAGGTTAAAGCTATCGAATCAGCTACCTCGATGGATCTATTCAGCGATGCGGAACGAGGACTTAGGCGTCTTGCATTGATGCTCATAAAAGCATACGTCGAGCAAGTCGGCGGTACCTTTTCTCTCCAACAATCAGGTGAAAATAATCAACGTGGAATAGCTCTTACACTTACTTTTCGAGCATTGCGATGAGCTGTGAATGACACCGAAAAAAAAGATAGGGTCCGACTTAAAGGGAGCGTTTTAAAACAGCTCCCATCAATCCATTTCAGCAACCCGTTGCAGCGACACTCAGTACCGAGTCTCGCTCGTGGCGATCGATAGCTAATTGAATGAGCCGATCGATCAATTTTGCATACGGGATGCCGGAGGCCTCCCATAGTTTTGGATACATACTAATCGCGGTAAAACCGGGAATTGTATTTATCTCGTTGATGAGAAGAGAGCCGTTTTCAGTTAGGAACATATCGACTCGCGCCATTCCCTCGCAACAGAGACACTCGAAGGTGCGAAGAGCGAGCCGTTCAGCCTCTTTTATCCGCTCTGGATCAAGCTTTGCGGGAATAACCAATCGAGCTCCCTCCGCGTCAAGGTATTTAGCCTCGTAGGAGTAGAATTCGTGTGAAGGAATAATTTCACCTGCAACTGACGCAATCGGCTCTTCGTTTCCGAGGACTGAAACTTCGATTTCACGTCCCTTAACAAATTCCTCAACGAGCACCTTTGTATCGTAGCGAAACGCCTCATCAAGCGCGCGATCGAGCTCTGCGGCACTAGTAACTTTAGATACACCAACCGAGGAGCCAAGATTCGCTGGTTTCACGAAAAGGGGGAGACCGAGCTCTTCCGAGAGGCTCTGAAATGTTATGGTCCTGTGACGAGAATGTGGGACCGTCACAAATCGTGCCACCCCAATTCCTGCATCTCGAAGCAGCCTTTTGGCAACATCTTTGTCCATTCCGATCGCTGAGCCAAGAACGCTCGGCCCAACAAACGGAATATCGAGAATGCGAAATAGACCCTGAATTGCGCCATCCTCACCGAGCTGACCGTGAAGAACTGGAAATACAACATCGAGTGGAGGGAGGTTTAAAGATTGCTCATCTCCATTGGTACCGGAGTATGCAGCACCAGGTCGAACGGAAAGTGGTGTTGCCGTTGAGGAGAATGCTGGAAGTGGCTTGCCCGTCTCTACAGTTAGGCTCGCCAGATTTTTTTGATCGGTGAGGAACCATCTACCGCTTTTATCGATTCCGATAAGTATCACATCATACTTTTCGGGATCGAGCGCCTCGACAACGTTACGGGCAGACAAGAGCGATATCTCGTGCTCTGCGGAGCGCCCGCCAAATATAACTCCAACCCGCAGCTTTCCCATGACCTGTACTCCGTAAAATAGGTGGAGAGTCGAATCCAGTTGACTCACCGGTATTGTTGAACAGGTAGGGCGGGATGACAATGAGCGTAGTCGCTCTCTGATGTCGAATGAACCACGGAAGCCAAAAAATTTTTAACTGGCTTCTATTTGTTCTGTTGAGGCTTTTTCTCTTGAGCTTTTTTTGGGCTCTTTCCCTCATCGATTCCGAGCGCTGCAAAAACATTCGGGACTTTAAGTTTAAACTGTTTTAGCAGAAATTCGCCGTTTGCGAGTGCTTTAGTTGCGCTAATCTTACGAGCTGTTTTTTCCTCTTTTAGCGCACGATCTACAGTTTGTTGACACCGCTGATAACGGAAAAGCTCTTCTCTTGCAAACGATTGAGCGGCGGCCGAGGTAGTAATTCCCCGTAGGTAACCCTCACGTTTATCAAACTCCCACTTTTTGTAAGAGCTCCAAAACTCCTCGAGGATAGGGCAAGAGGCCGCTCCTGAAATGCTCGCGTTCGCGATATCAACGGCGAGAATTGCATCGAGTATTGCAGGGCAGCTTCCCCGTTTGGATGCGCAATATAGGTACGTTCCAGCAAGGTGCCGTATTACGAGAGGACTTGCGGTATGCTTGGTAACGGTTCCCGACTGGACCTCGGTAAGAACAGTTTGAAAAAGGTGTATCGCTTCTGTTTGCCCCGCCTCGTATGGGGTTTGTTTTGTCGGCTCGTCCTCAAATGCTATCGAGCCCTCGGTAGGAGGTCTTTCAGCGACACAGCGCTCCGATGAAACAAAGGCCGCAAAAAGAGCGATACCGAGAGTGAATAAAGGAGAATATACCTTTTGCATGGGAAAATTTGCGAAGTTTTTTCGGGTGCTCAATTTAGCTTGCCGAATGTTGGTAGCTCCATTATCCCCAACCTACCAACATTGCGATATACCTTTCTTCTTGTTCTCGGATGCTTCCTGATAAATCCGCTCGGGAGGTTCGCGGAGGTCCCAGACCAGCCCGAGTGCCTGTAGAGCCCGCAATATGTAGTGCGAAATATCTATTTCCCACCAATAAAATCCCTGCCGCTCAGAGCCTGGATAACGGTGATGATTGTTGTGCCAACCCTCTCCGAGGGTGATAAGAGAGAGTATGAGACTATTTTTGCTGTTATCAGAGGTTTCAAAACGTCTGCGCCCAATTATGTGAGCGGCAGAGTTAATCATGAATGTTCCGTGATAGAGCAGTGTGGTGCTAACACAAAATCCCCAGGCAAAAAGCTGAAGAGGGGTTGTGCCGAGCTGTGGTGCGTAGCTTTGAAGAAGCCAACCTGAGAGAAAGAGAAGCGCGATGAGGCTGACGGGACCTACCAAGTGATTTCGATCGATCCACCGCAGCTCGGGGAACTTCACGAGATCTTTTACAAGGTCATATCGCGTTTCTATGTAGTGAGTACATAAAACCCAACCGACGTGCGCCCACCAAATACCCTGAACGACGGTTGAATGAATATCTTCCTCGGTATCAGAGTGTTTGTGATGGTGTCGATGATGACCGGCCCACCAGAGAGGGCCTTTCTGCGCACAGGTCGATCCAAGAAACGCGAGGAGAAATTGAAAGGGGCGGCTCGTCTGGTAGGTGCGATGGGAGAAATAACGGTGATACGCGCCGGTGATAGCGAACATGCGGATCAAATAGAGGCTGACGCAGACGAAAAAAGCGGTCCAGCTAAATCCGGTCCATATAACGAGGAAGCAGCCGAGGTGGATTAGCCAAAAAACGGCCTGTTTGAGGATATTAATCGGAGAAAAATCAGGTGGGAGATACCGAGGGTTCATAATCGACTTCTTTAAGGATTCACACCGTACCGCAAAAGTCGGAGAACTTTACGGCTACGCCGATATTATAATCCGTTACCGAAACTAGGTCGAATAATCGCACAAAGAGTCTTCTTCCAAAAGAGGCCGACAGTGTTAGTTGTAACCTAACTCACTAAAAAATCGATCGATATTCTCGGATATTTCCCCTTTAGGCAGAATGCGCGGAACCTTGTGTTGTCCACCTAGTTTGCCTCTCGACTCCATCCAACGCTCGAATGAGCCGGGAGGAACAATGTACACGAGCGGTTCCTTGAGTCCAAAACCCTCAGCTCGATGTCCTCGATAATCATCGTTTCGCTGCTGTAGTGTGCGATCGAGAGTCTCGACAAAGGTGCGCTTCTGATCGGTTGAAACTTCAGCTGTTCCAAGCTCAACAAAGTATCGATGGCCTCCGAGGTCGCCATCGTGTTTAGGGAAAAGAGAGCTCACAGTGTAATCGGTGACTGAGGCTCCGATACTCTCGGCTGCTGCACTCACCGATGCATCGATCTCTTCGCCCGTAAGATGCTCTCCAAAGTCCGAGAGGAAATAGCTGGTACGGCCAGTTATAACGACCCGAGGAGGAGAGAGCTCCACAAATCGAACCGTATCGCCAATAATATAGCTCCACAATCCAGCGCAGGTTGTTAGAACGACAGCATACTCGACACCTAGCTCGACGGAGCCGACCCAGAAGCGTCGATGATTTCCATTCCTCAAATCTTCGACCGGTATAAATTCAAAAAATATCCCGTGATCGAGATTGAGTTTCAGACCGGCATCTGGTGCACCATCAGCAATACCGATAAATCCCTCACTCGCGGGATATACTTCGCGCATCTCTGCGCTTGAGCCAGCGAGCAACGTTGCAAATCGGGATCGATAGGGCTCGAAGCGAACTCCCCCATGGACTATCATCTCGAGATTGGGGAAGAGCTCTGCAATCTGTTTGCCCGGGCGAAGCTCGCGGAGTTTGTCGAAAAATATCAGGAGCCAACTCGGAACGCCCCCTATCATCCGAATATCTCTTGTGAGTGATTCCTCGGCGAGACGATCGATCTTTTGCCGCCAATCAGCGATAAGGGCAAGCTCAGGAGGGGGGAAATATCGAGGCCGAATCCAGGCGGGAATAGTTTTTGCTGCGATACCGCTCAGATCTCCTGACCAGACGTTCTTCGCTTCCTCAACAAGATCGGTGCTCCCGCCCAACATAAAATTGAGCCCCCCAAGAATCCGTGATTGAGGGCGCTGATTGAGATGATGAACGAGGAGATCGACTCCCGCCTTTGTGTTCGAGCGAATCATCTCGTTTGAGCACGGGATATATTTTGTGGTTCCGGATGAAGTTCCGGAGCTAACGGCGAAATAGGGAATCCGTCCAGGCCAGGATACATCTTCGAGGACCGGAAAAGGGGCTCGCCAGTACTCGTTCCAGAACTGCTCGTAGCTTCGAACTGGAACTGCGCTCTGATAATCTCGCACCGAGGTGATGCGCTCAAATTTATGATCCCTTCCGAATCGGGTTCGACGTGCGGAGCGCACGAGGGATAGAAGCGTTTTTTCCTGAGTGAGGGTCGGAGAGCCGTTCTGAAGCGCTCTGTTGCGCTTGAGGGTGTACATCTTGAGAAGCGAGGTGGCATCGAACATGGCGGGCATTCTATTAGGGACGATAGGGGGTGAGCTTTAAAGACAACTAAATGCTGCTCTTATATCGAGGTGGTTCGTGATGCTGATACGGCGTGAGTTGCCCCGACAAAAAGGATGACCCGATCCGATTCCCCAGAGGTGTCACAAGTTGATTCCGTGCGATCTATTGAGAGGCAAGCGGTGCTTAGTCCAGCGCTGGATTTAGTTGAGCCCATCGATAAAAGTTCTGCTCTATCGGCAGCATGATTTTTCACAACAACCCAGGCAGGATAAGGAGCTTCCCAATCCCAACGATAATCAGCCAGCTCGATCCACTGATCGCGAAAGTGTTCCTTAACGATATTCCAGGAGAGGCGATGGCTCATAGGAGTTTTTGTGACATGAGTGGTACTGCCGAGTCGATTTTATAGGCGGGCGATTTTTGCGCGGCTCTCGACTAGCTCGGTAAACTTCGATAGTGTGACAAGGTGCTCGCTTCTATTGATCAATATACGAAGGAGTCGAGTCAAGAGCAAACCGAGAGTAATTCTTTTTGATCAATCCTGACAATTAAGTTTGTGTCCGCTATTGAGCGTAACTTAACCGTGTCTAAAAATCTCCGTTCGCGTCCCGACAAAAAGAGGCAAAATCTGTATGGCAAAAGTTACTAACATCTCAGGCTTTCCCGAATATCTTCCGGAAGAGCGAATTGTTGAGGAACACATTTTACGAACGATCGGCGATATCTTTCGGCTGCACGGATTTGCGAGCATGGAGACTCCATCAGTTGAGCTTGTCTCAACTTTGACGCAGAAAGGGGTCGCTGAAAAGGAGATATACACGCTGCGACGGCTTCGGGATGAGGGCGACACTGAGGCTGAGCTTGGTCTTCATTTTGATCTCACCGTTCCGTTCGCAAGGTATGTCGCGCAACATCTCTCGCGACTCTCCTTCCCGTTTCGCCGCTCCTGCTATCAAAAGGTATGGAGAGGAGAGAGGCCGCAAAAGGGGCGATATCGCGAATTTGGTCAGTTCGATATTGATATCGTGGCTCGTGATACCCTTCCGATTTCGGCCGATGCAGAAGTTGTCACAGTGATCGCTAAGGCTTTTTCTCAGCTTGCGATCGTTCGGGCAGAGCTTCGGATTAACAATCGGAAAATTTTGCTCGGGATGTATGATTCGCTCGGGATTGGAGAGTCAAGACGTGGAGAGGTCGTCAGGATAGTTGATAAACTAGATAAAATTGGTCCTGATGGTGTGAGAAAAGAGTTGAGCGAAGGGGAGGGTCTTGGGAGTGAGCAGATAGATAGGATTCTCGCCTGGTCAACTCTTAAAGCGCCCGCTGCTGGGGCGAGGGAGATGCTCGAAGGGCTTGCGATTGAAAATGAGACCTTTCAGCGAGGCGTGCAGGAGCTGGTCGAGGTTCTTGAGCTAGTGCCTCCAGCAGCCCGAGATATTATCACCGTTAGTTTAAGTCTTGCTCGCGGACTCGATTATTACACTGGAACAATTTTTGAGGTTGTCCTCCCCGATTACCCTCATTTTGGCTCTGTCTCTGCAGGTGGGAGATACGACGATCTTACCGCTCAATTTCTTCCGGGGCAGCGACTGCCGGCGGTTGGCGGTTCGATTGGGGTGTCGCGGTTGATGGGATTGATCCTCGAAAGGGAGCTAATGCCGATGCACCGGCAGTGCCCATCACGATTGCTCCTCACGATTCACTCGGAGGATTCTCGGGTGCGAGTTAATGAGTGGGCAGAGCGGTTCCGCGCAAAATGTGTCCCGACAGAGGTGTATTTTAAACCAGCAAAGCTTGGCAAACAGATAGAATACGCAAACGCAAAGGGAATTCGGTTTGCAGGATTTATGAATGAGGAATCGGGGGAGATTGAGATAAAGGATCTTAAAGAGCAACATCAGGGACCGCTCGGTGATCTTGATGAATGGATTGCGACAAATAGAGCCAGTTTATTTGATTAGTAGTAGTTTTGTGTTTGGGCGCGGGTTTCGGATCGCATTGTGGAGCCTGCTTGCCTACTGGACATTAAAACCCCAACCCGATCATTGGAGTTTTTCGTTGCGGAAAAAGAGTTGAATCGATAAACAAACGGGCTTGAGGGGATTCAGCGGTGAGAATGGTCGAACCGGGTGGCCGAATACTTGGTAGTTTATATTGTCGAATCTGAGATACAAGAATCAGTGGGAGAGATGGGTGTTTTGGTGCAGTAACTGCATCGATTGAGATCTCCCCGAGCGCGCTTATCGTTAGTGATGATCCCAAAATTGTGAGGTTTTGAATCTTTACTGAACCCCGAATATATAGAGCAACCGTCGTCTCGGGGATGACCACACTTGACCCGTGGAGCCCGCCGTTTAGGGTGATTAAGGAATGTGGTGAGGGTGGAATGACCGAGCACCCAAAGTTAGTTAGTGGATCTGCTGTTATCGGTGGGCAGGATACTGCTGTTTTCTCTATCTGTGAGGTAAGGGGAATACCCTGAACAATTAGTGGAGAAAGATTATAGCGAATGGTCCTAAATCTATCTTCTTCGGGATGGGAAATTATCGCCTGTGATGAATTTGGAACGGCTGCGGCGATCGCTGTAGCTCGCTGCTGTAGATCGAAGGCGCGACCACGTTGAGCCGCGGCCGTCGTCCGAACTGCCGATACTCCCTCCATCGCAAGAATTGTCCCGATACTGCCGAGAGAAACCAATAAAAATAGAAATGGTAAAAGGGCAAATCCAGCAATCTTAGCGCTCGTTTGGTTTGGATTTTTCGCAAAAGTATACATTGAATACAAACCGGTACTTTAAAGCTTATTGACGATCCGAAGCAGGGAATCATACGAAGCGCGGGTAAGACTGCCGTATTGCTGAATCGGATAGCGTTTTAGAGCCCCTTTTTCGGAGGTAATTGAGATACCGATCGTCGGGGAGGTAGATAGAGAAATTGAAAGGGGTGGTACATCTGCAAAGAGAGGCTGATTTTCGATGACTGAGCTGCCGACCTGTTGAAAGAGCCGCAGCTCCTTTTTTTCGCTTACGTAGTAGGTTAGAAGTTGTGAGATCGGAACAAGAAGAAGGGTCCGTTTATGATCGAGAGAGTGAGTTATAAGGCTCTCCTCTCGCCCAATTAATCCAGAGCAACATCCATTTGAGGAGCATCCAAACGATTGTGCCACAACCTCTGCAACACCCTCGGCTGAAATTGCAAGAAATGAGCGATGCGGAGAGGAGGGTGTTTTGCCCCCTGAAGCGGAGCATCCCTCAAACCAGTTATAGCTCGACTGAATTGGGGTTGTACTTCCAGGAATCAGCGCGGCGGCAGAGTCGAGTGCAAGCACCGATATCGCATCTGATGTTCCAGGGCGAATTGTTGAAGACCCACGCATCACTGGATGTGCAGCTCCGCTCAGGTATGAGATTGTTCCACCTTTGTGAACTCGCAATCCAAGAGCCAGTCGATGGGTGTCGGCATCTTGCATGATCTGCGATGCGATCGCGGAGAGTCTCGCCGCAAGTCGCTGAGCCTCCGCCTCTTTTTTTATAGCGAGAGTTTTTTGAGTAAGAGCATGAATCGCCGGAATCGCGTAGGCAAGAACAAGAGAGGCAAGAGAGAGGCTGACAAGAAGCGATATGAGGGTAAAGCCTCTTGAGGATTTCGAAAATCGGCTAGAACGAGCCTTAAGATCAATAACATTTATCATGGCCACTCTCGCACGATAAAAAGTGAGTGTTTACCGCGTGAGCAGGTCAGTATCTCAGAGCCATTATCGGTACAGCCTGTTTGCGAGAGAGGTTTAAGAGTCTCATCTGCGCGATGAGCGATGCCGTTACGTTGTAGCGTGACGAGAACCCGAGCGGTCAGAATAAATGATACCATTAGCAATATGGCAATAAGGGTTGCGCCGATAAGTATCTCAACAAGGAGCTCTCCTGATTGATCTTTTCGTCTCATTTAGCCACCGCATTTTTGCAGATAGTTCTTACTCGACACCTTAAGGAAAGGGTCGTTGAACAGCTGAGGAGCGAGCGGGGTTTTGTCAGCTTAAACGTGGTAGGTGAGCAGGAACGAGCGTAGCGAATTTCGTGGAGAGTTGCTGAGTCTGATTCAGGGAGAGAGAGCTCAGTTCCGTGCTTGGGGCTAAATGTCTGAGAAATGTCACCGATCTGGGCTGTAAGAGTGCCCGATTTAAGAGATAGCCGAATTGGTTTATTTTGGTGACTAGAGGCTATAATCATCTCTGTAAGAAATAGGGCTAGTCGAGAAGATTCGTGTCGGATGTGGCGAGTTATCACCGCCGAATCGAGCCACGCTGATCCCGAAAGCGCAACGATACTGCAGACTAGGAGCCAACAAATAAGCGATAGAAGTGAGCTGCCAGAGGCAGGTGAATAGTGCATCGGTATCAGAAAGATCGTAAAAGAGTAAGCGGCTCGATAGCGTTGTTTACAGCTACGCGAAATATGCAGCGAAATTTACGTAGCTCTTATCGATCTTTTTTTGTGAGAGTTTCTTGATCGATAGATAAAAAATGAGGACAAGGAATCGATATGGAGATGCATCCCATGAAAACCGCAATTATCATTCCCGCTCGTTTTAATTCCACCAGATTTCCCGGTAAACCGTTGGCGTTACTTGCGGGAAAGACGATGCTTGAAAGGGTTGTTGGTATTGGAAGAGATGCACTTCAGGGAGATGGTTCTGGACTTGTTGTTGTGGCTACTGACGATGAGCGAATTGGGGCTCACTGTGATGATATCGGAGTTGATTGGGTTGAAACGGCTGCTTCGTGCGCCACTGGTACCGATCGGGTGCAATCGGCGGTGGAGAAGTTGGGAATAGATTTTGATTTCATCGTAAACCTTCAGGGAGATGCGCCGTTTACGCCACCTGACTTTGTATCTGCGATGATTGCATCGTTTAAGGAGTCGCCGTGCGATATCGTGACGCCGGTAGTTAACCTTGATTGGAGTGAATTAGACAAGCTCCGTGAACGGAAGAAAATAACGCCTTTTTCTGGGACTTCTGCCGTTTTTAATCAGAAAACAGGAGATGCGTTGTGGTTTTCAAAATCGATCATTCCATCAATCCGAGATGAGCTTCAAAAACGAGAAAAGGAAGCGATGAGTCCAGTGTATCGGCATGTGGGGCTGTATGGATATAGTCGCGATATGTTGCGCAAATACGGAGAGCTTCCAAAAGGTTACTATGAGACGCTGGAGGGATTAGAGCAGCTCCGAGCTCTTGAGAATGGCTTTAGGATTCGATGCGTTTCGGTAAGCTATCGCGGTCGCCCCTCAATGTCTGGTGTTGATAGTCCAGAAGATCTCGCTCTCGCGGAATCTTTATTGAGAGAGATGTAGGAGAAACCGAGAGGAAATTTTTTTTTCGAACCATAATTTTCTGATTCTTCAAGGTGTGAGTTCATGGGAACAACTTTACTTATTGCGCGACACGGAAATACCTTTGGCCCTGGTGATGTTGTCACCCGAGTCGGGGGGCGCACCGATCTTCCTCTTGTTGAGAGTGGTCGAGAACAAGGTATTTGTTTAGGAAATTACCTGAATAATCGAGGTTTGGTGCCCGATTTCATCTTTACATCTTCCCTTAAAAGAACGATTGAAATGGCCGATATGATTGAGCAGGCTTTGGGAAGATCGATTCCTCGATCTGAGCTCTCAATTTTTTCGGAGATTGATTACGGACCAGATGAAGGGCGGCCAGAGGCAGAGGTGGTGGCTCGTATCGGGAAGGAAGCACTAAAAGCGTGGGATACAAAAGCGATCGTCCCGAATGGATGGAGAGTTGACCCCGCTGAAATAGCCCAATCGTGGCGTTCTTTTGCTCAACGAGTTGTTGCAGAGTTTCTGGGGAAACGGGTGCTCGTTATTTCAAGTAATGGAATTATCCGGTTTGCCCCTGTGCTCACCGATGAAGGAGACTCGTTCTATGAGCGCCATCAACCAAAAGTAGCAACAGGTGCACTATGTCGCTTTGAGTGGGATGGAGAAGGTGAGGGTGCTGGAGAAGGGGACACACAAAAATGGCACTGCAAAGAGTGGAATGTTAAGCCATCAAGTGATTGAGTCACCCCTAAAAAAGATCCCCTTCGTCCTTACGTAATCCTGCTTTATCGAGATTGTCGGCTGGTATTCCGAGAAGCTCACGGAATCGGCGCCGGTAGTAAATTTCAAATCCATCCTGAACGCCATCTGCGTCCATAACGTCATCGATACAGCGACTCACGAGCATTAGTTCATCCTGAGAGAGATGTTCTCTTAACCGCAGCGCGTACTCAGCAGTACTACGGAGATTTTTTAATACCGTAACTGCCTCATTAATGTGTCGCTGGGCTCTATCACGAGGAACTCCAAAGACCCGATTCAGGGCCAAAATGATGACCTGGTATTCCTTCTGAGCAAATCCCTCATCGCTCGATGCAAGCTCAACCAATAACACTGCAAGAGCAAGCTCTAGCTGTTGCTGCGTTGCGGTGTTGCTTCTGCGGTTTACCCCTCCTTGATTGAATTGACCGGAGAAAAAGCCGCCGCTACTAAAAAAATCTTTGAAAGAATTCATCTTGTTCTTCCTTTTCCGTACGTTTCCCCAAACCTTCTCTCTGCCTTAACTAAAAGTCTCACTACATCGCCGTAAATCAATCAGTCCATGCTGCGCGGCGGTGTACCCTGCATAAATCCGGCAAGGTCCTGAATATCCAACATGCCGATAGGAATGTCATTGCCATCTACAATTACAAGCTGGTCGACCCGCCATTTTCCTATAGCTTCGAGAGCCTCCCGAGCGGATGCTGATGCAGAGATTCTTTTTGGTTCACGCCCAATTACTGCTCCAACGGGAGTATCCAAAAATTCAACGCCATTTCCAAGCAGACGTCGCAGATCACCATCGGTAAAGACTCCAACCAGTTTACCGATCCGATTGACGACCGAGGCAGCACCTGGACGTCCCGGAGTCTTGATGTACTGACCAATTACCTCTTTAACCGATAGCGTTTCGTTTACCACGCAGTGATATTCACCGGAGCGCATTATCTCGGAGACTTTCACGAGACGCCGTCCAATATCACCCGCAGGATGCAACCGTGCAAAGTCTCCACGATCGAACCCTCGCAGTGCGCAACACCCCATGGCTATTGCGTCTGAAACCGCCAACATTACCGTTGTACTGGTAGTAGGCGCTATATTTAAGGGTGGACATTCACGTATTGAGCCAAGCGGAACAACGATGTTGCTCGCCTTGCCCAATGAGGAATCTACCGATTGAGTTATGCCAATTATGCGGCATGAACGCTCTTTAACCCGAGGAATAAGAGCAAGGACCTCCTGAGATTCGCCAGAAAACGAGAATATAATCGCTAAATCCTCGCTGGAAAAACGCCCTAGATCGCCGTGAAGAGCCTCGGAAGGACTTACAAAAAAAGAGCTGATACCGGTACTTGCAAGGGTTGCAGAAAACTTTTGGGCAATATGTCCAGCCTTTCCCATACCGGAGGTGATAATCCGTCGTTGCTCCTTGTGAGTCGTCACAACAGCCGACACAGCCTCGTCAAACGATTCGGTAAGCTGATCAGCAATACGGGCAAGCGCCTCTGATTGCGTCTGCAGAACAGCTCGGCCAACTTCCCTTATATCGATAAGGGGAGCTACTGGATTGGGTGTCGGGTAGGTATTTTTCATGACCTGTATGGTATCGGTTATTACCACCGCTATTCAAGGTTTTAAGCCATTAGCTATAGAAACGACGCAAGCACCGATGAACCATAAAACTCTCAGATCACAGATGTCGAGCAATTAGAGGAACCGCAACTATTCCACCAATAATACCCATAAGATTGACGCTTATAAGGACAAGGAGAACTCGGCATACTCGATTACGATACCATCCCCGCACGGTTGTCATATCGTCAAGAACCCCCTCAAGGTCGCCAACTCTTGGCCTTCTGAGCGCCGCCTCGATGAGAGCCGCTATCCAACCCGAGCGAAGAAATGGATTGACCGCGGTAAAGGGGGCCACCATCGTCGCGGTTAATATGGTAAGGGGATGAGCAAGGGCGAGAATCGCTCCAAGGGCTGCCGTTGATCCGGTTGCAATAATCCATGAGAAAGCCATCGCGGTACCGGCATCCTTGCCCGAGCGGAAAAACCCGATGAAAACAATCATGATTATGAGGGTTGGAATAATCCATCGGAGCATTCGACCTAGTCCGGTTTTGTTCGGAATCTCTTTAAGGGGAGAAAGATCGATCGATAATCCTTCACGCAAAATTCGGGAAATTCCAGGCACGTGACCGGCCCCAACGATTGCGACAGTTGGAAAAGCTGGAGCCCGACGAATCATCTCGGACATGTAGCGATCTCGCTCACCAATAAGGGTACTTTCGACCTCTGGAAAGACCTGACCAAACTCCTCAAGGGCGGCTGAGAGCGCATCGCGCTCCTTTAATCGTTCGATATCTTCTGGTTTAACCCGTTCGCCAGAGATAAGCCCAGCGATTATTGTTGAAATTAACTTCATCGCCGATAAAAAACCTAGATGTCCCCAGACCCGTTTAAGGGTAGTTCTAATAGAGCGATCGGCGAGAATTAGCTCGGCATTCATAGCTTTTGCAACAGAGATCGCTTCAAGCATCTCTGCACCGGGTCGCACATCGGTTGCAGCACCAATTTTTTTTTGGAATGCCGCGAGGAGTAATTGGCTTAAAAGAAGGTGTCCTCGCCCCTCTCGAATCGCCTGAACAACATCCATATTTTTCCACCCCTCAGGATTTTGAATCGCTTTGAGGCGGGACTCGCACAGCTCAATTGCTACTGATGAAGGTTTGATATGCTCTATGACAGTTCGCGCAAGCTCTACAGATTCGCGGCTGATGTGAGCAGTTCCAACGAGATATACAGTTCCAGCGGGAAGATCGATTCGCTCGACATGGGGATGTTCGAAATTTTGCTCGGACTGTGCCGAATCATCGGGTGTAATATTCATCGGGTTTTGATTGAAAGTGGTGGGAGAGCAGCGACTAAAATAAGATATTATACTCTCTTCATGATAGCCGTGCCAGAATGGTTCAGAGGGAGAGAAAATCGTGATTTTTCAGGGAAAATCATCAATAATTCAGAGACTCAACCTATACAAGGCATTTCATGATTCATCGAGCTCCTCTCACTATACCTGAATCTGAATTGACCTTTTCCTTTGCGCGATCGGGAGGACCGGGTGGGCAGAATGTCAATAAAGTTGAGACAAAGGTGACCGTTCATTTTGATTTTATGTCATCGCGGATTCTCACTGAGCAACAAAAAGAGCGATTAAGCCGCAATCGAGAAATTCAGGCGCGGCTCGATGCAGATGGTTGTATCGTTCTCACGAGTCAGGAGCACCGAACGCAGAATCTGAATAAAAAAGGGGTGATTGAAAGATTGCACGAGCTTATTGCTTTTGGCTTACAGCGGCGAAAGGTGAGAATACCGACCAAAAAAACCCGATCGAGTGAAAGAGAGAGGTTGGAGGGAAAGCGGGGAAGGTCGGCAGTCAAGGCGGGTCGAAGGCGTGTAGTTGATCGGGGTGACGGTTAAATCGGTCAGTGGTAATGGTCGCGGTAGTTGTAGTGATCAAACAGTTAGCTGAGTTCTCCAGATGGTAACGCTCTTTTAGCGAGAAGTAGTGAGTTGCCTACGACAATCAGATCAGAAAGAGCCATAGCAAGGGCTCCGTACGATGGTGAGAGGATACCACCCATCGCAAGCGGAATCGCGACTAGGTTGTAGCCAAAAGCCCAAAATAGGTTCTGAACGATAGTCCGATAGGTTGCCGCTCCGAGCTCGAGTAGGCTCGGTATAAGTCGAAGCTGTCCGTTTAACAAAATAATATCGCCACTTTTCATCGCTGTTTCTGCACCACCCCGAACTGCGATTCCGACTGTTGCCTCCGAAAACGCGAGCGAGTCATTTACTCCGTCACCGATGAAGAGAACTGAGCCTTTTGTCCGACGAAGACGGATTTCTTCGAGCTTCTCGGTTGGTGAACACTCTGCACGGAAATTTTCAACCGCTATGTGATGGGCGATTCGAGCGACACGCTCTTTTGTATCACCACTGAGGAGAAATGTGGTGCGTCCCTGTCGATGCAGCGCGGCGACTACCTGAGTCGCATCAAAATGAAGCTCATCTTCGATTGTTATCCTCCCGAGAATCACACCATTCCGTGAAACGATGAGTGAAAAAGCGGTATCTTTCGTATCGTCGCTTGCTGGATTTGGACGAATTTCTAATATATCGCCTAGTGAGGAATACCCACGAATACCTTCGCTTCTTCGATCCTCAACTGAAGAGAGCTCAATCAAGGGAGCATCGCTGAACGCTGCAGTTAGGGAGCGGGCGATGGGATGAGTCGAATGAGATTCGAGCGACCGGATAATTGAGCGAAGCTCTGATTCGCGTATTGATTCTTGATTCTCTAGGGTTGCAACCTCAATCGATGAAACAGAGAACTCTCCGGTCGTAATAGTACCTGTTTTATCGAACCCTACCTGCTTAATCGAGGCGAGAGCTTCGATTATATCGCCCCCTTTAATCAAGATCCCGTGTCGTGCCGCGCGACCGAGTGCAACTGATATCGCTGTCGGAGTAGCCAGACCAACAGCGCAGGGGCATGAAGCTGCAAGAATCGCGATACCCCGAAGAAGCGCATCGATAAATGGGATACCGAGTATCCAAGATACGAGCACTGTTCCGATTGAGAGAACGCAAACCGCGGGAACAAAAACTGCTCCTACCGAGTCGCCGATTCGCTGAATCTGTGGGCGATGAAGCTGGCTATCAGCGAGCAGTGTGATAATTTGCCCGAGGGTCGACTCTTCACCGACCCGATTAAGCCGAATTTTGAGCGATCCAGAACTAACCAGAGTTCCTGCTATGACTGCTGCTCCTCGCTCTTTTTTAACCAGCTCGCTCTCTCCGGTAATCAGAGATTCATCGGTCAGACCATCTCCCCAGTAGACTATTCCATCCCCCGGAATACGCTCTCCTGCATTTACGATCACCCGATCATCCGCTTTAAGGGTTTCACACGCGACTCTCTCCGTTTCAGCATTAGCTCCGACACCACGAACAATTACCGCGGTCTCCGGCGAAAGCCGAACCAGGTCGTGCATCGCTTCTCCTGTGTGAGCGAGCGCCCGCTTTTCGAGTACCTGACCCAATAACGCAAATGTGATGATCGAGGCGGCTGTTTCAACGAGATGGTGCCCCATAATCGGGCCCTCTTCGCCCGCCATAAAATAGGCACCAAATCCTGCGATTAGACTCGTGGTAGCTCCAATAACGATAAGGGTTTCCATCGTTGGATAACCCCCTATCGCCGAGCGAATTGCCCCAGGGCCGATTTTTGAAAGCCCGATAGCACACGCAGCGGTAGCAAGGCTTAAAGTTACGATGGGGTCGTGAAGAGCCGAGATATGGATCACCATTCCTAGCCACAGAGGTATGGTGAGTAGAAGTGAGGCAATAAAATGGATCGTTGGGGGCGATGCGGGTGGAGGTGCAACGGTGAGTTGAGATGAGACCGGAATGAGGCGATATCCTATTTTCTTGACTGCATCGATAAAAGATTCAGGGCGTTCTTCTGCTGGGATCGCAATCAGCAGGCTTTGTAGCGCGTAATTAAGCGATACCTCAAGAGCCCCCCGTTTTTTGAGCTCCCTCTCGATCGCAGCTGCGCACGAGGCACAATCCATTCCCTCAACCCGATACCGATAGTAGAGGCGAGCAGGATCAGTCATGATGGGCCTTTTTTTTGGGAGGGAGCTTGCTTTCCGAAGCACGAGCAAACGATATCCGACTCCAAATACCGCGCCCTTCTGCCGCTGCTTTTGTTGTTACCGCTGAGAATCGGTCCTGATACCGAAGATTTGGTGATATCGGAAGAGTCGCTGCATAACCATCAGCGAGCATCTTTTCATTAAGCATTACTCCATCACCTCCAAAGAGATACGCAAGCCTCCGGCCATATTTGTCCCGTTTGCGTCGATCATATTCAACTGTGACCGTGGCTCCGCGAGGAAGGAGAGTTGCAAGATGTCGGCTCGCCTCCTTTCCGAGAGAGAGAACTGTTCGCAAAGAAACTCCGAACGTAACTGCCTGTCGATAGGCCCGTTGATTTTCCCTCGATTCCATTGTGTCGATCCCAATTAGGCGAACCGATTCTTTCCCTTCGGGGAATGCAAGCCGAACGGTATCTCCATCAACTACATCGGAAACAGTGGCAGTAAACGAGGATTGAGCAGAGCTTTGGGTGGAGGGTGGAAAGGCGCAAAGCGGAAAAGCGAGAAGTGCCGCGATAAGGTATATAAGTTTAAATATGGCGGGACGCAGAGATGATTTGCGGATGGTTTTGTGTGTTACCTGAGTCATATTTGAAAATCAGCCGATGCAGGTTATCAATTTACTTGTTACATGATATACCATTGAAACGTATTCGAGGACGAGCATCTGCTTCGCAATACCGGTCGAGATGATGCTTTCAGAGAGGTCGTTTTATCATGGCAAAAACAAACGCAAAGAGTTTTCCGACATTAGCGGAGTTGATGGCATCTTCGGAACCTGCAACCGCAATCGCGACGCTCCGTTTTGAAGATGGGCAGGCTTTGCTACAGGAGCTTGTCTCTAGGGTTGAAAGCGGCGAGATATCGCTCGATCAGGCCGTGCAATCGTACGAGCTGGGGAGCCTATTATTAAAGCATTTGCGTTCTCTGCTGAATCAGGCTGAGGAACGGGTGCGGATATTAAGGCTCGATGGAAGCGAGGTTTCGGTGGAGGGATAAGTAGGGGCGAGTAATTAAGAGCCGCTCAGCTGATCGGGATGCATGTGCGAACTCAAGGAGAGAGAAACCCCGGACAGGCTGCCATAGGCGAGCGTTCCGGGGTAAAAACCTGCGATCTGAGAGGAGGAGGATGGTTTAATCCTCGAAGGTCTAGGCCTTTTTCGGCTTGATTTCAAGCCGGGAGGATTGACCACCCAGGATGAGGGTTCCTTCGAACCCTTTGGCTGAGGCCACGAACCCGCCCATGAGTGGTGGGCAATCCGTTACTGTGTCCCTCGACACAACTACGGTCCCACCGGGGACTCGTATAGTGAGGGACTTGGCAGCCGGATCCCAATCGCAAAACGGAACCTTCATCTCAATGAAGCGAACAACCCCGAAATCCTAAAATACACCTCTCCGAATTGCAACTTTCCCCCTCACCCAATCGCCGCCAAGCTCACCTCCAAATCCCGAATAATATCTGCCGCTCGCTCTAATCCAACCGCCAGCCTAATGCCACCAGCATCGAGATTGTGGCCTCTTGGGTCGTTTGGTAGGTAGGCCGAGTGGGTCATTGATGCGGGGTGCTCTATAAGGGTGCGGAGTTGACCGAGGCTGACCGCAAGGGTGATGCAGTAGGCGTAATTTGCTATGTAATTCATCAATCTCTCGCCCCGAGCCCGCGGATTATCTCCTCCGAGCCGGAAATATAAAACAAAACCGGGAGCAAAATTGCCATCGAAATCTCGAAGTACCTCGTGAGCGAGCTGTCGCTGCGGAAAAGACTCAAGACCTGGATAACAGACCGATTCAACCGCAGGGTGATTTTCCAAAAATTGGGCAACTTCGAGGGCGTTTCTCTGTTGCTGCGGGAGCCGGAGCGCGAGAGTTGAGAGTCCATACACGAGGATATGCCACGCGGATGCCGGAGATAGGATGCCCCCAAAATCTTTACGCACGAGGCAGAGCGAGCTGTAGAGCTCCTTGCTGGTGATAACAGCGCCACCAAGCTCGGTCCCAAATCCACAGATACCCTTCGTGAGACTGTGGACGACGATATCAATCCCGTGTTGCAACGGCCGCTGACCAAAGGGAGTCGCAAATGTGTTATCAAAAATAGAAAGAATTTTTTTCTCGGGTGATCTTTTCTCATTTTCTGAGCGAAGGACCGCTGATATCGCTCGGGGATCAATCATCGTCAGGGTGGGATTCACTGGTGATTCAAGATACACCACCCTTGTTTTTTCAGTGATAAGTGAAGGAAGAGTCTCTGGATCGCTTAAATCGGCAAAGATAACTGTACAACCAAGCCGCGATAACCAATTTGTAAGTAGACTGTAGGTACAGCCGTATAACGTATCGTGAGCGATAATCTCGTCACCTGCTTTTACAACGGCAAGGAGTGCACCAGATATTGCCGCCATTCCCGACGCAAATGTCACAGCTATCTCACCACCCTCCGCGGTAGCGAGCGCGTCTTGCAGCATATTACCAGTTGGCTCGCCGAGTCGATCGTAGATGTAGATAGGTGCTTCATCGCTTGAGCGTCCCACCTCGAAAAATCCCTGCGCTCCCCGTTCCGCGGATCCTAGCCGAAAGCTGCTCGATGTCGTTAATGGTGGAATTACGTGATGAGAAAAATCCCACTGAGAGGAGAGCGACTTACCGTAAATGAGCCTCGTCTGGGTCGAGTAAAGCGATTCGTCGATTGATGGCGTAGAGGCTGGTTTTTGTGTGCTCATACAGTACTCCTCGGTAATGGATTTCCGCGATGCGCTTCGGTAAAGGCAGCGTGTCGGAAATGCTTGCAGAGGAGTTTAGTTCCGTCTAGGGGAAAAGTGAGAAGAGAAGTCTCTTACCACTCGCGCCAAGAGACACCCACATAGGCGGCGATAAAAGCTATGGCAAGGAGAGCCCACCAAAGCTTGGCTCGTGCGGTGTTTGCTCGATAAGCAAGGGGAAGAAGGGCGCCGAGGGATAACCAGAGCACAATTTTAATTCCGGCCCAAGCGGGGAACCCCAGACCATTTTTTGCGAGGAGTCCAAAGCCAGATATAAAAAGAAGCAATAATCCCACGCCGTGAGTAATTGAGGCCTTTTTCCGCCACTGATTTCCCTCTTTGGTCACGCCGTTGGCGGCTGACATGAGGACACCGCCGAGCACTGCAAAGATAGCAAATGCCGAGATTAAGTGGAGAATTTTGTAGAAGGCTATCGGCATGAGATTTTCGTCCGGAGGGAGGAGTTAAGGACAAGGGACGGAGAAAAGGCCCGAGCCGGATTCGAACCGGCGATCGCGGTTTTGCAAACCGCTGCCTTAGCCAACTTGGCTATCGGGCCTCAATTGATAAGAGTTATACCTGTTTTAATCGGTTGATTCAAGGGAGTGGAAAGCGGGCATGCGGGACTACTAGGGCTACCGCACCAAACGCAGTCCACCGTTCTAAGATATGTATTTGAATTGAAATAGTGTAGTTTCACCTCCTAACTTTTATGTGGGAGGTGAGGTGATGTCTGGGTCAAATGCGGTAGAGATTGTTCGACGTATCGTATCAAAGATGAAGGATCATCGAGTTGGAGGTCGGACTCTTCACGCGCTTCCCGATGTGATTACCGTAGTTTTATGCGGCGTTATTGCTGGTTGTGAGAGCTGGGAAGGGATAGAGGAGCATGCTCTGGATCGCGAGGAATGGCTGAGGAGCTTTTTGGAGTTACGAAATGGCATCCCATCCCATGACACGATGGAGCGAGTGTTTCGCTACATGTGGCCGGAGGAATTTCGTGAATTGCTTATGGGTTTATCAGGAGCACTTCACGAAACGTTTTCGGGCAAGTTGATATCGATTGATGGTAAGAGTCTGCGAGGCTCGTTTGATCGAATATTGGGTCAGCGCATGAAGCACATTGTGAGTGCGTATGTTGCGGAGAGTGGTGCGACGATATCGCAGGTAACAACAGAGGAGAAATCGAATGAAATAACGGCGATTCCGGAACTTTTGAATCTGATTGACATTGAAGGAGCCACCGTAACGTTGGATGCAATGGGGTGCCAGACATCTATAGTTTCTGAGATTGTTGAAAAAGGCGGCGATTATGTTATTGGGCTCAAGGGGAATCAGGGGAACTTACACGAATCGGTAGAGCGATATTTTGCTGATGTATCTCCCGAGGAATGT
>Ga0114972_10000013_pt1 | contig 107478 bp, 93 predicted proteins | sample M_140807_EF_Meta_FD_87354 | JGI IMG/M metagenome (GOLD analysis project Ga0114972, IMG submission 87354) | Freshwater microbial communities from Lake Montjoie, Canada to study carbon cycling - M_140807_EF_MetaG | ecosystem: Environmental > Aquatic > Freshwater > Lake | place: Lake Montjoie... | reverse complement strand
CTCGGGTTTCTCACCCCGTTGTCCGCCGTCTGTCCCATCTTTCGCGCCGTTTTTCGAGTCCGCGGCAGACTCCCCCTTGCCGCCACTGTCCTCCTCGCGCCGTCCCGGCGGAGGTGGCGACATCTCCGGTTGCCGTGGCGGGGCGGAAGCGTCGATCCGCAGCGACTGCCAGGGGGACGTCGCCACATTCGGCTCCTTGGGCCTGGTGTCCGTTGCGACCGCCCGGTATTCCAGCACCGATCCAGGGCCGGCCCCGAGCCGCTCGGGCACGATCCGAGTCGTTCCCTTGAACACTCCTGGCCGCTCTTCTGTCAGGAGCAGGATTTCGTCGGGCTTGCCGACGGCCCCCTGAAGCCGGGTTTCAATCGCAACCCGGGCGAGCCCGAAGTCGGGATCCATGGCCCGCACGCGGATCGAGATCGGTGCCGCCGGCGGCACCCGCAAGGGAGACTCTCGCGGCTCCTCGATCGCCACCTCGGGGCCGACGTCGGCGACGACCTCGATCCGATGTTCGAGCGGATCGACGACCTCGCCTGCCTGGCCGCTGGCCGCCGATGCCTTGGGCTTGAACATGAGTCGATAGGACCCATGCAACGGCTTGCTGCGATCCTCGTTCAGGCCCAGCGTGAACGTCTTCGTGACGCGGGCCAGATCATTCCCGCTGCGGGTGAACGCGAGGTCGTGGTCGCCGTCGCAATCGAAGTCGATCCAGGCGGTGTCGAGCGGATGATTGCTCTCCGCGACGAGCGTCACCTGGGTGCCTTCGACCGCCCGAATGTCGCCCTGCCACTCGACGGTCTCGGGCTGCCTGCGGGTGTAGGCCGGGTAGTCATACCGCAGTTCGCGGACGAGCAACGACGGCGAGTCGATCACCGCGACCCGCAGCGGTTCGCTGCGGGCGTCGCCGGCGGCGATCACGATCTCCACGGAGCGGTCGAGCGGCCGGGCCGCAGCGGGCAAAACCGCCGAAAACCGCCTGCCGGCGCCGGTCTCTCCGCCCACCCGGGCCAATGCCACCCGCCATGGCTCGGCCGCGGCATCGATGCCACCGTCCTCCCGCAGCGGCGTGACGACGACGGCCGGCTGCTCGTCGCGTCGCAGCCCGCGGAGCGACGTGACGACGACGACCTGGCGGCCGCGGGTGAGCGTCGCGGCACCTCCCTCGACGGGAATTCGGCGGCGATCGAAGCTGGGGCCGTCGACGCCTGCGTCCGCTTCGTCCGGCATCCGCCAGGCGAACTGCGTCGATTCGATCAGGACTCGCGACGGAGCGGCCCAGCCGACCCAGGGGGCCAGCAGCCTGGCGCCGCTGACGAGCAGGCTCTTGGGCGCAAAGAGCTCGTAGAGGCAGGCCAGCCCGACGAGCGCCGCCAGGGCACATGCCAGCCTTACGGCCGCCGTGCGATCGATGACCCCGTCGGCCGACATCCCCGAGAGCTGTTTGGCGGCGCGGCGTTCCAGGGATCGAACGACGATCGGGGTGCTGGCCTCTGGGTGGGCCTTGACGAGCACGGTGTTGACGAGGTCGTTGTGGAGTTCGGGATGCTCCCGCTCGATCACCCGGGCGGCATAGACGAGGTTGACCCGATAGCGGACCAGCGGCAGCAGCCAGCGGACGGCCGACGCCATCAGGGCCGCCAACCCGATGATCAGCCATGCCCAGCGCAGCCGCGGCGAAAGCCCGCCGGGAATCAGCCAGTGCTCGATGAGGATGCCGCAGGCCAGCCAGACCAGACCGGCCACGGCCGCGGCCAGCACGAACGTCGTCAGCGCCACGCCCTTGTAATCGGCGCTGGCGTCGGCCAGCCGCTTGGCCAGCAGTTTGTCCGACTTGCTCTCGTCGTCGCCGCCACGCCAACGGCCGACGGCAAGCGGCCCCGCGACCTGCGTGCCCTCGCTCTCCGGCGTGGCGGGCCCGGACACGGTCGCCATTCGGGTGCTGCTCCTCTGACGTTGCCTGACGCCCGGCCGCTGGAAACCAGCCGCCGGAAACCCGGTCCTGAAAACCCTCGGCCTTTCCCGGGATCGAACGGGAGGAAAAGGCCCCACGGACGGCACTTCCTCCGTCGACGAAGTATATCGGCGCAGGCCGGGCATCGCTCCGCCGCATTGACTCCCTGCGGAAAAGCCACCTATCGTGCCTCTTCTCTCACCCTCCTCAGCCCGGGGAAAGCCGTCATGCCGCTGCTTCCCGACGCCGAGTCGTTCCGACGGCTGGTCGAAGGATCGGACACGGGTGCCGGTGCGACGCTGACCCGAGCGATCCTCGCCGGACTCGCCGCGCCGTACGGGCTGGCGGTCACCTGCCGCAACGCGGCCTATGATCGCCGCTGGCTGCGGATCGGCGGTGCGGGCGTGCCTGTGGTTTCTGTCGGCAATCTCACCCTCGGCGGCACGGGCAAGACGCCGCTTGTGGCCTGGGTCGCCCGCGCGGTTTCGGCGGCGGGGCTGCGGCCGGCGATCGTGAGCCGTGGATATGCCGCCGCGGCCGGTGCCACGAGCGACGAGGCGGCCGAACTCGCCGTTCTTCTCCCCGACGTGCCCCACGTGGCTGATCGAGACCGGGTTGCCGGCAGCCGGGCCGCGGCTGCGGCAGGCGCCGATCTCGTGGTGCTCGACGATGGATTCCAGCACCGCAGACTGGCCCGCGACCTCGACCTGGTCGCCGTCGACGCCACCGATCCGTTCGGCTGCGGCCGCCTCTTCCCGCGAGGCCTGCTGCGGGAGCCGCTGACGGGCATTCGCCGGGCAGACGCGGTGATTCTCACCCGGGCATCGGCGGTCGATCCCGAACGTCGGTCCGCGATCCGCGAGGGCATCCGATCCGCCGCCGGTGGACCGCTGCCGGGCGTCTGGGTGGAGGCCTCGCACTCGCCACGCCAGCTGCGAACCGCCTCCGGGGGAACGCTGCCAATCGAGACCCTCGGCGGCCGGCGGATCGCTGCCTTTGCCGGCATCGGCAATCCGGCTGCGTTTCGCGGCACGCTCGAACGACTCGGTGCGGCGCCTGTCGCCTTCAGGGCGTTTCCGGACCACCACCCCTATCGGCCGCAGGACCTTACCTCGCTCGAGGCATGGCTGAGGCATTGCGGCGCCGAGATGGCCGTGACGACGCTCAAGGATCTCGTCAAGATTCAAAGCGACACGATCGGCGGCGTTCCCCTGACCGCGGTCGAGATCGCCCTCGCGATCGACACGGGCGCCGACGATCTGCACGGCCTGCTGGCTCCGGTCATCGCTCGGGCCCGGGCCGCCCGCGATGCGGCTCCGCGGTGACGGAAGCTCCCATGCAGCACCCCAGCCCGGACCGGCCCGAGATCTCGCTCGTCGTCAACACCTTCCAGAAGCCGCGACACCTCCGGCTGGTGCTCGAATCGATCGCCGGGCAGCGGGGTGTCGAAGGGCGGTTCGAACTGGTGGTCTCGGACGACGGTTCGACCGACGAAACGGCCTCTCTGGTCCAGGCCTGGTCGAATCGGGCCGCGTTTCCGATCCGGTTCCTGACGCGGCCGCACGACGGCTTCCGTCTGGCGGAGGTCCGCAACCGCGGGGCGCGGGCAGCGGCCGGCGATTTTCTGCTGTTTCTCGACGGCGACTGCATCCTGCCGCCCGACCATCTGGCGACGTATCTCGCGCGAAGACGAACCGGAGCGGCGCTGCTGGGGGGCTGCGGCAGGCTGACGCGGGAGTTCAGCGACTCGCTCGATTCGGGTGCCGTTTCAGCCCCCGATCCCCGGACCCTGCTTGCCCCGGCCGAGCGTCGGCTGCTCTCCCGCCGCCATCGCAAGTCCTGGTGGCAATCGCTGCTCCGCCACCCGAGCAAGCCGAGGCTCGTGGGCAACAACTTCGGGGTCTGGGCCAGCGACTACCGGCGGGTCAACGGGTTCGACGAACGATTCGTCGGCTGGGGTCAGGAGGACGACGACTTCGGCCTTCGGCTCCGGGCCGCCGGCGTGCGGCTGGAATCGATCCTCGACGCGACCTGCTCGCTCCATGTCTGGCACCCCACCGAGGGCTCGGTGACCCAGCGTTGGCGGGATGGAGCGAACGTCGGCTACTTCCTGCGCCGGGGCCGGCTCACGGCCTGCCGCCTCGGGCTGGTCGAACGCACGACACGCGACATCGCCTGGGGGCTCCCGCCGGACCTGCGAGCCTCGCCGCTCGGACGACGGATCGACGACATGCTGATCGATGGCGGCCGGGTTGGACCGTCGAAGCCCTGCGAGGTGGATCTGGTGCTGCGGCCCGGCACGGCGACCTTTCGGAGGCCTGCGGAATGCCGGTTGTTGATCGCAGTCGGAAATGCACCGATCGAAGCGTCCCTCCGCAGGCGGGCCGACAGGATCGTTGCTCTGCAGGATGCGAAGGATGCCTCGCTCGAGGCCCTGCTCCAGTCGGTGGGCTGATGCCGGTTTCCCGGAGGCGGCCGACTACTTCTTCTTCTCGTTGTGGATCGTGTGCTTGCGGAGCCGGGGCGAATACTTCTTCACCTTGAGTTTCTCACCCCCCGTCTTCCGTCGCAGGGTGTAGTTGTGGTCGCCGGTCTCTTCGCAGACGAGGTGGATCACCTCGAGCCTCTTCTTGCCTTTTGCCATGGATTTCTCGCGGCCTGCTTGGGCCTGATCGGGGCCTGTCGGAACTGATCTGGATTCGGGATGGTTCTGGATTCGGAATGGGCTCGCGAGTCCCCTTCGAAGGCAGCCCGCGAAACCGCGGATCGTACCCGTCCACCCTGCCGCTCGCCAGCCGTGCCCATTCCGTCGCTTCAAAATCGCGATTTGCCGAACTATATTATCTGGGAAAGGCTCGAATCGGTGCTCGACGAAGGGGACACGATGGCCGGCCACAATCCTGCGAAAACCGACACCCCGCCGCAGCCTGCCGCCCCGCCAGCACCGGCCAGGGCTCCCCTCCCCGCCGCGCCGCCAAGGCCGCTCGTTGCCGGCATGCTGCGTCAGGCTCCGGCCTGGATGGTGAGCATGCTCGTGCACGTCGTCGTGCTCCTCTCGATGGCCCTGATCGTGCAGGAACCGCCCAAGGGGGAGGCCCCGCGGACGATCGTTTCATCCGCCCAGGATGTGCAGGAGGATTTCGAGGAGTTCGCGGAAGATCTTCCGCAGCAGCCGCTGGAAACCCCCAATCTGCCGACCACGGACGAGGTCGTGATGGCCGACACTGCCGTGGAGAACGTGCAGATCGTCTCGACCGCGGCCGATGTCGATGCCGCCTCGGTGTCGGTCGAGTTCAGCGACTTCGGCACCGCGACGGCTCCGGCCCAGGATCTGCTCGCCAGCATCGGTGCGGTCGGGGTTCAGGCCGGCGGACTCAGCGGACGCAGCGATCCGAAGATGCGGACGCAGCTCGTCAAAAAGGGGGGCGGCAGCGAGCAGAGCGAGACGGCCGTCGAGACGGCGTTGAAGTGGTTCATAAACCATCAGCTGCCGGACGGAAGCTGGAGTCTGGATTTCCAGCGATGTCCGAGCTGCCAAGGCAAGTGCTCCCAGAGTGGCAGCGGCGCCAAGAAGTACCCCACTGTCGGCCCAACCGCCCTGGCACTGCTGCCCTTCCTGGGCAAGGGCTACACCCACAAGCAGGGGCCGTACAAGCCGCAGGTGGAAGCGGCCTTGAACGTCCTCGCGAGCAAGGTGGTACAGGGCAAGGGGGACGCGGGCGAGGGAATGTACGTCCAGGGGCTGGTAGGGATCTGTCTCTCCGAGGCCTTTGCGCTGACCCAGGACAAACGGCTGGCCGGACCCGCCCAGCTCTCGTTGAACTACATCATGGCTGCCCAGGATATGACGCGGGGTGGCTGGGGTTACACCTACAGGAACGCCGGCACGTCCGACACGTCGATCCTCGGCTGGAACCTGATGGCGATGAAGAGCGGCCACCTCGCCTCCCTCTCGATCAATCCGCTGAACGTGAAGAAGGCGGTCGAGTTCCTCGATTCCGTGCAATCGGCGGAGGGCTCCGCATATGGCTATCGGGTCGCAGGCGATCGCCCCGCCAACAGTCCGACGACGGCCGTCGGCCTGCTCTGTCGGATGTACTCCGGCTGGAAGAAGGATCGACCGGCGTTGAACGTCGGTCTGGATCGGCTCGTCAAGGCGGGACCGGGCAAGAACCTCTACTACGACTACTACGCCACCCAGGTCCTGCATCATGTCGAAGACGAACGCTGGGAGTCGTGGAACCCCAAGATGCGGGACCTCCTCCTGAAGACGCAGCGCACCTCGGGACACGAAAAGGGCAGCTGGTACGAGGAGATGGATGGCGAGGGCCACGGCAGCAAAACGGCGGGCCGGATCTACTCCACGTCGCTGGCCACGATGATTCTCGAGGTCTATTACCGCCACCTGCCGATCTACGGGCAGCAGAGCGTGGACGAGGAGTTCAAGGAGTAGCGGGGCCGGCAGTGGAGGTGGCGGCCCGGGCCTGTCGATATCCTGTTGGTCGCAGCGGCGGCGGATGTCGGGCCGCATCCGCCGGGCATGTCAGACGCTCGGAGGGTTTTGAAGAAGGGCCGAATGGCACCGCAGCCGGCCCGCGATCGGCAAGGTTCTCCCAACCGGAAGATGTCCCTCGGACCGCCGCGTCATGCCTTCCCAGCCAGCCTCCACGCCCTGGATCGAGAGGATCGTGGCCAGCCCGTCGACCCGGGCCGGCTATGCAAGCCTCGTCGTCCACGTGGTTTTGCTGCTGGCTCTGGCGGTCTCGTTTCTGCCGCAGCAGACGGACCAGCTGCCCAGGCCGCTGACGCTCGCATTCGGGCCGGTGGCGGAACTGTCGGAAGGCGATTCCCTCTCGGCGGAGGCTGGTCCGGCGATCGATGTCGGCTCGGATGCGGCGATCGATGCATCGCCCCACGACACTCCGCCTGCGTTGGCCGCATCCCCCCTGCCCGATGTCGAGGGGGATGCGGCCGACACGATGGCCTTCGACGAACCGCCCCCGCCGCCGGGCCAACCCCTGTCCGGCAGCGCCGACCCGATGCCAGGCGACGATCTGCTGACCCAGCTCGTGGCCAGCCGACTCGACTCCCGGGCCCCGGGTCGGGGAGGTCGTCCCGTGGGGGGCGGGGCTATGGAAAGGGCGACCTACGCATCCCGCCGCGGCCGCAGCCGACATGGTGCGGCCCGATCCCGGGGAGGCAACGCCGCCAGTGAAGCCGCCGTCGAGCGCGGCCTGGCCTGGCTGGCGCTCCATCAGGCCGTCGACGGCTCGTGGCAGTTCGATCTGAGCGGCTGTCGCTGCGATGGAGCCTGCCGCGATCCAGGCACGCTCGCCAGCTCAACCGCCAGCACCGCGATCGCACTGCTGCCCTTCCTCGGCGCCGGCAGCACGCACCTCGACGGCCCGTATCAGGAAACCGTCTCGCGGGCGATCTATTTTCTGGTCAGCAGGATGCAGCCCACGCCTCGGGGCGGCGACTTCTGCGAGGGCACCATGTACGGCCACGGCGTCACCACGCTGGCCCTGGCCGAGGCCCTCGGCATGACCAAGGACGAGATGCTCGTGCCCTATGTCCGCGACGCCGTGCGGTTCATCGAGACGGCCCAGGATCTGCACGGTGGAGGCTGGCGCTACCTGCCCGGCCAGGCGGGCGACATCACCGTCACCGCCTGGCAGGTCGCGGCCCTCAAGAGTGCCGCGCTTGCCGGCATCGAGACCCCCTCGCCGACGCTCGACGGGGTGACACGGTTCCTCGACCGGGTCCAGACGCAACAGGGTGCCGCCTACGGCTACCGGACGCCCGCGGCCAAGCCATGCACCTCGGCGATCGGACTGCTCTGCCGGATGTACACCGGCTGGGAGATCGATCACGAACCGCTGAAACGGGGCATCACGAACCTGGCCAAGGCCGGGCCGGACCCGCAGGCCGTCTACGAGAACTTCTATCTCGCGCAGGCACTGATCCAAAGCAATCATCCAGTCTGGCCCCGCTGGAACGCCCGGAACCGCGAGCAGATCGTCGCCCAGCAGGCCCGTATCGGCCACGAGGCCGGAAGCTGGTTCTTCGCCGATCGCGATACGGCCCCCGGCGGCCGGCTGGCCCACACGGCGCTCGCCGTGCTGACGCTCGAGGTCTACTACCGGCTGCTGCCGATCTACCGCCAGGAGGCCGTCGAGGTGGGGTTTTAGATTCGCATCCCCCACCCGCCGCACCTCGGGCCACTCCTGCGTCGGACAGCCCTGGACGCGGGGCTACAATGGTGGCTCAGGAGTCCATGCGATGCGGCTTGAAACCTACACCTGGCTGGCAGTGGTACTCGGCGTCGCCTGTGCCGCGATCAACTGGCTCGGGCTCGCCGGCTGGATGGCGGCCGTCGTCCTGCTCGTGAGCATCGCGGCCCATGTTGCCGGAAATGCGCTCGGGACGCGGATGCGCGAGGCGACCGATCGCGACCTGGCCGGCAGGGTGAGAACCGGCCAGGTTCCGCTGCAGCCTGTCGTCTGCCCTCCGACCCATCTCGAGCGGCGATCCCGACTTGGCATGCTGATCCCCGTGTCGGCCGGAATCGGCGCCACCTGCGGCGGCATCGCGGGAACCGCGTCGCTGCTGTCGTTCACGTCGAGCTCACTGGCGGGCGCCACGCTGGGCGGCCTTTCTTCGGCTGTGATCGGCGGACTGATCGGCTTTCTGGCCGCGAGTTTCATCGAGATCCTGCGGACGAGCCTGCGCGAGGCGATTGCCGCCGAACGGGCGTCCGGAATCGACGGCCGCCGCGTCTGACGGCGGCATCGGGCAACCGCGACCTACGCGAGTCGCCGATACTCCAAGCCATGACAGGCTGAAGCCTGTCCCACATCGGGCAGCACCTGCCGTGCCGAACAGGATTGCCAGGATGGCCGCAGCCAGGACGGATGGCGTCCTCCCCGGGGCCGTGGTACAACTTTTTCTCGGGTTCGGATCCTCCGAGCACCGTCCGAACAACCTGGAGTTCCCATGGCGAAGCCCCATCGCGGTCTCAAGAAGGCCAATCACGGCGCCCGTCCGGCAAACAGCAAGGCGAGGAAGGCGAAGCGGAAGCACATCCGCACCTGATCGCCAGCCTCACGAAGGAACGAAGGGACCGACGCCGTGGCCCCGCGCGACTACATCATCCATCCGAGCGAATACGACCTCGACACAGTCATCGCCGACATCCACGAGATCCGCCGCTGGAACATGCAGCGGTTCGAGATGGAGCAGCTGACTGCGATCGTGCACGAGGATCCGGCCCGCGGCCTCTGCGTCGGCTACAAGGACGTGACCCGGGACGAGTTCTGGGTGCGCGGCCACTTCCCCATCATGCCGCTGATGCCGGGCGTATTGATGTGCGAGGCGGCCGCCCAGCTCTCCAGTTTCTACACCCAGAAGCACAACCTGCTCGACGCCAAGGTGATCGGCTTCGGGGGGATGGAGGATGTCCGCTTCCGTGAGCCGGTCGTGCCGGGAGACCGGCTCGTGATCGCCGTGGAGCGGGTTCGCGTGCGGCCGAAGGCGATGATCGTCTGCCGATTCCAGGGCATCGTCCGCGAGAGCATCGTGGTCGATGGCACGATCAAGGGCGTGCCGCTCCCCGTCGACTACCTCCTCCAAGCGACCGGCGGATCGGCCGGCGGCGCGGCCACAACCTGAAGCTGCCGATGCCGCGACGGCCTCCAAAGAAGCCCGACCCAAACCTCGACCTCTCGACCCACCTGCTGCGGGTCGATGGACTACCGTCGCCGCTCGAACCGGCCTCGCTGTTTCCAGCCGCCGGTCCGGTCGAGATCGAGGTCGGAAGCGGCAAGGGGCTGTTCCTGGCGAACGCGTCGACGGCCGCTCCTGAACGCAATTTTCTCGGCGTCGAGATCGCCCCGGGATACGCCAGGCTGTGCGCGGCCAGGCTCGCCCGACAGCCTGCCGCGAACGCCCGGATCGCAGAGGGCGACGCCAACCGTCTGTTCCGCTGCCTCCTGCCCGATGCCTGCCTCGCCGCGGTGCACGTCTACTTTCCCGACCCCTGGTGGAAGGCCCGCCATCGCAAGCGACGGGTCCTCTCCCAGGCCTTTCTGCCGCACGTCGGCCGGGTTCTCGACAGGGGCGGAGAGCTCCACATCTGGACCGACGTCGAGGAGTACTTTCACGAGTCGATCGACTTCGCCCGCGGCACGGGACTGTTCGAGGATCCCCGCGACGAGCAGGCCAAGCCTGCCGAACACGACCTCGACTACCGCACCCATTTCGAACGCCGCACCCGGCTCGCCGGCCAGCCGGTCTGGCGGGCAGCGTTGCGGCGAAACGACCGGCCGGCGGGCTGCAACCGCGAGCCACCGGCAGACCTGAAGACGAACCCGCTCGAGCAGACCGCGGAAAAAGATCGGGGATGACTTTTGCCAGGGGGCGGTCAGACGTTCAGCGGACGACCGTCTCGTAGGTTCGTCCCGCCCCGCCTTGGGCCGTCTGAGAGAGTGCCAACTGGTAGAGCCGCTCGCCGGCAGGCGTCGGATACTGCCCGGTGAGACAGGCCTGGCAGATCTTTTCGGGATCGAATCCGATCGATCGGGCCACCGATTCGACCGGCAGGTAACGGAGCGAATCCGCCCCCAGTTTGGCGGCCATCGCCGCCTGCGCCTCGTCGGTGAGCAGGCCGTCTCGGAGGAACGCGGGGGCGAAGAGTTCGTCGATCGTCGACATGTCGATGCCGTAGAAGCACGGGGCGATGATCGGCGGACAGGCGATCCGCACGTGGATCTCCCGGGCCAGGCCGAGCGATCGCATCCGTCCCAGCAGCACCTTCATCGTGGTGCTGCGGACGATCGAATCCTCGACGAGGATCACCCGCTTCCCTTCGAGCACCTCGCGGAGCGGCGTGTATTTCGACTCCGCCTTCTGCCGCCGGCTCGAGGCACCGTCGATGAACGTGCGGCCCGTGTAGCGGTTGCGGATCAGGCCTTCGACCGACGGAATCGAGAGCCTGTAGGCCATCGCGTCGGCGGCCGCCTTGCTGGTGTCGGGCACGGGCACGACGACGGTGTCGGCGTCGACGGTGAGCGTCTCGAGCCGGGCGAGTTCCTCGCCGAGCCGCTTGCGGGTGAGGTAGACGCTGCGTTCGTCCATCGTGCTGGCGACGTTCGCGAAGTAGATCCATTCGAAAAAACAATGGGCCTGCCGCGGACTCTCGGCGAAACGCTCCACCCGCATGCCGTCCGCATCCACGACGAGCGCCGTGCCGGGCTCCAGCGAGCGGATCGAATCGGCTGGGAAGCCGAGGTTGAGCAGCGCGACGCTCTCGCTGGCCGCGGCGACGAGGGGCCCGAGACGGGCATACTCCATCGGCCGGATGCCGAGGGGATCGCGGGCCACGATCATCCGCCCGCAGGCGTCGAGCATGGCGATGTTCCAGGCGCCGTCGAACCGTCTCGAGATCGCGGAGAGCAGTTCTGCAGGCCCCGGATCGGCATCGCCGGAGAGTTCGTTGCCGATCGCGTGCATGATCACCTCGGTGTCATTGTCACGGATCAGGTGGTTGTCGTCGGCCGCCAGGATTTCATCCCGCAGCTCCAGATAGTTCGCCAGCTGGCCGTTGAATCCGAAGGCGAACCATTTCCGCTTCTGAATGTGGGGGCGCTCGAGAGGCTGGGCATAGCCGCGATCCTCCGCGCCGCAGGTCGCGTAGCGGACGTGCCCGATCGCGGCCCGGCCGAGGTGTTGCTCCATCAGGCCCTCGTAGCGGCCGCGGTGACCGAGCTGAAACACCTCGCTGACGCTGCCGACGTCCTTGTGCGTCGTGAGCAGTTGGCTGCGGCCCGGATTCCAGGCGGTCATCCCGGCCGAGAGTTGGCCGCGGTTCTGGATGTCGAGAAGCATCCTCGGCACCAGCCGCGACACCTCCTCCGGTCCCTGTGCCGGACAGAGCGGACTCCGCTCGACGCCGGGGAGGTGGTAGATCGCGGCCAGGCCGCACTCGTGATGAAGGTCGCTCACCTGAGAAGCCTGCCGGGGAAGGTCGAGCAAGACCGCTAAAGATGTGAATATACAGGTTTGGCCGTCGGAGCCTCAACATCCCCGGCCCGCGGCGGCGGCGCTCGTCGAATTTCGCCTCGATGGCCGGGCTGGCCCGAAGGCGGGTAGGATGCTGGCCCCGAGCTGCCGCGACCCAGATTCTCGCCAGACCAATGCCCGATCCGCTTCGACCCGATCCGCTCCGACAGGGCGTCGCCGATTCCGCCAGGCTCGTCGTCGTCAAGGTCGGAACCCGCGTGCTCACCGGTCCGGACGGCCTCCTCGACGCCGACCGGATCGAGACGCTCGGCAGGCAGCTCGACGGCCTGCTCTCCCAACAGCGGCGGGTCGTGCTCGTCAGTTCGGGGGCCGTCGGCGCGGGCATGGGACGGATGGGACTCTCCTCCCGTCCGGCGGAACTGGCCCACCTGCAGGCTGTTGCGGCGATCGGCCAGAGCTGCCTGATCGAGGCCTACGAACGGTCGCTTCGTTCGAAGAACCGGCATGCGGCCCAGGTCCTGCTCGTCGCCGACGACCTGCAGGACCGGACCCGCTATCTCAACATCCGCAACACCCTGCGGGCCCTGCTCGACTACGGGGCGATCCCGATCATCAACGAGAACGACACCGTCAGTGTCGAGGAACTGCGGACGAGTTTCGGTGACAATGACCGCCTCGCGGCCCTGGTCTCAACGCTGCTCGGGGCCGATCTGCTGGTGCTGCTCTCCGACGTCGATGGCGTCTTCGACCGCCATCCCTCCGAACCCGGGGCGAGCCGGCTCGAGTTGGTCGATCGGATCGATGCCCGGATCGAGGGACTCGCCCGGGACCGCCTCGGCGGCGTCTCCAAGGGGGGCATGGCGAGCAAGATCGCGGCGGCCCGGATCACCACCGAGGCGGGCGGACATTGCATCATCGCCTCCGGACGCGACGACCGGGTGCTGGAACGGATCTTCGCCGCGGAATCGGTGGGCACGCTGTTCCGGGGCAGAAACGAGCCGATGCCCGCCTGGAAACGCTGGCTCGGCTGGTCTGCGGACAGCCGCGGCACGCTGGTCGTCGATGACGGGGCCCGGGCCGCGGTCGTCGCCCAGGGCCGCAGCCTGCTGGCCGCCGGCATTCGTCATCTCGACGGAGGCTTCGCCGCCGGAGACGTGGTCTCCCTCGCCGGAGAGGATGGGGCCGCCTTCGCCCGCGGTCTGGTCAATTACCCCGTCGACGAGCTGCGCCGGATCATCGGCCTCAAGACCGACCGGATCGCCAACGTCCTCGGCTACTGCCCCTACGAGGAGGTCGTCCACAGGGACAACCTCGCCATCATCCGCCGCGACCTTCCGCAGGGCTGACCCCTCAGCCTCGTCCCTTTCCTCCATGCTGCCTCGTCCATGCTGCCGGAACTGCTGATCGTCCTCGGGCTGATCCTCGCCAACGGCTTCTTCTCCGGGGCCGAGATGGCGATCGTCGCCAGCCGCAAGGGCCGGCTGCGGCAGATGGCCGAGGAGGGTGACGAGAAGGCGCGGAAGGCCCTCGAACTCGCCTCCAGCCCCGACCGCTTCCTGCCGACAGTGCAGATCGGGATCACGCTCGTGGGCACGCTCGCCGCCGCCTATGGTGGCGACCGGCTCGTGGGGGAGATCGCCGAGTGGATCGCGGCCAACGGGCCGCCCGCGGTCGCCGCTGTTGCCAGGTCGATCGCCCTGACGATCTTCGTGGCGATCCTCGCCTTCCTCACGTTGCTGCTCGGCGAACTCGTGCCCAAGCGGCTGGCGCTCCGCAAGGCGGAGTCGTTCGCCAGGCTGGTGGCTCCTGCCATGCAGGTCTTCGCCCGTGCGGCGACGCCGTTCGTATGGTGCATGAGCAGGGCCACCTCGGCCGTCCTGCGGCTGTTGGGTGCCCATCAGCAGGATGAGCCGAGCGTCTCCGTCGATGACATCGAACACCTGCTCGAGGCCGGCAGGGCCGAGGGTGTTCTCGAGGCCGTGGAGCAGGCCGTGGCCTCCGAGGCTCTCCGGCTCGGCGAGCGGACGGTCCGTGACATCATGCGGCCCCGGATCGACCTCGACGCCCTCGATGTCGACACCCCGCCCGCCGAGGTCCTCGGTGCCATCGCCATGGCGGGATATTCACGGCTGCCGGTCTACGAGGGTTCGCTCGACCAGATTCTCGGCTACGTCTCGCTCAAGGACGTGCTCCGACACAACTGGATGGGCTGGCCGATCGAACTCCGCAGGATCATGCATCGGGCCCTGTTCGTGCCGGAGACCATGCCGCTGGACAGGCTGCTCGAACTGTTCCAGAAGGAGCGGAACCAGCTCGCCATCGTCCTCGATGAATACGGCGGCACAGAGGGGCTGGTGACGCTGGAGGACGTGCTCGAGGAACTCGTCGGGGAGATTCACAGCGAGCATCGCCGCGACGAGGCGAATGAACTCGTGCAGCGGGAGGATGGATCCTGGCTCGTCGACGGGAGCATCGGCCTGGAAACGCTCGCGGACCGACTCGGCCTCAAGCTCGAGTCGGCCCCGCGTGACTTCTCGACGGTGTCTGGCCTGGTGCTCTCGCTCCTCGAACGGATCCCGAATGCGGGCGACAAGACCAGGTGGAACGGGCTCTCGATCGAGGTGGTCGACATGGACGGCCGACGGATCGACAAACTCCTGATTCAAAAGCACTGAAGCCGGTCCGGATCGGACCGGCTTCAGACTGCGATTCAGAGCAGCCTGCCGATCTCCGCACCACCCCCGCCGACCAGTGCATCGAGGACCAGCGGATCGGCGGCCGGAGTGCCCAGCTTCTCGAGCACGGTGCGGTAGCGGCCGAAGATCTCGTTCAGTTCCTCGATCATGAGGTCGTTCCGCTCGAGGACGGGAGACGTCTCCAGCACCCGCTTCCAGGCTGCCAGTGCCTCTTCATAGGCCGATCTGGCGATCTCGAGGTGGCCGGCTTCGGCCTCGTGATCAGCACGCCAGAGGGCCTCGCGGGCCTGCAAAGCGTCGCTCGTGCCTTCGGCCTCGCAGACCGCCTTCCAGTAGTCGTAGTTCAAGATCTCGCGATACTGGCGGATGCGGGCTGCATTGGCGACCGCCTGCTCGTGCAGGCAACGCAGCGCCTCTGCCCGCTGCGGTGTTTCCACCGGCCCATCGAGCATCGCAGCCAGTTCCGCGGCCCTGTCCTCCTCGATCTCGAGCATCCAGAGATGGATCCCCTGCCCGTCGGGAGAGGCGATCGGCTGAAGTGACAACTTTTGGCACTCCTCGGCCGCCTTCCTCCAGGCATCCCTGGCCTCCTCGCCGAACACCCCGTGCGACTCGAGGAGGACCGCATTTCGGACGGCGTGCATCATCGGCTTGCTGGCGGGAACCAGTGACGGCAGAGGCGGCTCCGCCCGGAATGACTGGGCGACGAGGACGGGAATGCGGGCGGCCAGGGAAAGCGGCGAGCGATGCTGTCGCACCGCCTCGATCGCGAGGAGCAGCGTGGCGACCCCTCCGCCCGCGATGGCAAACGCGACGGCCATCTCCTGCAGGTGCCGCTTCCAGTTGATGGGCTGGGACCCAGAGTGATGTCCGCCGAAACGGGAGCTGACGGTGGCCATGATGAACTCTCCTTGGCGATGGGATTTCGAATCTGAAAAACCATACGCCGACCGTTCACAGAAAGTTCACGGAAGCAATCCGTCCCGCGCGGAATCGCCTGAAAAACGGCCAACTCCCCTGCCAAGACAGTTGGCAGGACACCTTCGCAACCGGCCACCAGAACCGGCTAGTGCCTGGGCTGGAGAAGGTCCAGCACGTCCTGCAGCACGAAGGGCTTCGGAAACGGCTCGTCGAGCTGATCGAGCAGCTTGCGGTAGCGGTCCACCAGTTCGGCCAGATCTTCGGCCGTCATCTGGTCGTTTCGCACCACGCTCGAAGCATCGAGCACTTCCCGCCAGGCAGCGAACGATTCCTCGAACGCCTTTTTGGCATTCTGCAGTCGCGCGTTTTCGAATTCCCGCTCGGCCCTCCAGGCCGCCTCGCGGGCCCGCAGCGCGGGCTCGGTGACCTCCGTCTCGCAGGCCGCCCTCCAGTAGTCGAAGTTCACGATTTCCCGATAGCGGCCGATGATGTCGGCCGTTTCCTGGGCCTCCACATACTGCTTCGCGAGTTCCCTGGCCCGGTCGCGAACCTCCCCGTCCGCCTCGTCGGCGACCATCGACCAGGTGACCGCAAGAGCCTGCTCCGCACTCGCCGCCGAGGCCTGCTGGGCCTCCGTGCGATCGATCGGCGACGTCTCGAGCGCCCCCTTCTGTTCGGGAGACAGTGCCGCCCGCTTCCGCTCGGCGAGGGCCTTGAACGCCCCCGGCAGCAGCTGTTCGAGCTCTTCCGAGATCCTGCCCACGCGTGCCCATTCGGCCTCCTTGAGTCCGAGGCGGATCGGGACTTCCCAACTCGTCGGAATCTCCCTGATCGAGTAGCGTCGCATTTCGTCGCCAGCGAGCTTCCAGGCGTCGCGGGCCGTCTCGCCGAACACCCCCTCCTCCTCGATTGCACGGGCGTAGTTGATCGCCGTCATCATCGGCTCGCTGTGGAAGATCAGCGGCGTGGTCTTGAGGGGGGCGCCCGAGTCGGCCAGCTGCTGGGCTGCGAGATACTTTTCCCGGGCCACCAGCCAGTTGTCTCGCTCGGGGAGCGTCCGGCCGGGCCGATCCCGCTCATGGAAGTCGTCGTCCGCCTTGAACAGCCTTCGGTACTGCTTCTTTTCGTCCGCCCGGCCGATCTTCTGGCCTATGAACCAGCCCAGCCGGCCGAGCAGCCTCGGCTCCCGCTGGTTGAGGGCGATTCCCTGTCGCAGGAATTCGATCCCCTTCATCACCCAGGCATAGCGGTCGTGGTAGTCGTCGAACTCGACCGAGATGTTGTAGGAGAGGTTGTGGGCCTGAAAATCCCAGACGGAGTAGAAGTTGGGCTGGAGCTTGGTCATCTGCTCGAGCGCCGCGGAGAGGTTCGTCCAGTCCTCGACCTTCTTGTAGTGGTTGGCCCGATCCCAGAGCAGCGTGACGGCGACGTTCTTCAGGCCGAGCGTCGCCAGGCGGAGGGTTTCGCTCGTCGGATCGACCTCGCCGAGATTCGCCTGGGAGAGGCCGAACCTGCTGCGGAGACGGGCCAGCGTGCCGCCCTGACTGGTGGAATCGGCCGGCTGGCTGAGGGCGGACAGCGGCACGAGCAGGACGGCGATGGCGACGAGCGCCAGCAGCGTTTCAGGCCGCAGCCCGAGCCAGACCTTCCGGGGCCGCGAGCCGGCCCGTCCCGAACCGTCTTTCCTGCGACCGTCGTTCATGCCGCCACCTCGCGTGCCCTCAGACAAAAAGCCCCGACGATGAAAAATGCCAGCAGGTATCCCAGCGTCTCGGAGCCATGGGCCAGCAGCAGGTCGACCGGGATGTCGAATCCACCCGCGAGGAAGTCCCCGGTGCCGAGGGACGAGAGCGAGGGAAACACACCGGCACCGAGCCGCATCGGCGCGAGCAGGAACGTGTCGAGCGTCTTCATGGCGGACACGGCCGGACTGGGATCGAGATCGACCGTGATGCTCGCCTGGGTCACGATCCGGTAGAGCGACTCGATCGGACCACCTCCCGGGACGATCGTCGAGTCTCCGCTGACCTGGCTCTCGAAAAGTCCCCGGATGAACTCGCGGAATTGCCCGACGAGCACGACCGAAAGGGTTGCCAGAAGCGCGACCGGCCCGGCGAGGAAGGTGCTGAACATCACCCCGAGGGCCGTCATCAAGAGCATCGAAAACCAGATGCCGAGGCAACTCTTGGCATAGTTGGCAGCGAACGATCCGTCCCCCTGTCGCAGGTAGAAATCCGCCTGTGCGATGCCGAAGTATTGGGCCGGCTCCAGGCATTGGAGCACCACTTCCACCCGCCCGTCCGAGACGATGTCTCGAAACAGATCGACCTGACGCGTGCCACCATCGGCCGTGGTGGCGGCGAGCGTCCGCGGCAGGAGCAGGGAGTCGATCGTGAACTCCTTGGCGGTGAAGTAGAAGGGATCGCTCTGCAGGCCGCTGGAGGGATTCCGAACCCGCACGCTCCCGGCGATCCCCTTCTCGATGTCTCCCTTGTAGGTGCGAAACACCCGCACGATCATCTCCAGGGGCAGGCCCGCCGGAAAATCCTCTTCCGAGATGCCGCCGAACGTCCAGATGGCGGACGCCAGCGTGCCCCCTTCGATGTATTGCCGATACGACCACTCGGCGCCGACGCTGATCCCCTTCGTGCTCGGCCGCCCCTCCCTGTCGAGAAACCGCAAGGTTCCGCGCAGCGGCTTGCGCGCCTCGAGCAATCCCTCGGGAGGGCCGACCTCATATCTCACGCCACCAGGTTCGCCGACGGTCCTGATCGAGTGGCGGTGCCCCTGCACGGTGTCGGTGCGGCCGGTGCCGTCGGCGGCGATCTCGACCCGGTGCCGATGCCCACGGTCGAAGTTGGTGCGGCCCTCCGAACCGGTGACCGCCCCGTCGTCGGCCGTGATCTCGACCATGTCGGCGGGGGCGATCGCATGACCGTGACGGACGCTGCGGACGACGAACGCCCAGCCGACCAGCCCCATGAGCGCGAGCAGAACCGTTCCTACGGTCGCGAAGCCGAGCATTCTGCCGAGCACGATCTCGCCGGTCCTTACCGGCTTGGTGGTGACGGTCTGGATGGCCTTGGCTTTGATGTCGGCCGGCAGGCTGAACACGGAGAGGATGAGCACGACGAGGCAGACGAGCATGTTCGTCGCCGAGAGGATGAATCCGAGGTAGAGCCTGCCCGGGTTCACGCTCGTCGGGTCGAGAAACCAGCCCGCAAACACAACGATCAGGGCGAACAGGCCGAGCACGACGACGACGTTCCGCCGCAGAGATTCCTGGATCGCCAGCCGGGCGAGGGCCCAGGTCCGCCGCGGCGACATCGATGCCAGATCCGCGATGCCCGAGAGCACCCCGCGATAGACCCGGTCACCGGCGGTGAGTGGCCCGCAAAGCACCGACTGCACGAGCCAGGCGGCAGCGGCGACGACCACCGCCAGCATCCCGGTCGCGAACAGGTACGAGACCAGCGCCGGACCGATCCAGTTCGCGAACTTCGGAATTTCCTCTTCGAGCACCATCTGCCTGTCGCCCCGATCCAGCCGCGATCATGCGGCGTATTGCATGGCCGCGATCAGCCCCGCCGCGTGCCTTCGCCGCCCCGCGCCCGCCGACCCGGCCGGGCCTCCGTGTCGCGGACGACCTCGAGGAAAAGATCCTCCAGGGTGGTCGTCGGATTGCCGATCTCGATGTTCTCGCCGCCGTGCCGCCGGATCAGCTCGCGGATCTCGGCATGGGCCGCCTCCGGCAGACCGGTCGTGCGAATCTGCGTGACATCGGTGACACGGAGCAGATCCTCGACCCGCCCGAGTTCCTTCAGTTCGCCCTGGTGCAAAACGGCGATCCGGTCGCAGACATCCTCGACATCGGCCAGCAGGTGCGACGACATGATCACCGTCTTGCCGCGGCTCTTGAGGTCGATGATCAGATCCTTCATTTCGCGGGTGCCGATCGGATCGAGGCCGCTGGTGGGCTCGTCCAGGAGCACCAGTTCCGGGTCGTTGATCAACGCCTGGGCGATCCCAATCCGGCGGGTCATGCCCTTCGAATATTCCTTCAGTTGCCGTTTCTTGTCCCGGCCCAGGCCGACCATCGCGATCAGGGCGTCGGCCCGCCGCTTCCGTTCCTCGGGCGGCATGTCGAACAGCCGGCCGTAGAAGTCGAGCGTCTCCTCGGCGTCCAGAAACTTGTAGAGGTAGGTCTCTTCCGGCAGGTAGCCGATGCGATCGTTCTTCGTCACGTCGGTGGCCTCACGCCCGAAGACGAGCGCCTCTCCCGAGGTGGGAAAAATGAGCCCCAGCAGTAGTTTCATCGTGGTCGTCTTGCCCGACCCGTTGGGACCCAGCAACCCGAAGATCTCGCCGCGGCGAATCTCCAGATCGAGCGGTTTGAGCGCCACCTTCTTGCTGCGTCCCCAGAAATCCCGGTAGATCTTCGAGAGATTTCGGGCCTCGACGATCACCTCCCCACCGGAATCCCGCTGCCCTGCCTGATTACCGCCCATCGACGCTGCCTGCATGCTGTCCCCACTCGCTGTTCACGAGAGACGTAAGTTCTTTTGTTGTAACGACAATCCTGGCCGCGCGTAGAGGCTGCCCGACTTTCTATTGACAGCCCGGAGGAGACCCCTAAAATGTCGCTAATGATACTGAGTCTCATTAGCGAATTGACAACGTATTTCCCTCCACGAAGCCTGCGGAAATTCCCGATGATCAAAATTGCGTCCTGCCGGAAACCTGCGATGTCCTCCGATCGCGGCTTCACGCTCGTCGAACTGCTGGTGGTGATCGCGATCGTCGGCGTCGTGGTCGGGATGCTGCTGCCCGCCGTGCAGTCGGCCCGTGAGGCTGCCCGACGCAGTCTCTGCCAGAACAATCTTCGACAGCTGGCACTCGCCGCCCACTCGTTCGAAAACTCCCAGCGGCACTTCCCTCCCTCCGGCACCGAGGTCTTCCTGTCGGGAACCCAGCAGTCTCCCTGGTCGGGTCAGGCCCTGATGCTCCCCCATCTCGAGGGCGACACGCTCTTTCGGAGGATCGATTTCACGAAACCATACAGCAACCAGGCCAACAAGGACCTGTTTCCACCCAACGGCGTGGCCGCAACACGGGTCGATGTCCTCGTCTGCCCCGGTGAGGTCAATGCCACGCCAGTGCTCGATATGGCGACCGGTCTGCCGAAGTACTTCCCGCTGAACTACGGACTGAATGTGGGAGCGTATCTCATCCTCGATGCCGGCACCGCATCCCGCACCGACGGAGGCGGGGCCTTCGCGCCGTTCAAGAAACTGAAGCCGGCCGCCTATGTCGACGGCCTCAGCAAGACGATCGCCATCTCCGAGGTGAAGGCCAAGACGCCCCGCTCCCAGGACATCGCCTCAATGACCACAGAGGCTCCGGCGAGTCCGACTGCCGCCGCCAGCCTGGTGAACCCGGCCACCTTCTCGGCCGATGCCGGCCACACGGAGTGGGTCTGCGGTCGCAGCCTGCACGTCGGCTTCACCACGACATTCGCCCCGAACACGGTCGTGCCCTACGCGCACACCGACGGCAAACAGTACGACGTCGACATCTGCGGTCCGCGTGAGGGGACGTCGGCGACTGCGGTGACGAGGGCGGCGATCACCGCCCGAAGCCACCATCGCGACATGGTCAACACCGCCATGATGGATGGTTCGATACGGACGATCGGTTCGGGCATCGATCTCGCAACCTGGCAGGCTCTCGGCAGCAGGGCCGGCGGCGAGACGATCGGCGGCGACTACTGAGCCAGCATTCCGGCCGAGGTTCCGGCCGAGGTCTCGGTCGAGCCGCCGTACGGCAAATCTGCGGCCCGCCTCTGGGCCGAGATCCGCCCGGCCAGCCCAACCACCTGCCTGGCTGCCATCAGTTCGCCGGCCGAGAAGTAGGGTTCGTCGGGAACCCCTCCGGCATGGTCGATCTTCTCGGCAGCCAGCCGGTCCCAGCCGAGGCCGTTGGCCAGATGCCATGCCGCGGCCTGGGCGATCTTCTGGGAGATTTCGCCACGGCCGAGCGCCTCGAGGACGAGCGTCAGGGCGGGATCGGTGGAAACGGATTCGATCGCGGCGAGCCTGTAGGGCATCCGGCTCGAGGGTTCCGGTTTGCCGTGCTCCAGGCAGACTGTCGTGACCTTCAGCACCCGTGTCTTCTCGGCAGGGATCGCGAACGCGCCTCCGCCACCCATGCCACCCATGCCGCCCATGCCACCGCCACCCCCCATGCCATTCATGCCCTGATTGTTGAGGCCGCCGCCTCCGCCGCCGGTCATCTGGCCGCCGCCCATGCCGCCCATGCCGCCGCCACCAAAACCACCACCACCGCCGCCCATCTGGGCAAGCACTGGCACCCCGGCGAAGGCCGGCGGCATCCTGAGCGACAACGGACGACCGGAAAGGTTGCCGACGATGATCTGGGCTGAGCGGGAATCGTTGGGGATGTACCTCACGGTCACGAGCCCACGGGACTCGGCATCCAGAACATCGATCGGCGCCGAGGCGGCCGCGGATGCGAAACTGTTGGCTGACGGCTCGCGGGCCGTGAGCGTCGAGGACGCGAGCAGGAAGGCGACGCAGGAAACCAGAGCGACCGAGAGAGCGACGATCCGCGACATGATCCAGAGCCTCGCGAGGTGGAGTCGAACGACTCTCCAAGTATGCCCTCGATTTCGGGTCGGCCCAAAAACCAGACCGCGGCGTTTCGGCACGGCCCCTCGGAACCTATCGAAAATGACGATCTTCCGGCCTGTCCGGTCGTCGGCAGATCCCGGCCAGCCGTCCGCCTGGGTAGATCGCGGATCGACCGGTGGCCTCGCTACCGCTTGGAGAACTGGGTGCCACGACGGGCACCACGGAGACCGTACTTCTTCCGTTCCTTCATCCGGCCGTCGCGGGTCAGCAGGCCGCTGTGACGCAGCGGTTCGGCAAGTTCGGCGTCGAACGACTTGAGAGCCCGGGCGATGCCCAGCCGACAGGCTCCCGCCTGACCCGTGGGACCGCCACCGTCGACGGTGATGTCGATATTCACGACCGACTGCTTTCCAACCTGCTCGAGGGCGCCGGAGACGAGCACCCTGTCCTTGATGGTCGGAAAGTAGGCCGCGAGATCTCGACCGTTGACCTTGATCGTGCCGGATCCCGGGCGAAGCCTGACCCGAGCCACGGCTGTCTTGCGCCGGCCGGTGGCCAGCACGTCGGTGGTTCGGACGGATTTTGTGGACTGCTCGGCGGCCATCGTGTTCTCGACTCCGGGAATGATTCAGAGGAAACGTGTCGGGGAATGTCTGGGGATGAATCTCGTCGGGAACTACTTGACGCCCATTTCGAGCGTCTCGGGTTGCTGTGCCTGGTGCGGGTGCTCAGTCCCGGCGTAGACCTTCAGTTTGTCGAGCATCACCCGGCCGAGGCGGGTCTTGGGGAGCATCCGGCGGACGGCTTCCTCGATGATCAGTTCGGGCCGGCGGTTGAGACGGTGCTCGGCCGTTTCCGACTTCAGCCCCTGGTAGCCGGTGTACCAGCGGTATTCCTTCTGCTGCCACTTTTTGCCGGTGAACTGCAGCTTTTCCGCGTTGATCACGATGACGTAATCGCCGGTGTCGACATGGGGGGTGTAGGTGGGCCTGTGCTTTCCCATCAGCACCACAGCGATGTCGCTCGCCAGCCGACCGACGATCTTGTCGTTCGCGTCGACGATCCACCAGCGTTGTTCGACCTCGCCGGGCTTCGCCATGTATGTCTTCATCGTTCGACCTGATCCTGAATCGGGAGTCTGGAAATCTGGTGTCTGGAAAACTGCAATCTGAAATCGGGGGCCAGCGACCGGTCAAAACCACGATCCGGGCCTTGTCTGGCCGGCAGGCCGCGGATCCGCCTCGGTCCGGAGCGGAGCCCCGGAAGATACCAATGCATTTGGGGTCGGGCAAGCCGCCCCGATCTTGGCCGGAGAAGGCCGAATCCCCGGCTCGGGTCGGGAAATCTCTCCCCGCTCAACGCAGGACCGCCGCCCAGAGCGCGTCCGACACGAGCAAGCCCTCGCGGGTCAGTCGCAGACGGCTGCCATCCTCCTCGACGAATCCGGCGGTCTTCCAGTCGGAGATCGCCGCCGCCGCGATCCTGTCGAGCGAGAAGCCGCTGGCCGCCTCGAACGCGGCCCGCTCGACCCCTTCCCGCCGCCGCAGACCGACCACCAGCCGTTCCCGGGCCGCCTCCTCTGCGGTCATGGCCTCGCGGTCCCCTTCGGGATCGCACCCCGCGAGCAGGAGCCGAATCCATGTATGGGGGCTGCGATGGTTGGTGATCCTGGTTCGTCCGTCGAAGCGGGCGGCCCCGGGCCCGAACGCCTCCCACGGCCGACAGTCCCAGTAGGCCTCGTTGTGCCGGCAACGAAAGCCGGGGCGGGCGAAATTCGAGACTTCGTAGTGCTCGAAGCCGGCTGCCTCGAGACGGTCGATCGCCAGTTCGAACATCGCCCGCTCGAGCAGCTCGTCGACCGGCCGGAGTGTGCCCCGCCGACGCTGTGAGTCGAACGCCGTCCCTTTCTCCCAGGTCAGGCAGTAGACGGAGAGATGCTGCAGGTCGAGCCCGGCCATGGCGACCAGATCCCGGTCGACGGCCTCGAGCGACTGGCCCGGTGCCGCCACCATCAGATCGAGATTCACGGCGAGACCGGCGGCCCGCAGCAGGCCGACCGCCAGCAGAACGTCAGCCGGGGTGTGATCGCGGTCGAGCGAGCGGAGCGTCGTCGGGTCGAGCGACTGGCCGCCGAGGCTGACCCGGGTGACGCCGGATTCCACGAGGGCAGCGACGACCGCGGCATCGACGTCGGCAGGATTCGCCTCGACGGTAACCTCGCCTCCCGGCGCGACCTCGAACCGCCGGCCGATCAGCGAAAACAGGGTTCGCAGCCCATCCGCCCCGAGATGGGAGGGCGTGCCCCCGCCGACGTACAAGGTCGTCGGCTGGAGCCCCGACCCGGGGCGGGATCGGTCGCTCCCGGCCTGCACCAGTTCCCGGCCCAGTTCCCGATCGAGGGCCTGGAAATACCTGCCGACGAGGTCGTCGCGACCGGCCACGAGCGAAAAGTCGCAGTAGCCGCAGCGGTGCCTGCAGAACGGCACGTGCACGTAGACCGCGAGGGCTTCCATCAGATCCCGGGACGGGCTCGCTGGGTGCGGGGTCAGAGCCACAGCTGCAGTCGCCCGTCGAGCATGTCGGGCAGTTTCTTGGCGATGATGCGGCGGATCCTGTCGTCGGTGTAGCGGGTCGAAAAGTGGGTCGCGATCACCACCTCGTTGCGAAACCGCTCCCGGCGGGCGAGCAGGTCGTCGAGGTGCATGTGGCCGAACTTGTGGATCTTTTCCTTGCGGTGGTTGTGGGCCACGAAGGTCAGTTCCGTGATCAGGATCTGGGCCTCGAACATCGCCGGACAGCGGTCGAGCCCCTCGGGCGAACTGTCCCCCAGATAGGCCACGAGGGGCGTTCGGACCTCGTGGGTCACATCGACCCCGGAAAGCCGGAGATCCCGGATTTTCTCGCCGGGAAGGCCCTGATACTCGTGCTTGAGCTTTCGCCGCCTGTCCCAGACGACATAGCCGACACTCGGCAGCGTGTGGCAGGTGCCGGAGACGGTGACGACATGCTCCCTTGAAAGCTCGATCTCGTCGCCCGGGCGGGCGGCGAGGAGGGTGCAGGGGAGCCGGCCGCGGTCGAGACGCGAGACGGCCTTGAGCAGCTTCTCGATCGGCTCGATCGCGGTCTCGGGAAGATAGATCACCGGCGGCTCCATCTTCATCATCCGCCGCCGGGCGACGTAGACGGGCAGTGCGGCGATGTGATCGAGATGGGTGTGGGTGATGAACCAGGTGCTCGTCGCCATGAAGCTCCACGGCTGGCCGCCGAGGTCGAAGCCGAGCTTCAACTCGGGGATCCGCCAGTAGCTCTGGACGGCCGCCCGCGAGTAGCCCTCGATCGTGAGCCCCTTGTGGGTGAGCGTCCGCAACGGGGCGTTGTCGATCATGCGGTCTCCAGGGGGGCCGGCGGCCGGTTCACGGACGGCTCCAGCCAGATCTCGTCGAAGAGCCGTTCCTGCCGGGTCCCGAGCCGGCCACGGCGAACGAGCTCCAGCACGGCCAGAAAGATACCCACGAGCCGCGTGCGGGGCATATCGTCCTCGAAGAGTTCCGAAAACGCCACCCTGCCCCTCTCGCCGACGAGCCGCTCGACCCGCTCCGCATGCACTTCGATCGGCGTGTCGTCCTGGACGATCTGCCGCGGCTTCCGCTTCTCACGCTTCCGCAAAACGCGTGACATCGCACCGACGAGGTCCCAGACCTGCACGTCGCCGATCGTCACCTCCGCCGGAGCCGCCCTGCGGGAAGGCTCTTCCGACTGCGTCCGCGGAAATCGCAGTTCCCACTGCCGCGCCCTGTCCTCGAGCAGCGTCGCCGCATCCCGGTACTGTTTGTATTCGAGCAGCCGACGGACGAGATCCTCGCGGGCGGGCTCGACCGCCTCCTCGACCGTTTCCTCCGGTCGCGGCACGAGCGCCCGGGCCTTGATTTCGAGGAGCACGCTGGCCAGTTCGACGAACTCGCCGACCTGATCGATCGCCAGGTCCTCGAGCACCTCGATGTGGGCCAGGAATTCACCGGCGATCTGCGCGATCGGCACCTGCGTCACGTCCACCTCGTGCTTCTTCACGAGGTAGAGCAGCAGATCCATCGGTCCGGAGAAGACGTCGGTCGCGACCTTGAATTCCACGCGTTTCCTCGACGTCCCGGCAGCGCTGTCAAAACCTCATTTGCCGCCCCTGCAGGCCGCGTGTCAATGCCGGCGGGCTTTCGGGTAGGATCGTGTCAATGAACCCCGCCGAGTGCATCAAGCCGGAAACGCTCTGGGCCCCGTGGCGGCTGGCATACGTTCAGGGCCACGTCAGGGGCGGGGACGCGCCCGACACCGCGCCGTCCGTCTGGCGGGCCGGGGCCGACAGAGGCTGCTTCCTCTGCCGCGCGGCGGCCGCCGAACCAGCCCACGACCGGGTGCTCGGCGTGCTCGAACGGACGGGCAGCAGCGTCGTCCTCACGAACCGGTTCCCCTACTCCAACGGTCACCTGCTGGTGGCCCCGCTCGACCACCGGGCGACGCTCCACGACCTTGCGGAAGACGATCTGCTCGACCTGCAGCGGTGCCTCGCCCGCTGGTGCGGCATCCTCGAGCACTCGATGCAGGCCCAGGGTTTCAACATCGGCCTCAACCTCGGCGCGGTGGCGGGAGCAGGAGTGCCGGGACACCTCCACTGGCACATCGTGCCCCGCTGGCACGGGGACGTGAACTTCATGCCCACGACTGCCGGTGTCCGCGTCCTGCCGCAGGCGCTCGACAGCCTCTGGGAACAGCTCGCCGCCGCGAACGGAGCCGAAAAACAGTGACGCCGCCGGCCGACTGGCAGACCCGAGAGGCAGCGCTCCTCGCGGGCTGGGCGATGCATGCCGCCGACACGGCGGGCCGCAGGCATCCCGAGCCCCCGCATCCCTTCCGCAGCCCCTACCAGCGGGACCGCGACCGGATCGTTCATTCGGCCGCCTTTCGCCGGCTCGCCCACAAGACGCAGGTCTTCACCGGATACCAGGGCGACTACCACCGCAGCCGGCTCACCCACACGCTGGAGGTGACGAGCATCGCCCGCACGCTCGCCCGGGCGCTCGCCCTCAACGAGGACCTCGTCGAGACGCTGGCCCTGGGGCACGACATCGGCCATCCTCCGCTCGGCCACGCGGGCGAGGACACGCTCGACGAACTGCTGCGGGACGACGGGGGCTTCAGCCACAACGCCCAGGCGCTGCGGATCATGGAACTGCTCGAGCGTCGCTATCCGCACTTCCCGGGGCTGAACCTCTCTCGCGAGGTGCTCGACGCCCAGGCCACCAGGAAACGGGACGGCTCGGCCCCCCCGCCGCTGCTCGAGACGCAGGTGGTCGACGCGGCCGATTCGATCGCCTACGACACCCACGACGCCGACGACGCCATCGAACTGGGGCTGGTGACGCTCGAGGAACTGCTCTCGCTCCCACTCGTTGCCGAGGCCGCGGCCCGGGCCGAAGACCGCGCTGGTCGGCTCCAGGGAGGCGACCGCCGCAGGGCGGTGCTGCACGAACTGGTCGATTGGCAGGTGGCCGGACTGGTGGCCAACACCCGCGGCACACTCGAGCGGCTGGGGATCGACTCGGTGGCAGCCGTGCAGGAGGCCTGCCGCGGCGACGCCCAGGGACCCCTGCGGATCGTCGCCCACGAGGCCGGTGTCGCGGCCGGCAAGGCGGAGCTCGAGGCCTTCCTCTTCAAGCGGGTCTATCGCAGCGAGCCGGTGATGAAGATCCGCGTGGCCGTGCAGCGGAAGATCTGCGAACTGTTCGACTGGTACTGCGGCCACCCCGACGAGCTGCCGCAGAGCTTCCGCAGCCGGGCCGCCGATTGCGGGGTCCGCCGCAGCGTGGCCGACTACATCGCCGGAATGACCGACCGCTTCCTCGAACAGGATCACGCCCGCAGACTCTGAACTGCCCCTCCAGGGAAAATCTCGGCACACTGCCCCCCGCTCAGGTCTCGGATCAGGCGATCCGCCGCCGGTTGGTAGACTCCTCCCATGGCACTCATCGTCTTGCGGTTGATCTTCGTGATGGTGTCGGTGGGGATCGCGGTCCTCATCTTCAACTCCGAATTGATGCGGACATCGCCCGAGTGGGTGCCGTGGGGGGTGCTCCTCGGCATGATCGCCCTGCCGCTGACCGTGATCGGCATCGACTCTTCGCTGCGGCGGAAAGACCTCACGGTGATCACGTCGATCTATTTCGGCCTGCTCGTGGGAGTGTTCGTCAGCTATATCGCGCTCCTCGCCCTGGCGCCGGTCATGCCCACCGACCCGTCCAACCCGATCACGATCTGGCTGCCGCCGATCCTGGGAATGATCCTCTGCTACGTCTGCACGAGCCTGCTGCTGCAGACCCGCGAGGACTTCCGCTTCCTGATCCCCTATGTCGAATTCGCCCGCGACGTGAAGGGGCTGCGGCCGAACCTCCTCGATACCAGCACCGTCATCGACGGTCGGATCGCCGACCTTGCCGAAACCGGGATCTTCCAGAGCCGGTTCGTGGTCCCCTCGTTCGTGGTCGACGATCTCAAACTGGCGGCCGAATCGGCGGACAAGACGCGGCGGCTTCGCGGCCGTCGGGGGCTCGACGTGCTGGAGCGGCTCCGGTCGAGCAAGACGATCGACATCGAGGTGCTGGCTCCGGTCGACGATGTCGACGAAGAGGCCACCGACGAATCGAGACTGGTGTCGATGGCAAGGAACCTCGGCGGCAGGCTCGTCACGAACGATCCAAACCTGGTGAAGATCGCCGCCGTCCGCTCGGTGCGGGCGGTGAACCTCAACGACCTGACGATCGCGCTCCGGCCGAACCACATCCCGGGGGATGAAATCTCCCTGCGGCTCGCGAAGCCGGGCGAGGAACCGGGCCAGGCGGTGGGCTATCTCGACGACGGCACGATGGTGGTCGTCGAGGCGGCCCGCGACCAGATCGGCCGCACGGTGCGGGCGGTGGTCACGAGCACGCTCCAGACCAGCGCCGGACGGCTCGTGTTTGCCCGCCATGAACCACAGCGACAGGGCACCGCATGAGGAGTTTTTCCATGTCTCGACCCGCTTTTGGAATCTGTCTTCCGACCCTGATCTGGCTGGCGGCGAGCGGACTGCACCTGCTGCAGCCGGCCGCCAAAGCTGATCAGGACCTGCGGTTTCAGGGGGAATATGCCGGAGAGGTGTCCCACAACGGAGAGCCGATCCAACTCGGCGTTCAGGTGGTCGCCCGCGGTGACGGCCGATTCGATGCGATCGCCTATCCGGGTGGGCTTCCGGGGGCCGGCTGGCTGCCGCCGAACATGATCGTCGGCAGCGGAACCCGCGCGGGGAGCGGAGATGCGGCTGTGGTGAAACTCGAGGGGGTCGACTGGGGCGGGATCACGCGTTCGGCTGAGATCCGCGACGGCAAGGTGACTCCGCTGGGCGACGACGGCAGCCCGCTCGCGGCATTCGCCAAGACCGAGCGGTCGAGCCCCACGCTCGGCGAGAAGCCGCCCGCCGACGCGGTCGTGATCTTCGACGGTGCCGGCCCGGCCGACGAGCAGGCCAGTCTCATCCGCCCGAAGATCACGGAGGAGGGCCTGTTGATGGCGGGCGTCACCACGAAGGACGCATTCGGCGATGCCCGCCTGCACATCGAGTTTCAGGTTCCCTACCAGCCCGGAACTACGGATCAGGCCCGGGGTAACAGCGGCGTCTATCTCCAGGGTCGCTACGAGATCCAGGTGCTCGACAGCTTCGGCTCCCAGCCGAAGAGCAACGGCTGCGGCAGCATCTACAGGGTCGCCAAGCCGGACATCAACATGTCGTTCCCGCCGCTGGTCTGGCAGACCTACGACATCGACTTCAAGGCGGCCCGGTTCGATGGAGACCGCAGGCTGGAACCGGCACGCGTCACCGTGCTCCACAACGGCGTGCTGATCCACGATCGGGTCGAACTGAACGGTCCAACGCCCGGCGGTCTCGACGCCGAGGAACGGCCGACCGGACAGCTCTACCTCCAGGATCACGGCGATCCGGTCCGGTACCGCAACATCTGGGTGCAGCCGAAGTCGTGACGCCTCCTGTCGCCCAGTCGGCCGTCCAGGCTCTGCCGGCCCGCGTCTGTACGGCATGCCCGATGCTGTGCGACGACCTGACTCCGGGCACGGACGTTCCGCAGAACGCATGCGAGACGGGCCGAAAAGCCTTTGCGGCGGGCCTGGCAGCCCACGGTGCCCCAGGCGCCGAGGCCTGGATCGCCGGTAGTCCGTCCGGCCTGCCCGCCGCCCTCGACCGGGCCGTCGACTGTCTCCGGTCGGCCAGACGGGTCCTCGTCACGGGGCTTGCGGCGGCGACGATGGAGGGCGTTGCAGCCGCCTGCGACATTGCCGAGTTGCTGGCCGCGGCGGTCGACAGCGGCCATCCCGACGGCTTCCGGGCCACCGGTCCGACGATCGCCCGGGCAGGCGAGGTCACGGCCTCGTGGGACGAGTTCCAGGACCGTGCCGATCTTGTGATCTTCTGGTTCTGCGACCCATCCCGCAGCCACCCCCGGTTTCTGGAACGGCACCTGCCTCGCAAACGCCACTGCCGCACGATCAGCGTCGGCCCCGACGAGATCGCGCCTTCGATCCCCGGGTGCCGGCGGATCCGGATCTCGCAGTCAGCTGCGCCCGAAGCAGCCCGGGTGGTGCATGCCATGCTCGCAGGACACGGCCTCCCCGACCGGGAACCGCTCATCGCCGCATGCCGGGAGATCGCGGCCGCCATCCACGGGGCGGTCTGCGTCGCGATCGTCACGGTGCTCGACGATCCGGTCGGCATCGATGCCTGGAGCATCGTCCACCTCGTCCGCACGATCGCCCACGAGCGGCCCGCATTTCAGATTCCCCTCGGAGCCGGCATCGCGGCCGCCGGACCGAATGCTTCCGGAGCGGCCGCCATCAGCACCTGGCGGTACGGTGCCGCCGCAGCCGTCGCCAGAGCCGATCGCAGCGGAGGCAGGTTCCGGCCGGCCGAATCCGACGCCCTGCGGCTGATCGAAAGACGTGAGGTCGACTGCGTGCTGACCCTCGGCCCGCTGCCGGCCCCGATCGACGCCGCTCTTGCAGAGTCGGGCATCGCCGCGGTGAGGCTCGTTGACGAGGGGGCGATTCCAGCCCAGTTCCAGACGGCGGCCGCGGTCCAGATCGCCTGCAGGCCGGCCCAGTTTGGCGAAGGCGGCACCATGCTCCGCGAGGATGGACGCACTGTCCTGCTCGAACCCTTCTCGGCTGCCTCGGGCCGACCGGGCAGGGCTGCCGTGCTCCAGAGGCTCGGCCACCTGCTGACCACCCGGCTCGAGCCGGCGGCCGGCGGAGGGAAGTCGCCATGAGCGATGCGTCCCGCCCGCAGCCGGGGTCCGCCCCGCGGTTCTTGATCCGCGGTGGTCTGGTCCACGATCCGGCGAATCGGCCGGATCCATTCCTGGGGGACATCTGGATCGAGGACGGCCGCGTCGTGGAGCCGCCGGCCGACGAAACAGGATTCCTGCGGGTCGACGCCGAAGGCCTCGTCGTGATGCCGGGCGGGGTCGATCTCCACAGCCATGTCGCCGGACCGAAGGTCAACGCCGGCCGTCGGATCGGGCCGCACCTGGCCCGGCGACTGCCCGCGGCCGTGCCCACCATCCATGCCACCGGCGGACTCTATGCCGCGCTCGGCTACACGACGGTGTTCGATGCGGCGATCGCAACGGGTGCCGCCGCGATCGCCCACATGGAGCTCGACGAACTCCCGATCCTCGACAAGGGTGTCTATCTCCTGGCGGCCGATGATGCGGCGGTGCTCGATTCACTCGCCAAAAGCGACGACGCCTCGACCCGGCGGCTGCTCCGCGACGCCATCTCGGGCGGCCGGGGCTGGGCCGTCAAGGTCGCCAACCCCGGCGGGGCGTCGTTCTGGAAACATGGCCGGCGCGGCGACCATCACGATCTCGACACCCCGCTGCCCGACCATCCGATCACACCCCGCTCGATCCTCCAGCGGCTGGCCGCCGCGGTGGCTGCGATCCAACTGCCCCACCCGCTCCACGTGCACACGGCAAACCTCGGCCTGCCGGGAAACTGGCGGACGATGCTGGAGACGATGCGGACCTTCGACGGCCTTCCAGCCCACCTCGCCCACGTCCAGTTCCACAGTTACAGCGGCGGCGACCTCGACGAGGACTCGTTCGGATCGGGAGTCGGCCCGCTGGTCGAATGGTTCAACGCCCACCCGTCGCTGACGCTCGACGTGGGACAGATCCTGTTCGGCGAGACCGTGGCGATGACCGGCGACGCCGCCGCCGCGGAACATCTGGCCCATGCCACCGGCATGCCCTGGATGTCGCACGACCTGCATCTGGAGGGGGGCTGTGGGGTGCTGCCGATCGCCTACCGCGAGAAGAGCCTCGTCCATGCCTGGCAGTGGGCGATCGGCCTGGAGTGGTTTCTCACGGCCGACGATCCCTGGCGGGTCGTGCTCTCGACCGATCATCCCAACGGCGCCCACTTCACCGCCTACCCCGCGCTGATGCGGCTCCTCGGCGACGAGCCCTTTCGCCGCGAGGCCTTGGCCAGGATCCATCCGGCAGTCCGCAGTCGCAGCCCACTCGGGCAGATCGGCCGGGAGTATTCGCTCCAGGAACTCTGCATCGTCACCCGGGCGGCCCCGGCCAGGATCGCCGGCCTGCCACGGAAAGGACATCTCGGGGTCGGCGCCGACGCCGACATCTGTCTCTATCGGCCCGACCCGGATCTGTCGCGGATGTTCGCCCTGCCGGCTCGGGTGTTCAAGGCGGGCCTGCTCGTGGCCGAGGACGGTGAACTGCGGGCCGTCCCCCGTGGATCGACGCTCACCGCCGCGGGCACTGGGTCGTTCAGAGCCGACGCTCGATGACGTCGAGATGACGGGCGACCGAATCCGCGGCCGAAAACTCCTCCGCTGCCCGCGTCCGGGCGGCGGCACCGTAGCGGGCGGCGAGCCCGGCATCCTCGAGGATGTTGAACGCCCTTCGGGGAAACTCGCTCTCCGGATCGGCGGACACGATCCGGCCCGTGCGGTCGTCGAGGATCAGTTGGCGGGCGGCATCGCTCTCCACGGCGACCGCCGGGATGCCGTAGGGCATCGCATCGAGGATCGCACCACCGTAGGCGACGTCGCCCGATTGCCAGACGAGCTGAACATGCCGCAGCAGATCCGGGATGCAGTCGCAGTCGGACATCAGGTGCAGCCTTTCGGCAAGCTGCTGAACCCGCGCCCGCCGCAGCACCCGGGCGAGCAGCGGACCGCTGCCGACGAGGATGTGCTCGACGCCTCGCCTGACCACGTCGAGCTGGTCGATCGCCCAGAGCAGCCGTTCGAGCCGCGCCTCGGCGGTGAGCGGTGCCAGGCAGAGCGTCCACGGGCTTTCGGCCCGCAGTCCGAGGCGGGCGGCGACGGCCTCACGGGCGAGGTGCTCCCCCGCGAAGGCCGCGATGCCCGGGGGAACGACGTCGATCCGCTCCCCGGCGATACCAGCCTGCCGACAGGCCGCCGCAACCCCTGGCGAGGCCGCGATCAGGCGATCGGCTCGCCGCAGCAGGCGGCGGGTCATGGTCGCCCGTGGCGAAACCGCGAGCTGACAGATGCAGGACGAGGTTCGAAGCAGCGGCCGCAGGCCCGCCGCGAGCCGACCGCAGGAGCGGCCCGAGGCGTGCACCACCGTGGGCCGCAGCCGGCCGACGAGCCGGACCAGACGGGCCGCAACGGCGGCGTCGATGACCGGACGGGAGCCGATCGGATGCACCGGAATGCCGACCGCCGCCAGCCGCGAGCCGACCGAGCCGCCGGCCGTGGTGATGGCGACCTGCACATCCCAGCCGCGGTCGCGAAGGCCCGCCGCAAGCAGTTCGACCTGCCGACCCGTTCCGACGGGATCGAGGCCACGAGCCAGGAGCAGGATGCGGTCGGATGGGGAGCGGATCATGAAACGCCGCCGACCTCGGTCGCGTCGCCGCCGGCGATCTCGTCTGACTCCAGCGCGGCGACATAGGGGAGATGCCGCCAGCGGCCGTCGAAGTCGAGGCCATAGCCGACGACGAATTCGTCGGGGATCTCGAAGCCGACGAAGTCGGGACTCATGCTCACCTCGGCCCGCCCCTGTTTTCGAAGCAGCACAAGCGACCGGACGCGGGCCGCTCCCCGGCGTTGCAACTCGCCCACCAGCGCCGCGAGCGTCCGGCCGGTGTCGAAGATGTCGTCGGCGACGAGCACGTCCTGGCCTGAGACGTCGGGCAGCAGATCGAGCCGCAGGTCGAGCCGGCCGGGCGACGTGGCCGCGCCCCGGTAACTGCTCGCCACCACCATCTGCAGCCGCACGGGCCCCTCCAGCCGGCGGATCAGATCGGCGACGAGGACGATGCTGCCGGTCAGCACGCCGACCACGGTGAGATGGGCTCCCGTCGAGCCGGCTCGGACCGCCGCGGCGAGCCGGTCGATGCCGTCGGCCAATTGCTCGCTCGTCAGGATCGTCCGCATGCATGTTCTCCGCGAGGCCGTCTCACCGCCGCGGAAGTCTATCGCCGTCGCCTACGGGAGCGGAACGCCGCAATCGCCTGACCACGCCATCGGCTACAACGAGGGGATGCAGACCCCGCCATCAGCGTTCTCCGATCCAGACTGGTCGATGATCGAGGTCGCGGGCCAGGCCTGCGAACTGTTCAGCCCGCCCCGGACCGGGCCGGGGCGGGCCGTCATTTTTCTCCACGATCTCGCCGGCCGTTCGCTGCGGGACGAGCCGGCACTCCGTGAGGCGGTCGCGGCGGCGGGCCTGCCCGTGATCGCTCCGCGGACGGGCAGGTCGTGGTGGCTGGATGCGATCCAGCCGGCCTTCGACCCGCAGCGGTCGGCGGAGCGGTTCGTCGTCGAGGCGGTGCGAGCGGAGGCGGCCGAACGGTTCGGGGCGCGGTCACCTGGCATCGCGCTGCTCGGAATCGGCATGGGCGGACAGGGAGCCCTGCGAATCGCCTATCGACACCCGGCCATCTTTCCGATCGTGGCGGCGATCGGGCCGGCGATCGACTTTCACCTCGGAATGCGACATGCCGGAAGCCGGGACGACGGCGAACTCTTCGACACGCTCTGGGAGCTGTTCGGTGACGTCGAGCGGGCCCGGCAGGAGACCGCGATCCTCCAGGTCCATCCACTCAACTGGCCGCGGCAGCAGTGGTTCGCAAGCGATCCCGAGGATGTCCACTGGCACGACGGCTGCGTGCGGCTTCACAGCAAACTGGCCGCCCTCGGCATCCCGCACGACTGGAACCTCGAGCCTCCGGGAGAGGCCGGCTGCGGAACCCTCGCCACCCGGGTCGCCGCGGAAGCTGTCCGGTTCCTCGTCTCGGCCCTCGACAAGGAGGCGAGGCGGCTGGCATGAATCGCCGGCTCAGGTCCCCGGTTGGGGACGACTGACCGGCTGTGCCGGCGGTCCGCCCCCGAGGCCGGGCATCCTCATGCCGCCACCGCTGCCGAGCTGATCGAGGTCGAGGTATCGGGCGTCGTCGACATCGACCCGGTTGAGCGCCCGCCAGTAGAGGATCTTCCCCGCCGAGGCACTCGAGGTCGGCGCACCGACCCGCATCTGCCGGAACAGTTGGGCGTCGCTGCGGCCATCCCCCTCGAAGACCAGCAGATCCTTGGCCTCGCTCCAGCTGAGGCGTGCGCTTCGGGCCGTGAACGATTCGCCCTCGACGAGGACGTTGCCCCCGGCCATCAATTCGATCGAGGTCCGCCGCTGCCCGGGCGCGGCCGCGGCCTGGCCGACGGCCAGCGCGTCGGAGGTGATCGAGACGGCGCGGGCCGGCAGGCCGCCGGGGGCGTGTGCGTCGAGGGTTTCGCCCCAGCCGGCAACCGGCCCCCAGATCGCCTCGACACGCTGGTGAAACTCCATCACGCGGCGGTTGATGTTGCCCCGCAGACCACGCTGAAAATCGACTCCGAGATAAGTGAGTTCGTCGGGCCGCGGCGGGGCCGCGACGGCTCCCTGGCCGCTCCCGCCCATCCCCGGCGCCGACGCGGGCACCGCCATCCCGGGCGGCTGGCCGAAGCGGGTGCTTGTCAGCCGTCCAGGCCCCGTGCCGGAAACGTCACCCGTGCCCCGGTCGATGACGAGATCCCGCACGTAGAGCTTGTCGATCGAACGGCCACCATCCGCGGCCGCCGACTCGCTCTCGATCCGAACACCGCTCCCGCAGGCGATCTTCGCGACATCCGTCCGCGGCCCGCCCCGGGGCATTCCCGAGGAACCGAAGTCGATCGGAGCGGTGAAGACGACGTCCAACGAGCCGGCCCGGAGTGTCGAGGCGTTGCTCGTCGTCACCACCCGATCGACGAACCGGGCCGTCAGGCCGTCGAAATCCATCCTCCCCTGCCAGACCACATCGAGCGATCCGGGGGCTGCCCCCGCCGGCGGCGGCGCCGAGGCCGCTCCCATGCCGAGCGACTCGAGCCCGTTCATGCCGCCGGCGACCGGGAGCCTGAGCCGACCAGCCCCGTCGACCGTCATCCGATTCCGACCCCGGTCGAATTCGACGAGCGGCCCCTCGAGATCGAGGCCCCGACCGCGAACCTGGGCCGGTCGCCCGGAGACGATCGCCCGGGCGTCGAACCGGGTCGCCCGGGAAAGCTGCAGCTGATCACCGCGAATCTCGAGCGCCGGCTCGGGCCGCGCCCCCGCGGCCGCCGCCTCTGCAGGCGGCTGGTTCCGCGGCTCCTCGATCAGGTGCACCTGTCCCTCGAGCGAGATTTCCTCCAACTGGCTGCCGGCTGACGACATGCCGACCAGCCCGCGGACGAGTCCGCTCGTGGCCACGAGCTTGCCGGCCGTGACGGGGGGCTTCGAGGCGACGGGGCCCGTCGGCTGCGGCGTGACACCCGGGGCTGCCGCAGCCAGCGGTGCCGCAGTGGCCTCGGCAGCGAGTTCGGCCGCGACCTGCTTGAACCAGAGTTCCATCCGGTCGGTCCGGGCCGTGAACTGTTCCATGTCGATCTCGACGGTGCCACGGGCGAGCATCCGCGAAGGCTTGATCCGGTCGAGGCTCGGGGCCTGCCCCGACGGAGATGGTCGCACCGGCATCTGCTCCGGCCGAACGACGTCCAGCCAGAGGTGGAGTTCGGTGGCCGAGAGTCTGCCCTGGGAATCGATCGCCACCTCGGTGTCGCCCGCCATCGAAGCGACATGGCCCGCCCCGTCAGGCCGCATCCGCAGCCACTTCTGCCAGCGGGCCTGCACTGCCGCCGAGCCCCGGGGGCGGGCCTTGAGCCAGCCCGGGCCGACGGCCATCAGCGCCCCGGGGTCGCCCGGAGGCCCGGGACAGTAGTCGATCGATCGGGCCTCCATCTCGGTGCCATCCACGACCAGCGACACCGGCTCGTCGCCATCGAGCAGGATCCGCCGGGTCGCGATCTCGTATCCGAGTCTGGCCCCGCGAGCCTCGAGCCCCGATGCGGTGCTGCGGGCGACGACGGGGCCGCCCTTGGCCTGGATTTCGACCGGCTTCAGGCCGCCGTCATTCCCCTGTCCTCCCGTCCGCCCCTGCCCGGGCTCAGCCCGTGCCAGCGTGATGGCCAGCAGTTCGCAGGCGAGCTGATCGCTCGAGCCGGCAGGCCCCGCCCGGACGACGTCGACCCGGTCCTCGAACGTGATCACATTGGCGACGACGTTGAGACAGAGACTTCCCCGGCAGCTGACCATCACCGGCGGCTCCTCGGCGGGCTGACCGCCCGCCGCAGCCGCTGGCGATGCCGGGGCCGACGCCGTCTGGCCCGGAAGCAGGCCACCACCGAGCCCATCGAGCCGCATCTTCACGTCGCGATCCAGCCGGATCGAATCGATGCCGCCGATGTTCGGGCCACGGTCCCCCTGACCGGCCGGTCCCGATCTGGGCAGCAGCCGGGCCACGAGCGCCCGGCCACTCCCGGTCGAACGGCCGTAGCGAAACTGCACCAGTTCACCGGTGCGAATCTCGAGCTCGTCGAGCTCGACATCCCGGGTCACGATCTCGATCTCGTCATCGGCGCCGGGATGGCTGGAGTTGGCCCGGATCGTCACCTGACCGCGGAGGCTGCCGCCCACCAACTTCGCCAGCCGCCCCTGCCGCAGATCGAGTGGTTCGTCGAACTGCAGCACGGCTCCCTGGGGGGCGCGGAGCACCATCGTCCGGCCCGTCGCGTCGGTCCCGTCGCCGTGACTTCGGTCCGGCAGCATGACGAGCGTGCAGGGCACGAGGTTCACCCGGCCATCGGGCAGCGAATGATATTGCTTGAACAGCAGCCGCATCTGCCGGCTCTCGAGCATGATCGGTTCCTCCCGCTCCCACGATCCCTCGGGGAAGATGTCGCCGAGCGCGGCCAGCCGCTTGTCGGCCCGGGCCCTGATCGCAGCGGCCTGCTCGGGGGAGAGTTCGAGGGACGTGTCCGAGGCCTCGATCCGCGGCTCCACCCAGGGCACCACGGCAAGCCGGTAGAAACCGGCTGCGGCCAGCACGACGAGAAACACCCTCAGGGTGCGTCCGAGCCGATGTTCCATGACGATGCCACGGCTCCGGGAGGGTCACGACCGGACGGCGGCGTGACGGCGGACGATCGCATCCCAGCTGCCACCTGCCCGCAGCAGCCGTTCGACGACCTCGCGGACAGCACCGCGGCCGCCGGGAAGCCGGGTGACGAGCCCTGCGGCGGCGAGCATTTCCGGACAGGCATCGGCCACGGCCACGCCGACGCCGCAGCGCATCACGACGGGCAGGTCGGGCAGGTCGTCGCCGACAAAGGCCGTCTGCTCCCAGGACATGCCTGTTTCCGCCAAGATCGCCTCCACCGCCGCCGCCTTGTCGTCGACGCCCTGCCGCAGGATGCCGATCCCCAACTCGGCCGCCCGCAGCTCGACCAGGTGGCTCGAACGGCCGGTGACGATGCCCGTCTTTCCGCCCGCCTGCTGCCAGAGCCGGATGCCGAGGCCGTCGCGGATGTGGAACGTCTTCTGCTCCACACCGTCGTTGGTCCAAGTGATGCCGCCATCGGTGAGCACGCCGTCGACGTCGAGCAGCATCAGCCGCACCCGGGCGAGACGCTCCTCGAGGTCCTGGCCGCCGGATGAGGGGGCGGTCTTTCGGTCGATTTCGCTCGTCATGGAAAGGCTCCGGCGTTCAGGCGGCCGCGGTCGCTGCCGGGTGTCCCGCCGCCTCGACCGTCTCCGCCGGCACCATGCCGACGAGGTCGACGATGTCGAGCAGGCCGCAGACCCGCCCCTGGGCGTCGATGACGGGCAGCTCGCTGAGCCGGCCCGATTCGAGGATGGCGACGGCGTCACGAAGCCGGGTGCCGATGAGGATGGTGGTCGGTCGCAGGGTCATCACCTGGCCGATCGGCTGGTCGAGCGCGGCGTCGTTTCGCCGCTCGAACAGCCGGGCCAGGTCACTGTCGGTGAAGATGCCGGCCAGAGCGTCGGCGTCGTCGATGATCATCACGGCGCCGGTGCGGCGGGCCGGCAGCGGTCGGGAGAACACGTCCCGGACCGTTTCGCCGGCTGAGGCCGTGCGGCACTGCCGGATCGGCCGCATCAAGTCATCCACCAGCATCAGCTGGCGACCGAGGCTGCCCCCAGGATGCCGGGCGGCAAACTCCTCGTGGGTGAACCGTCGCATCCGGCTCGTCACCAGGGCCAGTGCATCGCCGAGGGCGAGCAGAAGCGACGTGCTCGTGCTCGGCGCGAGGCCGAGCACGCAGGCCTCGCGGACCCTTCCCGTCACCACGACGACCTCCGCCGCCCGTCCCAGCGTGCTCTCGGCCGACGAGGTCAACGCCACGATCGGAACCCGGCGGGCGGCGACATGGGGCAGGAGCCGGGTGATCTCCTCGGTCTCACCCGACTGCGAAAGGGCGAGCACGAGATCGTCGCGACGAACCGCGCCGAGATCGCCATGCATCGCCTCGGCGGGGTGGAGGAAGTGGCTGGGAGTGCCGGTCGAGGCGAGGGTCGCGGAGATCTTGCGGGCCACGAGCCCCGCCTTGCCGATCCCGGTCACAACGACGCTCCCGGTGCAGCCCTCGATCAGCCGGACAGCCCGACAGAAGCCTCGGTCGATCGCCTCCGCGGAACGCAGGATCGCATCCCCCTCGGCCCGCAGGATCTCCCTGGCATGCGCGAGCAGGTCGGCGTCCGTCGGAGCGGTGGAGTGCGTGCGGTCGTCCATGGCGGGGCGGGACTCTAGGCCGAATGGGCAACCGCCGCAAGGCGTGTTTCACGCGGTGCGAGGCTACCTGGCGTAGCGTTTGGCCATCTCGGCGAGCGTGACCACCGGCACCTTCCCGGCATTGCCGGCCTGGCCGAACTGCACCATCCGCTCGGCGCAGACCTTCTTCATCGCCTCGCGGGAGGGCTTGAGAAAGTCGCGGGGATCGAACTTCTCCGGCGACTCGGCGAGCACCTTGCGGATCGCGCCGGTGATCGCCATCCGGCAGTCGGTGTCGACGTTGATTTTCCGCACGCCATGCTTGATGCCCTTCTGGATCTCCTCCACGGGCACGCCCCAGGTCTGCGGCATCCTGCCGCCGAACCTGTTGATGATGTCCTGCAGCTCCTGCGGCACGCTCGAGGAACCGTGCATCACGAGATGGCAATTCGGGAGCCTGGCGTGGATCTCCTCGATCCGCTTCATCGCCAGCACGTCGCCGTCGGGCTTGCGGGTGAACTTGTAGGCCCCGTGGCTCGTGCCGATCGCCACGGCCAGGGCATCGACGCCCGTCGCCGCCACGAACCGGGCCGCCTCGTCGGGGTCGGTCAGCAGCTGATCGTGGGACAGCTTGCCCGTGGCACCGTGGCCGTCCTCCGCCTCCCCCTCGCCGCTCTCGAGCGATCCAAGGCAGCCGAGTTCGCCCTCGACCGAAACGCCCTGCCGATGGGCGAGATCGACGACCGCCTTCGTGACCTTGACGTTGTAGTCGAAGTCGGCGGGGCTCTTGCCGTCTTCCTTGAGGGAGCCGTCCATCATCACGCTCGTGAACCCGTGGTCGATCGCGCTCTGGCAGGTCGCGGGCGAGTTGCCATGGTCCTGGTGCATCGCGATCGGAATCTGCGGATAGAGCTCGGCCGCGGCGAGCATCAGGTGCCGGAGGTAATTGTCCTGGCTGTAGCTGCGGGCGCCCCGCGAGGCCTGCACGATCACGGGCGAATCGGTCTCCTTGGCCGCCTCCATGATCGACTGGATCTGCTCCATGTTGTTCACGTTGAAGGCGGCGAGGCCGTAGCCGTGTTCGGCGGCGTGGTCGAGCAGGATGCGCATCGGGACGAGCGGCATGGGGGATTCTCCTCAAGGGTCAGGCGGGAAACGGGCGGGGCGGGCGAGCCGAGATGATACGGGGCTGCCGTCGGCCCGACAAACCATCCCTCGGACACCCGGCCCCACGGCCCCCCGACCGTGATAAACTCCGCGGAGATGGACCTCAAACCGACCACCGATCCGCTCTCGAGTTTTCTCTACGTCTCCGCAGGCTGGGCCTGCGTGGGGCTGGCCGTGCTCGGTTCGATCCTGCCGCTCCTGCCGACGACGCCCTTCCTGCTGCTGGCGAGCTGGTGCTTCTATCGCGGCTCGCCGAGGATCCATGCCTGGCTGCACCGCTCGAAGTTGTTCGGGCCGACGCTCGACGACTGGCAGCACTACCACGGGATCCGCAAATCGATGAAGTATCGCACGATCGGCATGGTGACGGCCGTGGTCGCAATCAGCCTGCTGCTCAACAGCCTGCCGTGGTGGCTGCGGTATGTCGCACTCGGACTTGTCGCGGTCGGCCTCTACGTGATCTGGACCGTTCCCACGCTGCCGGACGACGCGCCCCGGGCCCCGCGCACGATCCTCGAGTGACGGTCGCGCCGGATTCGGCACCGCCGGCGGGGCGAACTACTCGAGATCGACATCCGGCTCGGGGAGCCAGTGCGTGAGGATCGTGCCGACGAGGGCGTAGGCCCCGGCCACGGCGGCGCCGGCCAGGGCGATCCGCACCGGGTCGGGGGGCGTGGCGGCGGAGAACGTGAGCGTCAGCCAGGCCGCGGCCGTGCCCAGCACCCGGCCGCCGATGTTGGCCGCAAAACTCTCCCCCGTGCCCCTCAGATGCGTGGGAAACACGAGCGGGATGTAGTTGCCCCAGAAGCTGAACTGGGACACGGTGAACAGCCCCGCCACGAAGATGCCCGCCTTGATCCAGGGGAGCGAGTCGGCATCCGTGAGCTGGGTCGAGATCCACCAGAAGAGCGCGGGCACGACCAGGAGGGCCGGCCACTGGAAGATTCGCAGCAGGAACCGCCGGCCCACGATCCGCAGGGCCGCAAACGCCAGCAGCACCCGGCCCACGAGGCCGCCGATCTCCTGCCAGATCGTCACGGTGGCGACCGCCTCGTCGGTGGCGTTGCCGGCGATCGCCTTGAGCCGCCCGGGCGGCGGGGCCGGCCTGCCCGCCTTCTTCGCCGCGGCGACGGCCTCGTCCTGAGCCGTCCTGGCGGTGGCGAGGATCGCGGCATGCCCCTTGGGACCGCCGAGGATCTGCGGCAGTTGCTGGATCGCGCCGAAGGCGATCCCGTAGCTGGCGGCAAACACGAGCGTGGTCACGACGGTGGTCCGCACGAGCGCGGGGCTGAAGAGTTCGCCGATGCTCGGACGTCGGAGCGTTCCGGCCCGCTTCTTCTCGGCCCAGACCGGGCTCTCCGGCAGGAACGGCCGGATCAGGATCAACGGCAGCGCCGGGATCACGCCCGAGATCAGCGTGTACCGCCAGGCGTCGTGGCCCCCCTGGATCGCGGGCAGCGTGTCGGCGAACCGCGCCGCGAGCACGTTGGCCGAGCCCACGAGCAGGCCGCCGAGCGACGAGAAGGCCTGCGTCCAGCCGAGAACCCGCTCCCGCTGCTCGCGATCGGGGAAGAGCTCCGCGAGCCAGGCCACCGCGGCCACGAATTCCACGCAGACGCCGATGAAAACCAGGCAGCGGAAGAAGAGCAGTTGCGGCAGCGAGGTGGCGAACCCTGCGGCGAGCGCCGACAAGGCGTAGAGCAAAATGCTGAAGGTCAGCACCCGACGGCGACCGAGCAGGTCGGTGAGATAGCCCCCGAGCAGACCGAACACGCCCCCCGCGATCGCGGGCACGAAGAACAGCGTCCGCGCCCAGCCGACATATTCCGGCGACCCGGGCACGAGCAGCGGCAGCCCCTCCGCCGTCGATCCGCCGAGCGACGCCAGCGCCGGCTTGATGATCAGCGGCAGCATGAGCAGTTCGTAGATGTCGAACGCGAATCCGATCGCGGCGATCCCGCAGACCAGCCAGCCGATCGTCGAGAGCCGACCTTCGGCCGTCAATCCGGAGACCACCCTCCCGGATGCACGCGATCTCTCGATGTCTGGTTCCGCCATGCACGCTCTCCTTGCTGGGTGAAAACGAGGCTGCCGACAGGCGATGAGCCTATCGGCAGCGGGTCGATCGGACCATCGTCGGCGCGGCTGATCAGGGGCCGACCGAGGGGGGGCAGCGGGCGAGGAAGTCCCGCGGCCCGCGGGTCGTGTAGTAGGGGTAGGCGACGGCGCCCGAGGGTGGCCCGGCCGGGCCGGTCGCTCCGTAATCGCTCGCCGCGAGCGCGGCCTTCTCCTCCGGGGAGAGATGGTGCTTGGCCAGGCCGCCGTAGCGGCCGATGTGCCGGCCCTTGCAGGTGCCGGCGGCGCAGTCCTGACAGCCTGGCTGGCAGCCGCCCGGCCCGCATCCCCCCGGCCCGCATCCCCCCGGCCCGCACTGGCCACCGGGCCCGCACTGGCCGTCGGTGCAGGTGCCCTGTTCGCAGCCCCCGGCCGCATGCCGGGCCTGCTGTGAGTAGGGCCCGTCGGTGTTCAGGAGGAACAACCGATCGATGATCGAACAGCCGCTCGAGGTTCCGATCAGGAAGGCGAGCAGCACGAGCCCGAATCTAGCTTTCATGGCGGAGTTCCTGGGTTCCGGACGCCACGGCCTTTCAAGGCACGCTCGTCCGGGAATCTCTATCGGACACTCCGGTCGGAGCGATTGAGAAAACCCTGCGGCTGGCAATCTGGGCTGGCTTTGAACCGGAATCAGCCCTGATACCGCCCCACGATCAGGGAAATGTTCTGGCCGCCGAACCCGAAACTGTTGGAGAGGGCCCGGTCGCACCTGGCGGCGCGGGCCTTGTTGGGCACGTAGTCGAGATCGCAATTCGGATCGGGTGTCTCGTAATTGATCGTCGGCGGGAGCATGCCGTCGCGGATCGCCAGCAGGCAGACGATCATCTCGGTGGCACCGGCGGCGGCGATCAGGTGGCCCATCATGCTCTTCGTGCTCGATATCGGGATCCTGTGGGCCCGCTCCCCGAACACGGTCTTGATGGCCAGCGTCTCCACGCGATCGTTGACGTCGGTGCTGGTGCCGTGGGCGTTGATGTAATCGATGTCGCCGACACCGAGGCCGGCATCCTGGAGGGCCAGTTTGATGCAGGACGAGGCCCCGCGGCCCTCCGGATGGGTGTCGGTGATGCGATAGGCATCGGCGGTCGATCCGTAGCCGAGCAGTTCGCCGTGGATCTTCGCGCCCCGCTTCTTGGCCCGCTCCAGTTCCTCGAGCACCACCATCGCCGCCCCCTCGCCGAGCACGAAGCCGTCCCGGTCGTTGTCGAAGGGCCGGCTGGCCCGGGTCGGCTCGTCATTCCGCGTCGAGAGTGCGGTCAGCAGGTTGAAGCCGGTCACGCCAAAGGGGTGGATCATGCTGTGGGTGCCGCCCGAGAGCATCACGTCGGCATCCCCCCGGCGGACCAGCTCGGCGGCCTCGCCGATCGCCTGGCTGGAGGCGGCACAGGCCGTGAGGCAGTTGAGGTTCGGCCCCTGGGCATCGAACATTCCGGCGATGTGGCCGGCGGGCATGTTCGGCTCCTGCTCGACCTCCGAGAGCGGATGGAGGGTTTCGAGCCCGAGTTTCGTGAACTTCGCGACGTCGAGACTGCTCCCCTCGATGGCGGCCGTCATCATGCTCGTGAAGGCGTCGAAATCCTGCTGCCCCTCGCCGCTCCCGAGATAGACGCCAAGCCGCGTTGGATCGGGGCCGAGCCCCTTCTCGAGTCCGGCGTCCCGCATCGCCTGCAGGGCGGCCCCCGCCGCAAACCGGGTGTGGCGACCGCAGAACTGCCAGAGCCTGGCGTCCTCGCCCTCGTCGCCGATGTCCCAGTTGCGAACCTCGGCGGAAATCCGCGTGGGGAACCGGGAGGCATCGAAGACGGTGGTCAGGCCGACGCCAGAGGCTCCCGCGAGAAGATTGTCCCAGAGCTGCTGCACCCGCACGCCGAGCGGCGTGACAAGTCCCATGCCCGTGATCACCACCCTGCGTCTGCCGGCACCCATTCCCTCAAGCCTCCCAGGCTGCGACTCGGCGGCACCGCGGCGGGAGCCGCCGGCCGCGACCATCATGTTCCGACCGCCCGATCACCAGTCGGGCCGCACGAGCGGCTGGCCAGCCTCGTCGCGGCCGATGTCGTAAATATGCATCTGGTCGAGCCACTGCAGCAGTTCGTCGGGCTCGAACAGCTTCGGAACCCCCTCGCCGGGCTCGAGGTGGGCGAAGAACAGTTCCGCCTCTCCCTGCACCTTGTCCTCGACCTTGCTCGTGACCCGCGTCAGCGAACCGGTCGGCTTGAGGTCGAGGATCGATGCATGAAACCGGATCGAGTCACCGGGCACGGCATCGAACTGAAACTCCGCATTGGCCACCTTCGCCAGCACGACCCGCCGGTTGAAGTCGATGGCATCGGCCACGAGCAGGCCCGCCGTCTGGGCCATGCCCTCGACGATCAGCGAGTTGGGCATCAGGGCGGCGCCCGGGAAATGATCGTGCATGTGCTCTTCGGCCAGCGACACGTTCTTGACCGCGGTGGCGTGTCTGCCCCGGACGAACTCGTCGAAACGATCGATCCAAAACCAGCGCATCGAAACTCTTTCGGCGGGTGCCGTCCTTGGTGAAAATCATCCCTGATGCAGGGCCGGGCCAGACCGGGCGACCGCAGCGGCGATCCGCTCAGCCGGCCAGTTTGCCCTGCACGTACCGCACCATGTCCTCGACCGTGAGCGTGTTGGCGAAGTTCTGCACGCTCGGGTTGGCCTCGAACTTCGTCAGGTCGGCGAAGGGCATCCGTGACTTGAGGGCGGCGATCCCCGCCGCGTTGACCTTGCCGTTGGTGACGAACTCGGAACTCGAGAGCACGTCCTCGGGAAACAGTTCGCCCCTCGGGATCTTGATCCCGAAGGCTTTTTCCAGCCGGAACACGATGTCGAGAAAGTCGATCGACTCGGCTCCGAGGTCCCCGACCATGGTTGCCGTCGGGGAAACTTCATCGTCGTCCACTCCGAGGGCGTCGACGAGGGCTGTCTTGACCTTTTCGAAAATTTCATCGCGAGACGGCATCGACTTGGCACCTTGGAAACGAGGAATGAAACGGCTCTCGGCTGGGATCGACATCCCGCTCTCTGAAAAAGGTTGTAATGTCGGCCTGCCTCGAATGGAAACCCGAACCTTGGCGGCCGAACACCTCGAAATTCGAAAATCGGACAAAAACCGGGCAAACCATCGGCTTCCGGGGGCATGGCTTCCCGAACCGCCCATGCCATCCGGATCGCCCCCGAGGGCCCTACCGCACGAGCGTCGGGCCGCCGGCGACCGGCATTCCCAGCCCCTGGCCGGTCTGGCCCGAGGGTTGCGAATCGGCCTGGGTCATGGCCCGATAGACGACGTGCCGCGGGGCCGAACCCTGCCGCCCGGTCGGATGAAGGATCGTCCAGAGTTTGCGCATCTCGGCACGCACCCGGGCATCCACGGCCTCGCCATAGGGCATGCGGTCGGCGAGGTTGTACCGGGCCAGAACCAGCCGTGCCGTGAGGCTCGTCCGCTCAGCCCCACCGGCTCCGGAGACGGTGCCGCTGGCCTTCACCTTGGTGGTCGTCTCATCCTGGTCGAGCACCTCGGCCGTGACGGTGAGCACCCGCCCGGGCTCGACGAAATCGCCGTATTTCACATTTTTCGCCGAACGCAGCACGACGATGCTGTTGGCGAAATCCTCTCCGAGGCGAATTGTCCAGGCCGCGGCCTGGGTCATCGCCTCGAGCATCAGCACGCCCGGCATGACCGGAAAGTGCGGGAAGTGATCGGCGAGGTACTCCTCCGAAAGCGAGAGCGTCTTGATGGCCGTGATGCTCTTGCCCGGCTCGATGGAAACGACCCGGTCGAGGAGAGTGAAACGCATTGCGAAGTCCGTTGCGGTGGCGATCGTGCAGGCGGGTCCGCGGCGGGAACCCCGCCGCGATGACCGTCCTCGGCTGACGCGAGTCCGTGCACTTGGGGCGCAGTATAGGAATTCCGGAGGCGGTCACAACCGCCGCAAGCCCCCGTCCGGCTCCGATTTCATCTGCCGGCGAACCAACGGCCGACACCACCGTCGCAACCCTGCAAGTCGCAGGGGACGGGCCGTAAAAATCCCCTCTCACGGTCCGCTTCGCATCCGTGAAGGCGGCGGGGAAAGCGGCGGGTTGCCTTTTCGCGACCCCGACGCGAAGGATTCGGCGATCCGCCTGTGCGGATTTCAAAGCGTCGATTCCGAGCGTCGGAGTCGTTCCATTCGTGAAGAGGAGACCGAGCCATGAGTCTGATTCCTTTTCGCATGAAGCGTTCCAGCGGCCTGGAGGCCGGCAGCCTTGCAACCCTCGCCGACTTTCGCGGCGAGATGAACCGGATGTTCGAGGGCTTCTTCAACCGGGCAGCAGGGCTCGGTTTGGCCTGGCCGGAGGGCCTCGAACCGGGCCACTGGCTGCCGACGATCGACCTCTCCGAGGGGGAAAGCCAGATCCACGTCCGGGCGGAGCTTCCCGGCATAGACCCGAAGGATGTCGATGTCAGCGTTTCGGGCGACCGGCTCGTGATTTCCGGGGAGAAAAAGTCCTGCTCCGAGTTCAGTGGCGAGGGCTGGACGCACTGCGAGAGCCGGTACGGTTCGTTCAGCCGGGCGATCCCGCTGCCCGAGGCGGTCGATCCGGCGAAGGTCACGGCCCGCTACGACAAGGGGGTTCTGATGGTGGAGCTCACCAAGTCGCAGTCGAGCACCTCCCGCAAGGTGCCGGTCATGACCCAGTGAGTGGCCGCGTATGGCCGCGTATGATGGTGTTCGCGGGCCGTGACCGCCCGCGAACACCATCCCTCTGCTTCCGCCAGCCGATGCCACTTTTCCTCGAAGTCCTCGCCGGCGCAGGCTCGACCACGATCGAGTTCGAGGGTCTCGATCCGCACCGCCTGAAAGACAGGACCGCGGCCGACCTGTCGCGAATGCCCGTGCAGGTCGAGGGAAGACCGGCGGAACTCGGGGAGGTGATTGCGGTGCGGGGCGACTGCGGCGACGGCCGCATCGAGTGCCACGGGGATTTTTCCCGGGTCCACGGAATCGCCGCCGGCATGCATGGCGGCGAGGTCCTTGTCCGGGGGTCTGTCGGCCGCCACGCTGGAAATGGCATGACGGGCGGCAGGCTCGTCGTCGAGGGAGATGCAGGTGACTGGCTCGCCGCGGGGATCCGCGGCGGCAGCGTTCAGGTTCGCGGAAACGCCGGCGACAACGTCGCGGCTCCACCCCCAGGCGACAACCACGGCATGCGGGGCGGCCTGGTTTCGATCGACGGCAACGCCGGCTGTCTGGCCGGCACCCGAATGCGACGGGGCATCCTTGCGATCGGGGGCGACTGCGGGCCCGGGGCCGGCTTCGAGATGCGGGCGGGGACGGTGATCGTGGCCGGCGTCGTGGGACCGATGGCCGCCTTCGGGATGCGTCGCGGATCGCTCATCGCCTGCGGGCCGCCGCCCGCTGTGCCGGCAACCTTCCTCCGGGGCGTGGATTGGTCGCCGCCGTTTTTCGGGCTGCTTGCGGGCCGCCTGGAAAAGGAGGGTTTTCGTCCACGCAGCGGCACGGCCGCCAGGCTCCGGGGAGGCCTCTGGCGGCAGTGGCACGGCGACCTGCTCTGCGGAGCACGCGGCGAAATATTCCACAGAGAGCGGCATTTCGACCCCCCGCTTTCGCCCGTGGCCGCCTTCGGCTAATCTCTGGGACTCCCGCCATGTGGCGGTGATCCGACCTCCGCCAGCCATCGATCCATGCCCACGATCAGTCAACTCGTCCGCAGCCGCCGCCGCCCGAAGCGGAAGTTTTCCAAGTCGCCCGTGCTCGACCGCTGCCCGCAGAAGCGGGGCGTCTGCCTGCAGGTCCGGACGATGACCCCGAAGAAGCCGAACTCGGCCCTTCGGAAGATCGCCCGCGTGCGGCTCTCGAATCAGAAGGAAGTTACCGTCTACATCCCGGGTGAAGGGCACAACCTGCAGGAGCACTCGATCGTGCTCGTTCGCGGCGGTCGTGTTCGGGATCTCCCCGGCGTTCGCTACCACATCGTTCGCGGTGCCCTCGACACGCTCGGAGTGCAGGGCCGCAAGCAGTCACGCAGCCTCTACGGTGCCAAGAAGGGTTAATCTCGGAACACGCCACACGCCATGGGAAAGATCACATCCAGCCGCGAGCAACTCATCCCCGACCCCCGCTACGGGTCGCTTCTCGCCAGCAAGTTCATCAACTGCCTGATGTTCGACGGCAAGAAGAGCGTCGCCCAGGGGATCTTCTACAGAGCCATGGACGTCGTGGCCCAGAAGGTCACCGACGTCGAGCCGATCGAGGTCTTCAATCGGGCCCTCGAAAACTGCAAGCCCTCGGTCGAGGTCAGGTCGAAGCGGGTCGGCGGTGCCGCCTATCAGGTGCCGATGCAGGTCAATCGCAACCGCCAGCAGTCACTCGGCATCCGTTGGATGCTCCAGGCCGTCCGCGAGAAGAAGGGCCGGGCCACCCACGAGAAACTCGCCGAGGAAATCATGGCGGCCTACAAGCGTGAAGGTGCCGCCGTCACCAAGCGGGATAACGTCCACCGCATGGCCGACGCGAACAAGGCCTTCGCCCACTTCGCCTGGTAGTCGGACTGTTGTGGGACAGGCTTCAGCCTGTCGTTTCTTCGCCAGGGCCTTCGCTGCCGGGTGCACCTGGGATTTTGCCCATGGACGCAGAGACCTCTCGCCTGCTGGGCGATCTGATTCGCCGCTCGTCGGTGGCCGGGCTCGCCACGCTCCATGATGGACTGCCCTTCGCATCGATGGTTCCGTACGCCCCGGCCGCATCCGTCGACGGGGGCCTGCGACTGGTCACGCATGTGAGCCGGCTTTCGGCCCACACCCGCGACATGCTCGAATCGTCGGACGTCTGCCTTCTGATCATGGGGTCCAACCCGCCCGACATGCCGCCGCAGGCATTGCCGCGGGTCTCGATTCCGGCCACGGCTTCGTTCATCGATCCCGGCCACTCCGAGCATGCGGGATTCGTCGAGGCCTATCTCGGGCGGTTCCCCTTCGCCGCCGAATGGTTCGGACTGGGTGACTTTTCGATCGTGGCCTTCGAGCCGAAGTCGGCCCGCCTCATCGCCGGCTTCGCCAGGGCACTGACGCTGTCGCCCGAAACCCTGCAGGCCGCCTGGGAAGGCCGCTGACTCGGGCTGTGTCCGCGAAGCCGCTGCTACCGCAGCCGAATCCTCGCCGGCAGCATCATCAGCGGCCGTCCTGAGCTCAGCAGCCGGATCGCCTCGGCATGGCGGCTGACGAGGTCGCCGAGGGAAGGTCCGAGGCCGCCTGCGACCGCCCGGGCCACGGGGGCCGCAGCCGGCACCTGCCCGCCGAAGAGGTCGTCGAACAGCCCGCGGGGCTCGGGGAGCAGCACCCGCTCGATCTCCTCGCCGTCGGCGATGCCGGCCAGTTTTCGAGCCTCGTCGATGGCATCATCGAGCGTTCCCAGCCGGTCGACGAGCCCCAGTTCCTTCGCCATCCTTCCGGTGAACACCCGCCCCTCCGCAAGCGCCGCGATCCGGTCCGGGTCGAGCCTTCGGCCGGCCGCGACCTTGCTGGTGAAGAGCCGGTAGACATCCTTCATCGTGGCCAGAAAGGCCTCCCGCTCGTCTGCCGTGAAGGGGGTCTGCATCGAGAGCCAACCGGCGTTGCGGCCCTTGCTGACGACATCGGTATGCACGCCATGCCGCTCGAGTGCGCCGCCGACGGCGATCTTGCCACCGACGACACCGATCGATCCTGTCAGCGTGCCCGGTGCCGCCACGATCCGATCGGCGGCGACGGCGACGTAGTATCCGCCGCTGGCTGCGGTGTCGGAGAGGCTCGCGACCACCGGTTTTTTGGTCCGTTCCGCCTCCCGCCAGATGAGATCGCTGGCCAGTGCGGAGCCGCCGGGGGAATCGATTCGGAGCACGATCGCAGCCACGTCGTCGTCCTTGGCGGCGTCTCGGATCGCTTCGATCACGCTCTCGCTTCCGGCCGATCCTCCGGCCAGCAGGTCGTCGGTGCCCTTCCCCTCCTTGATCTCGCCGCTGAGGTGGACGACGGCGATCTGCTTGCGACCGCCGGTCGGAGCCGCCCGCTTCTGCCCGGAGAGCATCTCCACCAGTTTCACCAGCCCGCCGATGCCTGAAAAATCGTTGTCGACCTTCCGTTCCGCATAGTCCCTGGCGATCTTCGGATCCTCGAGCCTGGCCTTTCCGGCGAGGGCCGAGGCGACCTCATCCTCATAGCCGACCGCATCGATCAGCCCGGCCTCGCGGGCCGCTTCGGGGGTGAACACACCGGTGTCGACGAGCCCGCGGACCTTTTCCAGCGGAAGTTTTCGGTCGCTGGCGATCCGTTCCACGAGCTGCTCGTAGAGGTCGCCGATGAAGCTCTCGTACTGGGTCCTGAGCTGGGGGCTCATGGTCGTCCGGGTGAGCGGCTCGCCGGCTCCCTTGAACTCTCCGACCTGGAGAATCTCTGCCTCGACGCCGAGTTTGTCGAGCAATCCCTTGAAGAAGGTGACCTCGGCACGCACTCCTGTGATCTCGAGCGTGGCCGCGGGGGGCATCGTGATCGAGTCGCAGGCGAGGGCCACCATGTAGTGCACGGGTGCCGAGCCGACGAGGTGCGCCGCCACGGGCTTGCCGGCCTTTCGCAGCCGTGCGATCGCGGCCCGCAATTCGTCGGCCCGGGCCCGCCCCAAATCCGGAGAGGCGATCGAGAGCAGGACGCCCTTGACCTTGTCGTCCTGGGCGGCCTTGTCGAGCCGCTCCACGATCCGATGCAGGTGCGGCGAGACGTCTGCCAGCAGCCCCCCCTGCCCGACGCCGTCCGGGATCGGGCCGGCCAGGCTGATCTGGGCGATCATCGCCGTCGACTTCTTCTTCTGAGTCTTCTTTTCGGAGACCGTCTTCGTCTCGGCAGCCCGCTCGTCTTTGTGCTCTGCCGACGTCCGTTCGTTCTCGGCCGACGTCCCGGTCGGCTTTTCGGCCGTGGCCTGCCCGTAACCAGTGCCGCAGAGCAGGCCTGCGATCAGGGGGCTGGTGAACAGGCGGATCAGGCGGGATCGAGGGGCGGGGGTTGGGTGCAGTGGCATGCGTCTGGCTCTCCGGTGTCGACGGTTCTCGACGAATCGCGGCGGACGCGCCGCTTCCGGCAGTGTAGCCGCTGGGACACCGCCCCGACCCGGAATCCGACACCGATACATTTGAGTCTTGCCATTGAACGGCCGTATAGTAAGATACCGGCGTCCACGAACCCTCTCGCACACCCTCCTCCTCAAAAGAGTCGCGCAGGCCATCATGAGCAAGTCGATCGAGCGAAAAAAAATGTCCTCGTCCAGCGTCGCGCCCCGTGCCTCGGGGCGATCCGCGCCCCGCAAGACAAAGTCCGGCCGGCATCCGGCCTCGCGAAACTTCGCCGCCTCTGGCTTGATCGAAAGCCTCCTTCCGGCCGTGGCCCGGGCCGACGACCCGGACGCCGGCGAGGCTCCGACGGAACGCCAACTCGAGATCTATGCCTTCATCCGCGACAAGATCCACTCCCGCGGCTTCGGTCCGACCGTCCGGGAAATCGGCACGGCATTCAAGATCCGTTCCCCCAATGGCGTGGTCTGCCATCTCAAGGCGCTCGAACGAAAGGGACTGATCACCCGGGGCAAGAACATGTCCCGGGCGATCGAACTGGTGAACGAACCGGCTCACCTGCGGGGCCTGCCGATGGCTGGGTGGGTGGCGGCTGGAACGCTGCGGGCGGCCGAGGAGCAGAAGGAGCGGATCGATTTCGAGGAGCTGTTCAACCGCGACAATCACTTCGTTCTCAAAGTCATGGGCGATTCGATGATCGATGCCCAGATCGCCGACGGCGATTGGGTGGTGATCCAGAAGCGGCACACCGCCCACTCCGGCGACATCGTCGTGGCCCAGACCGAGGATGGCGAGGCGACGCTGAAACAGTGGTTTCCGGAGCGGGACAGAATCCGCCTGCAGCCGGCAAATTCCTCGATGAAGCCGATCTACGTGAAAAACGCCAGGGTGCTCGGCGTGCTGGTGGGGGTCGTTCGCAAAACCTAGCGATCGACCGCCCATCCCCTTTCAGCGGCCTGCTGAAGTGCCGTTGCCCGACCTGTCCTCCTGATGCAGCTTGTTGTAGAGCGTCTTGAGGCTGATTCCCAGTTCCTCGGCGGTGCGGACTTTGTTGCCCTGATTCCGAGCAAGTCCCTCCCGAATCGCCTGCATTTCCAGTTCCCTCAGGCTGACGGGACGGGCCGACTGCTGAACCGGCGACTCGTCCGTCCTGAGGCCGGTCGCCTTGAGCGTGGTGGCCGGATGGGGTGCCGCCAGGGACGGCACCGGACGCGACACCAGCCCGCCGAGCCGGGCCGGCAGCTGTTCGACGGTGAGCGGAAGTTCGTCGCACAGGACGACCGCGTGCTCGATCACGTTCGCCAACTCGCGGATGTTGCCCGGCCACGGGTGGGCCGAGAGCACGGCGAGCACCTCGGGGTCGACGACCACCGCTTCCGCCGGCGTCTGTGGACGGGCCTTGCGGATGAAGTGGTTCACGAGCGACGGCAGATCGTCGAGCCGCTCGCGGAGCGGCGGAATCGCCACCTCGAACGTGTTGATCCTGAACAGCAGGTCCTCCCGAAACGTGCCTGCCGCCACCATCTCCTCGAGTGAGCGATGGGTCGCGCAGACGACGCGGACGTCGACCGTGATCGGGTGGCTGTCGCCAACCCGACGAATCTCGCCACTTTCGAGCACCCGCAGCAGCCGCGGCTGGAGCGACTTCGGCAGCTCCCCGATCTCGTCGAGAAAAAGCGTCCCTCCGTCGGCGACCTCGAACAGCCCGGCCCGATGCTCGTCTGCACCCGTGAACGCCCCCTTTCGGTGCCCAAAGAGCTCACTTTCCACGAGCTGCTCCGGAAGCGCGCCGCAGTTCACAGCCACGAGCGGCCCCGATGCCCGCGGGCTGCCCTCGTGGATCGACCGGGCCACCAGTTCCTTTCCGGTTCCGGTTTCGCCCCGAACCAGCACGGTCGAGTCGCTGACCGCGATCCGGGCGACAAGCTTCTTGACCCCGGCGAGTGCGGCGGATCCACCGACCAGCTGGGTCGCGCCCTCGGCACGGCGAACCCGCCCCTCGAGGGCCCGCAGCCGGGCGGTGAGTTCCCGCTTTTTCCTGACCCGTTCGAGCACCGTCTGGATGTCGGCCAGCTTGCAGGGCTTGGTGAGATAGTCGAAGACGCCCTGCCGCATCGCCGCCACGGCGCTTTCGAGCGACGACTTCCCGGTGATGATCACCGTCTCCGTGTCGGGGGCGACCTCGCGAACCCGCGAGATCACCTCGAGCCCGCCCACGCCCGGCATGTCGAGATCGACCAGCACGCAGTCGTAGGCTGTGCGATCGAGGGCTGCGATCGCGGTGCGGCCATCCGGACAGACGGTGGCCTCGTGCCCGAGCCGCGGCAGTTCGATCCGCATCAGTTCCTGGATCGAGGTCTCGTCGTCGGCGAACAGGATCCGCATCGGCCTAGGCTGCTTGCTGGTCGTGATGGCCCACCTCCATGTCGTGGTTCGGACGGCTGGTCGTGGCTCCGACGGCGGCCAACGGCAGCCGGACGCGGAAGGTCGATCCAAGCCCGACGCCGGGGCTCGTGGCCTCGATCCGCCCACCGTGGTCGGCGACGATCCTATGGACGATCGAGAGTCCGAGCCCGGTCCCCTGCCCCTGCTTCCGCCTTGTGAAAAAGGGCTCGAAGAGGTGCTCCAGAACCTCCTCGGTCATGCCGCAGCCGTCGTCGCTGAACGTCACGATCGCCGCCTCGTCCGCCTGCCGCACCGCGATCTGGACGTGGCCTGAGGCTTCGATCGAGTCGAGGGCGTTGACGAGCAGATTCAGGACCACCTGCTTGATCTCCTGCGGGTTGACCATCACGAGCAGGTCGGGGCCCTCCTCGACCGTGATCGACTTCCCGGCGAAACGGCCGACGTGGCGGAGCATGTCGACGACGTCGGAGATCAGCGGAACGATCGCGGTGGCCTGCCGACGCACCTCGCCGAGCCTGGAAAAGTCGAGCAGCTTCTCGGTGATTCCCTTGCAGCGAAAGGCCTCCGTCTGGATCAGTTCGAGATACCGCCTTGCGACCGCCGCGTCGTCGCCGTCGGCGGGCAGCGATTCGAGACGGCCTTCAAGCGATTCGGCGCACATCGCGATCGACGCCAGGGGGTTGTTGATCTCATGGGCCACTCCCGCCGCGAGGAAGCCGACGCTCGCCAGCTGCTCGCTCCGGATCACCTCCCGCGACCGCAGCTGGACCTGCCGGTCAAGATCGTCCCGAATCTCCTCGAACCGCTCCGTCATCTCGTTGAGGGCCGCGGCGAGCTCCGCCATCTCGTCGCGGGAATCGAGCCGGACGCGGAAGCCGAAGTCGCCGGCGGCAACCCGGCGGGAGCCGTACCCGAGCAGCCGCAGCGGGCGAAACACCCAGCGGTAGGTGAGCACCCCGAGCGCCGCCAGAAGCAGGGCCGATGCCAGCGCCGAAGCCCATGTGGTGATGATCAGCGTGCGGTAGCCGGTGCGAACCTCGTGGGAGAGGTCGTGGAGCCGCTCCTGCAGGAAGGTCGGCAGTGCGGCGCAGAGCTCCGCGAGCCGCTGCAGCTGCGGCTCGATCTCGAGCAACTTTCGCCGCCGGTCGGGCACGGTCTCGTCGGGGTCGATGGCGGAGAGGGCCTCGTGCGTTCCGGCGATCGAGCGGATCTCGGCCAGGCAGTCGGCGATTCGAAGGGCGGTCTCTCGCTCCCGGCTGCGATCGCCGAACGGCATGTCGTCGAGTTCGCCGTTCACGAGTTCGTCGCGATAGGCGTCGAGATACCAGGACGTACGGGCGATCTGATCGACGAACGACGTTCCGAAGGTCGGCGGCAGGACCAGATCGTCCTCCTCCTCGGCCGCGAGCCCCACGGGCGGCATCGCGCTGGAGGGAGCGGTCTCGTTCGTGTCGCCGTCGAACTCGGCGAGATCGCCGCTCAGCGCCTTCGCATGGGCGACCCTCAGCCGCGCCACGCAATCTCCGAGATCGCTGGCCAGGGGAAGCTCGGCGGCCCGGCAGCTCAGGGCCCGGACGAGCCGCCGGTAGGAATAGATGCCGAGGAAGCTGCTCGCGGAGAGCGTCGCCAGCATGATGCCGACGAGGAGCCCGCCGAGCAGCAGTTTGTCGCGTATCGGTCGCCGCCTGCGCACGTCCGAAGTCCCTTTCGGCAACGGGGATGGGGCGGGGAAGGTAGCAAAGCGGGGCGGCCCGGGACAGCCGAATTCACGGCCGCGGGTCAGACAAGCCCCCATCTTTTCCTGAAAAACCACTCCAGGCAGAGGCAGGCGGCCATGAGCAGGAACATCGGCCAGGTGTCCCAGGGGGAGAACGACCACTGCTCCACGGTCTCGAACGCCGCCGGCGCAGTGCGGATCTCCTCGAACAGTTCCGTCAGTTCCTCCGGGGACCGCACGCCTCCGGGTGTAGGCTCGGCGATCTGCCGCATCAGCAGCGGGTTGGCCCGGGGATTCGCGAGTTCCAGATCCTGGCGAAAGACCGTGAACCGTGCGGTTCGCTCCAATGCAGGCCCGTTGGGAAGCGTCGCCCGGACGACGAGTTTCCAATCGCCCGGCTCGGCGAATTCGGTGAGCGAGCCCACGAACGAATCCCCCTTTCTTGGCACCCGCACCGGCACGCTTCCGCCCGAAGGCGACACAGCGACGGCCTCGACTGCGATATCCGCGGTCGCGGTGCCGTCGGACTTCGTCACGCCGACATCGAAGTCGAGCGGCGTGCCCGGCGAGATTCTCCGCTGGGCGAGCCGCACCCAGAGCGTGTCCTTGTCGCGGCCGTCCTGGCGGGCGAGCCAGAGCACCATCTGCCTCCAGAATCGGCGGTGCTGTTCCCCAGCGCCCTGCATCACCCACCTCCAGGTCGAGTCGCCGGCGAAGGCGAGCACCCGGCCGGCGCCGAACTCCCGCCCCACGAGCAGGGGCCGGCCGTCCTGTGTTACCGCGAGCGGCTTGGCATCGGGCAGGAGCCTGCCCAGATCGTTGGCCCCCTCAAGCGGCGGCAGCGCCTGCCAGGCAGCCCGCGAATCCCGCCCCCCCGGCTCGAGCCGCAGGATCGACACTCCGCCAAACCGTGGGTCGGGCAGCATCTGCAGGGGACCGGCGAGGTGCAGTCCGTCGCGGATCGGCTGGTCGAAGGGCTGACGGGCGAGGCGGTCGGGCTCGAAGGGCAGCAACGGGGCCAACGCCGAACTTCCCCAACCGCCCGCCTCGAAGGAGTGAAACCCTCCCAGGAGACCGATGCCGGCGCCGGCGTTGACCTTGCCGAGAATCAGTTGCAGGTCCCGAGGCCGCAGTGCCGAGGCGTCGAGGTCACCGATCAGGAAGACGGTCGCATCGCCCTCGAGGGCCCGTGACAGGTCGACGGGCCAGCGGTCCCGCTGGTTCGAGTCGATCCACTCGAAATCGACCTGCATGTCGGGGCTGGACGAGAGCACCCGCCGCAGAAACCGCTGCTCGACCCGCAACGCGCCTTCGAGATAGAGCACCCTGAGACCGCCGTCCACGACCTCGACGAACGTGGAGAGTTCGTTGTTGGTCACGACGACCTCCCCCTCCTGTGGTTCGACCAGGAGCGAAAGCTTGCGTTCGCCGAGCGCCTTCGGGGTCCAGAAAAGCCGCACCGGCTCCTCGATCGACTGCGGCTGGCCACGGACCGTCGTCCGGGCCACCTCCTCCATCGCGCCGGCAGCGTTCTCAGCCAGCAGTTTCACCGTCACCTCACGGTCGGCGAGTCCGTCGAGCCGCACTCTGCCGGCAACCTCGAGCGTGTTGTCGAGGTAGACGGTCTCGCCGACGGCGAGATTGGCGAGGGCCGCATCGCGTGCCTGACCCGCGGCCCGCTGCTGCCCGTAGGTGACCGTCCAGATGGGCACCGCGGAGTCGCCGACCCGGCGGGCCGCCGTCTGCGGAGGCAGATCCCGTGGGGGATAGGCATGCTGGCCACCGTCGCTGAGCAGGATGATCCCGGCGATCGATCGGCCGGGGATCGAGCGGACGCCTTCGTCGATCGCCGCTCCGATCGCGGTCTCCTCGACAGACGGCTCCCGCTGCCAGGGTCCGAGGCTGAGAGGCGCATCGGCCGTCGTCGCGACCCGGCGACCCTGCCGGTCGAACCGCCAGAGGGCGATCTCGAAGCTCCCGTCTGCGATCAGCGCCCGGGCCGCCGGCTCCGCGGCGGCGAGGCTGTCGCAGAGGTCCTGCCAGCGGGTCCGCCCATTCGGTCCATCGGCGACCGTCATGCTCTCCGACGCATCCGCAAGCACGAGCAGCGTACTCTCCTGCCGCGCCTTGCGACTCGACACGATCGTTGGCCGGAGCATGCAGAACACGAGGGCGAGAAAGGCACCCAGCCGGAGCAGGACGAGCAACATCCTCCGGGATTCGGTGAGCCGGGATCGATCCGGGCCGAGCAGAAACAGCACGGCGGCCAGTCCGCAGGTGACCAGCCCGAGCAGCCACCATGAGCCGACGGGATCGGCCTGGATCGCGACGTCGCGAAAGAGCGTGGCCGCGATCATGCCCCGGCCTCCTGCGGCAGGGGCGGCGGTCCGCCGACGACCTGCGGCCCGGCGTCGGCGGCTCCGATCGCGTCATCGCGGGGAGCATAGAACCGGTTGGCGAGCACCCAGTCGCCCGCCATCACGACCGCGGCGAGGAGAATGATCCAGCCGAAGAGTTCGGCCCCGACCCGCTCCAGATTCACGTCCCGCACCAGGTCGGCCTCGCTGCGGGCGAGCCGACGCCCGCCCCCGAGAATGCCCGCCAGCGAATCGTCGTCGAGCCTGAGGATGTCGGTCGCCGCCGCATCGAGGTTCACGCTGAAGCCCTTCGAGAGCCCGCCCAGTTCGCCGCCGGAACGAACCAGGTAATTGCCGGGCGTCTGGGTGGCCGTCACCGAGATCGTGCCCCGCTGCTGGTCGACCGCCACGGGCACGTCGTCGCCGCCCGGAGTTCGCACGAAGGCCGTCGCCGTACGGCGGTCGACGTGGAGCACGGCCGGCCGTCCGGCCGTGATGTTCCTGTCGTCGGCGGTGTCGATGGCGTGGAGCAGCGACTCGTTGGCGAGCATGACGAACGGCCAGGGCTCGAACCCGGTCGCCAGCGTGTTCCAGGCGTCGGGGTCGCTGGCGGCCTGCGAGGCGGGCGTGGTGATCGTGACCACCGTGCCGGCTCCGACCCGGTGCTCGAGCACGGCCGGCAGCCCATTGCGATAGGTCGCGACGACCGCCGCCGGAGCCTCGGCTGCATTCCCGTCGGACGCCGACGGCTGGAACTCCCAGTGTCGTTCGACGGGGAAGTCCTGCCAGGGCACCGCGTCGCCCACGCGACGGAATGCGGCGAGCATGGGATGATCGAGTTGCATCGGTGCCAGGAAGTTGCCGCCGTCAGGACTCCGCCAGACCCGCACCAATCGGCCCCCGAGCACACGCCGCCCGCTGTCGGAGTTGAACCGTGCCGGCTCGACCGCGCGCGGGCCGAGCCAGACGACGAGGCCACGTCCGCCGGCGACCCATTGGCCGAGCGAATCCCAGGTGCGGTCGGAGAGCGGCGGAGGATCGACGAGCACCATGCCGGCGAAGCCGTCCCAGGCGACGGAGTCGAGCCGTTCGACATCGACGAGCGTGGCGTCGAACCTCGCCTTGTTGAGCTTCCGCAGTGCCGCCGGAGCGATCGCCTGGGCGACGAAGCGGCCGTTTCTGTCTGCGGGCGCCGGGGCCGCCACCAGCACGCGGGCCGGAGGGCCCACCTCGACCGTGAAGTAGCGGATGTCGTCGGCCTCGAGGTCGTCGGCGCCGTCGATCAGAACGCGGCCCTGCCGGACGCCCGGTTCGAGTCCGGCGATCTCGAACTCGACGGCTGTCTGCCTTCCCTGCTTCCAGGCCACGGGCTTGACCGCTCGGCGGGCATAGCGGCCGTCCGCTCCGGCCAGCTCGACGGCCACTGCCCGGCTGATGTCGGGGCCCTCCCGGCTGGCCGAAACCTGCAGCGACAACGGCGTCCCTGCGGCGATCGCGTCGGCGGCGAGGTCGATCTCGGCGATGCCACAGTTCTGCGGCGCTGCCGCAGACACATCGACGTAAAGTTCGCTCACGTCGGCCGTCGCATCGGCCGCTGTCGCCCCCTGCCAGGCCCCACGGGAGCAGTCGGTGAAGACGTAGAGTTCCCGCCGCGGAAGCTCCGCAGTCTCGAGCAGCCGGCGGCCCTCGGCGATCGTGGCCGGGAGCGTCTGTGCCTGCGGCGCCGCGACGAGCCGATCGATCCGAGCCGCAGCTGCAGCGATCGTGCCGGCGAACGCGGCCGCACCCCCCGATGTGTCGAGGACGGCCACCTTGCTGGTCGCCGGCAGCTTGGCGAACAGCACCTTGGCCATCGCCGTCGCCCGCTCCAGCCGGGTGCGGTTCGCCTCCCTGAGCAGCATCCGCGGCGCCGTGTCGAAGACGAACACCGCGGCCACGGGTCCTTCCCCTTCGGCCAGCCAGCCGGCGCCGCGGAGCGTGGGACGGGCCAGGGCGAACGCCAGCAGCGCGAGGGCCGCCATTCGCAGCAGGAGCAGCAGGATGTGGTTGAGCCGCAATCGGCGCCGGTTGGCGATCGCCCTCTGCCGCAGGAACCGCAGCGCCGGAAACTCCCGCTTCACCGGCTTGCGTCGCATGATCAGATGCAGGATCAGCGGCACCGCGACGAGCGCCGCACCCCCCAGCAGCATCGGCGTGAGAAACGTCAGGTTCATGCCGTCAAAACCTGTTCCGCCGGCTGACGAGATACTCCATCAGCGCCCGGTCGAACTGCATGCTGGTGTCGAGCGGGGCGTAGTCGATCCCGGCATGAAAGCAGAATTTCCGATACTCATCCCGGAACGATTCGACGGCCGAGACGTACCCGCGACGGGCGGCATCGGCATCGATGACCAGCCGATCCTGCCCTTCCGGTTCGGTGAACTCGACGACGCCCTCGAACGGAAACCGGACCTCGGCCTCGTCGAGGACGTGAAACAGGATCACGTCGTGGCCGCGGTGACGCAGACGCAAAAGCGACTCCCGGATCGGCTCCGGATCGGCCAGCAGGTCGCTGAACACCATCACCAGCGACCGGTGCCTGAGCATCGCCGCGACCTGGACCAGGCTCCGGGCGATGTCGGTCCTCCCGGACGGCCTCACCCGGGCCAGAACCGAGAGCACCTGCGCGATCTGCGACCTCCGCGATCTGGCCGGCAGGCTGGCATGGAGCCTGTCGTCGAAGGTCATCAGGCCGCAGGGATCCTGCTGGTGGATCATCAGCCAGCAGAGCGCCGCGGCGAGCGAGATCGAGTAGTCGAGCTTCGTCAGCTGCTGTCGGTAGGTGTAGGCCATCGAACCGCTCGTGTCGATCACGAGGTAGCCGGTGATGTTGGTCTCGGCCTCGAACTTCTTGACGTAGTGCTTGTCGGTCTTGGCGTAGACCAGCCAGTCGATGTCCTTCGGATCGTCGCCGGGGGCGTATTTGCGATGCTCGCTGAACTCGACCGAGAAGCCCTGGTAGGGGCTGGCATGGAGCCCCTGGAGGAACCCGCGGACGATGAACTGGGCGCGGAGGTCGAGCCGGGCGATCTGGCGAACGACCTCGGGCTTCAGATATTCCTCGACGGCCCGCACCATGCGTCGCTCACTTCACGAGCTTGGGGATGTCGGGCTCCGGGATCTCGCGAACCAGCCGCTCGACGATCGACTCGCTCGTGAGACCGTCGGCCTGGGCCTGGAAGTTGGTGGCGATCCGATGTCGAAGAACCGGGACGGCGATCCTGCGGATGTCGTCGATCGAGACGCTGAACCGCCCGTCCATCGCGGCCATTGCCTTGCCCCCCTGGATCAGGAACTGCCCGGCCCGGGGCCCGGCGCCCCAGTCGACGAGTTCGGTGACATAGGATGGCGCCAGGGCGTCCTTGGGCCGGGTCGACCGCACCAGGGCCGCCACATACTTCACGATGTACTCGCTCACGGCGACGCTGCCGACGAGTTTCTGGATGTTGACGATGGCCCGGCCTGAGAGCACCTTGCGAACCTCGGGCTTCTCCGCCCGGGTCGTGGCCATGAGGATCTGTTCCTCCTCGGCCGCCGTCGGGTAGCCCACCTTGATGTTGAACATGAACCGGTCGAGCTGGGCCTCGGGCAGCGGATAGGTGCCCTCCTGCTCGATCGGATTCTGGGTGGCGATCGTGAAGAACGGGTCGGGGAGCTGGTAGGTTTCCTGGCCCACAGAGACTTCCCGCTCCTGCATCGCCTGCAGCAGCGCCGCCTGGGTCTTGGGCGGCGTGCGGTTGATCTCGTCGGCGAGGAGGATGTTGGTGAAGATCGGACCCTCGACGAAGCGGAAACTGCGGCGGCCCGATTCGTCCTCCTCGAGCACGTTCGTGCCGGTGATGTCGGAGGGCATCAGGTCGGGGGTGAACTGCACCCGCTTGAAGCCGACGTCGAGGATCCGGGCCAGCGTCGACACCATCAATGTCTTGGCGAGGCCTGGAACGCCCTCGAGGAGACAGTGGCCGCGGGTGAAGATCGCCGCGAACAGCTGTTCGATGACCTCGTTCTGACCGACGATCACCTTCTGCAATTCCTCCTGCATCAGCCGCCGATGCTGGGCGAACTCGTGGAGGATGTCGTCGAGCGTCTTGGGACGCGGAGCGGTGGACAAGCGGCGTTCCTTCCCTGGGGGTGCGATCCCTGACGACCGCGAGGCAGGGCCGCGACCCGGATCGCGACCTCGGGGCATCTGCTTTCAGGTCAAGTATCGGCATTCGGTTGAAAAGCGGCAAACCATCCTCCGGCGGACGCCGGATTCACCGCCCCGACGCCGTGGCCGATGCGAGCGAACCTGTAGAATCTTCCGCAGGCGGGCATCGTCGCCCGCGCCGCGTCCGCCCCCATCCGAGGTCGCCCGTGCAGGCCGCCGAGAGTTTTCCCATCCCGTTCCGCGTCCGGGTGCTCGTTGCCGTGGCCTGCCTGATGTCGGCGATCGCCCTGCCGGTTTCGGCGGAGGAGCGGGCCGCGGTCTCGCCGGAGCAGATCCAGCGGTCGATCGAGAAGGCCCGCGACTGGCTGCTCCGCGAGCAGGAGGCGGACGGCACCTGGGAATGCGCCATGCGCACCGAAGACACCCGGGTGGGCGCGACGGCGCTCGTGATGCTCGCCCTGGCGAACGCGGGCGTGGAGACGGATCATCCCAGGCTCTCGCGAAGCCTCGACTGGCTGCGTCGCCAGAAGCCCGAGGAGACCTATTCGGTGGCGCTGCAGACGATGGTGATCGCGATGCTCTCGCCCGACATCGACCGGGCGATCCTCGACCGCAACGTCGATTGGCTGGAGAAGACGCAGATCTCCGTGGGGCAGACGGCGGGCGCCTGGACCTACGGCAAGGGGCGGGGAACGGGCGACAACTCCAATTCCCAGTTCGCCCTGCTCGGGCTCCACGAGGCGGCGCGGGTGGGCGTGCGGGTGCGGCCCGATGTCTGGAAGAAGGCGCAGCAATACTGGGTCGGCTGCGCCAACGGCGACGGTTCCTGGGGCTACACGCAGGGCACCAACGCCGGCTCAGGCAGCATGACCTGCGCCGGGATCGCCAGCGTCTGGATCACGAGCGAGCATGTCGGGCTGCCGGATGCGGTCGCCAACGACGGGGCGGTTTCCTGCTGCGGCGGCGGCGCCTCCCCCAAGCCGCTCGAGCGGGGTCTCGACTGGCTGGGCAAGCGGTTCACCGTGCTCGAGAACCCCGGCGGTGGCCAGACCTGGCACTTCTACTATCTCTACGGCCTCGAACGGGTCGGCCGGTTCACCGCCCGAAGATTCATCGGTTCTTCCGACTGGTATCGGGAGGGGGCGAGGATGTTCGTCAGCACGCAGGACGGCTTCTCGGGAGCCTTCCGCGGCGGCCGCATCGAGGATCCGGTCGTGGCCACCAGTTTCGCCCTTCTCTTTCTCGCCAAGGGCCGCCGCCCGGTGATCGTGGCCAAGAGCCGGCGCGACCCCGGCAACGACTGGAACCGGCACGGCCACGACATCGCCCATCTCGTCGAGCATGTCGAAGCCCGTTGGCGGAACGACTATCCGGCCGGCCTCTCCTGGCACGTCATCGACACGCCGACGGCCGGACTCGACGATCTTCAGCAGGCACCGGTTCTCTGGCTCTCGGGAAAGAGCGGTTTCGATCTCGGTCCCGAGCCGGGCCCGAGGCTGCGCCGCTACATCGACGAGGGAGGCTTTATTTTCGCGGAGGCCTGCTGTCCGGAGAGCGGCGATTTCGACCGCCGGTTCCGCGAACTCGTGGGCCAGATCTTCCCGGAGCCGGAATATCAGCTCCACCTCCTGCCTCCGGAGCATCCGGCCTGGCACGCGGAGGAGATCGTGCCGCCCGAATTGCAGCGGCCGCTCCTCGGCATCGACTACGGCTGCCGCACCTGCCTGATCTACGCCCCGCCGACCGACACGCAACGCGATGCCCGGGGGATGCCGAGCCTTTCCTGCCTCTGGGAGATCGGCGGCGTGTCGCGGCGATCCCTCCCCGAGCCGGTTCGGCGGGAGGTGGACGCGGCCCTCGCCATCGGCGCCAACGTGCTCGCATACGCGACCAACCGGGAACTCAAGCGCAAGGACGAACTGTTCGCCATCGACCGGGGACCGGAGGCCCCGCCGGACCGGTTCGACCGCGGCCAGATCCGGATCGCCAAGCTCCGACATGGGGGCATGTGCGACGCCGCCCCGGCGGCGCTGGCCAACATTCTCCGCGCCGCCGCCAGGGAACTGGGCATCCGGGTCGACGAGACGCCGAGCCAGATCGACCCCGCCGATCCCCGGCTCTTCGAGTATCACCTCGCGTTCATGCACGGCCGTCAGGGCTTCAGCCTCGCCGAACCCGGCCGCCAGGGGCTGCGGGAATTCCTCGACCGCGGCGGCATGCTTCTGGCCGACAGCGTCTGCGCCTCGAACAGCTTCAGCGGTGGCTTTCGAACCGAGATGGCCGCCCTGCTCCCCGACCGCAGGCTCGAGGAAATCCCGGCCGACGACCCGATCTTCTCGGCAGCCGAGTACGGCGGCTACGACATCCGCGAGGTGACGCTGCGGGAACCGGCCGGCGGCGAAGGTCCCCTCGCCGCCCGCCGCAGACGAATCGCTCCGAAACTCGAGGGTATCCGGATCGGCGATCGCTGGGCTGTGATCTTCTCCCCCTACGACCTCTCTTGTGCCCTCGAAAAGCAGAACTCGCTCGAGTGCACAGGCTACGATCGGGAAGATGCCGAGAAGATCGCCCTCAACCTGCTGCTCTATTCGCTCAACCAGTGAGGTCGCTCGACCACTGAGGATGACCTTTCCCAGGGAGAGCAGAGGCCGTGCCAGCCGGCCGAGCCGGCCAAGCAAACAACGGCAGGATGCCGTGTGTTTGCGTGAAGCAGCCGTCGCCGGCTTCGGGGCGGCAAAAGTCTCGTCGCTGTGGCCCTCGAAGACTTTTGTCCAAACGCTCCTCGAGCATTCGCCGACCCCTTCGCCTCCCGTCCGATGTGGGACAGGCTTCAGCCTGTCAAAGCATCGCTACCCCGCGCCAGGCCCGGAGGGCCGGGTCAACTCCAGCGACCGGAGGTCGCCAAGGAAAATTCGGCAGGATGCCGAGATTTTCCGTGTACTCAGCCGTCGGAATCGCTGCTGCCGCCGTTGAGATAGCTGGCGTAGTAGAGGAGCGTGAGGATGCTCTGCAGGGTCGCGGCCACATAGGTCCAGGCGGCGGCATTGAGCACCCGGTTCACGGCGGACATCTCCTGGGAGGGCACGATCCCGAGACCCACGAGCTGGGCCTTGGCCCGGTTGCTGGCGTCGAGTTCGACCGGCAGGTTCACGAGCTGGAAGAAGACGGTGGCGCCGAACAGCGCGATGCCCAGCCAGGCGAGCGGCTTGATCGACATCACGAGGCCGATCATGAACATCGTCATCCCCACCCCGCTGCCGAGGTTGGCCATGCTGACGGCGGCGTTTCGGATCGTCATCAGTGCGAAGCCATGGGCATCCTGCAGGGCATGGCCCGCCTCGTGGGCTGCGATGCCCACGGCGGCCAGCGAACGCTCGCCATAGACGGCATCGGAGAGCCGCAGCACCTTCGCCTGCGGGTCGTAGTGGTCGTTGAGCGTGCCCGGAATCCGCTCGATCGCCACATCGGTCGCGCCGGCCGAATCGAGGATGTGTCGTGCCGCGGCCGCCCCGGTCAGGGGGGCCGGCTCCTTCGATGCCGATTGAAACGACGACTGGACCCGCCACTGGGCCCACATCGCCAGCAGCATGGCGGGGGCGATGGCGAGGAAATAGTTGGGGTCGAAGAACATTGGCATCGTCGCTGAAACTCCAGTGCATCCGGCGGCCGGGATCTCCGCTGGGTATTCTAACAGTCTGGCGCCGGCAGAAGTCCGGCCCGAAGACCGCCTGCAGCCCGAAGATGTTCTACGCAGATCCCCACCAAAAGGTTCGTCCATTTCCTCCCGGCTGGTTCGCCGCTTTCGTTGCCCTTTTCTGCCTCTGCTCCGGCTGCCGGGAGCCGCTCGCCGACGCCTCCGCGTCATCTCTGGCCGAGTCCGCACCGGTCACTCTCTGCGAGCGGATCGATCGGGCACTGGCCCACGCCCGCGACCGGCGGCGGCTCGACACAAGCCTGCACGGTGCCTGGCAGGTCGTGCATGGCATCCTCGCCTTTGGTCGGAATTTTCAGATCCAGCACGGGGCCGAGGTCGTGCCCGCACTCGACTACCTGCTCGAAGGCGGCAGCCTGACTGGCTGGAGACTGCGGCCGGGCGAGCAGGGATTGTTCGCCGTCGTCGAGGAGGGGAGCACGACCGGCCAGGGCCACCCGGACCAGTGGCTCGGCTACCTGTCGCAGTGCGGCCTCGGCGGAATCCCGCTCGAGACCCCGATCCGGGTCGCGGGCCGGGCCTCCACCATCCACGATCTGCTCAAGCAGGCGCAGAGCGATCTTCGCGAGGGGCAGGAGGCGACCTGGACGCTGATGGCGCTTGCCACCTATCTGCCGCCCGACGCCGCCTGGACCGCGGGCGACGGAGCCCGCTGGACCACGGAGCGGGTGGTGGAGATGGAGGCTGGAGCCGATCTTTCGACGAGCGCATGCGGTGGAGCCCACCGACTGTTCGGACTTGTGACGGCGGTCAATGCGCGGCTGGCCGGCTCGGACGACGGGGATTTGACGGGCGGATGGGCCAAGGCCGCGGAGGTGATCGAGGATGCCATCGACCGGGCCCGTCGATTCCAGCAACCGGACGGCAGCTTTTCGATCCACTCCTTCGATCGCCCCGGCACGTCGGCCGACGTGATGGCCAGACTCTCGGCGACCGGGCACGTGTTCGAAGTGGTCGTGTCCGCCCTCGACGACGAGCGGTTGCGGGAACCGTGGGTGACCCGGGCCGCGGAGCGTCTGGTCTCGTTGCTCGAACAGACGGCGGACGTCGACGTCGAATGCGGCGGCCTCTATCACGCGGCCCACGGACTGCTGCTCTACAGGCACAGAATCTGTGCCGCGGAACAAAGCATCCCTTCCTCCCCGCCACCGCAGTGAGGGTTTTTTCGGCGATTACGGGCTGCTAGAGTGAAACACCCCGGGTCCTTCGGCATTTCGCCTTCGAGGTAGCGGCGTGCACGGTCTGATTTTCTTTTACATTCAGAAATTTGCGGAGGAGGCCTGCGCCGGCACCACGTCCTGGGGCACCCTGCGGTCCACCGTCACCACCAGCTCCGAGAAATATCTGCCTTCGGGCGTCTACCCGGACGCCGACGCGGTCCATCTGCTGGAGTCGATCTCGCAGTCCGCCGGCAAGACGCTGCCTCATATCCTCCAGCAGTTCGGCCAGTTCCTCGCTCCGCATCTCGTCAAAGTGGCGGGCAAGTACATCTCCCCCTCGTGGAAGACGCTCGACCTGATCGAAAACACCGAATCAATCATCCACGCAATGGTCCGGTCGCAAAACCCCGGCGCCGCGCCACCAGTGCTTGAGACGGTGCGACCGGCCACGGACGAACTTCACCTGATCTACAGTTCGCGGCGGCAGCTCTGCCCGCTGGCGATGGGTCTGATCCGCGGAATTGCCGGGCACTACGGCGAGACGGTGACGATCGAGGAGACGTCCTGCATGCACCGCAACGACCCCTTCTGCGTCTTCGTCGTGCAGATCCAGCACGGCGAGACCCACGCAACGCGGTCGCCGCTGTCGGAGACCCTCGTCTTCCCGTCTGCCGCGGCCCGGGTGGAGCAGACCGGAGATTCGATCCTCTCGGCCGCCAACGCCGCGGCCGGGCAGGACAACCATCCGACGTCGATCGGCGGCTACGCGGTGCTGAAGTTGATCGGCCACGGCGGCATGGGCAGGGTCTACATGGCCCGCGACGAACGGCTCGGTCGCGACGTCGCGATCAAGGTGCTGAACCCCTCGAAGGCGCAGGATCCGGCCTCACGGCAGCGGTTCATCCGCGAGGGGCGGGCCGCAGCCGCAGTCGAGCATCCGCATGTGATGGCAATCCATCAGGTGGGCGAGGAGAACGGACTGCCGTTCATCGTGATGCAGCGGCTGAGCGGATGCACCCTGTCGCAATACCGGGACGATCACGGACCGCTGCCGCTGGCCGAGGTGCTGCGAATTGGCAGGGAAACCTCCGACGGGCTGGCGGCCGCCCACTCCCGCGGCCTGGTGCACCGCGACATCAAGCCGGACAACATCTTCCTCGACGGCCCGGCCCGGGCCGTGAAGATCATCGACTTCGGACTGGCCCGCGACGCGACCGAGGATGCGGTGAAGCTCACCCTGGACGGTGCCGTCGTCGGAACGCCGGCATACATGTCGCCGGAGCGGATCGGCGAGCAGTCGATCGACGCCAAGAGCGACCTCTTCGGCCTCGGCGTGATCCTCTACGAACTGCTCTCCAATCGTCTGCCGTTCGAGGGTAGATCGATGGTCGCGGTGCTCGCCGCCATCTCCCGCGGCATGCCGACCCCGCTGCGAGACGCCGCGCCGAACGTGCCCCCGGCCCTGGCCGATCTTGTGATGCGGCTGCTGGCCCACGACAAATCGAATCGCCCCGCCGATGCGGCCAGCGTCGCTTCCGAGATCGCCGCGATCGAAAAATCGCTCGCCCCCTGAAGGCGGTCGGCGTCAGGCCGCCCCGGTCGTCAGGGTCAGCAGCAGCGAGTGCACGGCGTCGACGAGGACGTGCAGGTCGCCATGCCAGTCGATGGTCGTGCTCGTCTGGGCGGCCATGTTTTTGAACTGGGCCGTGCCGGCCGCGAATTCGTCGCTGCCGATCACGAGCGCCGCGGGAAAGCCCTTCTTGGCGGCCACCTTGAGCTGGATTCCCACCCGCCTCGGTTCGGGGAAGAACTCAACGGCGATGCCGGCCGCCCGCAGGGCCGACGCGATCCGCAGATAGTCGGCCAGATGGGCCTCGTCAAAGAAGACGAGAAACACCTCGGCGGGAGTCTCGGTCGCATCCAGCCTGCCGAGCTCCTCGAGCCCCGCCAGCAGTCGGTCGATCCCCAGCGATGCGCCGACGCCCGGCAGCTGCTGTTTCGTGTAGACCCCGGCGAGGTCGTCGTAGCGACCGCCCGAACAGATGCTTCCGAGCGTCGGCAGGTCGTCGAGAAAACTCTCCAGCACGATGCCTGTGTAGTAGTCGAGCCCGCGGGCGATCGACGGGTCGACGACCACCCTGCCCTCAGCGACGCCCGCCTGCTCCAGGCCGTCGAGGAGTCTCCGCAGCGCGGCCACCCCGGCCCGTCCAGCCTCCGAATCGCCTGCCAGCGGCTCGATCGCGGCGAGTACCTCGCCGGGCGGCCCGGAGAGCGAGGCCATCGCCAGCAGCCTGTCGGCGGCAGCCGACGCGACGCCATGCCCGACCAGTTCCGCGGCCACCGCGGCGGGCGACGCCTTGCCGAGCTTGTCGAGCGACCGCAGCACGTCGGTCGAGCGGTCGGCGAGGCCCAGCGAATCGAGCAGCCCCGCGAGCACGCGGCGGTCGTTGATCCGGATCGTGAACCGCTCGATGCCGATGGCGGCCAGCAGGTCGTGGACCACGAGCACCGTCTCCAGATCGGCCACCGGGCTCGTCGTGCCGATCGTATCGAAATCGCACTGCATGAACTCTCGATAGCGGCCCCGCTGGGTGTTTTCCCCGCGCCAGACCGAGGCCATGTGATACCGCTTGAAGGGCGTGCCGAGGGCGGCGATGTGCTGGGCGCAGAACCGGGCAAAGGGGACGGTGAGATCGAACCGCATTCCGACCTCGCGGCCGCCGTGATCGGTGAACCGGTAGAGCTGCTTGTCGGTCTCCTCGCTCCCCTTGCCGGTGAGGATCTCGAGGTATTCAAGGGCCGGCGTGTCGATCGGCGCGAAGCCGTAGGAGCGGTAGACCCGCCGGGCGATGTCGAGGATCTTCTCCCGGGCCAGTGCCTGGGCGGGCAGGTGGTCGCGGAATCCCTTCAGCGTGCGGGGCTCGATCATGGGAGGATCGGCAGCAGGGCCGGCCTGGGGCCGCGGATCGACTTCCGCAGGTTCTTCCGCTTGCGACCGTCGCCAATCGTCTCGCCGCCGGGGCCGAGCACGGCGTCCATGTATTCCTCGACCTGCTCCGCCGTCTCGAAATACTGGTCGTAGACCCAGTCGTCCTCGTATTCGCAGTCCTTCGTCGTGTATTCCCGGCAGATCTGCGGACGCGTCTCGTAGATGCCGCAGCGATGGTCGTCCTGGAGGTGCTTGCAGACCGTGTGCACGCAGACGTACCACTCCCCTTCCTCGGTAAACACGCTAGCCTGGTCGTGGAGCAGGAACCAGCGGATGTATTCAAACTCCTCGCGGGTGGTCGGGGTCTCGAGCGGCAGGGCGAAGTAGCGGCAGCACTTGGCGGTGCAAAACTCGCAGAGCACCTTGTCCTCGGGCACCGTGTCCCGCCTGGGCTTCGACGGCAACTGGGGCAGGACGACGTCCGCGATCGACATGGGAGGGTTCTCCGGGGAAGCGGCGGTTTCGGGGGCCGCAATATAGCAACCCGGCACCACCGCCTGGCGTATACTGCGGCAGTTTTCCGCAGGGAGGCGAGCGATGCCAAAACGCTGGCTGATTCAGCCGCACGATCAGGCCGTGGTGAGTGGGATCGAGCGGTCCGCAGGGGTCTCGCCGATCGTCGCCCGATTGCTGGCGTCCCGCGGCCTGACCGAGGCGGAAGCGGTGACCTCGTTTCTCTCGGGCACGATGGCCGATCTTCGCGATCCCGATCTCCTCCCGGGCGTGGCCGAGGCCGCCGATCGGATCCTGGCCGCGGCCCGGGCCGGCCGCAGGATCACCATCTATGGCGACTACGATGCCGACGGCATGTGCGCCACCGCGATCCTGATGGGCTGCCTGGAGGCGATCGACGCCCGGGCCGACTGGTACGTGCCGGACCGTTTCGAGGAGGGCTACGGCCTCAACGGCGACGCGATCGAGTCGCTGGCCGCCAGGGGGACGCAGTTGATCGTCACGGTCGACTGCGGCATCGCCAGCCTGGCCGAGGCCCGCCGGGCCCGCGAACTGGGCGTCGAACTGATCATCACCGACCACCATTCCTTCGGCGATGCGCTTCCGGAGGCCGACGTGCTCGTCCATCCCCGGCTGCCGGGGGCCGGCTATCCCTTCGGCGAACTCTGCGGGGCGGGCGTGGCCTTCAAGCTGGCCTGGGCGATCGCGACCCGGGCCAGCGGCGCCAAACAGGTGACGCCGCGGCTGCGGGAGATGCTGCTCAAGGGGATCGGCTTCGCGGCGCTCGGCACCGTCGCCGACGTGGTGCCGCTGCTCGACGAAAACCGGATCTACGTGAAGCACGGCCTCGAATGCCTGCGGAAGCGGGGGGGCGCGGGCATCGAGCGGCTCCTCGAACTGGCCAAGCTCCAGGACAAGTCGCAGCTCGAGAGCGAGGACGTCGCCTTCCGGCTGGCCCCCCGGCTCAATGCGGCCGGTCGGCTGGGCCAGGCGGCCTGCGGCATCGAACTCCTGACGACCTCCGACGTGGCCCGCTCGATCAGCCTCGCCAACTACATTCACGAACTCAACGCCCGGCGTGAGACGGAGGAGCGAAGCATCCAGCTGGCGGCCACGAAACAGGCCCTCGGCCAGTTCGATCCGGAGCGGGATCCCGCCCTCGTCCTCGCCGACCGCGGCTGGCACGCCGGCGTGATCGGGATCGTCGCCGGAAGGCTGGCGGAGCGGTTTCACCGGCCCGTGGTGATGATCGCCAGGGACGAGCACCAGGGACGGCCGGCGATCGGCAGCCTCCGCAGCGTGCCGGGCTTCGACGTGCATGCGGCGCTCGTCGCCTGCCGGCCGCACCTTGTCACCTGCGGCGGCCATGCGGCGGCGGCGGGGCTGCGGATCGAGGACTCGCGGATCGAGGCTTTTCGCGAGCAGTTCATCGCCGAGGTCGCCGCCCGGCTGCCCGAGTCGCTCCGTCAGGCCCAGATCACGATCGACGGCGAGGCGACACTCGCCGGCCTGACGCTCGACACCGTCTCACAGATGGAACGGCTCGCTCCCTTCGGCCATGCCAACCGTCGACCGGTGCTCTGCGCCTCGGGGGTTTCCCTGGTGGAGCCACCAAAGACGATGGGCGGCGGCGGCCGCCACATCTCGATGACCGTCATGCAGCACGGGGCGAAGATTCGCGGCGTGGCCTTCGGCGGCGCCGAGTGGCTCGACCACCTGCCCGCCCCGGGGCAGCCTTTCCACGTCGTCTTCAAGCCGAAGATCAACGAGTTTCGTGGCCGGCGGACGGCTGAAATGGAGGTGATCGACTGGCGGCCCGCCGGAATCGACGTCTCGGTCGACCTGCCACCGCTCGCGGCCATCAGCCCTGCTTGAAACCGGCCCCACCCGGCCGTATGAACTGTCGCTCGGGAATTGATCGACTGTCGGCTTCGGGGCCGGTCTCGTGGAGTGCCAATCGTGATCCGCTTCTGTCTCGTGATCTGGATCCTGATCCTGATTGTCACCCCGCCCGTGCGGGCCGACGACTGGCCGCAGTGGATGGGGCCGCGACGCGACGGCGTCTGGCGGGAGGCGGGGGTCGTCAAGGCGATCCCCGCGGGCGGGCTTCCCGTGAAGTGGCGGGTCGAGGTGAAGGGGGGCTACTCGGGTCCGGCCGTCGCCAACGGCCGCGTCTATCTCACCGACTACGAGCGGACCGCCGGCGAACTCGCCAACGCCCCCAACGACCGCACGCTCCTGGCCGGACGGGAGCGGATCCTCTGCCTTGATGCCGCCAGCGGCAGGCTGCTCTGGAAGCATGAATACGACTGCCCCTACGCGATCTCCTATGCTTCCGGGCCGCGGTGCACGCCGACCGTCGCCGACGGCAAGGTCTATGTGCTCGGTGCCGAGGGCAATCTCACCTGCCTCGATGCGCTGACGGGCCGCCTGATCTGGGCCAAGGACTTCAAGAAGGACTACGCCGCCCCGACGCCGATCTGGGGCTTCTGCGGCCACCCGCTCGTCGATGGCCGGCAGCTGATCTGCCTGGTCGGAGGCGAAGGAAGCGTGGCCGTGGCCTTCGACAAGGACTCCGGGAAGGAGCTCTGGCGGTCGCTCTCGGCGAGCGAGAGCGGCTACTGCCCGCCGACGCTGATCGAGAGTGCCGGTGTCCGCCAGCTGATGATCTGGGATGCCGACAACCTCAACAGCCTCGAGCCGGCGACCGGCAGGCTGCTCTGGTCGCAGCCGCTCAAGCCCGCCTACGGGATGTCGATCATGGCCCCGCAGGTCGCCGACACGAAGCAGGGCCGCGTGCTCTTCGCCAGCGGCATCGGCAGGGTGGGAGCGCTCTTTTCACTCGCCGCCACCGAGCCGGCGGCCCGGGTGATCTGGCGGGGCGAACCGAAGACGGCCGTCTACTGTGCCAACAGCACCCCTTTCATCGCGGGCGACGTGCTCTATGGATGCGACTGCGAGACGGGCTTTCTCACGGCGGTCGACCTGACGACCGGAGACCGGCTCTGGGAAACGGGCGGTCCGACGATGGGCAGTCGCCGAGGCCGCCACGGCACGGCGTTTCTGGTGCGGCAGGAGCCATCGGAAGCGGGCCGCACCTGGCTGTTCAGCGAGACGGGCGACCTGATCCTGGCCCGGCTCACCCCGGAAAAGTATGAGGAACTCGGCCGGGTGCACCTGCTCGACCCGACGAACGAATGCTTCGGCCGCGAGGTGGTCTGGAGCCACCCCGCGTTTGCAAATCGCTGCATCTTCGCCCGCAACGACCGGGAACTGGTCTGCGGCTCCCTGGCCGAGTGAATCCTGCGATTTCCAGATCCGGCGTTGTCCCGGCCGCGGGCAGGCTGTAGGCTTCCACTCTCTCCCGCCCGCGGATCGACATGGTCGGCCGCAGACTCGGGGCGTAGCTCAGCCTGGCTAGAGCGCTACGTTCGGGACGTAGAGGTCGCACGTTCGAATCGTGTCGCCCCGACTTTACTTCTGGCACGAGACTGCTCCACCCCGGAGTTGTGCCCGTCCGTGCGGCCGTCACCGGTGCCATCGCCTCCTTCGGCACCGGGTTCGATCGACGGGCCCGGAGAAGGCGGCTCAGGAGCGGGCGCGCCGGTCGGCGGGGCTCGATCCGGTCGATCTTGCCGCCGATGCGGTCGAGCGGGAGGTCGCGGCGCCGGGACGGATCGTGCCGCTGTGGACGTTCGCCGTGGCCGCCGGGGCGGCGGCCGCGGGGTCGGCAGTCATGCTGCGGCGCGAGTGGGCTTCTCGTCACTGACGGGCGCCGCCGGCACGTCGTCCGTCAGGCCCTGCCGCCGCATCTCTGCCCAGTCTTCGGCGGTGGGCTTGGCCATCGTGCCGAACACGTAGTCGCCGACGAGGAGGAACACGTTGAAGTTCTTGGCGGGATAGCGGTGGTGGAGGTAGTGGTGCCTCGCGAGTTGCTTGAAGAGGCGCGACTTCCCGAAGAACCGGCCCTTCGGCTGGTGCATTTCGAGGTGCACGAAGTTCCACGTGAGGTGATGGAGCACGACCACGATGGGAAACATGATCGCGCCGATCGTCGTGAACAGAGAGAGCACGAGCGCGATCGGCAACGACTCGATCAGACCCTCACGGGGGTTGAGGCGGATGCCCCGGTCTTCACCAGGCGGCAACGGTTCATCGTGAAACTCTTGGCGATACTGCACGTGGTGCTCGAGGGAGTGGCTCGTGAAGATCTTGGTGCGCGCCCGGAGGTTGCGAAACAGGAAGAACTTCGGCTTCCTGTGCATCAGCTTGGCGTGGACCTGGTGTTCCACGATCGACATGAGCATGGACAGGCCCACGAACCAGGCGACGATCTGCAGGGGAAGCATCATGGGGCACCTAGTTCCTTCCGACGATGAAAACCCTGGCCGCCATATCGGAAGTGACGGTGCCTATCCTTAATGGATCGCACAGGAGGTGTACCAGACTCCCCAGACCTGTGTCGCGGGCAGTTTCACGGCCGATTTATCCGATGATCGAGCGCCGGCGGGAGACGTAGTCCCATACCACGAATCGGTCGAGGTCGCGGCCGGCCGTGAAGAAAACCCGGCCCTTGGCCGTCTCGGCCAGGCGGCAGGCGAACTGGATGTCTTCCCGCGACTGCGACCAGCCCGAGAGTAGGAACACGTTCACCGTAATTCCCTCCCGGCGGCACGACTGGGCCTCGCGGATCGTCGCCTCCTCGGTGCGGGGATGGGGCGGGTAGAGCAGGAACAGCTGGCAAAGGATAGGTCGGCCAATGGCTTTTCGGCAAGCGACGGCCGAGCGGGGCGGATCATGAGGAGCGGCCGCCGAGACCGCTCTGCTCGCGGGCCGTCCGCACCGTGGCATCGGATCCAGTCAGAGGCTGTGGATGTCGATGGCGGGCAGCTCGTCTATCCGTCCCTGAAAGATTGTCCGGTCGAAAGTGGGCCTGAACGAGCTCGGCCAAGTCGGCGGTTGGCCCACGGGCGGGAGACAAGCGTCTCCAATCCGATCGGGAACGCCCGAAGCCGCCCCGGGATTCTGAACCCAGACAACGAGAGCCCACGGGAGGGCAGGATATGAGCCATCAGGGCCTTGCTCTTTGCCGCCATGAGCGAGCCGATACGAGCGGTTGGCTTCCGGCCCATCGTGACGCGGTGTCATCGAGCAGGATGAATCGGCTAGACTGACGGATATGGCACACTCTGAGGGTGAACTCGAAGCCAGATTCCGGGCGTTGCAGGATTCCCTGCCCCCGCATGTCCGCGTCGCCCGTGCCGCAGCCATGTTCGCGTGGGCCCGCGATCTGATCGGCAGGGAGATCGTGGCCCACTCAGGCCCCCTCCCCGCCGCCAAACTCAAGTGGGAGACCGCCATGCGACTGTACGGCTCAGACGCGACTTCACGCACGTTGATTCAGCGGATGCTCGACCATGTATCCGCCTGACATCTTCCGGCACACCGTGTCGCGACTGGTGGCCATCCTGCACGGGCACGGCGTGAGGTTCCACCTGAGGTCAGCCCGATATTTCATCGGGCTCGGCGAGGATATCGGCGAGCAGGTCACCGAGTCCCAAGATCGCGGCGAGGCGGTCGAGTTCGGAGCGATGCCCCCATGATCGGCGCCACGAGGTAGATCCAGAGGCTGTCGAACCACTGGCACCCAATGTGGTGCTCGCCGGAAACATCAGCCTCAGGGTGATGCTGGCAAGGATGGCCCCCAGGCACTGGCTGAGCAAATAGGGGGCGACCATCCGGCCCTCGAAGCGGCGGGCAACATAGAAGCCCATCGTGACCGCAGGTTTTTCAGTGCGGAATTACCCGGTGCCATCGCCTCCCGAGGCACCGGAATCGACCGCTGGCCCCCGTCGGCGACATGCACCGGGCCTTGACTACCCATGGTCCCATGGCCAACCGGACTCGGCGGCAGGACGGTGGCCAGGGTTTCCCTGCCGCGTCCACCGGTGCATGATAGCAAGCCAGTTGGCAGGCAGGCAGGCCGCACCCCTTGGGAGACGGACATGATGCAACGCGTGAAGACCGTGTCGGTGGTCGTGCTTCTCGCCGCGGGAGCCGCTGCCGTTGCCGTGGCCGACAGCTGGCCGCAATGGCGGGGACGGGAGGGCCAGGGCCATTCCGCGGACGCCGGCGATCTGCCCGTGACCTGGAGCGAGTCGGAGAACGTCGCCTGGAAGACACCGCTTCCCGGCCGCGGCTGGTCTTCGCCCGTGCTCGACGAGAGTCACGTCTGGCTGACGACCGCCGTCGAAACGGCGGCCGACGAGGCCGAGACAGCCGAGCGGCTCGCCGCCACCAAAAACAGCCAGCCGGTCGAGGTCGCCCGGGCCGTGACGATGCGGGCGCTCGCCGTCGATCGGGCCTCCGGCGCGCTCGTCCACGACGTGGAGCTGTTCACGGTGGAGAAGCCGCAGCCGATCCACAAGCTCAACTCATTCGCCTCGCCGTCCCCCGTGCTCGCCGGGGGACGGCTCTACTGCCACTTCGGCGACTACGGCACCGCATGCCTGGACACCGCGACGGTGAAAGTGTCGTGGGTGAACCGCGACCTCAGGCTCGATCACATGAACGGGCCGGGCAGCACGCCCGTCCTGTGGCGCGACCGCCTCGTGATCACGTGTGACGGCAGCGACGTGCAGTTCATCGCGGCCCTCGACACGGCGACCGGCGCGGTGGCCTGGAAAACACCCCGGTCTGGGCGGCTCAACGACAATCCGGATCTGAAGAAGGCCTACGGCACGCCGCTCGTGCTGCCCGTGGGTGGCCGGGACGTCGTGGTTTCTCCGGGGGCAGACTGGGTGTATGGCTACGATCCCGAGACGGGCGCCGAGCTCTGGCGGGCATCGTACGGTGTGCTCGGCTTTTCTGTCGTGCCACGGCCGGTGGCGGCGCACGGCCTGGTGTTCCTGAGCACGAGTTTCACGAAGCCCGAGATGCTCGCGATCCGGCCGGGCGGGGCCGGGGTCGAGCCCGAGATCGTCTGGCGCCAGGCCCGCGGCGCCCCGAGCATGCCGTCGCCACTCGTCGTCGGCGACGAACTCTACGTCGTGAGCGACAAGGGGATCGCGACCTGTCTCGACGCCAAGACGGGTGACGTCGTCTGGTCGGAACGCCTCGGGGGCAATTTCTCGTCGTCGCCGCTGTTCGCCGACGGCCGGATCTACGTGGGCAACCGCGACGGCGCGACGTCCGTGATCAAGCCGGGTCGGAAGTTCGACCTCGTGGCCACCAACCAGCTCGACGGGCAGATATTCGCGACCCCCGCCGCGGTCGGTCGGGCCATCTATCTGCGGACCGACGAGGCGCTGTACCGACTCGAGCAGCGGAAGCCCTGACGTGATCGCTCACGGCGCATCGAGACTCACGAGACGCATCTGGCTCGGCTCCGTCGCCGCCGCGGCGGCGTTGCCCGCCGTGGCCCGCGAGACGCGGCGCCGGGGCATCGGGCTCGGCTTCGACAACTTCGCGATCCGGGCGCTGGCCCTCGATGCCCGCGGGCTCGTCGATCACGCGGCCGGCCTCGCATGCGATTCGGTCTTCATCACCGACTTCGGCCCTTTCCAGGGGCGTTTCTCCGACGCTTCGCTGGGGGAGATCCGGCGCTACGCGGCCGACCTTGGCGTGGCGATCGAACTCGGCTCGTGGAGCATCTGCCCCACGTCGAAGACCTTCAAGCCCGACTGGGGCACGGCGGAGGAGCATCTCGCACTCGGCATCCGCATGGCCAGGGCGCTCGGATCGAAGGCGTTTCGGACGATCCTCGGCAACCAGGCAGATCGGCTCACTCCCGGCGGCATCGAGGCCCGGATCGCCGACACCGTCGCCGTGCTGCGGTCGGCACGCGCGCGGGCCGTCGATGCGGGAGTGAAGATCGCCGTCGAGAACCACGCCGGCGACATGCAGTCTCGCGAACTGCTCGGGCTGGTGGAGGCTGCGGGGCCCGACTTCGTCGGCGTGAACTTCGATTCGGGCAACGCCTGCTGGGCGCTCGAGGATCCGCTGGCGGCGCTCGAGCGGCTCGCTCCACACGTGCTCACGACGAGCCTCCGCGACACGATGGTGTGGGAGACGCCGACGGGTGTCACCAGCCAATGGACCGCGATGGGTGAAGGCTGCACCGACCTCGCCGGGTTCTTCGACCTGTTCGAGAAGCGTTGCCCCGGTGTGACGGTGCACGTCGAGACGATCTCTGGTTTCCCGCGGGCCTTCCCGCTCCACGAGCGTGGGTTCTGGAGGGCGTTTCCCCAGGCCCGCGCCGAGGATCTCGCGGCGTTCATCGCCCTCGCCAAACGCGGCCGGGAGATTCCGCCGTTCAAGCCGCCATCCGGACCGGCGAAACCGGAGGCCGAGCGCGAGTATCAGCAGGCGGAACTCGCCCGCAGCATCGCTTTTTGCCGCGACTCACTCGGCCTCGGCCTGCGGTGACCCGGGCGAGTCGCGGCCGTTCTGGAGACCCACGCATGCACTGGCTCTATCTTGCGATCGCGATCGTGGCGGAGGTCATGGGCACGAGTTTCCTGCGGTCCACGGCGGGGTTCACGAAACTCCTGCCGAGCATCATGGTCGTGATCGGCTACGGTCTCGCCTTCTTCTTCCTGTCGCTCACGCTCGACAGGGTGCCCGTGGGAATCGCCTATGCGATCTGGAGCGGTGCCGGCGTGACGCTCATCGCCACGATCGGTTGGCTGTTTCTCGGGCAGAAGCTCGACGCACCCGCGATCGTCGGCATGGGACTGATCGTGGCCGGCGTCGTCGTGCTGAACCTGTTCTCGAAGTCGGCGGCACATTGAGGGCATGTCGATGCGCGGGGGTGAGATTGTCCGCCCGTCTGCGAAGCTGTCGCCGATGGTATGTGCCTTGTCGGGGAGGAGAATCAGTTCGACCTGCCTCGCCCGCTGGGACTGGAGGGCATCGTGCATCCGCCGCGAGAGCGATCCCCACGCACGCGATGGCCGTCAGAACGGCAACGCAGGAGGACGATCTCATCTGGCATAGGCCTCGTAGGCCTCTGCGATCTTCGCCGCCTTCTCGTCGCCTTCGTGAAAGAGGATGCGGTGCCGCAGTTTCAGGCGGTCGCCCGCCTTCAGGAGGTGATCGCCGCCGGGCAGCGACTTGTCGTACTGTCGGGAGGCAAAGGGGTTCGCCGCGAACAGCCCGTAGGTGCGGACGTGCCAGCGGGTGGGGTGGCGGAAGCTGGAGGGGTGGTTGAGGATGGCGACGCCAAGATGCTCCCCACCGACAGGCCCGTGGTAGTCGACCCAGTCGGCGGGCTTGCTCCACGCATCCGCATCGACGAGGCCGTTGCTGTTGACGATCCTGCCGCCGAGCCGCGAATCGACCGCCATGCTGGCCGGCACACGGATGAAGAGGCCGGCGTCCTTGCGGTCCGCGAAGACCACCGCGCCTTCACTGGCGACGAAATCCTGGTCGAAGTCGATGGCCCACATGCGACCGACGACGTGGAAGGTCAGGCGGCGTTCCTCGCTCAGGAACCGCTTGCCGGCGTGGTCGACGTGGTCGAGGGTCTCCACGATCACGGCCTTGTCGCCATCGGACTGCAGTTCGGTGAACTCTCGATGGCGGATGCTGGCGAGCGTGGGCATCCGCCGCTTCCCGTTGACCGCGGCCTCAGGGTTTTTCAAAAACTCCTCGAAGGTGGCTCGCTCGTGCCAGGTGTCGCCGCCGCCGTCGTAGGCCTCGTCGCCCGTGAGCCTGTCCCACTTCACCTCGGTGGGCCAGGGCTCGAGGCCGATGCTCTCGCTGCCAAATGTGATGCCGCGGTGGTGCGGGTGATCCCGCTGCTGCGGTGTCTCTTCCGGCACGTCGCGCATCGGATAGGCCCGCGTCATCTGCCTGCCGGTGGGGCCGTGGACCGGCCAGATGTAGGGCTTGTTGGCCTGGTCGACGACGCACCCGGCGAACGGCTTGCCGTCCACCGAGACGCTCACGCCACCGGTCGCGGTCCGCTCGAGGGTCACGGCATGATCGGCGGCCTCGAGGGGATCGAGGGCGGCAAGCAGCAGACCGACCCAGGCGAGGGTGCGTGGCATGAAGAGGGAGTGTAACACAGCTCGCCGCTTTCATGCCCGGGCTGAGCCGGCAGGTTTGAGGATCAGATGCAGCCCGGGCCCGGCGGCCATCGTCGTGATCACGCACATCAGCACGCAGGCCACGAAGAGCCGTAGGTCGATCAGTTCCGCCTCGTAGGCCGCCGCCGCCATCACGATGCCGAGGATGCCACGGGCATTGAGACCGCAGCCCACCGCCAGCGACTGCCGGCCGTCCATGCCCGCCAGCCTGCCGCCCACGAAGACGCCGCAGATCTTGCCCACGAAGGCGACGACCGTGATCAGGACGACGAGCCAGAGGTCGAATCCCTTGACGAAGTCGGCCGCGATCGCCATCGAGACGAAGAAGATCGGGGTGAAGACCGCGTAGGAGAAGTCGCCGATGATCTCGAACGGCCGAGGATCTGCCTGATAGACCTCCGCCAGCGCGATGCCGACGACGAAGGCACCGAGAAAGGAGTGCAGGCCGAGGTATTCCGAGCCGGCCGCGCCCAGCAGGGCGAGCATGACGATGCAGGTGATCGAGCCGGCCGGCTGGGGCAGATCGCGACGGATCCGGTCCATCAGCGGCGGCAGCACGAACCGGCCGAGGAGCAGGGTCCCGCCGATGAAGACGAACACCATTCCGAGGATCGCCATCCCCCGCCCCTGGCCGGCCGCGTGAGGGCCGAACTCGGCGAGAATCACGGCGAACAGCCCCCATCCCACGAGATCATCGACGAGGGTCGCCGACATGATCGTCCTGCCGATCTCGCTCTTGAAGAGCCCCATGTCCATCAGGATCCGGGCGATCACCGGATTGGCCGAGAGCGAGAGAATCGACCCCATGAACAAAGCGGTCGAAAACTGATCCTTCCGGGTGACGCCGATCACGGCCGGGAAGAGGTAACACATCAGGAACCCGAGTACGAGCGGAACGAGCGTGCCGATGATCCCCACCGAGAGCGCCTTGCGGCCGATCCGGCGAAACTCGCCGACGCTGATGTCGAGGCCGATCGTGACGATGAAAAAGAGCATTCCGACCCGGGCGAGGGCCGTCCGTCCGCCCGTGATCGGCCCCGCTGGCGGAAACAGCCAGGCGTGGGTTTCCGGGGCGAAGCGTCCAAGCATCGTCGGCCCGAGCAAAAGCCCCCCTGCGATCTCGCCGACGACCGCCGGAATGCCGATTCTCCGGGCGGCCTGCCCGAGCACGACCGCGACGAAGAGCATCGTCGCCAGCTGCAGCGAGAGCATCGTCCAGTCGAGCGGGCTCATGGGATTCCTGGCGGATGGCGGCCCCTGCGACCGCCGATCGACCTGGTGAGAATACCCTGCCGACGACCCTCGCGATGGGCCGAGGGCGGCTCGAGCTGGAGTTTTCGCAACCCGACCTCTGCGAATCGTCGAGGTTTCCCCGGTTTTTTTGGACGTCCGGCAGCCTGACCTGCCGGATACAATTCCGCTTGGTCGGAGGCGATGCCTTGCAGCCATGGCATTCATATTCCCAAACACCAGGAGGTTTTCCATGGTCGCCACGATCTCTCCAACGACGCTCGCCGATCTCCGCCGCCGTGGCGAAAAGCCGACGCTGATCGATGTCCGCACGCCTGCCGAGTTCGGCGAGGTGCACGTCGATTTCGCCCACAACATCCCGCTCGACCGGCTCAATCCAGCTGAGGTCGCGGCGATTCGCGGCCAAGGCCCCGTCTACTTCGTCTGCAAGTCGGGCGGCCGCAGTCAGAAGGCCTGCGAGAAGATGCTGGAGGCCGGTCTCGAGGACGTGGTCAGCGTCGAGGGGGGCACCGCGGCCTGCGAGGCTGCCGGGGTTCCGGTCGTCCGGGGCCGGAGGGTGATGTCGCTCGAGCGGCAGGTGCGGATCGCAGCCGGCGGGCTCGTGGCCATCGGCACCGCGGTCGCCGCCTTCGGGCCTGATCCCTTCTGGCAGAGAATCGGCCTCGGTCTGGCCGGATTCATCGGCTCTGGTCTCGTGTTCGCAGGTCTCACCGACACCTGCGGCATGGCGATGCTGATCGCCAAGATGCCCTGGAATCAGTCGCCTGGGAATCGGGCTTCCGCTCCCTCGACGACCTGCAGCCGCTGATCCCGGAAGAGGGCCCAGACGATCCGATCCGGATCAGCCCGTCGGAAACGGGCTACGAGACCCGCTCGACATCGGGGCGAACCTCGACCCGAGCCGGCAGGAAGATCCGGCAGAGCACTGGCACCACGAACAACGTCAGCACCACGGAGCTGACGAGGCCCCAGACGATCACCGTCGCCAGCGGCCGCTGAACGTCGGAGCCGAGTCCATGGGCCACCGAGGCCGGCAACAATCCCAGGATCGCCACCAGCGAGGCCATCAGGATTGGCCGCATTCGCTCGAGCGAGCCCCGCAGGATCGCCTCGTCGCGGCCGAGGCCGCGGTGCCGCAGTTCGGTGATCCACTCCACGAGCAAAACGCCGTTCATGATCGAAACCCCGAACAGCGCCGCGAAGCCGACGCCGCTCGAGACGTTGAGCGTCATTCCCCTGGCATAGAGGGCAAGCGCACCGCCGACGAAGGCCAGTGGCACCGAGAGCAGCACGAGCAACGCCTCGCGGTGCCGTCCGAAGGTGGCGTAGAGCAGGCAGTAGATCACGAGAACCGTCACCGGCATGATGGCGGCGAAGTGCCGGCTGGCCCGCTGGAGATTCTCGAACATCCCGATCCAGCGGACCGTGACCCCCTCGGGCACCGCGACCGCGTCTGCGAAGGCGGCCTGGGACTGGGCCACGAAACCGCCCTGATCACGGCCGACGATGTCGCTGCGGACCGTGATCCGCCGCCGGCCCGAGTCGCGGGCGATCATCGTCTGGCCATCGGCGAGCGCGAAGTCGGCGACTTGGGCGAGGGGCACCGGGGTGCCATGCTGGCTGAACACCGGCAGGCTGCCGACCGCCTCGGGCGATGAGAGCCGGGAGCGGTCGAACCGGGCCACGATGCCGAACCGCCGCTCCTCGTCGTAGAGCGTGCCGATCGCCTCGCCTCCGAGCGCGGTGTTGATCAGTTCGTTGACGTCGTCGATGTGGACGTCGTAGCGGGCGCAGCGGACCCGGTCAGGCACGATCGTGAACTGCGGCTGCGGCCCCTCCTGCTCGATGTTCACGTCGACGGCGCCGCGAATCCCGCGCAGGACGTCGACCGTCCGCCGGGCCAGGGGGAGCAGCGAGTCGAGATCGTCCCCGGAAAACTCCACCGCGAGGTTGGCCGAGGTGCCGTTGGTGTCCTCCGTCACGCTGTCGATGATCGGCTGGGTGAAGTTGAAACGGGTCGTGGGAAACTCCCCTCGCAGCCGGCTGCCGATCCCGGCCACCAGTTCCTGCTTGCTCGAGGCCACCCATTCGTCCATCGGCTTGAGCCCGACCATCATCTCCACACGACTGGGCACGAAGGGATCGGTGCCGCTGTCGTTTCGGCCCGCCTGGGAGACGACGAACGTGACGTCCGGAAACTCACGGATCAGCGACCGCATCTCGTTGGCATATGCCGCGGTGCTCTCGAGGGCGGTGCCCTCGGGGAAGTTGGCCCGGACCCAGATCACACCCTCGTCGAGGTAGGGGAGGAAGTCGAATCCGAGCCTGGGCACGATCACGACCGCCACCCAGACGATCACCGCCACGGCCGCGGCGGCGACCAGCGAGCGGGCCGCCAGCAGGCCGCGGAGCAGGGCCGCATAGGCCGGCCGGACCGCCGTCAGAAGGGGGTTTTCCCAGTCGGTGTAGCCACGCGGGAAGAGCATCGTCGCCAGGCCCGGGATGACGAACAGGGCGAAGAGCACGGCACCGACGAGGGCGTAGATCACCGTCAGGGCCATCGGCCTGAAGAGCAGCCCCTCGATGCTCGTCAGCGTCAGCAGCGGCAGGTAGGCACAGACGATCATCAGCGTCGAAAAGAACACCGGACGCTCGACCTCCCGGGCCGCACCGAGGATCGTCGTCGACGGCTTCGCCCGGCCGCCCGCCCGGGTCAGGTGGTGGGCGATCGTGTCGACCATGATCACGGCGCCGTCGACGAGGATGCCGAAGTCGATGGCTCCGATCGAGAGCAGGCCGATCGGGATTCCGGTGGCCTTCATCAGCACCAGTGCGAAGAGCAGCGAGAACGGGATCGTCAGCACCACGAGCAGGGCCATGGCCGGACTGCCGAGGAACGCGAGTAGCACGAGCAGGACGAGTCCGACGCCGGTCACGACGCTGTGGGCCACCGTGTGGAGCGTGCTGTCGACGAGAAACTGGCGGTCGTAGAAGGGCTCGATGGAAATGCCCTTGGGGAGTTCGCGATTGAGGACTTCGACCTCCTGCTTCACGCGGGCGAGCGTGTGCGACGGATTCTCGCCGCGCCGCATGAGCACGATCCCCTCCACCGCCTGCGGCGCGTCGTCCTTGCCGAGGATCCCGGCGGGCGGCCGGCCGATCAGTTCGACCGTGGCGACATCCCGCAGGTAGACCGGAGCCCCCTCGATCGTGTTGACGACCGAGTCCTCGATGTCCCGCTCCGTCTTGAGCAGGCCGCGGCCGCGGATCACGAACGACATGTCGCCCCGCTTGAGCACGCTGCCGCCGGCGCTGGCGTTGTTGGAGCCGATGGCGTCGACGACCTCGGCGACGGAAAGTCCGAACCTCTCCAGCCGCCGCGGATCGAGCGTCAGCGAGAACTGCTTCTCGAGGCCGCCGAAGTTGACCACCTCGGCCACGCCCGGGGTTCTCTGCAGCCGCGGGATCACCTCCCAGTCGTTGATCGTCCGCAACTCGATCACGTCGTGGTCGCGGTCCGAGGCGAGCACATAGCGGTAGATCTCGCCGTAGGCCGTCGCCATCGGCCCCATCTCCGGCGTCACTCCCTCCGGCAGGGTGATCGCCGCCAGCCTCTCCTGAACCCTCTGGCGGGCGAAATACTTGTCGACGCCCTCCTCGAACACGAGCGACACGACCGACAGTCCGAAGATCGTCCGCGAGCGGATCACGTCGAGCGAGGGCACGCTTCCCATCGCCAGCTCGATCGGGATCGTCACCTGCCGTTCGATCTCCTCTGGGGCCCGGCCGGGAAACTGCGTGATGACGAGCACCTGCTGGGCCGAGATGTCCGGGTAGGCATCGATCGGCATCGTGGTGAACGACCAGACACCGGCCGCGCAGACGAGGACGGCAAGCAGCAGCACCGCCATCCGGTTGCGCACCGCAAGCTCGATCCAGCCCGCGATCATGGTGCCGATCCCGTGGCGGAGGGCTTCCCGGCGTCCTGCCGGTCCCTGCCCTGCTCGACGTTCTCCAGGAACGACTGGGTCAGCAGGCTCTTGAGGAGGATCGCCCCGCGGCCGATCACGTGGTCGCCGGCCTTGAGCCCTTCGAGCACGTCGCAGCGGCCGTTTCGTCCCTCGCCGATCCGAACCGGCACCGCCCGCCAGGCATCATCTCCGGCCGCGACGAGCACGAAGTCCTGCAGATCGAGATGGAGCACCGATGTCTCCAGCACGCGGATCGCCTGCCGTTCATCGGTGCCGATCGACACCTCGCCGAACATCCCCGGCCGAAGTTCGGCCGCGGCGTCCTCGATGTGGAGAAACACCCGCAGCGTGCGTCGCTCCGGCGTGACGGTCGAGCCGATCTGTTCCACGTGGCCCAGATAGACCCGATCCGGCAGGCCGTAAAACCGCATCTCGCAACGCTGGTCGGGCCGGACGAGCCCGATCTTCAGTTCCGGTACGTCCGCAGAGATGATCGCCATCTGCTCCTCCGCCCTGCCGAGCATCTCGGGCTCCGCACCAGCCTGGGCGAGGCTCCGCTCCACGGCGGCCAGATTCTTGCGGGCCGTCCGCAGATCGGCCTCGGCGGCATAGATATCCTTCTCACCCTGGAGCTGGGCCTTGAGCAGCGCCGACTTGGCGGCCAGAAACTCCTTCTGGGGGATGTTGGCCGTCTGGGCGAGTCCCGAAAGCCGTTCCACCGTCCCGCTGAGAAAGTCGGTCTCGGCCGTGACGAGTTCCCGGGTCTTTGCGAGCTGCTGCGAGGCGAAGGTGACTTCGTTGCGTCCCCTTTGGAAGTCGCTGTAGAGATTCGAGATCGCGCTCGAGCCGAACTGCCAGCGGTCTTCGAGCGGCTGCGTTCCGTCCTTGATGCGGGCCACGACGACTCCACTGACGACGGCCGTCGGCTGACGGGTCGTTTCCGGCGCGAGCGTGACGATCTCCAGCCGTTTCAACAGCGGCGAGCCCGAGGGAATCCGCAGCAGGCCGGGAGCGACCACCTCCGGCTTCGCCGTCTGGGCCGCCGGCGTCGGCGATGAACCCTGCCCGGCAGCCTCGGCCCGACCGGGACCCGCCGGCCGAAGCAGCATGGCGATCAGGCCGATCGTCGCCAGGATCGATCCGATCATCCAGGCGAGCCGCCAGCGTCTGGTAGCGGCAGGAAGCGGCGCTGTGGCGACCTCGTCAGCGTGGGCTGAATCCGTTGCGACCGGGTCGGAGTTCATGGGCGATCGGATCGGTGAAACGTTCGGAACTGCGGCTTTGCCGAAACGGGAGCGGTTCCGGGCAAACCGAGTATAGTTCCGAAAAAGAGGCCGTTCCGGGTGGTGTTCCGGCCATGTACTCGGCCGGCAATCAGCCGGTTTTCGGCCTCTCCTCCGGTCTCTCGTGAGGAGATCGGTCGGGCCTTCTCAGCCCGCGGCCGCCTCGGCCCGCATCGCCGCCAGCGGGGCGACGATCTCGTCCACCCGGTCGTTGAACAGGTCGCCGATCAGCAGGTCGGTGACGTGCCCCTTGAGGTGCGGGTGCCGCTTGACGAAGCGGCCGAAATTGAAGCCCTCGTAAAACTCGCGGACCAGCCGCCGCATCCGCTCCATGCCGCGGATGTAGTCGGGGCCCCAGGCTCCGAGCCTGGCCGCGGACGTGTCGCCGGCATCGAGTGCGGCGGTGATCGCGTCGGCGGCGAGTTCGCCGCTCTTGAGCGCGAGGAGGATTCCCGACGAATAGAGCGGGTCGAGAAATCCGAAGGCATCGCCCACGAGCACCCAGCCGTCTCCCGCCACCTCCTTGGAGCGATAGGAATATTCCTTGGCGACGCGGATCGGCCCGAAACGCTCAGCCTTGGCGATCCGCGGACCGAGCCCCGGGCAGCGGGCCACCTCTTCGAAGTAGATCGCCTCCGGATCCTTCGTCGGCCGATCCTTGAACAGGTAATCGTAGCCGGCCACGACACCCACGCTCACCGTGCCGTCGTGGAGCGGGATGTACCAGAACCAGCCTTGCTTGTCGCCGAGTTGGAGCACGAGCGTGGCGCCGGCATCCCGGCCCGTGCCGCGTTCGGCCCCCTTCCAATAGGTCCAGATGGCGGCCTTCTTCAGTACCGGATCCCAGTCACGCAGGCCAAGTCGGCTCATGATCATGGAGGATTGGCCGCTGGCATCGACGATCACGTCTGCCGAGATCGTCCGCTCGACGCCATGCTCGTCGGCGATCCGCACGCCCGTCGCCCTGGTGCCGTCGAAGAGCACATCGAGCACCCGGGTTCCCTCGTGGACGTCGACCCCCTGCTCCGCTGCATTCCGCAGCATCAGTTCGTCGAATTCGCTCCGCACCACCTGCCAGGTCCGCGAACTCTCCTCCGGCTTGTGGTCGGCGAAGTAGAAGGGTTCCGACAGGATTCCCTTCTCGTTGACGAACTGCACCGAGTGCTTTTCGACGAACCGACTCCCCCGCATCGCATCGAGCAGGCCGAGTCTCCCCAGCACCCAGAACGTCTCGGGAATGAGCGACTCGCCGACGTGGAATCTGGGAAATCGCTCACGCTCGAAGAGCGTGACCCGCCGGCCCTTTTGCGCGACGAGCGTGGCGGTCGTCGCGCCGGCCGGGCCGCCTCCGATGACGATCACTTCGGTCGTGGCCGAAATCGTACCGATCATGCGATCACCTCACGTGGAATTCATCCCTTATTCATAGGTTCCGAACCCGGCCTCGGCCAGTCCGCCGGACAGTACCCGGATCTGGCTGCACTTGCCAGCCTCGCAGGCCGTGGACGGGACGGTGATCCAGAACGTGAATCGGGCGGCAAAACCCCCCTCGACACGAATCGGATGCATATCAGCGAGGGCTGCCCGTGCCCTCGAGCGGGCTATGGGAGCGAGCGCAGCCAGGGATGGCGAAGCGAAGCGGACATGCCGAGAGCCGAGGCCTGGATGGCCGAGGCGAACGTCCGGCGAGAGGGCGTGGGCAGCCCCGAGCGGATGGGGCGAGTTGAGACAGGACAGGCTGAAGCCTGACCCACTCCCGCAGCACAACCTTGCGATGGATGGAATTTTATCGCGGACATTCAGGGAACCCGTCGCCGCAGGACGACCAGCGGATCGGCCTCCTCCCGAACGTTCCTGAAACTCATCGGCTTGGCCAGGATCATGCCTGCCACGAACCCGGCAACGTGGGCCGAGTAGGCCACTCCGCCTCCGCCGCCGCCGGAATCGAAGACGCCGCTGACGACCTGGAACAGAAACCAGATCCCAACCGCCACGTAGCCCGGCACGTCGACCATCAATCGCAGCAGGATCACGCTCACCCGCCGGTGGGGATGGAGCACGAGATAGGCACCCAGCACGCCTGAAATGGCCCCCGACGCCCCGAGACAGGGCGTGAGGGCGGCCTCCCCCTGGCTGTTGAAGGCCACGAATGCGAGAGAGGCGAGGATTCCGGTGGCCAGATAGAAGAGCATGTAGCGGACGTGCCCCATGTCGTCCTCGATATTGTCGCCGAAGATCCAGAGAAACCACATGTTTCCCGCCAGATGCATGATGCTTCCGTGCATGAAGATCGCCGTCAGCAGCGTCATCCAGACGGGGATCGGGGTCGGCCTGAGGCCCGGAACGGCCACCTCCGTCAGCTGCCCCTGGATCGCGACCTCCCGCACTGCGGGCTCCGTGATCACGTCGCGGCCGGAAAGGATCTCGGCCGGAACCTGGCAGTAGGCGAGGGTGAAGTTCTCGTCCGCGCCCATCTTCTGGAGGACGACAAACACAAACACGTTGGCGACGAGCAGCGCGATCGTCACATATGGGAAAAGGCGTCGGTCCGAGTTGTCATCGCCAACGGGAAACACCATTTCGAGCCCCTTCGCACAAGTGTCCACCAACTGTCCTGTGTGATGAACATACCATGAACAAGGCTGTTTTCATGAACTCCGCATGAAAAATGGCATTCGCCATGAGACATCCGGATAGTTCTCCGCCGCGAGGAAGTGCCGGAAACACGACCCCGCGGCATGCGACGCCGACCGGGGGTGGCAGCCCAACAAGCAGCCGCCCACAAGGCACCGATCGACGGCAGCCACAAAGGCGCCAGCCATGGGTCGCGAACTGGGTCGGACGATTGGTTTCTTCAGCCGGAATCCGGCGAGCAGGTCATCCTCCTGCGGCCTCTCGCTCGAGTCGCTCGAAGTCAGGGCGATGATGTCGGCCAACTCGGATGTGCAGATGATGGCATCCGCTCAGCATGCCGCACTCCGCCAGATCGAGTGGCACGGAGAGGATGTCAGCACCTTCTCCGACGCCTGGATCGTCCGCACCCGCGGGGACTCGACGCCGCCGGCGGTATCCGACTCCTGGCGTGCCACATCGCTCGGCCAGGGCTTCTACTCGCTCGTCGCCCCAGGTGCCGGCGTGCGGGAGGTCGTCGGCTGGGCCAGCCGGACCGCCGGGGTCGCCTATGTCGAGCCCGACTTCGCCTTCACTCCGACGGCCGTCCCGAACGATGTCTCCTTCGGCCAGCTCTGGGGCCTCAACAACTCCGGTCAGTCGGGGGGCGTCAGCAACGTCGACATCAACGCCCCGGAGGCCTGGAACACGACGACCGGGTCGCGGAGCGTGGTCGTCGCCGTGATCGACACCGGCATCGACTACCGCCATCCCGACCTGGCCTCCAACGTCTGGACAAACCCCCGCGAGGTCGCCGGCGACGGCATCGACAACGACGGCAACGGTTACGTCGACGACATCCACGGCTATGACTTCGCCAACAACGACGGCGACCCGATGGATGACAACGGCCACGGCACGCATGTCTCAGGCACGATCGGGGCTGCCGGCAACAACGGCTCGGGCGTGGCCGGGGTCAACTGGCAGGTCTCGATCATGGGGTTGAAGTTCCTCTCCGGTTCCGGCAGCGGATCGACGAGCGGCGCGATCGCCGCGATCAACTACGCCACCCGCATGCGACGCGACTTCGGAATCAACATCGTCGCCACGAACAACAGCTGGGGCGGAGGCGGCTTCTCCACGGCCCTGCGGGACGCGATCGAGGCGGGTGGCCAGGCCGGAATCCTCTTCGTGGCTGCGGCGGGCAACGAAAGCAACAACAACGACGCCACCCCCTCCTACCCGGCGTCCTACACGAGCCAGTCGATCATCGCGGTTGCCGCGGTCGACCGCTCGGGCAATCTGGCCGGCTTTTCCAACTACGGCACCTCGAGCGTCGATGTCGCCGCCCCGGGGGTGAGCATCGTCTCGACGACACCCAACGGAAACTACGCCTCCTACAGCGGCACCTCGATGGCGACTCCGCACGTGACCGGCACGGTCGCCCTGCTCGCGGCCGCCAATCCCCAGGCGACTGCCGCCCAGATCCGGACGGCGATCCTCTCGACGACAACGCCGCTGGCGAGCCTCTCGGGAAGGGTGGCCACGGGCGGGATGCTCAACGCCGATGCCGCGGTGCGGATGATCGCCACCGGTGTCGCTCCCGCTCCGGTCCCCGCTCCGGTCCCCGCTCCGGTCCCGGCCCCGGTCCCGGCCCCGACGCCGAACCCCGTGCCGGCCCCGGCACCGACGCCAGCGCCAGTCCCCGTCATGCCCGATGCGGGCGACTCGTTTGCCCTGGCCACCAACGTCACCACCACCACGGGAACCGTTCGCTTCGGCGGCATCGCGATCGGGGATGGTTCGAATGGCAGCCGCGACGTCGATCTCTACCGGGTGACCCTGCGGAAGGGGCAGCGGCTGACGATCGATGTCGATGCCCGGTCGCTCGCCACCCCCTCCTCGCTCGACAGCTTCGTGCGGGTGTTCAATGCCGCCGGTAAGGAACTGGCACGAAACGACGACGCCGACGGCTCCTTCGACAGCTATCTCTCGTTCAATGCCACCGCCGCGGGCACCTATTTCGTCGGCTTCTCGGGCTACGGCAACTCCGCCTACAACCCTCTGAAGGGTGGCCTGACGCGGTCCGGCTCGACCGGAGGCTACGAGGCCGCCATGACATTCGGTTCCACCCTCTCGGCTCGCTCGATCGAGGGCGTGCGGACGCTCGGGATCGCCGATCCGGCTCCTGCCAGGCAGCCTGCGGCGGCCTTCGCCGCCTACGCGGCCGACCTGCAGGCGGCAGGTCAGGGCTCGTCAACGCGAACCACGCCGCGGCGGTTCACCGCTGTCTGAAGCGGTGAACCATCGTGTGGCGGTAGGTGCTGCCAGGATCGAGCCGGACGCTCGGCCAGCCCGCCTCTCCCTGATGATTGACGCTGTCGGGATAGGCCTGAGTCTCGAGGCAGACACCGGCATGCCTCTCATACCGCTGGCCTTCCTTGCCCTCGAGCTCACCGTCGAGATAGTTGCCGGTATACACCTGGATTCCCGGCTGGTCGGTGAGAATCTCGAGGCTCCTGCCGCTGGTGGGATCACGGAGCAGAGCGGCGGTTCGAAGCGCTCCATCGGCCTGCCAGCCCCGCAGGATGAAGTTGTGGTCGACCCCGGCCGCCGGTCGGCCCGATGAGTGCGCGGGCAGATCGCGGATCACGTCGGCGAGCCGTGCCGGCAGCGGCCGCTCGGGGCGGAAGTCGAACGGCGTTCCCTCGACCGGCTGGAATTCACCCGTGGGAATGCTGCCCGCGTCGACCGGCAGATAGCGGTCGGCGACGACTGAGATTTCGTGTCCCTCGACCGAGCCCGATCGATGGCCCGCTAGGTTCCAGTAGGAATGGTGGACGAGATTCACGATCGTGGGGGCGTCGGTCGTGGCCGTCATCTCGACCCAGAGCTCACCGTCCGGCGTGAGCGTGTATCGGACGGTGGCGACGAGTCGGCCCGGATAGCCCTCGTCGCCGGCGGCCGATTCTGTCTCAAACTCGACGAAAGGCCCCTTGTCCGACAGGCCCGGCGTCGCCTTCCAGAGCTTCTTGTCGAAGCCCGCGACGCCGCCGTGAAGGTGATGCCGTTCCTGGTCGTTCTTCGCGAGCGTGAACCGGCGACCGTCGAGACTGAATGCACCCTCGGCAATCCGGTTCGAGCAGCGGCCGCAGATCGCCCCGAAGTAGGGATGCTTGGCGACGTAGCCGTCGAGCCCGTCGAAGCCGAGGACGACATCGGTACCCCCCTCGTCGGATGGCACGCGGAACGAGGTCAGAATCGCGCCATAGTCGATGAGCGTCGCCCGCCAGCCACCCGGAACCTCGAGCGTGTAGCGATGGACCTCGCGGCCGTCGGGGAATTTGCCGAACGCCGAGACATCAGGCTCACGCATCTGTACTGCTCCGCTTGACGGGACCGCGACGTCGCCCCCGGCCACCTCTCCTGCGAATGCGAGGAATGCCGGCAGCAGCGTCAGGATCACCGCGGAGGGCATGTCCGTTGGTCGTCCCACGCTAGGCGGCCTTGGCGGTCATCCGTGGCTTCACGGACGGGGCACCCGTCTCGATCTCGTCGCGACGCTTCGTGATCCAGCCGTCGACGCTCCAAGGACCGCCACCGAACGCGATCAGCGAGAGCAGGCCGCCGGAGATGGCGAGGTTTTTCATGAACTGGATCGTCTGCAGCTGCCGCTGCGTGGGATCGGCGAACTTCCAGAAATCGTGGAAGTAGAAGGTCGCCGCCACGATGAAAACGAGCAGGAAGAACGAGCCTATCCGTGTCCATGCGCCGGCGAGCAGCGAGATGCCGCCGAGCAGGAGCAGGCCGATCGCCCCGAAGAGGGCGAGTTTCGGATTGGGCACGCCCTCCGAGGCCATGTAGTCGGCGGTCGCCTGAAACTGGGGAATCTTGTTGCCGATGGCGCTGGCCAGAAAGATGGCCGCGAGCATCAGCCGGGCCAGCAGCGACACGAAACCCTGGGCGAAGGTTGCCATCTGTTCCATGATTCAGGTCCCTTTCCGGCCGGCGAGTTCAGCGACTTTCGGGATGGTGACGGACGAGCCGCCGCCGCGGCAAGCCCAAAAGCAGGGCAACCGGGGGGTGCCGAGGAAAACCCCGGACGTTTTCCCGGTTTTTCGGGAGGCTCCGCCGCGTCAGCCCGGCTGGTCCCGGGTCACGCAGTGCACGGCGCCCCGGCCGCGGACGAGTTCGGTCGCGTCGAACGGCTCGATCGAGCGGTCCGGAAAACAGGCCGCCAGCGTCCGCAGTGCCGGCTCGTCGGTCGGGCCGCCGAACACCGGCACGACGACGACTCCGTTGGCGACGTAGTAGTTGAGGTGGCTGGCCGGCAGCTGCACGCCCTCGAAGCAGAACCGGGACGGAATGTCGATCGGGATCAGCTCCAGCCGCCGCCCCTTCGCATCCTCGAGCGACCGCAGGAGTTTCAGATTGGCCTCCAGCGAGGCGTGGTTCGGATCTTCCGGATCGGACTGCCGTGCCGCGACCACCTTCCCCGGCGCCACGAAACGGGCCAGCTGGTCGATGTGGCCGTCGGTGTCGTCACCGGCCAGCTCACCCCCGACCCAGAGCACGCGGGCGATGCCCAACCTGTCGCGGAGCAATTCGTCGACCTGCTGCCGCGACACGCCGGGGTTGCGGGCCGGATCGTCGAGGCAACGCTGGTTGACCAGGAGCGTCCCGTCACCGTCGGTTTCGAGGCCGCCTCCCTCGACCACGAGCCCCCCCTCGATGACCCGCATCTTGAGTCGGCGACAGATCGCCCGGGCAATCGCCGCGTCGTCGTCCCAGGGTGGATACTTTCCCCCCCAGGCATTCCAGGTCCAGCAGACGGCGGCAGCCTTTGCCGCGTTGCTTCGGGCCGCGAGGAAGACCGGCCCCGTGTCGCGAATCCAGGCGTCGCTGGTCGGGATGTCGATCAGTTCAACGCCCGCGACGCCGCCGAGATGACGACGGGCCTCGTCGAGCGGGCCGTCCGTGGCGATCACCTTGACGGGCTCGAACCGGGCGATCAGCCGGGCCAGTCGGGCGAACAGGGGCGGGATCAGGTCGAAGTCGCCAAGCCAGGTGGCCCTCCGATGGGGCCAGGCCAGCCAAGTGGCCGAGTGCGGCTCCCATTCCGCAGCCAGCCTGAGGCCATTCCCCGCGGCCCCGCTCATGACCGGCCCCAGCGTTCGAGCAGATCACCGTAGGCGTCGATCCGCCGATCGCGGAAGAAGGGCCAGCGGGTTCGAGACCATTCGATCCTCTCGAGATCGCAGGCGACGACCAGCGTCTCGGCCGTTTCGTGGCCGGCCCTCAGGATCCGTTCGCCGTTGGGCGAGTAGACCCCGCTCGCGCCCCAGAACCGGAGCGGCCCCTCGCGGCCGGAGCGATTGACCGCGACCACGAACAGGCCGTTGGCGATCGCGTGGCTCCGCAGCATCGTGTCCCAGGACTCATACTGCTCCTGGTGGAGTTTCTCCTCGCCGTCGAGCCAGCCGATCGCCGTCGGATAGAAGAGCACCTCGGCACCCGCCATCGCGGTGAGCCTGGCGGCCTCCGGATACCACTGGTCCCAGCAGACGAGCGGGCCGACGTTCAGCCGCGACGTCTTCACCGACATGAAGCCGGTGTCACCGGGGGCGAAATAAAACTTTTCGTAGTAGTGCGGATCGTCGGGGATGTGCATCTTGCGATAGACGCCGGCCGTCGAGCCGTCGCGGTCGAAGATCACCGCCGTGTTGTGAAACAGGCCCGGCGTCCGCCGCTCGAAGACGCTCCCGACGAGAACCACCCCATGCCGCCTGGCCGCCTCGGCCAGCGTTTCCGTGAGCGGGCCGGGCACCATCTCGGCGTCGCGGAACCGGTCGTGATCCTCCGCCTGGCAGGGATACTCGCCGGCGAAGAGTTCCTGCAGGCAGACGACATCGGCGCCGCCGTCGGCCGCCTCGGCGATGCCGGCCAGGGCCTGGGCGACGTTCCGTTCGCGGGATGACGTGCAGGCCGACTGCACGAGGCCGACACGGACGATTCGACTCATGGTCGCCCGATCACCTTTCGGACGGCTCGAGCCTCGCGGCCGGAACGGGAAACTGCTCGGCGAGTTCGGCCACCTGCCCCTTAGTGGTCGCGATCAGCTGCTCGTCGCCGGGGCTCTTGAGTACCCCGAGGATCCAGGCGGCGATCTGCTTCATCTCGTCGGAGCCCATGCCGCGGGTGGTCAGGGCGGGCGTGCCGAGGCGGATGCCGGATGGATCCATCGGCTTCCGCTCGTCGAACGGGATCATGTTCTTGTTGCAGGTGATGCCGCAGCGGTCGAGGGTCTCCTCGGCCAGCTTTCCGCCGATGCCCAGCGGCGTGACGTCGACCAGCATCAGGTGGTTGTCGGTGCCGCCGCTGACGAGCTTCACGCCCCCCTTGGCCAGTTCGGCGGCCAGAGTGCGGGCGTTTTCCACCACCTTGATGGCGTAGGTCCTGAACTCAGGCCTGAGGGCCTCGCCGAAGGCGATCGCCTTGCCGGCGATGACGTGCATCAGCGGGCCGCCCTGGGTTCCGGGAAACACCGACCGATCGAGGGCCTTGGCGTTTTCAGCGCGGCACATCGCAATGCCGCCCCGCGGGCCGCGAAGCGTCTTGTGGGTGGTGCTCGTGACAAAGTCGGCGACTGGCACGGGGTTGTCGTGGATGCCGGCCGCGACGAGGCCGGCGTAGTGGGCCATGTCGACCATCAGCTTCGCGCCGACCTCGCGGGCGATCTCGGCGAAGGTGCCGTGGGGGATCTCGCGGGGATAGGCGCTGGCACCGGCCACGATCAGCTTCGGCTTGTGCTCCCGGGCCAGGCTCGCCACCTGGTCGAAGTCGAGCAGGTTGTCCCCCCGGCGCACGCCGTAGTGGACGAACCTGTAGAGGATGCCCGAGGCGTTGAGCTTCATGCCGTGGGTGAGGTGGCCGCCGTGGGCGAGGTCGAAGGCGAGGACGGTGTCGCCCGGCTGGATCGCCATCAGATAGACCGCCGAGTTGGCCTGGCTGCCGGAGTGGGGCTGGACGTTCGCATGCTCGGCACCGAACAGGGCCTTGAGCCGGTCGCGGGCCAGGTCCTCGACCTTGTCGACGAACTCGCAGCCGCCGTAGTAGCGGTGGCCAGGGTAGCCCTCGGCGTATTTATTGGTGAGCACGCCGCCCACGGCCTGCATCACGGCGGGACTGGTGAAATTTTCGCTGGCGATCATCTCCAGGCCCTCGGCCTGGCGGGTCTGCTCGGCGGCGATCGCCGACCAGACGTCGGGATCCTCGAGTTCCACGAAATTGGGGACCGACGACTGGGAGTTCGCTGCGATGCTCACGAGAATCCTCCTGATCCGGCGGGACGGGGCGGAACAACCCTGAATTATGGCCCCCCGGCCATCCCCGTCAACGAAAGCAGGTTTCGGGCGAGCCGCATCCGCACGGCACTCCTTGAGCGTCCCTCCCCGATCAGGCGAAGACTTCGATTACCGCCATGTGTCCGGGAATCTTCGCCAAAGCAGCGTCACACGTCACGAGCGGGCACCCGAGGGCTTCCGCGAGTGCGATATAGCTGGCGTCGTAGGCGGTGCAATTCGCCCGCAATTCCCACACGCGGCCGAGTAGCGCGTCGTGCGGGTAGCGGGACACCTGCATCGCCCGGTAATCGGACAGCGCGTCTTGGGCCCGCGCTGCGTCGATTTCGCGCCCCGCGACGTAGCGACGAAGTACCTGCGCGACCTCGAGGTCGAGCAAATGCGGTGCCGCGATCGGCTCGTCACCGCCAAGCACTCGCCTGACGAGCACTGGGCGGCGACCAGCGCGAAGCAATACCTCGAGCGCCGCCGACGCGTCGAGAACGATCATCGGCGGTCGCGCTCGACCCGCACGGCCTTCGCGGGCGCCGTGCGCAGCCGGGCAGGCAGACGCTGGGCGAGCCGCTCGGCCAATTCAGCGGCGGTGGGATGCTCGGCGACCTTGCGGATCTCCGCAAGGAGATAATCGGTGAGCGGCCGGCCGGCGAGAGCCGCTCGAGCCTTCAGCGTCGCATGGACAGTATCAGGCACGTTTCGGATCTGGATCATCTTGCTCATGCTTAAAGCATACACACATGTGCTTCGCATGTCCAACCAAACTCGATCAATCGCACCCCCTCGCATTCGCTCACCGTCCGCAGCCTCGTTCGCTCAAGCAGGCACACATCCACCTCGCTGCCGATCTCGTCGCACAACACGCTTTCGAGGTATTCGAGGCTCCTGCCGTCATTTAGCGGTTCGGGTTCAATATTTCACTCGACAACTCCGGTTTCGCCGCCACGAGGTGTGATCGACGCCCACCATATAGCCGGCGAAACCGTCGCCCCGATCGCTCGAACGCTACCGTCAAGAAATCCCGCCACAATCACTCCTGCTGGGTGTGGCGTTTGGGCGACGAGTGGATTGCATGGGCCGGGATAAATGTACGGTGACGGATTGACTTGAAACATGGCCGCCTCACCGATGGCCGATGGATCCGCCGCAAACGTCGGCTGCCACATGTCCGGCCAATCCCACCGCGCCCACATTGTCCCGCCCTTGCCGTAGTCCCCCGTCTGCGTGCCTTTCACGGCATTGCAGGTACCAAACTTTTCGGTAACGGCGATTGTCTTGGATAGGCCGTCCGTAATGGAACGCAGCCGCGTCCGCCCCTCCCATTTCTCGATCGTGGACCGATCACTCGTGTTGACCGCGATGCCCACAGTGACCGACGGCGCATTCCCGAACACCTGAAAATTCGCGGCGTAACTCGCGCCACTCCACCCAAAACCCGTATCGACATAGGCCGTCGATGCATCGGACGAGCAACGGTATCCGGCCACAACAACACGATAAATTCCGTTTCCACTTCGACCCGCGTGGTGTCGGGAGTCATAGACGCCGGGATATTCCGTATACATCCCCGAACCGCTTGACGAAGATACGTCCCGGCTCTGCTGGCCGAAGGGAGCGACAAAAGTCGATTCGTAAATGCCACCCAGTTCGACATATGGCAACACATGAAAGAACAACGTTCCGAACCCTCCTGAACCTTCTCGACCAGAAGACCAGCCCAACTGTGGTGGACAATTCCCCTTGGAGCCTTCGTATGAAGCGGTACTGAGAGCAAGTTGTTTGATGTTGTTGCTGCATGCAACTCGCCTTGCCGATTCACGTGCCGCCTGCACGGCCGGCAGCAGCAACCCGATCAACACGCCGATGATTGCGATCACAACGAGGAGTTCGACCAGGGTGAACCCGCGGCGGTTCGCCGGCGGCCGCTCGCCGGGCTGCGGGCGGGCCGCCTCCTTCAGTTCCAGCACCTGCCTTGCCGGCGTCCAGTCGCTGAGCACACGCTCACGCACGAGATCGTCGGGGTTCACGAACCGCAGCAAGAGCGCCGCCCGCAGGTCGCGAATTGTGACGGGGCCGTGCACGTGGCCGGCGTGACGATAAAACCACTGACGAAGCATGGCGTGACGCTCCTCTGGTATCCCTAGCGGACGAGTCCCCGACGCGCGGCCAAAAATTTTTTGCCCTGCATTTCCTGCTGGCATGCACCCTTCGCGAGGGGTAGTCTACCGGCCGCCAGCCTGTACGGAAGGGAACTCCGCCGCATGTCCGCCGATGATCGAGATCGTCGCATTTCAGATCTGCTCACGATGCTCGCCGAATCGCGTGAAGCGAGCGTCGGCAATGAAGCTGCGATCCGCGAGCAGCTTTTCGGGATCGCCTACGCACGAATGCATTCGCTCTCCCACCGAATGATCCGCGGGTATCCGCAGGTGCGTCGCTGGGATGAAACGGCCGATGTCGTGCAGGCCGCCGCGCTCCGGCTTCATCGGGCACTCGAAGCCGTCGAGTTGCGAGACGCGCGTCATCTCTTGCGGCTCACCGCCCTCCAGATCCGCCGCGAACTGCTCGACCTCGCCCGCAAGCACTCGAGCCCCGAGTCGGCCGCAGCTCACCACGAGACGAACGTGCTCTCAACGGCCGACGGCGTGCTGATGCAGGTCGATCTCGCCACCGATGAAGCCGCCGAGCCTGCCACCCGGCTCGAACCCTGGACACGCCTTCACGACGCCGTCGCCGCACTCGACGCCGACGACCGCGAACTCTTCGACCTCGTCTGGTTCCTCGGTGCCACGCAGCACGAGATCGCCACGCTCACAGGCTCGTCGCCTCGCACCGTGCGGCGGCAGTGGGAGAGCATCAAGTGTCGGCTCGTCGCCGCGCTCGGTGGCGAGTTCCCCTCTGACTAGGAGCTTTCCGTCCCATGCGCACGCCTGAGGAACCCGCGGCGCCGGCCACGCCCGATGCTGAGTCGTCGCTCGGCGTCGATTCGCTGTGGCAGTTCTTCGGTCCGGAGGTCGCCACCGCCGACCTGCCCGACCCACTCCTCGGCCGCGACCTCGGCGGCGTGACGCTCGTGCGCATGCTCGCCGAAGGGGGCATGGGCCGCGTCTACGAGGCCGCTCAGGCCAAACCCGCCCGCACCGTGGCCGTGAAGGTGCTGCGGCCCGGGCTCCTGTCGCGCGAGGTCTATCGCCGCTTCGCCAACGAGGCCGAGATTCTCGGCCGCCTGCGGCACCCGGCCATCGCGCAGGTGTATGCAGCCGGCACGTTCACGCTGCTTGACGCACAGGTGCCGTATTTCGTGATGGAATACGTGCCCGACGCGCTGCCGATCACGCACTTCGCCCGGCAGCGAGGCCTGCCCGTCGCCGACCGAATTGCCCTCTTCAAGATCGTGGTCGATGCCGTTGCGCACGGACACGCCCACGGCGTTATCCATCGCGACCTGAAGCCGGGCAACATCCTCGTCGATGGGGACGGCCGGCCGAAGGTGATCGATTTTGGTGTCGCTCGGGGGCTCAGCCGCGAGGAGGCAACCACGCTCACGCAGCTGGGGCAGGTGCTCGGCACGCTCCAGTCGATGAGCCCCGAGCAGGTGAACGCCGCCCCAGACGCCGTCGACGCCCGCAGCGACGTGTATTCACTCGGCGTCGTGCTCTACGAGCTCCTGACCGATGCGCCTCCGTACGACCTCCGCGAAACGACGGTCGTCGAAGCGGCGAAGATCATTCAGGAGCGCAGGCCGATCCCGCCGCACGCGTTACAACGCGACATTCCCCGCCGCGCGAGCGGCGTAGCGGAACGCTGCCTCGCTAAGGACCCTGCAAAACGATTCGCCTCGGCCGCCGAACTGCGCTCAGCGCTCGACGACGCCACTTCGCCGACACCACCACGCCCGGCCATGCGTTCTTGGATGGCAGCTGCCGGCGGCGCCACCTTGCTCGCCTCGCTCGCGTGGTTTGTGCCCGGCGCCTGGGAGCCACGCCCAAAGCCAATCTCGGAAGCAATCCCTGCGCCCCCGAGGGCACCGCGCCCCGCCGCCGACTTTCACTTCGCGACCATCGACGATGCCGATCCGTATATCGTGGAAGCGACAGGCATGCGGAAATACCGCGAGTGGCAGGCGCCGCCCATCGCCTACTGGGGACCGACGCACAACGGGGTTGTGGCGCACCTCACATATCGCTTCGAGTTCCCTGCGCCGGCCCGAGCGATTCATCTGGTCGCCAAGGCATCCTGCTGGGATTTCTTTATGGAACCGGGGGGCTTCGGACGCGGCGCCGCCGCAATCGAGGTATCGGCCGATGGCACGACGTGGCACGGAGTCCGCAACGGGCTCGAGCCCAGGCTCTGGGGCACGAGCTGGGAGATTGACGAGCCGCTGCCGCCGGCGGCCTGCGAGACGTCCGAGTTGTGGGTGCGTGTTCGGCTCATCGTCGAGGATGCCCCGAACTTTGCCTACACAACCGCCCAGTTCGGCAGGACGTCGAGCACTCCCGCTCAGCAGGCGTTTGCCATCACGGCCACGACTGAGGATATCGGCGACTCACTCCCGACGCACTGACCATCGCGAGCGTTGAACGGCGCCGCCTGAGCGTCAATCACTCGATCCGAAGCGGCTCCGGCATGAACGTGACGATCGGGATCAGCAGGGAGAAGAGGCCGAGGACGGTGCGGGCGAGGCCCAGCGGCATCCCATCCTCGCGGATCGGCGGGTGGTCCGTTCCCATCAGCGTCACGATCACCACCATCGCGATCCAATTGAACCTGCCCAGCACCACGATCGCCGCGATCGATGCCAGCAGGATGCCGCGGGCGATCCAGTGGGCCCGCCTGCCGAACACCGCATAGCTCACATGGCCGCCGTCGAGCTGGCCGATCGGGATCATGTTGAGCCCCGTGACGAGCAGGCCGACCCAGCCGGCCATGAAGAGGGCATTGGGCTCGATGCCCGAACCGGCGGCGATGTCCGGCCGCAGCAGCCCGAGCATCCAGCGGGCGATCGGTGGCATCGCGAAGGGGCTGGTCGACGACGCCGTGCCCTGGAGCATGCCCAGCGCGAGCACCGGCAGGCAGATCACGAGGCCCGCGATCGGTCCGGCGATCGCGATGTCGAACAATTGGCGGCGATTGGCCCGCGCCCCTTCCATGCCGATCACGGCGCCGAGCGTGCCCGTCAGCAGCACCGGCACGGGGATGAAGAAGGGGAGCGTGGCGGGGATCGCATGCACCCGGGCCGCGATGAAGTGCCCGGCCTCGTGGGCCATGAGCACCGCCATCACCGCGAGCATGTAGACGGCCCCGCGCTGCCAGTGGTCCGGAAGCTGCTCGGCGATCCGGTCGTCGAGCCCGAGCACCGCAGGCTCCCAGCCGGCAACGCCGGCGGCGAACGTGGTGGCTGCCGTGGCGACAAGGAGCAGGAACTGGAGCCGCAGGCCACGGCGACTGACAGGAGCCGGAGGATCGGACGCGAAACGAGGGAGGACTGGCTCCATGGCACGCCGAGAATACAGGTTTTCACCGGCGGCTGGTAAACTGCCGGTCTTGCTTCCACGCGGCCCTTCCAAGCGGCCATCGCCCAGGAGTTGCCAGATGCACCCGATTCAGGTTCGACGCTCGATTCCCGCAACACTCGTCTGGCTGGCCGTGGCCATCTCGGTCGCCACCGGCGGAGGCAGGGCGGTCGCGGCCGACCGGACGGTGCTGCTGACCGTCGCCTGCGACAGCTATGCCGACCTCAAGAAACAGCTCAGCTGGTTTGGCAGCCAGATCGACAACCCTGGCCTCGCCGCAATGCTCGAGTCGGTGCTGCTCATGGCCACGCAGGGCCGCGGCCTCGGCGGGCTCGATGTCAGGCGGCCGCTGGGGGCCGTGGTCACGAGCAACGGCACCGATCTGGCCGTCCACGGGTTCGTGCCCGTGAAGGACGTCGACGCCTTGCTCGGCTCCCTTCAGGCGGTGATCGGCCCGGTCGAGCCCCCCAAGGACGGCGTCCGCCGGGTGACGCTTCCAAGCGGCGTCGACCTCGCAATCCGTGAACGGGATGGCTGGGCCCTGATCGCGCCCTTCGCTCTGGACACGGAGGCGGTCGACGCCTCCCAGTTGCTGGCCGCGATCGCGAAGGACTATACGCTCGCCATCGAAGGACACCCCAGCCGGATGTCGGATGCGATCCGCAGGCGTCTGCTGGAGGCGATCGACCAGGCGGCCGCGGCATCGGCGGCGCAGGGTCAGCGGATGGATCCGGCCCCGATCAGGGCGGCGGTCGAAAACCTGCGACAGACGGAGTCGCTCTCGCTCGGACTGGCGATCGACGACGAGGCGGGCAGCCTGTTTCTGGAAAACCGTTCGCTGGCGGTGCCCGGCTCGGCCTTCGCGGCCGCGATCACGGCTGCCGGAAAGGGCACGCTGACCGTCGCCACCCCTGCCCTGGCTGACGCCGCTGCCCCGGCGATCCGCGGCTATCTGGCCCAGTCGGTCTCCGCGGAGGACCGCCGGCAGTTCATGGAGACGCTCGACCAGACGCTCCCCGCGAACGCCGACGACCCGATCACGAGGACGATCGCCAGTCTGCTTCGCAGCATTCTCTCCGCAAGCCTCGCCACCGGCGGCATCGACGCCGCGATTGCCGTCGACACGAGCGCGGCCAACGCCGACAAGCCGCTTCCCTCGTTGATCGCGGGGATGCGGGTGAAGAACGGTGTCGGTCTCGAGCAGCAGGTCAAGCAGGCGTTTGGCCCGGGCGGCGCCGCGTCCAAGGGCGTCAGCTGTCAGTTCGATGCCGGCAAGGTGGGAGCGGCCAACCTTCATCGGATCGGAATCGATCTCAAGGGCACGCCGGCCGTCGATCTGCTCGGCGATTCGCTCGACCTCACGCTGGCCGTCAGCGACGATTACGCCTTCCTGCTCTCGGGCGATGGTGTGCCGCAGCGGGTCGGTGCGGCCCTGGCGGCCAGCGGCCGGCCAGACCCTGCAGCCAAGCCGATCGTGAGCCTCGATGCCACGCTGAGCGGCGTCCTCGACTACGCGGCGAAACTGGGGGCGGGACCGCAGGTCGCGGCGGCGGCCGAGCGGGCGGCGGCGGCCGATTCGGCGGTCCTCAAACTCTTCATCCGGCCGATCGACCGCGGTCTCGTGACCCGCATTTCCGCCGACGCCGGCGTGCTCAAGGCGGCCGCCACGCTCGCCGGCCAGCCCGACCCCCAGCCCGGCCTCGGAATTCCCGTGCCAGCGGGCGCGGGCTTTCCGATTCCAGTTCCGCTTCCGACACGATGATCACGCCCATGAACAAGATGATTCGAGAGACGATCGCCGGCGTTTCGATCGCCGAACTCGCCCGCGAGCATGGCACGCCGCTCTACGTCTACGACGCCGACACCATCCGGCGCCGCTGCCGCGACCTCGCCGCCTGGGATACCGTGCGGTTTGCCCAGAAGGCCTGCTCGAATCTGGCGGTGCTCGACCTGATCCGCCGCGAGGGCGTGCTCGTCGATGCGGTCAGCACCGGCGAGATTCACAGGGCCATCGCCGCCGGGTATGCACCGCATGCGGACCACGCCACCGGCCCCGACGGCCTGCCCCCGGCAGAGCCGATCGTCTACACGGCCGACATCTTCGACCGTGACAGCCTCGACGCGGTCGCGAAGCTCGGGATCCACGTGAACTGCGGGTCGGCAGACATGCTCGAGCAACTCGCCGAACGCATTCCGGGCGCGAGCCTGACGCTCCGCGTGAACCCCGGCTTCGGCCACGGCCACAGCCAGAAGACGAACACCGGCGGCGAGGGCTCGAAGCACGGCATCTGGCACGAGCAGATTCCGGACGTGCTGCGGCGGGCCGAGTGGGCCGGCCTTTCCGTCTCGGGCCTCCACATGCACATCGGCAGCGGCACCGATCTCGCCCACCTCGCCGAGGTGGCCGGCTCGCTCGAGCGGGTCGCGATCGAGATCGGCCGTTCGCTGACCACGATCAGCGCCGGCGGGGGGCTGCCCGTACCCTACCGTCCGGGAGAGGTGCATGCCGACCTCGGCGGCTACTTCCAGCTCTGGGATGCGACGCGAAAGAAGCTCGAGCAGGCGTTTGGCCACCGCATCAGGCTGGAGATCGAGCCCGGCCGCTACCTGACCGCGGAAGCGGGCTTCATCGTCACCGAGGTCCGGGCGACGAAAAGCCAGGGGGGCCGGAAATACATCCTCGTCGACGCCGGCTTCAACACGCTGGCCCGCCCGGTGCTCTACGGCTCCTACCATCCGATGAGCCTCTGCCCGGCCGACCCCCGGGCGGCTGCCGAGGCCGAGGAGGACGTGGCCGTCGGCGGGCCACTCTGCGAGTCAGGCGACATCTTCACCCAGGCCGACGGCGGCTTCGTTGCGACCCGACTGCTGCCGCGGTCGGCCGTCGGCGACTACCTCGTGATCGAGATCGCCGGGGCCTACGGCTTCGTGATGGCGAGCAATTACAACTCCAAGCCCTTGCCGGCAGAGGTGCTCGTCGACGGCGGCCAGGCCCGACTGGTGCGGCGACGGCAGACTCCGGAGGATCTGGTCCGCGGGGAAACGGTCTGATCGCGAGCGGAGTCACGGATGGCGACCCGAGGCCGTTTGGCCCGGATGGATTTGCTGGCTAGGATGATGTCGGTTGAAGTCGATCTCCCACCCCGGCCGATGAGAGCACCATGGCAAAAGCAGGCCCCCGCAAGAAACTTCCCAAGGAACTCGCGGTCATCAATGCAGACAACTGCACCGGCTGCGAGTCGTGCCTCGAGGTCTGCCCGGTCGACTGCATCGTGAAGGTGCAGCAGTACGACCAGTTCCACAATCTGCAGAGCTGGTGCGAGATCGACATCGAGCGTTGTGTGGGCTGCGAGGTCTGCGTCCATATCCCGGGCAAGAAGTCGAATCCCTACGACCTCAAGGTCTGCCCCTGGGACGCCATCGAGATGGTGCCCACGGAACAGGTCGCCCAGGTGGTCGCCCAGATCGGCGGCCCGCCGGACTACGTCGAGAAGCACTGGGACAGGCTCGTGAACACCGCCCAGCACCTGGCCGAACTCAAGGTGGCCGCGGGCTGATTTGCTGCTTCACG